>Ga0209039_10000784_pt1 | contig 30608 bp, 32 predicted proteins | sample BogFormECP12_OM1_FD_188238 | JGI IMG/M metagenome (GOLD analysis project Ga0209039, IMG submission 188238) | Bog forest soil microbial communities from Calvert Island, British Columbia, Canada - ECP12_OM1 (SPAdes) (version 2) | ecosystem: Environmental > Aquatic > Freshwater > Wetlands > Bog ... | reverse complement strand
CTGGTACGCAGTAGGTTATATGAAGTTCAAAAACATCCCTGAGGGATTTTTGATTGCACCGGATGAGTTTTTTGGATAGGGAATTGTGACAGGACTTAATCGCGCTCCGCGCGCTTCAACCACGGAAGAACAGGTCTGTGCCGCAAATCCGTAAGTGCAAGAAAGTGAGGAGAAAAGTGGTCGGGGCGAGTGGATTTGAACTTGAGCCGCTTTGCGGGCGTCCGAGCCCGCAGGCGAAATCCTGAGCTACGCGAAGGACCCCTCTTGTGGTGAGCGGGCGCAGTGAGCTTTACTTTGGAGGAAAAATGGTCGGGGCGAGTGGATTTGAACCACCGACCTCCTGGTCCCGAACCGGAGTGTCGGAAAATCTAACGCCTTGTGGGTGTCGCACTTACAAGCCGCACCACCCCAAAATCCTGCCTCAAATTGGTCCACAGAGTCCACAGCGACGCGGCGCTCCTACACAACTGAAGGAATCTACCTTAAGACAGAAGTCCACCGAGTCTAGCTAGGGCATGAGTGGCCTAGGTTCCGAGCTGTTACGCTGCCGCGTCGTCTTCCGCTGTTTCAATGTTTCGACGGAGCGTCGCTTCGCGCACTTCCTGGCCTTTCAACAACACTAGGTCCAAGAACCAAGTTTGGTCCACTTTGCCGAGGTTAATTTCCTGTGGATGGTTTCTGAGGAAATTCAGAATGTCCTTTTCCTGGATACGGTGAATGTCGTTGCCGTTCCCATTGTGCCGGTGTGTACCCTGAAGACTGTCCTGAAGCCAGCCGTTCTTGATCCAGCCGGCGATCTTGTGGTGGTCCTCCCCCAGGCACAGTTCAAGCTCTCGCATTGTGTAACCGTCGCGAACGCACCGAGAGGTGCCCATGCGCTTGTCGCAGATGACATTCGGCCGACCAGTTTCTCCAGGAGCTCCATCTCCACGCGCGTCCAAGGTCTCCGATCAATGTGCATTGTTAAACCCAACCGGGCGGCCTGGCGCTTGATGTACCAGCGCGGCAAACCTGTTAGTCGAACCATGCGACTGAGAAGTTGAAAGCGACGATTCAACCCGCCGAAATAGTGCGCCCTGAGATGGGCGTCGTGCTCGGGTCGCCATGTGTACTTCACTTTGGCATGCCGCCGACGGTCAGCCCGGCACTTCAAGCAGTATTTGGCCAGCCCCGGCGGCTGACCATGTATGCGCCCTTCTTCGATCGGTTGCCCACAAATCACGCAAGTCATCACTATTCTCCTCGGCGTTGGATTTCGATCTGAGTCAGGTGGGACTAACCAGACTGGGACGAGATAAATTGGTTCACAATTTACTGGCCCTCGTCTTCGAGAAGAACCGTCCAGTCGGGCGTGTTCACGAGAAGTTCCAAAACCTTCTCCGGTTCAGTGCCGAGGAGTTGTCGGCATGTTTCGAGTTCAAATTCAACCTGTTCGGCGATCTGCTTTGCAGCGCAGCGATACGCAAGCTCGCTACTGGGTGGAATGTCAGCCAGTTTCATCGGGGCGTCCTTTGGTTAGAGAGGCGGGTTTAGAGAATCGGGAGCCGCCGCCGATAGGTGGGAGAACTGAGGCAATTAGCTGGGGCTAAACCGGGTGGGTAAACGGTTGGGGGCTGAAACAAGGGGTCGAGATCGAAGTGGATGATATCCCCAGGCCGTGTGATCCACGACCCAGGGAATCGTTTTCCGAAACGGATGACCTTACCTACCTGCCATTTGAGCTCGCACTTAGCGAAGCTCAACTGGCGAGCGGTATTGCTTGCGATGAGCTATTGCCAGTTGTCGCGACTTCAAGGAACGATGCCAGCTCCGCAGTCGCCTTGAACTGGGGGATCGGGTCGAGGTCTTTGAAAGCGCTCGTGAACGCGTTGGACAAGCTCCACATTGTTCGCGGAGTGAACTCCTCGACCTGCGGGTCGAAATACCTATCGTGAACTCGCCGGGCCAAATGCTTCGCGGCGTCCAGCTTGCCCTCCACGAAAGCCTGGTAGATGACCAGTTTCGCGGCCTCATCCGAAAGCCGCGTGCCCTTCCACGCCTCGACTTGCTTCCTCATTGGCTCGAAGTTCCGCTGCATGCGGTCCACTCCAACCGACAGAATGTCCACGAGGTTGAGGTGTTTGGTGTGCTTGGCGAGCACGGGTGTGAAGTCGCCATGAAACGCCATGTTGTCGCATACCAGTACCCGGTAACCGACGGTGAGGGCGAGGCGCATGGACTTGTCGTTGGAGTTTCGGACACCGACTGAGAATCGGCATCCGTCGAAAGTGGTCTCGAGGTCGAGCACGCCAAACATCTTCATGCTGTCGCCTGAAACCGCGTATTCCTCCCGCACGACCGAGATCTGCCGGAAGCTCAGAGTTTCGACCAGAGCCCTGACAATTTCGAAGTGGGGGAGGGGTTGATAGGTTGCGCTGCCTGCCGGGGTCGGGATCACCTTTAATTCTTCGCGGGTGATCTTCGAACTCCCGCAGTGAGCTAAGAGTTTAGACTGCTCCATTTCATCAGTCTCCTTTTCATTCAGTCGTTCAACTCCGATGCCCGTGAAACGAGGCAATTCCTCAAGGCACGGACAAAGGATTTCGTCATGAAAGCGGGCACCGTGTATGCAAGTCGTGTCGGTTATCTGCTGGAGATGCGGCAGGAAGAGAGACCAAACGTCTAGGGACGCGCAGGGGGAAGTCTCTGCGGGTTCACAGAGGTGCTGAGACACTACTCACTACTTCTGAATTGGGCAGTATTACGGTCTATGGTGGTCACCCGAGATGAAGCTCCGCGACGGCAAGGGTGGGACTGGCTCGTGGTGGTAGCGTAGGTTCCAATAGTTCCAGGAACGAAGATCGAAGATGCCGGACGGAGGATCGGTCAAGACCCGATCGAAATCTTCGTCAGAGTAATACCTCATCGCAATGACGATATCCCTCAGCGTGCCATACGTCATCAGATGAGCGAGGAACAACTTCGGTTCATTAAGTGTCTCGTCTGGCGGTTTGAACCAGACGACACGCTTGGCGACTGTTCGGAGTTCCTCAGTATCGCTCATAGCCGCCCTTCTTCCTTGGTGATACCAACTTTCGCCATCACATGCGGAAGTCTCCTCAGGTCCACCGATGTCGCCACCTCGCACAACTTGTTGCGTGTTTCAGGTCTCAGGCTCGGCAAATCCCCATCCTCGAAAAAAGTGAGCGCTTTAAGACTCAGTGCTCCGTTAAACCCTTTTCCATAAATGATATCACCGGCAGCAAGAGCTTCAACCAGATCCAAACCCGCGTTAAGTGCCGCAGCAATATCCATATAGTCTCTGGCCTGCGCTCGTTGCTGGACCGTCTTTAGCTTGGTCGCCACCACATCAAGCATTGACGCCACCTGGATTCCATTCTCTTCGATAATGTCGGGGTCCTGCACTCGATTGAGGTTAAGACCCCCGAAAAAGGAGACCTTCACCGGTCCGCCTCGATCAACAATTACGGTCAGCGTGTTCTCCTCAAGCTGACTGATTTCAGCATTCTTAAGATAAACGGTGGTGTCTAGCAATGTGGAAGGCTGAAAAGGTCCGTTACAGAAGAAATCAAAATCCTCCGAATGCCGATGTCCTAGCCGTAAGGCTAGAGCAGTCCCGCCGTAGAGCACGAATGACCTCGGCGTGTCCTTTAGTTCTCCCCATAGCTTTCGTTGAGCACGCGGCAAAATGTCGAGATTGGGAGTGAGCATTCTCCATTCCCTTTCCAAGCTAGAGTCGGACCGCTGTGTTTGATGTTCCGCGCATAAACGCTTAGAGTCACCAAGAGCCCCCTGCAAAAGTTTCAAGCGGAGCTACGCTGATCCAGTTGGAAGAAACCCTTTCGATGATTCGTTTGCAACAGGTTTGCGGCCAGCCGCCAGAGAGCTCGAGAGCCTCGATTCATTATACGGGCTCTAGGTTTGGTTTTGGTTTTGGGTGCGTTAAAACTTGCCTCCGGGCTTTCCATACGCATAAAGGGACTAGAAACGAAGGGGCATCACACGTAGCGGTCATGCTCGCCTTATCTCCACATCGTACGCTGAAACTGGATGGAAGAGGGGGCTGCACCTGCCCGATTGTGATTCCTCCCCCAAGCTCGGTGCCTATGAGCTTCCGCTTGTGTTCCCGCAATTGACGCACTTGTAGCAGTCACCGGTTGGAACCATGAGCATGCCACAAGTCGAGCATGAAGGGGCATCTCCGGTCGTGGCACTGGCGTTGCCTGGATGAACGGATTCGCGGTCTTCCGTGTTTGCGGATGGTGCGCACGTCGCGGGCTGAATTAGCTCCTGCTCGTTCAAGGCAGCTCTTGGTTTGAGATAGTCGAGTGATAGGAACTTGCTACCGAGCCAGCGCGCAATGTAATCCAGCACGGAACTCGAGTAAGGAATGGCTGGATTCTCCGTGAATCCGGAAGGCTCAAAACGCGTGTTCGACAGCTTGTCCACGAGCGCTTTCAGCGGCACTCCGTATTGAAGGCCGATGGAGATCGACAGCGCGAGGCCATCCATGAAGCCCGACAGCGTCGAGCCTTCTTTCGACATCTTGATGAAGAGTTCGCCCGGAGTTCCCTCTTTGTACATCCCAACAATGATGTAGCCCTCGTGGCCGCCAATCGAAAACTTGTGCGTGATGGCCTTTCTTTCGTCTGGGAGCTTGCGCCGCTGTGCGCGAATGAACAGGTCCCGTTGTTCAGGTGCCTCGACTCTAGCAGGTTTGTCCCTTTCTCTTTCACCTTGCGCCGACGATGTGCCAGGTGACGGCGCTAAATCGGCCGAATTTCCTGCTTGCATCTGTTCCTCCACTCCGATCAGGCCTGATCAGACGCTCGCGCCAGCGACCCCGACGGCAGCAACTGGAGTGACCAGGTTATGCGAATGCGAGCATCCGACACAACTCACGCCCTTGGTTGCCGCCCCAACCGCCGCGGCAAATACTGCTGGGATTCCAAGCATCTCGCCGGCGCGTGACCAGAACACGGGTATGGCCGATCGTCCGGCCAAGTCACTGCCTGCACGTAAGACTTCCAGATCAAGGAGGCCATTCACCCCTCGAAAGAGAACCGCGTTCTGGAGCGGAGGGCGTCTGCCATTTTCGACGGTTCCAGGTTCATGTTTCGTGATGAGCAATTGGCAGGTTCGGCCTGCTCGAAACAACTCGATCCGCACAAGGACGGGAGCTACTACCACTGCATGAACTCCGTTCACTCCGATGGCATCGATTGGATGGAGATACGGCAAAGGCTCGCCAGCCGACCCGCAGAACGTAACATACCGGCCGAAGTCCTTCACGGCACCGCCAGATTCGATCCCTCGCACGACATAGCGTTTGGCCAGATGCTGGTGCTCGAGGCTCACCTGGGATTGCGCAAAAATGCCTACCTCATTCAAGTGTCGCAGTACTCGCCTCGACAACGTGAGCCCCCGACGCGCCAGAGAATCTTGTTTGTCCGGCATGCGCCACCTCCTCACGCGGATTGCGGAACGGGGATCGGACAACCCACCGCCCGACGAATCATCTCTTTCGTGCATCCGGCCCAGCAGATGTACTTTCGTGGGTCCTCAATCGAGATCGCCAGGTTGTCGCAACTTCCATCCTGACCTGCCTCAGCACAGGACGGACATTGCGTCACGTAGTTCCTGCCGACCTTGCGAACCGTGCCTACATGATCGAGGATTCGAAACTCGCGACTGGAGGTGTGAACGAAGGGAACGGCTTGGTCGGGCGAGGGACGTTTTCTGTCAAACTCTGGCGGCATGGTCTTGCCCGCAATGAAGTGTCGGAGTTGGTCCTCGTTCAGCTTCCGGAGCCGGTTCAAGTAGGCAATCTGTTTCTCTAGGATGTAATCCGCTCCGTAAAACCAATATCGCCGGTTTGCTCCGCGGTGAATCCCGAGCGGCCCTCGGATCGCATTGCCAAATTCCCCCTCGCGGAGTTCGTCTTGTTTTGGAAAAATCTCGATCCCCTCGGCCAATCCGGCGCCCTTGATTTGTACGCCCAGTCTCAACGCCAAGTTGTAGATGTAAATTCGACACTCCCAGGCCAAGGTAGGCCTCTCCATGAAAACCCAGAGATGCCCACCCCGCTTGCTCATTTCCAAGGCGGCCTCTACCTTGTCCTCCTGGAGGAAGTACTGCAGCTTGAGCAGGTCCTCCATCGCGCCGGCATAATCGGCATCAATCGCGACCCATTTGGATCGTTGGGTCGAGGGGTTAATCGCGTACAGCCCGACGGTGAGTTCGCCTTCCAGATGACGGCGGATCGTGGCCACAGTGAGGCTCAACTCCTCACCCACCCCCTTTGCCTTCGGTCGAAAGTAGTAGTGACGCCCGCTCTCAGGATGAGGCCGTAAAGATTGAAGGGTATAAGCTCCGCGATTTACAAACAGGCGGGTGTAGTTCCGCACGATCTCGGAGGTCGCGTTAATTGGAGTCTCCACGGTTCCTCCTTTCCGAGCAGTTCCGGACGCAGGGAGCTCGTGCTCTACCTAAACCCACACCAAGACTTTGTCAAATAAGTCGGACTAGGCGCTAAGTCTTTGCTCCGATTGGAATTACCAGGGATGAAGTAAGGCGGAGGAAAGGCCGTTTTGCCTTACGCGGGTTTTTTCATCGGTGCTTCGGCAACCCGATCGCTTCGCTGCGGTCGAAGACCCGGCTGAACGACCCATCGATTCTTGCCCGGAAGCAGGTGGGGACGTTCCACGAGATCCAGGAATCTGCAATCACGGATCAGTTTTTCAAAGTCGCCGACCGTGTAGCCGCCGAATTTGTCATCGTCAAAGTCTAACCAAAACCAAACCTTTGAATGGCGGTCGTAGATGTAGAAGGCGCCAGATTCGGGGTCTCCTGGAACGACAAGGAACACGAACAAAGCCTTTGGGAGCTGGACCCATTTCTCGATCTTGGGGTGCTCTGTCACATCGAGTAACCTAGCGACTGCTCCTTCGATGGACCCGCCCACCTCCTCCGATGCGTGCCGGAGGTCGACGACTGAGACTACGTTCATCTCTCCGAACATAGACTTCCTCCTTTCAACTTGCAGCCAATGAACATTTGCAACAACACCCTGCATCCTAGAAACGTTTCAAGACTGCCATGTCAATGGTGGGCGACCGGCCCGACAATGACACTGCGTCTAGCCCCCGCTCGGATTTCGCTAGAGGGGAAACGGCAAGGCACTGGGATACATTCCTAGTCCACGACAATTTGTCCGGAATCTCAGCTTCCGTGCTCCACAATGCCGTTTCTGGATCGTGGCCTCCGGATTAACTTCCGTGTAGCGACCACACGGACCGAATCGCCACCATCGACCGGTGCTGTGACTGGACGTCTGCTTTCCCTCGGGAACGTCGGCGCATCACAGCGCGTATTCCCTCGGTGGCGCTACACTTCGAAGGAATAGTCGTCCATCAACTTGTTCCTAGTCTGCCTATAGCCAAACGAAGGAGGACTGTCGTGTACGCCCAACGTGCATCCCTGATTGCATTCTTTGTTGTCACGGTTTGGAGTAGGGCAACTCTTGCAGGCGAGCCCGAGCTCAAGCTGGGGGAGGTTCGGGAAAGCAGTCTGAGCCCAGGTCAAGCGCAGTCGTTTATGGTTTCGCTCGGAGATGGCGATTTTGCCCAGATCGGAGTGAACCCTCGCGGCTTGGCGCTCGTTGTCAAAACCTACGATCCCTCGGGCAAGCCCTTTCGCGGAGCCGAACTGGGACCACAGGAGGACAAGCTCAACTTCGTCGCCGAAGCTTCGGGCAGCTATCGCTTAGAGGTTGCCGCGGTGGACAAGCGCGCGACCGGGCCTTACACAATTGCACTCGAGAAAGTGGTGACGCTGGCGGCACGGCTCGCGCCACCCAAGCCCGTGGCGGAGAGCCCGCGGATTCAAGCCTTGGGAGCTTCGGTCCAGCACGGAGAACGGGAGAGCGTCAACTCGTTTTGGGAGGAGGTCAGGAAGACAGGCGCGCCGCTAATCGAGCCGATCGCCGGCGATCAAAACAACATGGCCGTCACCTTCCTTTGGCGGGGCAAGCCCGATACGCGCAACGTCGTGGTGCTTTGGATTCCCTACGTCGGCGTCGCGCCCGACCAATATCTGATGGCGCGTCTGGACGATTCCGATGTCTGGTACAAGACCATCAAGGTGGACCGAAAGATGCGACTCGCGTATACGCTGGCTCCGAACGCCGCGCGGTTGCTTCCGTTTTCCCTGGGTATCGACAACGATGCCATTACCATGGCTGCGGCCGCGGCCAGGCCGGATCCGCTGAACCCCAAGCACTGGCGCGAAGACTCACAGAGCGTGGATGCGCCGGAATTCCGCGGGAGCTCAATACTCGAGATGCCCGACGCCCCTCCGCAATCGTACGTCGCCCCCCGGCCCGGCGTTCCCGCGGGACGAATCGAGAAGCACGTATTCAAGAGTGCGGCGCTGAAGAACGAGCGGGAGGTCGCTATCTATCTGCCGCCTCTGTATTCGCCGCATGCCGAGCCGTATCCGCTGCTCGTGCTATTCGACGAAGACGCCTATCTCGGCCTGGTTCCCACACCCACCGTCCTCGACAACCTAATCTCGGAAGGGCGCATTCCGCCGATGGTCGCACTTCTGATCGGCAATGCAGAGGACGACGCCCGGGACCGCGAACTACTGTGCAATCCCGGGTTCACACAAGTTTTGGTCAGCGAACTCCTGCCTTGGGCCCATGGTCAATACAACTTCACCACGGATCCTCGCCAGACCGTTGTGGCCGGGTCGAGCTTGGGAGGACTCAGCGCCGCTTGCGCCGGTCTGTGGCACCCGGAGACGTTTGGAAACGTCCTCGCGCAGTCTGGCGCATTCCACCGCGCGCCGCCATCGGCCAGCGATGCCGGGGAGTCCAACTCGGAACCAAACTGGCTCGTACGCCAGTTTATCTCCAGCCCCACGAAGCCAGTGCGCTTTTACCTCGACGCGGGGAGCGCGGAATTCAATGCTACTGGTGGGGGTGACGCCATCCTGTTTTGCACGCGCACGTTGCGCGACGTGCTGCGCGCCAAGGGCTACGAGGTGCACTTCCAGGAGTTTGTCGGCGGACACGACTACCTGAGTTGGCGCGGCACGCTCGCCGACGGTTTAATTGCGTTAATGGGCGGTGCCGCGACGAACCCAACGCAAAATCCGCAAGGGCAGCCCTGATTCGCATCGCATTTGAATTTCCGCCGGAGAGTGCGCCGGACCGCGCATTCACCTGGGCTACACCACGTCGATGACCAGGAGCGTGATGTCGTCCTGCTGGGATACGGAAGCAGGTTGCCAGTTGCGTATCTCAGCGAGCAGATTATCCGACAACTCAGAAGGCGGGCGGCTCTGATTCTCACGAATCACCTGTTCGAGCCTGCCCTTGCCGAAGGCATCGCCCCGGGCATTCTCGGGTTCAAGCACCCCGTCTGTGCAAAGCAGGAAGCGGTCTCCCGAGTCGATCTGCAGCTCATAAACGGGATAGTCGGGATCCGGTATAACTCCAAATAACAGGCCGTTGCTTTCGATCCGTTCCAGTTTGCCTGCCCGCCAGCGTAGCAGCGGCGGATGCCCCGCCGCTGAATACAATCCCTTGCGGTTCTCCGTATCCAGCCACAAATAGGCCGCGGAGACGAACTGATCATGGAGTTGCCCGAAAAGCACGCGGTTCAACCCGCACAAAACTTCTCTTGGGTCGTGCGCACAACTTACCACCGATTGCATCGCCACTTTGATCATCGACGCGATCAACGCGGCTGGCACACCGTGTCCCGTCACATCAGCCACCAGGAACCCCACCCGCTTTGGATCGACAGGAATGAATTCATAGAAATCCCCGGCCACGGCTGTCATTGGCCGGTAAGTGGCCGCAATCCGGAGGTTCCGGACGTCGGGAATCGTCGTGGGGAGGATCGAAAACTGCAATTGCCGCGCAACCTCCAGTTCGTTTTCAATGGACAGCAAGCGGCGCTCGTTGGCAAAAGCGATTTGCACGGCGACGTAGCCAAACGACAGCAGGAACACCGCAAAAGCCAGATAGTCCAGGAGGCGCGGCGTCTGATAATGCAAGGGACGCGCCACGTTCACCCATAGCGCCTCAATCAGGAAAACCAGCGTGCCGGCGGCTAGCACGCGCCGGTTGACCAGCACCAGGAACTTGTCCGACAGCTTTTTCACACTGACGACAGTTCCAAGGACAACCAGGCCGCAAATCGTGACCCCATAGTTGTACGGGAGAAACTTCCTGGGTGAACCCCCGAACATAAACCAGACAATGCCAAGAACAGCGACGCCCGCCCCCACGGCGATGATGCGCTTTACCAGAACCTGGAATCTTCCCAGGCTTAATTCCAGGAAGGCAAAAAATGCAACAACGACAGTCAAGTAGGCGTTCAGAATGTTGATGTAGGGAACGCTGATCTGCATTGCGTGCGGCAGCGCCGCGACCACCGCCGGCGATCGCGTCAGCAGTCCGGTTCCGTACATCGCGCTCCAGATTCCTAGCCAGATAAAGAGGCGTACTCCGCTCCGCCGGCGGATGGCAGCGATCGAGCAGGTTGCCAATCCCATAAACAGGAATACTGCCCCGGAAATGATGCTGGCGATCTGGCCGCGGAGCATGGACAGCACTTGATCTTCCAACCGTCCACCTCCTGGCTATCAGCAAGATAGCAGAGTTGATGTCGATGTTGATGCCACTAGTTCGCTTCTGGAGGCTGGCGTGCTCTTCGGCAATCACCGGCGATCCGGGAGGATCACGGGCAACTCTGATCCTATCGTCCGGCACGCCTCTGATCATTGATCGGTGGCATGGAGGCCACTAGTCATGAAGCAGAAGCCAAGTTCCAGAAGAAGACGCCGTAGCACCAAGTCCGTCCTACGTTTGCCAGACTTGGAACGCGCCAAGGCCGCTGTGTTCAACAGCCTCAACTTAGCAGACGCAAAGCGGGGTTATCGTCACGCCACCATTCACATTCCAAACCACTTCACCCCCAGCACAACCACGACATACAACGCAGGCGCAATCACGCACACCGTTCTTCACCACCATCGCGCAAACACGCAACTCAAAACCACCAATTCCCGGGCACAAACACCCATACAGAAGAGAATAGTAAATGAATAAGCCCGGCCTCCTCAGTCACTTAAAAGGTCCCGAGCAATGGCATTGTGGATGCAATATCGAGTCAAAGAAAGGGCAATGGAAAGGCAAACGAGGCGTTTACGCTGGAATTACTGCCGCCTCGACAGACGGGGCGGCGTCATTGAGAGTTTCTCGGAATCGAAAGCAGCAGGTCGCTGAGCTACAGGAAACCGGCATGTCCAGAAGTTGGCTGTGCCAGTCCTTCACCAGGCCGAAGAACACGCGGTAGTGAGCATTCCTGAAGAAGCCAGAAATGAATTGCAGCAGGTCATAATTGGAAACCAGGTAGAGCACTTCGTTCACATGCACTTCTCGACTGAGAGAGGCCGCAACATCTCTATAGTACTTGATCGTCTTGGGGCTCCGTTCGTATTCGAGCGCGAAGCGCTGCTCACTCGCCTCGGTGCGAACCGTTACAACAGCGTCGTAGTCTTTCTCGAAACCAAATCCGGTCAGTTCATTCTGGGAGCGGATTTCCATGCAGCCTGTCCATCGGACAAGTAGGCCCGCGCGAAGCGCACTCAGATGAATCTCGTTGAGCCCGATGGCATGAAGAACACTTCGCTCAGCTTCCTTCCCGTTGAATCGGTCACGGCCAACCAGGCAGTACTCCCCCAGGCCCTGAAGCAGGATCGCGGCGGTGCTCGCGAGGGAATACACAAACTCACCCGTGCAACCTGGTGTTGTCTGTCGCCTTAGAAGCTCGCGGTCTACCAATCTTCGCAGCCTCCAATCAAAAGACTGGCGGCTCCGTTCATGGTGGTTTAGTCGCATGAACTCGAATAACTGCGAGTGGGTCACGAATTCCGAGCGCAAGACTTGACGCAAGAGCGGAAGGTCTCGAGACTCGTTGAGTTGAATGGAACCTTTCGGATACCGCATTGTTCATCGCACCTTTAGGCAGACTCCAACTGGAGACGCGCACTCCAGGGCCACGAGATGAAGGGCTTGATGAGGAACCTGCCAAAACTGGTTTGCAGCCAGCCGTCAGTCGGCATCAATAGCATCGCCTCCTGTTCTTTGTCACACTCACTGAAGGAGATCAAGATCGTACCGTTCGACCTCCAAGCGGTGGACCCAACGTCGAGGTGTCCGACTTCGCTGGCTTTGACGACCACTAAGAAGTAGTCAGGCTGCTGCGGGGCTGGGAGCCTATGCTTGAAGAGAATCTTGTTCTGTCCCTGCCAAATGCAGGGCTCGGCGCACTCAAAGACGCTGTTGATCATTCCCAGTGGATGATTCGGATCGAAGCCTCCGACACCATTGAAGCGCACATGACCAACGATCTTGGGGCGTGTTCGGATCTTTCCGTTGACGGGAACGCCTGTCGTGTTGAAGTACGCCGCTCGCGCAAATCGCCTCGGATCACTCTGGTCGTTCCCGAAACGACGCCGCCAAACACTCCCAAAACCTGTGATGGTGACGAGCATTTCTGTCACGCTCCCTTCAAGCGCTTGTTCCTCTGCCGTTCGACATACAACTCTTCCTGCAGATGGTTGATCTGACCGACAAACCTCGCCCCCTCCCCCCTGGTGCCGGTTGACATCGGCTCCCCGGCTCCATTACCGGAGTCTCGCGGTCCGTTTACCTTTTTTGATAAAGCGTCGAGTCGTGTGGAAAGGTCGGCAACGATAAGCGATTTCTGCCGGAGTTCCTCTTGGAGCTTGTTGCGGTCTTGCGTCGTGGCTTCGAGCTGACCCGCGACACGCTGGAGTTCCGCTTTCAGACTATCGGCCTGCGTGTCGCCCCAGCCGGGCCGCGCATCTCCTGCTTCCGAGGCCTCGATCGCGCGATTGCACTGCTCGATGTGCCGGTTGTATTTCTCGATGGCTTCGTTTGCCACCTGACGGGACAACAGATCGTGGCTGTAGACGTCGGCCATCATCTCCGCGGTGACTCGCATGCTGCGGCGGTGGTCCAGATGCAATTTCGTGCAGGCAGCCATCAGGAGCAGCATCGCCGCCGTCACTGACACGCTGTACCAAAAGTAGGGTTCCTTTACGGTTGCTTCGAGGAAAGCCTCATGTCGCCTCTCAAGCCAGGCGCCGTAGTCGACATTGCGCGGATTGAATTGCTTCAGCAGGAATTCGTACCAGGTGTCCCTGCCAATGTTCTGCCGCGATGTCGTTTGCGCCGGTGCGCTTGACGCAACAACGGAAAGGACGATGATCAGAAGACCGCGACAGATTACCTGTTTCATGTTCTTTACCTTCAGTGCGAGCGCCTCGCGTACCGCGTTCCCGTGAGTTCAGAACTCTTAAAGCGGAGATTCGCCCCAATGGATGTTGCGCGCGACTGCTTCAGTCGAGGAAAGAGCGCAGGTTCGAAGTGGGGCACTCGTACATCCGCAGGAGGTCGCACGTGCAGGTGCGCGTGGAGGGTCCCACGAGTGTCATCCGACATGAGAATTTCCATCTGACCTTTCGGCAGGTTCTTGATGTGCTCGTCGAGGGCACGCGTTTCTGTAGCCTGCACATCGACTGCCCGTCCTGTCTCCTCATATTTTTCAAATCCGAAGAACTTCCATCTCTCCATGGACAGGTTGCGCCGCGTGACCTGATGCTCCGCCGAGGCCTGCAGAAAATAGCGGGCCGTTTCCTCGTCGCGAGTTCGCAGCGTCATGGTTGTGTTGGGGGCGGAGGCAACATCCTCTTTGAACCCGCGGCCAACGTGCATGAGTTGGGTGAGGCTTTGCATTGAGAAGAGGAACGCCGTATTGGTACCTCTCGCTGTCTGCAGGATCTGCGGAAAGTTCCGGTATCCAAAGGGTGCGAATTCGTCGAGCACAACGCTGAAGAGCGGCCGGTTGGTCATGTGTCGTTGCTTGTCGCTTTCGTACCTCTTGCCGACAACCAGCTGCAGGTTCTGCAACATCATTTTTCCGAGCGCGCGCACCGGCTCCGTGTTCTTGTTCACGTTCAACGTCACGAACAGAATGAGTTCCTGCTCAATCACCTCATCGAGTGAGAGCAGGTCTTCGTACGGGCCGGTGATGATGCTCAGTTCGTCGTCGAGAAACGTCATGCACTCGTTGAGCAGTCCCTGAATCTTTGGAACCCGTTCCCGGTCCTGGAACGATTGGTACAAATTCTTTACGGACATTTCAAAGTTCAGCTTTCGTTGGGTGCTGATGCTGGTGTCCTGCTCCAGGCGCCGCGAGGCTTTTGTCACTTGCTCCCGCAACACCTGCTCGTCGATCGCCATGACCAGGACGTCATAGAAGTTGAATTTCAGTCCCGTGTAGGCGAGGACACGAACGATGTCCGCGAGGTAGTTCAACTGGTGTTTGCCAAAGAATTCGTCGTGCAGGTTGAACGATCCGAACACCATATTGACCACCGGCATGTAGTTGTCATCGCTACAGTGAAACGGGTTGTAGCGCACCGAGAGGTTTGGACGGCTTGGGTTAATAACGCGTAATTGGCCGAGTCGGCCTGCACGGTGGATGTACGGGAGGAGGCTGTGGAAGAACTCCATGTCGGCTTTGCCATCGAGAATGATCATGGGAATGCGGTGCTGATCTTCCGGAGGGCCAACGACCCGAAACAGATCCTGCGTAATGATGTTGCGCAACAGGGTCGTCTTTCCTGATCCGGTCATGCCCAGCACAATCGCTTGCATCACCCGAACGCGGTCGGGCCACAGCCACGGCTTGCCATGGATGTCGTAGCCGAGCACAACCGCACTCTGGTTCCAAGCCTTCTTGGTTGCCCGTTCATCTCTGCTCGGACGCACCACCAGGGGCGGATGCGGCCACTGCTTCTCCCGTCGCGAGCGTTTCGTCAATAACAGGTAAACGATCGAGTAGAGGGCGATGACAGTAATTGCGAGATAGCAGGCAAATTCGGCGACTTGCCGGCCCGTCAGATGATATCGCTCGCGCGCTACGTACCAAGCGAACCAGATGCCAGCGAGTACGATTCCCGCGATGACAATCTCATACGTTTCTACAAGAGGAGGATGTTCACGTGGCTCTGAATATGCTGGATTCATGACTCGATGAGCGCGCCTCCGTGTTCAACAGGCTCCGCTTTCCGTGTTTCCTGGGGCGTTTCAGATCTTGGTGGCTTGGTTCTCGACTTCGACTGAGCCAAGTCCGTTATTCTCGATCGCGTCGGAGCCAGCAAAGGAGTCGAGATGTTGAGAGCGAAGGTGACCAGATACGCGAGGGCGAGTGAGATTCCAAGTGCCAAGTCCGTGTCCACGGCGCGGGCAAGACCAAGCGTCTTCACGATGCAATAAACGCTGAAGAACGCAGGACCGACCAACCCTAGCGTAAGGAAATCTGGGACCAGCACTGCGAACACTTCAATTAATTGGAGGAGGGACTTCATCAGACCACGTCCACTAACCCACGAAGTTGAAATAGCAAAAGCAGCCCACTGCCAGAGTGAAGAGAACAGCGCCAAGCACGAATCCTGCCTTCGGCTTGCGCCGTCGCGTCGAGTCGAATGGATTCCGCGGCTCCAGAATCATGCTGCCAATCGCCTTGCCAAAACCTATGTCCGGCCGTTGTCCGAAGGACTCCTTGATCCAGGCGTGGACCTCACGCGGCTCAACAGGCGCCGGCATATCAAAGCACCAACGTTGCATTCATGGGTCCTTGGGGACCCGCCAGGAAAACCAATCGAAGTACGGTGGGTTTCGTGCGCGACGCCGGCAGCTTGATCGCGACAATTCCCACCATCTCCTGGCCTGGCTCGATTCGGGAGGAGCGAGAGTCGCTTTTTGCCACCTCGATGGGCATTTCGCCACTCGACTTCAACCGTGCCGCAGCGCCCGGACTCAACTGAGAGTTCGAGAGGGCGTAAAGCGACTCACCGCAGCGCGGGGTGTTGAGCGCCACTACCTGCGGGGCCCCGGGCACATAGACTTTCTGAGTCTGATTCCGAATGGTGTACCGGATGAGGACTTGCCCGTCGTGTTCGAGCAGACCCGTGAGGTAAATGGCAACTCGATTTTGCTCCGGGATCGAACCATGCAATCGTATGGGCTTGGCTTCCATGAGCACTTCCACCGGTGAAGGATCAGCAGGCTTGACGACTCGATTCACAGAAATGTTGGCGATCGGAGGATCGGCAACAGGCTGGTCAATCGCGAAATCCATCTGCAGGACGGTTCCCGCCGGGTCAAGCTCGTAGTTGAAACGGCCCGAGACTGTCCAAACAAACAGGTTTGTCGCCACATTTGGTTCTGTCGGCTGGACGAAGACTTTGTTTTCACGCCATTCCACTTTGAATACGGGACTGCCCACCGCGACGGTGTTGACCGGCTCGGTCATTTCGAGAACCGTAAGGTGGTCCAACGCGGTCTGGACGTGGAGGATCTGTCCGCGATCAGGCTTTTGCACTCCCACTTTTTGTCCCCAAGCCGGCCATGAAAGGGCCGCAACTGCTGCAAAAGAAAGCCAAGTCTTGTTCACGTCTGCTTCTCCTTCCCATCCTTTATATGTAGGCGATGCCCAGGAGGCCCGGACTTCAGGCCCCCTGGACAGCATTTGGTTCACGATGGAGTTTCCCCTTGTGTGCAAGCTGTGCTCGTCCCACCCGGTAAAGGCTGTTCTCCGGGCGTGTCGTCACACGGCTTGCTCAAGGTCGTTGTTGAGCGTTTTATGGTGGTGTGCTGGCGGATGTCGTTGAACTCCAGCTTGTCGTTGCGGATCGTGCCGGACCCGTATCGCATTGGAAATGGCTGTACGCGATCGACAACCTTCCCGTCCACAAGTACTTCACCCTTCTTCGATATTTGAAGAAGGAAGATCTTGCGCTCATGTGTGCTGCCGTCGCTGTTGGGGAACTGTTCAACGAGAAAGACGCGGCCTTCCTCGTCAAACTCGATTTCACCATCCACAAGACCGGGAACGAAGACTTGCACCGGTGTGCTGCCAGTCTCTTCGGCAATCTTGTCGATGATTTCCTGGGGGAAGGCATGAAACAGCAGCGAGCCGTTTCCTTTCCCCGCACAGATGACCGTGTGCAGGGCCTGGCACCAGCCGCGGCGGTTCTCTTTCTTTCCATCTCCCCACGTTCGAATGATCGACCGCAAGGCCTGAAAATCCTCGCGCGACCGTTCCTTGTAAGCGTAGACGACACTCCGGGCGGCGTTGCGCCGTGTGCGTGCTCCATTCCGAGCTGCTGGGTCGTTCCGGTTGGCCTCATATTCCGCCTCGGCTTTCGCCAGGGCTTCGTCCAGGGCCTGTTTTTCCTTGATGAGTTTTCCGATTTCCTCCGCGTAGATGCGGTTGATCAACCGGCACTCCTGGGACATTTCCCGCGTGAAATGCTCGCCCGAAATCAACCCATGGAAATCGGCGATGGGCAGTTTCGCGGAAAAGAAGTCCTCGACTTCCTTCCTCGCGAGGTTGTAGAGGTACCCGATCTTGTCGGTGGGGAGAACTTCCAGGTGCACCGGCATATCGCTGACCCGCTCCTTATCCTTCAACTGCAGCCAAGGCGCGAGTGGCACCTTCTGGCGGATTTCGGCGATGAGCTGCTGGTTCACTTCGGTGCCCCACTTCAGGCTGTCCAAGGCGTGCTGCAATTCATCGACGAGTTGGTAGGCTTCTCCACTGAAACCGGCGGCATAGCAGGAGGTCTTCAAATCGGTGATCGAACCGATCTGATTTCCTTTCGCTTGATTAGCCACCAGCGCGAGATTCCACCAAGGGCTCTGCTTCTTGGTGCGCTTTGTTTTCCCTTTTTCGTGCCGGTCCTGATGCGCGAAACGGCTTTCCACAAAGCGGGGAAAACGATCGCCTTCGACCACAGCTACCAGGTCGAAGTCGAAGTCTCCTCCGTTCTTGGCAGCCGTTTCGCTGTGCAGGGTGAACGTTCCTTCGAGTCGGATCTGCTTCTCGACCAAATCCACGACTGCCGCGCTGTCCATCGAGCAGCCGTTTTGCTCTTCGATGACCTGCGTGACGAGGGCGACCGCCTCTTCGGTGGACACCCGCGTGTAAGGAAGCAAGTCTTCGAACATGCGGATTGGGTAGCGCACAACCAGACCCTTCGGGCACGGAACCGAACTGATGGCCCGGTCCTGTGGCAGCCAGTCCGATGCGGCGACGACCTGCCCTTGATACAAACCAAGGAAGCCGTCGTCGGCAAGGGCAAAGCCTGGAATCTTGAAACCACCTGCGGTGCAAAGCTTGAATGCCCACTTCGCAAGCAGGCGGTTCAAAGCATTGTTGATGTAGGGATGTTTGATGAGGTAGCCACTCGAATCCACTTTGAGCACAGCCTCCACAACGGTGTGCTCGAAAGAGGTGTATTCGGAGTCGTTCGCCTCTTCCCATGGAGCTTGTGCGTGGGACGTGCCGAGGAGTTCGATGACTTCATCGTAGTTGCCATCCTCACATGCCGTCCGCAGCTTGCGAGCCTGCCCCATCGCAAACGGCACGATTTCGAGTTGGATGGACTCCCCTGGCGCGTGTTCGATAAGCGTGTAACTGCTATGGAGATCGAGCGTCCTCGAAACCTCCCGGATGCCGAATATCACCGGTCCCCGGTAGGTTCTAACCTCGATCTTCGGCCTGCGCCAATGGAGGAAGTCCAAGAATCGTGTGGATTGTTTGTACTCGGGTTTCACACACGACTCTGGCAAGATGATGTCCGCCCCCAGTTTCTGGGCGACATCGTCCGGCATCACCTTACATGCTCCCTTGGCCTGGGTGTTTTCGAATGCGAGCCGGAATTGATAGAACCGGTGCCCAGGCAGGTGAAAACGCTCGAACACCGACCGCGAGATCCAACCCCGGCAGTCATTCGTGCCCAATGTGTGGTCCTTCACGACCATCACCCTTGCGTCGGGCAACTCGATTCGCTGCTTGCACGGCGAGACCAGGATGCCAAAGTAGGTGATCGCTGCCTCGGGCCATTTGCGGAAACGTTCCGCGATCGCCGGCTCATAGCGCTCGTCCACGGCATAGAACTTGCCACTCTTTGCCGAGGCACTTGCTCCTACGAGTCGGAACCGCACGCCATCTAGCTCGAAAGACCTCATCGATTTCTGGACTTCGTTCTCCTGATAATCTTCGAGCTTTCCGGGCGGGACATTGAGCCGTACGACGCGAATGCCGGGATAGAGACCCTGGAGGAGTGTGTTTTCGAGCTGTTCCTCTTGGGTCAACCTTGGCAACCGTCGCTTCATCTGTCCCATTTCGTTGATGTCGAGCGTAATCACGGGCATCCCACTGCTCATTTCAGTTGGCATTTCCTCCTCCTTATTTCCGTCCGGCAAAGAACAGACAAGGAGGCCGTTGCCGCCGGTCTCTCCGCTGTCCTGGGCCGAAAACGAGGTAAGGTTTCCGGCCAGGTTCGCGAAGAACCGGACCAGCTCAGTTGTTTATGGGCAGTTCAACGCTTTCACTTCTGCGTTGCTGCCCTTCTTTCTCCTTTGTTTGCCCGGCAACAACAAACAGGGAGCTTGCCGACCCGCTCTTCTGCGCCCCATCGGACACACGTCGAACGAGCCAAGCACTGATCCACAATCATTCGAGCTTGTGGACAGCTCTCGACAGACCAACTTCAGTCTGCAAAGAAACTCTTGCTATCCCGCCTTGGGCGCGTTGCGAACGGCTTCTCGCCCGAGTTGCGGCTTCTTGCCGGAGAAATCCGCAATGCCTCGCCACTCGGAAACCACGAAGTAGCTCAGGCCGGTCTTGAGTGACTCCACCATTGCCTCCGCCTCTCCAGGGAACTCCTTACTGAATTCAGGAACGCCGTGACTTCCCCCTGGTTTGGCAAGGAAGAAGCGCTGCCCGTCCACTCCGTTCGCTTGTCCCATTCGCACTTTGCGAGTTCCCCGCGAGGAACGGCCCGCTTCCGAGTCTTTACCTTGTCCAACTGCCTCTGTCGCACCTGCCGCCACGATCGGTACCTCCTTCCCGCTGCTCCCGCCGCCTTCGAGTGCAAGTCTCTTAGCGGCAAATCATTTACGGCCTGTCCTTATCGAGCGCGCTCTTTTGCAGCAGCCCGGTCTCGCGCTCGCCGACCATCTGTTGTTCGCCGTACTCGGCCACCAGAAGTCCGCTCGGATTCACTTCCGAGCGTGCTGTTTCAACCAGGCGCACGTTGTATTGCCCAACGATTTGATCCGTCGCCTCAATCGCATTCTTTACACGGTGAACTTCTTTTACGCCGAAGACGGTGTACGTCCACGGTGTCCCCTTAACGTGCTCCATCGAGCGAATCTCAAAATCCGAAATCATGTGGTCGCTCACAATCTTGCCTACGGTATCCTCGTCGCGCAGTTTGTTCATGGAATAGACGCGCAGGTTTGCGGTCATCATGTTCAAAGCTTCGGCAAGGTTCCGGTCCACCGAGTCCGGCGTGTAAGCAAGGTATCGACGGAGGAATTGGCGTACCACGGCCCTGCCTTCGAGGTCTGTAGGAGCGGCGCTTGGGGAAGCATCCGCAAACGAAGCGTCCGCAGACAGGCTGATCGTCGCGCTCTTACCGACACGGGGCCCGCCGACAACCGAAGCGTTGCCATCCTTGTCCACGCGGATCACCGTCGGAGGCTGAATGCGGACGTATATCGCGAACCCCAGTGAGCCAATGGCAAGCACGCCGAAGATCATTGCCAGGAGCATGGCGCGGTTCGCGTAGGCCCGGAGCATGCCGTCGTGCTCGTAGTACTTCGTGTAGCGAGTGACCTCAGGGAGCTCGCCGATTCGACCTGCCGTTTTCATTAGCTATCCCCTCCTTTCACTCCCCGGTAAGCCGATCCCAGCGAATACCCGACGTACCACGCCACGGCATGCGGAACGCTAAACCCACGATATTGGCCAGGTCCCGTCGAGGAACGCCGTGGCGGTACCGAAGGGGACGCGGGCGATGCAGATGTTGTCCCCGACGACGGGGCATCGCTCGTTCCGCCGCCTGGTGCGGCCGCATCTGCTCCCACTCCCGTGCTGGCCTGTGGTGGAGTGGGGGATAGCGATGCTGACGCAATCGCAGGAGTCGTGGGACCGCCAACGGAAGACGAACTCGTGCCCGCAGGTAGTGGCGCGGATGAGTGTCCGAGGGATGCGATTCCCGGAGCGCCGGAGGGAGGAGGTGGCGCTGCTCCTCCCCCGGCTGCCTGAGATGCGTGTGCACCTTCTCCAATACCAATGATCGACGCAGCTGCCAAGCCAGCGACAGCGCTGGCCGTTGTTGTCATCGCGTTCACCATGGTCATCATTGTGCTGCCCACGTCACCACGAACAATGCGGCTGGCGATGAACGGAATCAAAGCGATCGAGAGCGAGAAAATGCTTGCCGTAAACGCCAGAAGCACCATTTCACTGGAACCAACAAAGCTGTTTAGGACTCCGTTTGAGTTGAGGACGGCGTCTATGCTCGATAGATTCACCGCAGACATGAGGACTTGAAGGATCGCGTATATGAGCCCCCACGCCTGAAACGTCATCAGGTTCACAAGGTAGGTGCGGGACAACTGACCGAGCCCACGCGCGGGCAGCAGCGCCAGCACAAAAGGGCCCGTGACGTAGAGCACTGCGCCGTACATTGCGTAGAAGACGGTGAATATGAGATAGCAAAAGGGAAAGAGGACGAACGCGCCCAGGATTAGAATCAGGCTGATAACTCCGGAAGCCAGACCAGTGACAAGATTCCACAGCGAGGTATTCCCATTGGCCTGCCAATACTGGGCCAACTGGTTCATCCAATTCGCGAAGAGATCCCCGGCGCCTGCCGAGTTGTAAATGAAGTTGGCGACGGAATTGAACATCCCGTTGACGTCGCGAAAGACGGCGCCGTAGTTGGCGAAGACGAGTCCCAGAATCAAATACTTGATTCCCGAAATCGCAAGCATCCTGACGTCTCCCCCGGAGGCGAATGCCTGGTACGCGCTATAGAGGAAACTGAGGAGAAGGATTGTCCCGGCAACGCCCAGCACAGCGCCCGTGACGTTGGCGCTGTCGATCCCGTTCAGCGCCGTTAGAAGAAGTTGCTGAAAGTAAAACACGGTTCACTGCCTCTTCAGCAGGTTGTAGATCTGCTGCTGCACGGCGGCCGCGTTGGCGGCCCCGTTTTTCACATTGGCGCTCGCGTTGGCCAGATCGATCGCACGCAGGCGCATCAGGTCGGCCGTTGCGGACTGCGTGTACGCGTTGGCGCGAACCAGCCACGCATCGGCTTCCGCCTCGATAATCGGCGCGCTTCCGGGTGCGGCCGTCTGGATGTTCTGGTGAAGCTGGTCCGCTGCCTGCAGTTCTAGATCCGCCAACGCATCGATCTCGATTGCTCTTTTCATTGCTGCCTGCGCCGCTGCATCCGTCATGTCGGTCATGTCGCGGACCTGAGGGGACGCACCTGTTGGAGCCGGGAGCACTCCATACACCGCAGAGTATTGCGCGCTCATCTGGAGAATCTGATTCGGATCACGCGAAAGCAGGTTCTGTTCGAACTTCTGGGTCGCCGGCAGAGTCGCACTATTCACCGGGACACGCATGATCCCTTCAATCTGGTTGAAGAGGCCTTGCACGCTTGCCACGAGCGCGCGGGCCTGATTGATCAAGTTCTGCGACCAGACGACCGTTTGCTCGAATGTCGAAATGTCTTTCTCGATCGACAGAATGCTATTCAAGCCTCCCCCAATGACGCTACTTAGCGTGCTGCTGATCGTGGTGAGACCCGTCGCAACGACCGCGCAGCACGGGTCGAATTGACTTCTCACCTGTTTTGGCAGCGCCAGGACCAAGGCCATCAGCAAGATCAAGGCACGGACCTTGTGCTCCCAGGCCCAGCGCACACCTCGTTTCACGCTTTCGATCACGATCTTCATTGGTTTCTCCTTTCCTAATTCCGTTTCTTCCTAATTCCGCTTCAGCAGATTCAGAATTTGAGTGTTCACGTCTCCCGTCATTGTGGATCCGCGCTTGCGCAGGGAATTCTCGTGGGCCAGCCTGGCGGCTTCCTGGCGCAATTCAGCCGCCAGCATCTTCTGCGTGAGCGCCTGACTCTGGACACTGGCGACAACTGCGGTCGCCGTCAGAAAAGGGGCTGATCCCGGAGCAGCCTGGCTGGCGGCGGTCTCGATTCCATCCGCCGCCTGCAGGGTAAGGTCACCTGCGGCGTCGCTCATCTTGAGTGTCTTCAAATTGTCGATCGCCAATGCATCGTCCATATCCATCATGGTTCGGTCTGCTGCGCTGGCCGCCGTCATGGTTGGAACGCTGCCATAGGTGTTCCCGAACGAAGTGGTCAGGCTCGCGAAATCATTGGTTTGGTGATTGCGCATGACGTTCTCGAGGCCGATGGGGTTGGGCAACGTGGCGCTTCTCAAGTTCAGCGTATATATGCTCTGCATGAGGCTTCTGTACTGGCCAATCATTTGTGTCGCCATCGCTCTCGCTTGGTTGATTTGGGCCACAGGCCAGACCGCTTCCTGGTAGAACTTGTTGATCGCCGTTCGAATCGAATTGATCGTTTTCAACGCTGTGTTGATCACGCCGTTGATCACCTTCATCACGGACTGGATCGCCAGAAGAACGCTCCCCTGCGCCTCGGCAGGCGGCGGACTGACGAAGGCCACGACCAGCAGGCCCGCCAACGTAAGGGTAAGCACTCGTCGCCGAGTTCTCGCGGCCACAATCAAGTAGCAAAAAAGAATAAAGAGAAAGCCGAACAGTGCGTTTGTCAATGGAGCCATCGCGACACCTCCCATAGGTTGTCGAAATCAGGAAACGACCTCGTGATCCAATCGATTCCACAGTTCAGGATGTTCAACAGACAGGGCGAACTCACCAGGAGCATGGCGGCGAGCCCTCCCCACAGACCAAAGCGCAGCAGGTTACGGCATCGTAGATACAGAGCGGCTCTTCTCACGGCTGCGTTTCTCCTGTCACGGCGCCCGAGATCTCTTCCGGCAGGGGTGGGACTTCCGCCAATCCATGCGGGAACTTTCGCGCCAATTCCTGATAGGTCTCGAAGGGTGGGCGGTCGGAAAGCTTTTTCAGGACCCAGGCTCGGTACCTTCTCTCCCGGGGATAGGTCGTGCAGATCCAGTAGTCCACCGTTGTCGGTACGATCCGGATCGTTTGCGTTGTCTCGGCCTTCTCTCCAAGGACCAAGAGTGCGTCGGCGCTCTCGCCTTTGCGTGGCGCACTGAAGCGCTTCACCTCGTTCAGCGCCACGGGGTTCAAGTACAGGTGATTAACCAGAGGGCTCATGTCTCCAGGCTGTTGTCCGATGATCTTCGTGCTCGCGTTCTTGAGGATCCCAGGGCCATGCTCGCGGGGTTGAAACTCCGTTCCGACAAAGTCCTCCACCGTTTGGCTGATTCCCCAGACACTCGCATTTCTTTTGCGTGCTGTTCTGAAAAGTTGCACGACTTCAGGGGCTAGTGTTGGGGAATCCAAGAGAAACCAACATTCATCGAGCACCGTGATGCTCGGTTGGCTCGTCTTTGCGCCCGAGCGAGACCCCACTGCATTCGCGATCAGCATGCTCATGGCGGTTTCGAGCTTGGGATCCGAACTCAAGCCTTCGACATTGAAGAAGAGCCAGTTGCTGTCGAGCCGCATCGTTGTATGGGCGTCGAAGAGCTTGGCGTAGATCCCTTTTTCTCCCGTCCATGAGCGCAGCTTGATCGCTGCCAAGCGGGCCTCGTCGATCGTGCGCTGCATTCGTTCTTCATCGCGCCATTGCGCGAGTTCCTCGCGGAGATCGTTGAACGTGGGAATCGGATTCGAGTAACGGATGGCGCAGCGCTTGTATGTCCGCCCGATTGCATCGCTGAGCAGGTTGTCTACGAGTGAGTTGTCCGAGCCCGGGCTGTCGCCAATCATGTGGCGGGTAAGATTTTTGAGCAGCGCGATCTTCTCTTTGCCAGGCGTGGTTTCTCCCGCCGGCAAATCCCAGGGATTGAGCGTCTCGGCGCCATCCAGCTTCACGTCGATGACCCGCCCGCCCATCAACTCGACAAGTGGCTGGTAGGAATCACCGCGCTCGATGATCGAGATTTGCGGATTGGCGCGCGCCATCATGAGCAGGAAGAGTTGCGCCATAAAGGTTTTGCCTCCGCCGCTCTTCGCCATGATGAGCATGTTGGCGTCGCCAAGGCTCGCGTCGAATGGCGAGAAAGGTATGAGCTGCCGATAGGGGGTTTCCAGGAGCATGAGCGGGGAGTGTCGCGTGCCGCCCCAGGGCGTCTCGACAGGCATCAAGTCGGCGGCATTCAGCGTGAGCAAATCGAGTTCGCGCCGGTTCTCTCCTCCCATTGCGGGGAGGCCGGTAAAAAAGAGGCGCTTCTGCGCTAGGGTCTCCGGAATCCCTCGGCCACCGTTCATCCGCGCAATCGCATGCAACACATGCTGGCGCCGGTCCGCCAGAATGCGCTCGGCCTCTTCACGTTCCATGCGGTTTCGACACGGCTGCGACGTGCGGGTGGTTACGATCAAGCTCATTTGGCAGGCTTTCAGCGAACTCGAAATCAAGTCTTGCAGCACTTTAATAAGCTGGTGCTCCGCCACTTGTGCGTCCACGTTGATGCGAAAACCACCGTGGAAATCCTTCTGGGCGGCAAGCATCTTTCGCAGGCGACCCTTGTATTGCTTGATTGATTTGCTCTGGTCGGGAAGGTTAACTTCGGCATTGATCACCAGCGGGAAATCCATGACGACAAGCTCACGCAAGATCCCTGGGAAAGTGGCGTCCGGCAGGTCCTTCAGGCTAATCCAGGAATAGAGCAGGCCAGCGACCTTCAGGTAGTCATCCTGTTCGTCTTCGACATTCACATTCGCTGCCTGGCTTCGGGCACTCTCGTACCAGAGTGATTCGTCCGGCGGCCGGTACGGCAGAGTGTCGTTGCCAAGGGGATGGAGCGCACGCTTGATCTCAAGGAACAGGTCCTGATGGCTCATCCGGCGGATCGACATGCCGGTGGCCCCGAGCGTGGCTTCCACCCCGGCTAACAGGCTGTTGAATTCCGCGAGCATCTCCTCGTGTTCTTGGCACGAGCGTTCGATGCACTTTGTAACCGAAAGGCCCGAGCGCCCGCTCGATTTCATTTTCCGTTTCCACTCGAAGTCCGGTGACTCATGGTGAATCCGGGGATTCCAGATGAAGTACAGATGGAGAAAATGTTGCAGGTAGAAACCCGCGGCCTCCCGGCTCCGCCACAGCTCGACGTGCAGACGATCGAGTTCGCGCAGCACCTGGCTCTCGTTTCGGCGCTCCCGGATGTAGCGGGATATCAAATCGCCCGTGCCCTCTGAAATCTCAAACCGTACCTGCATGCGCATGGATCGTTCGGGCAGCGACCTTACGAGAGCTTCGAGGAGCCCCTTGAGGCGATTCCTTCCCTCATCGCTCGCGTAATAGGATTGAATGCCTCCAACCTCATAGCCCGCCACCAGGGACCCGTCGATTTGCACCGCAACGTTTTCAAGCAAGTCCCGAATGCGGAGTTGCTCGCACAACGGGGGCGCGCTCAAAGATTGTTCGTACCGTTCGGCCGTCAGCGGCATGCCTCATCTCCCAACCGCAGGTATTCCCGTGTAAGTTCCCGGTCTCGCTCCAGGGCGGAGTAGACATGCGGCTTTGCGTGGAACATGACCCAGTCCTGGAGGTAGCCGCGCTGCTTGCCGTACTTGAACAGCATCAGCACCGGAATGCTCAGCACGGGAACGACGTATTGCAGGACCATGTTCATCGGCAACCCGAACATCTCCCGGTGAAGAAACCTTCCGAGAATGTTCGCGACAACCGCCAGCGCGAGAATCGCGAACAGGTCTTCGGCTTCGAGGCCGAAGAACGTGACTCTCGTCTGGAGATTGCGGTATGCAGGTGTCACTTCAAGCGACATTGTTCCTTTCCTTCCTTTCAGGTAACTCCCCCGGTACCCCGTGCTACGAAGAACTCCGCAAGCCGCACAAGCCCTGAAAGAAGCAAACAGAGGCCGGCCGCTACGAAGTGCCTCATCCATCCTTCCGCAGGGTGGATGCGCGTGACGATTCCCATGCGCAGGGCCCCTGCCGCCACTTGCAAGCCTGCGTAGACCGGCATGAGCACATTGCAAATCCAGTCCACTAAACTCACCAGCGACATCCAGTAAACGTCAGGATCGTTCCAAGCCCTCTGTGAAGCGAATGTCTCCATGGTGCGCAATAGGCCCGAAGCCATCAGGCAGAGAAATCCTCCATACATCGCGGCGGCGTAGGACTCCGATCGGGCAAATTTCAGCACTCCGATCGCGAAGAACAGACCAGCCAGGGTGGGCAGAATCACATTTCCCGCCCAATTCGTCAGGTTGAGAATCCCGTGGGTGAACGACATCGAAGTTCCTATCCCTCCATCGAAAGCACCAGTTTCCAGATCCCTGAAACGCAGAGCATTGCGAGAGCAACGGCGACTAACCTCATGACCGGGCGGCGGGTCGCAAAATTGATGATGGCGCCCACGATCGCGAGCCCTGCTGCAATCGGCATGATGGTACCGGCCAAGTAAGTCCACAGACTGTCCAGAACGTCGGCGGTGGCAAACTGCGTGCCCGTGTTGTAGCTCTGAATCAGGGAGTACGTCGTTTGCGTGCCGAGCAAGAACATCGCCGTGAAGACGGACGGCAGAGGGTGCCCGCCCGAGGCCGTGTCAAGGATTGCCCGCAGTACGAAATATGCCGCGACAGTGGTCACCATCCGCCCGGCTACAAAATTCGTAACGAAGCTCGAGACGTCGGATTGAAATGCACTCAGCCACGAAGTTCCAATCCCTCCAGATGGCAACGGAGCTGCGACACCGAACGAACTGAACCATCCGACGAGAGGAACGAGTGTCACGAACACGACCACCCAAAACATCCATTTGGTAAAACCACCACCAATGAGGAACGTGGTTCCACCCTCACGTCTCAAGCTAATGCCCGCCAGCACCAGCGCGACCAAGGAAGCTGCCGGTGCGAGCTGCAAGAGAACTTGGATGATGTCGTTCAAAAGTTGCGGGGCAGCCATTGTTCCGTCTTTCCTTTCTCTTCTACAAAGCCGTTCGAAGTGAGACCTGGGCGGAGGTTGGCAGGCAGCCAGCGCCATTTCGCTCCTTTCCTGAACTGCCTGCCAAATCCGCTCATAGACGCGTGCCGCCTCGGTTTACGTCACGCCTCCGGTTCCATTGGTGATCCAAAACTCGATCAACCGGGTTACCCCTGAAACAGCCAACAGTCCAGCCGCTGCCGCGAGCCATCGGCCAACACCGCGGCCGTGCAGCCAAGAGACAACTGCACCGACCACAGCGCCTCCGGCCCCTATTGGAGCGATGACGTTGCCAATCCAGTTGATGAAGTTCAGGAAAGCTCCTTCCGGCTGCGCAGCGGTTTCCCCCTGGACGGCCACATTCGTTGCTGGCTGGTTTCCAAGGTTCTGTGCCCAGACGAACTGGCTTCCTAAGATGAAGCAGATGGCGGACACCGCCAGCGCTCGCTTCCATGTTTCGCCTGCCTTCGTCTTCATGGAGTTCGGTCCCCCTTTCTGCTTCGCCGGCTCTCTTCGGTTCAAGAGTTCGAGAAGAGAAAAGCGGAAGCGCGGAGAAAGTAAAACCAGTTCTCGCGATTGTCAAAAAAGTGAGAGGCCTTGCAGTGGAAACCGAACGGAAGAAGAAAAATGAGGACCGCGTTACGAGGCATTATGGATCACCGAGCAGGGCCACAATCGGCGTAGGTCCATTTGCGAGATCACACACCGGCGCAAGACATCGATAGTTCCCGGGAGAAAATCGTGCACAAGGATCGAGGACGCCCTAGTTTATGGACAGGTCTTCTGGCTGGATCTCAATTCGATGGTGCGAAATGCCGGCCTTTTGCAATGCCTTTCTCTTTTGTTCAATGTACGACTCGTCGTAGACACTTTCCAAAGTCTCCTCGAGTTCAGCAAGAGCCGCTTTCAGCTTGCCAAGTTCTGCGTCAAAGTCCGCTGTCTCGAAGCGCCCCTTCTCGCGGCACACGTAGCACTGCCCCCGATCATCGAGATTCAAATACATCCGGGCGATGCCATGCTTATACAAGTTGATCCCGTTCTTTCGCCCCATGAACATGAAGCCGGCACAGCGCTTTTCGCCGAGCTTGTCCACCAGCGGTTTCCAATTGGGCTCCATTCCCCGATCAACCTCGCTATTGCTCGGGCGCCTGCTGCGCAGTGCTTTGCGTGCCCGTTTGCTGATGCATATCGCTCAGTTCTCGCCTAAGCTGCAGGAGCTGGCGGAGTTCTTCCCCGGTGGGGAGCGTTGCATTGTTCGCCTGTTGTATTGCGGCTGGCCGCACCTGTCCTTCGCCAGACGCGCTGCTTTTTTGAGCTACGACGTAGAACCTCGTGTTTCCCGGCACGGTGACAATGATGTTTTGGTTGAATGCCAGGCTGTTCAGTTCCTGGTCTCCCGCAATTCCGATATTCGTGGCGATCCGGTCGCGCAGAAGGGCGCTCTCCGAAAGCGGCCCGTTGAACCCGTTGGTGCCTCCTGCCCCCACCAAATAGGTCGCCACTGTCCCGAGACCCGTGAAGGTTCGCACGAGAAAACCGGTTCCCGTCTTTCTCCCACTGACATTGCCCTTGAGAGGCCCGAAGGTCAGGCTCATTGCTGCGGCATCGATCTTCTGCGTTGTCCCGTCGGGCAACTGAAGAGTATCAAAGTGGATCGCCACGTACCCGGAACGGTCTGCTTGCTGGAGGGTGCCAAGCACTCTTGCTCCCGCAGGAATAACAATTTGTCCGTCCTTTTCGTAGTTGTACTCGATGGCTGCCACAACCGGCGTTTTGATGGCACTATTCACAACGGACTGGAGCCGGGCTACCAATCTCGTCCCGGCTGGCAATTCCAGCGTGATCGGATTTTCCTCCAGCGCGGTCGTGGTCATTCTCGTGCCGCCACTCGTTGAATTGTTTTCGACACTCCGAACGAACACGAGTGACGGCTTACGAAGGTCAGCTGACGCCGACTGCAGGGATGAATTGGAAGCCGCAAGTGCTTGTTGACTCGTCGCTGGATCCGAAAAATCAATTTTCCCCAGTGCGTACGGTCCCGCATTCCTAGCAACCGGCGGGATTGAAGACTTTGGCTGCGCTCCAATAGACGGTTGGGTAGGTCGCGCCGTCCGGCCCACGTCTTCAGGAGTAACGTCTCGGCTCCCCGGGGCCTCTGGCTGCCCGGTTTGTGCGTTCAGCAGAGGCGCCACCGATCCCGTTTGCTCAGTCGCCTGCTGGCCCGGAGTCATCCTGTGTCCCAAGTCCGGCTTTCCCGCTCGCCTCGCATCTGTTGATTTCCTCGCCGTGTTTGAGGAGGAAAACACGCCGAGGAACACGAGCAGCACCGCAATGGCAGCCCCTGCAAGCAGAAAGAGAGAACGGCTTCGATCGCGCCCCAGTTCACGCCGATTCGTAAGTTGGTGTTCCCGTCGCGCCTTGTCGAAAGCCTGACGGAAAATTTCAAGCCACCCCGGACGGGAGGAGACCTTTGCTTCATCGATAAACGGCTCTTCT
>Ga0209039_10000783_pt1 | contig 30635 bp, 21 predicted proteins | sample BogFormECP12_OM1_FD_188238 | JGI IMG/M metagenome (GOLD analysis project Ga0209039, IMG submission 188238) | Bog forest soil microbial communities from Calvert Island, British Columbia, Canada - ECP12_OM1 (SPAdes) (version 2) | ecosystem: Environmental > Aquatic > Freshwater > Wetlands > Bog ... | reverse complement strand
CCACCGGCGGCAAGACCCGCATCGGGCGTTCCGCCACCGGCGCTACCAACACCAGCGGCGCCGGGGGAGTTTACACGGATGTTTCAGGCGGCTCCGCCGCCGGCCGCGGCGCCAGCGGCACCGGCGCAGGGCGCACCGGGCGAGTTCACGCGGTTTTTTCAGTCTCCGCTTTCGCAGGCGCCGACGCCAGCGCCAACGCCGGGGAGCGCGCCGCCGGTATCCTCGGCTGCGGGAGAGTTCACACGGATCTTCGGGAAGGGAGACTTGCCCGCTGCTCAAGCGGCCCCAGCCGCACCGGCGGCCTCCGCCGGTGCGGGCGAATATACGCGGATGTTCTCGGCCCAGCCGGCGCCGCTGCCACCGCAGACGCCGGCTCCGGCGCCGGCTCAGACTCCGGCTCCTGTCAAAAAAGTGCCGTGGCTTGCCCTGGCGCTGATCGTGGCGATGGTCGTGCTGCTGGCGGTGGTGGTTATCATGGCCTTCGCTCTGAGAAAGTGAGATGCAGACCGATAGTTTGGGACGAAGCGGAAGGTTCGAGGAATTGCGCGAGCTTCTCCGGTCCTCGGGGTACACCGAGGAGTTTCTGTGCGGGCGTTTCGGGCTTAAGCGCGCCGAACAGTTCGATCTGGATCGCGGCAGGCGCGGGCCCCTGTCGGAAGCGGAGTCCGCCGCGGATGTTCTGACGGCGCTCTACCTGGCTGGGGAGTTCGTCTCGCTGGAACAGGCCGAGCGGCTGGTGGGCCGCGCCGGCGTGGGCTTGCTGAGCGGCATGGGCTTGCTAGAGATGGACGCCGGCGGCGGCCGGTGCCATGGGACCGTGGCGCTCTACCCGCTGGCGGACCTGCATATCGCCTCGGACCGCTGGAGCAACCCCGACAACGCCCCCTTCGAGGCTCCCAACGACACGGTCTACCCGGCGTTCATCCCCAATACGCGCCTGTTTCTGGCGCATGTCCCGCTGGGAGAATGCGGCAGTTTTCTGGATCTGTGCGCGGGCACGGGAATCGCCGCGATTCTGGCGGCCAGACAGGGCGCCCGCGAGGCCTGGGCGGGCGACATCGCCGAACGATGCACACGCTTCGCCGAATTCAACGGGCGGTTGAACGGCGTGGCCCACTTTCACGCTGTGACCAGCGACCTGTATGAGAGCTTGAGCGGGCGGGCGTTCGACCGGATTGTGGCGCATCCGCCGTACGTTCCGGTGCTTAAGCCGAAGTGGATCTTCTTCAGCGGGGGTGAAGACGGCGAGGAGATTACCCGCCGGATTGTCGAGGGCCTGCCGGCGCACCTCAACGACCACGGTGTGTTTCTGGCATTGACGATGGGGAGCGACCGGTCGGATGCGCCGTTCGAATGGCGCATCAGGGAATGGCTCGGGGAGGACGGGCGGGATTTCGACATCGCGCTGATCGTGAGAAAGATCTACGAGCCGCACGATTTCGCCCTTCGGAACCGGGAGGAATCGGAGGCGTGGAAAAAGCTATTTGCGCGGCTGGGCGTGGAATCGCTGGTGTACGGCGTAATTGCGATCCAGCGGAGAACCGGCGCTCGCGAGACGTTCACGGTGCGGCGGCAGGCAAGCCCGGGCCGGACCCGCGCACCGTGGGAGTGGCTGCTGGCTTGGGAGAGCGCGGCCAAGGAAGATCTGACGCGGCTGATTCTCGAGAGACCGCTGCACCGGGGCTCGGACACCGAGTTTCAAGTGCGGCACCGGCTGGAGGGTAGCGCCTGGACGCCGCAGCGGTACACGCTGCGAACGGAGCGGCCGTTCAGCATGGAATGCGACGCTCACCCCTGGATGGCCAACCTGATCGCGCTGTGCGATGGGCGGGCCACGGGACGCGATCAGCTTCGCGTGCTGGTGGAGAACGGAGTACTGCCCCAGGGCATCGCGGAAGAGGAGTTCGCGCGCGCGGCGGCCGGCCTGGTTTCCGGCGGGTTCATCGAAGTGGAAGGGTTCAGGCCGCCTCGGGCAGAAGGATGATCAGCTCCAGTTGCGGAGACGGGAAATCGCCGGGCACGTAAACGGCGAGGTTGCGCGCCCGGCCGATGGCCTCCCATGCGACGCCCGACTGGCTCAGGCTGAAATACTGGTAGTTCAGCTTCACGGGGATGGAACCGGGGGGCTTGGCCACGTGGGTCAAGGCAACGCCGGGCAATGCCTGCCGAACCAGATGCTCGATGTGGCTGGCGGAACATACCTTAAGAAGGTAGGGCGCCTTGGAGATGAGGTCGGCCTGGTTCATGTCCGCCCCGACGGCGAGATACAAGCGGGTCCCGGCGAGGTACTTGTCATCCGCCAGGGCGGTGGCATAGATGGAGGGCTGCACCAGCTTGAGCGGGAGGGAAACGAAATTGGCCGGCACCACGGTCTCGAGCAGGGTGCGGACAATTTCGTCGAGCGTTTCGAAACAGGTTGTGAGATCGTCGTGGCGATAGACCGGAAGGTCCCGGGGATGGACCTTGGTTGAAAAAGTGGTCAGACAGCCGGCGAGCGAAAGCATGGCTTCGAAGAGCCGTTCGGGATGCCCGTGGCGGGTCTCAAAGAGGTGCCGGAATTCGGGGAAATGGAAATTGATGGTGTAGAGCAGCCAGAAGTTGGCAATGTCCGCGGTGCCGAACTCGGCGAGGCTGAGGTTCTTCTGGCGGCGAACGCCGGAGAGCATGCTGCTCTTGGTGGCCAGGATCTCAACCAGGCGGCGGGCGATGGCGGCGAGGTAATCGCTGGCGGCGAAATCGAGCAGCGGCGGCACAAAATGGGGGTCCAAGTCGAGAGCGCCGGAGCCGGTGCGGCGGACGCGGGCCACAGGCAAGGAGGAGCATTCCTGGCGCGAATCGCCTTCGGTGAGGAGGCGGTAGTTCTTGCGGGCCACCTGCACGGGCTTTTCGGCGAGGCCGGAGTTTTCGTCGCGCACGGTCACCACTTCGGCCAGGTAACGGGTGTCGGCGCGCTGGTTGGGGATGGAAACATTGAGGCCGGAATGGCGGTAATTGGGAACGGTGAGGTAGACATCGAGCGAGTTCTGGTCGGGCGCAAAAGAGCCGGCGAGTGGTATAGAGGGGGGCGCGGGCTCGGAAGCCGGGAAGTCGAACAAGAGGCCATCGGGGAAGATTCCGGAGGCTTCCGAGATGCGGAACTCACCGGCGGCGAGGGCTTCCCGGCTGATCTGGAGGGTGACGAAGCCCCAGGGGTTGCCGGTGAGGGACTCGAAGCGGAACTCAAGGGAGCTCTCGATGAAACGATCCTGGGCCTGGAGGTGCTGCGGACTCAGGAAAGTCCCCTTCATCCAGATGACGGGCTGGAGTCGCTTCATCGGATATCAAGTTAGCAGAACGGCGCGGGATTGGCAAAGGTGGCCTTGACTCCCCCCACAAGCGCGGGTATACTCAGACTCGTATCACACGGAGGGTTCGGATGATCGGAGGATGTTCGAGCCGGTCATCCAAACACGTCCCACGCCGGAAGCGTGGCGAGTTGGTTACCTGAAAGAGGATGGCGATGGCAAAACAAAGCACACAACATAAACTCGACCGGGTTCGCCCGCCTCGCGTGCACGTCACCTACGACGTGGAAGTGGGCGATGCGATCGAGCTCAAGGAACTCCCATTCGTGATGGGAGTTCTCGGTGATTTCACGGGTCAGCCCGAAGGTCCGCTGCCCAAGCTGAAAGAGCGGAAATTCGTGGAAGTGAATCCGGACAACTTCGACAGCGTGCTGGAAGGCATGAAGCCTCACGTGGCGTTTTCGGTCGAGAACAAGCTCAGCGAAGATCCCGAGGCCGGCCAGTTGAAGGTAGACCTTCACTTCAAGAGCCTGGAGGATTTCGAGCCCGAACAGGTGGCGCGCCAGGTGAAGCCGTTGAAAGAGATGCTGGATCTGCGCACCAAACTGTCGGACTTGCGCGGGTCTCTGCAAGGCAACGACAAGCTGGAAGAGTTGCTGCTCGACGCGGTGGGCAATACCGAAAAACTGGACAAGCTGAAGGCTGAGCTTGCCAAGGGTGAAGGAGGCTCCAAATGAGCGAACCGCAACAGCAGCAAATGGAAGGGAAAGCCGCCGTCGTGGTGGAAAAGGGGCTGCTGGACCAGATTGTCGAAGATGGCCGGCTGGCCAAAGACGTCAGCGGCCGGGAGCGCGGCAAGGACCTGGTGAAGGAGTTCGTGGCCCAGGTGCTGGACGGCTCGATGACGGTGTCGAAGGATGCGGAAGCGATGATCAACGCCCGCATCGCGCAGATCGATCACCTGCTTTCGATCCAGCTCAACGAGATTCTGCACCACGCCTCGTTCCAGAAACTGGAAGCGACGTGGCGCGGGCTGAAGTACCTGTTGGACCAGAGCGAGACCAGCGACCACCTCAAAATCAAGATTATCAACGCCTCGAAGAAAGAACTGTTGCGCGACCTGCAGCGGGCGCCGGAGTTCGACCAGAGCGCGCTTTTCAAGAAGGTGTACGAGGAGGAGTTCGGGATCTTCGGCGGAGCGCCGTTCGCGGGGCTGGTGGGCGATTACGAGTTTGGCCGCGGGCCGGAGGATATCGAGCTGCTGGAGAAGATCTCGAACGTGGCGGCGGCGGCGCACGCGCCGTTCCTCTCCTCGGCGGCGCCGGACATGTTCAATCTCGATAGCTTCGCGCAACTGGATGCGCCGCGCGACATGGGCAAGATATTCGACACCACGGAATACGCCAAGTGGAAATCGTTCCGCGCTTCGGAAGACTCGCGCTACGTGGCGCTGACCTGCCCCCGCATCCTGATGCGCCTGCCTTACGGGAAGGAGACCAAGCAGGTGGAGGGCTTCGGGTTCGAGGAGCACGTGGACGGCTCGGACCACAACAAGTACCTGTGGGGCAACTCGGCTTTCGCCTTGGCGGCGCGGATGAGCAACGCCTTCGCGTTGTATGGCTGGTGCGCGGCGATTCGCGGCGTGGAGGGCGGCGGCCTGGTGGAAGGGCTGCCGGTGCACAACTTCTACACCGATGCGGGGGACGTGGCCATGAAGTGCCCGACGGAATCCCCCATCACGGACCGCCGCGAAAAGGAGCTGGCGGACCTCGGCTTCGCCCCGCTGGTGCACTGCAAAGGAACCGATTTCGCCGCGTTTTTCAGCGTGCAGTCCTGCAATAAGCCGAGGCTGTACGATAGCGACGCGGCCAACGCCAATGCGCGGCTCTCGGCGCAGTTGCCGTACATGCTGGCGATCGCGCGGTTCGCGCACTATCTGAAGGCGATGATGCGCGACAAGATCGGCAGTTTCACATCGCGAACGGAATGCGAGCGCTGGCTGAACAAGTGGATCACGAATTACGTGACGCCGGACGACAGCGCGTCGGCAGCCACCAAGGCGCAGTATCCGCTGCGCGAGGCCAGGATCGAAGTGGTGGAAGTGGCCGGCAAGCCGGGGGCCTACCGGGCGGTGGCGTTCCTGCGGCCGCACTTCCAGTTGGATGAGTTGTCGGTATCGCTCCGCCTGGTGGCGGATTTGCCGGCATCGACACGCAAATAGGACGCTGGGGGCGGCCCGGCCATGGGGCAGGCCGCCCGCTGGTCCAGTGGGATAGAGTTAAAGCGGGCAAGCTAAAGCATGCCCCACCAAGGTAGAGAGGAGAACAAGAGATGGCAGCAGTCGATTATTTCCTGAAAATTGACGGCATTGAAGGTGAGAGCCAGGACAAGACGCATAAGAACGAGATCCAACTCATGAGCTTTTCCTGGGGCGCGCATAATGCCGGAACCATGGCGGTAGGCGGAGGCGGGGGCTCCGGCAGGGTGGCGTTTCAAGACTTCAGCTTCGAGATGGGGGTAAGCAAAGCTTCCCCGAAGCTGATGCTGGCGTGCGCCAATGGGGAGCACATCAAGAATGCGATCCTCACCTGCCGAAAGGCGGGGAAAGAGCAGCAGGAGTACCTGAAGTACACCTTCACGGATCTGCTGGTTTCGAAATTCTTCACCGGCGGCACGGAGGTGATACCAACGGAATCGGTCTCGCTCAATTTCTCGCAGGTCGAAATAGTTTACAAGGAGCAGAAGGCCGACGGGAGCCTGGGCGGCGCGATCTCTACGAAGTACAACGTCAAAACGCAGTCGAGCTCCTAGGCGGCAGGACCGAGCCATCCATGAACTCCCGAGAACTGTACCAAGCCGGGAAACTCGACGAGGCGGTGCAGGCGCTGGGTTCCGAATTGCGGAACGATCCGACGGACCTCAAGCGCCGCACCTTCCTCTTCGAGCTGCTGTGCTTTACGGGAGAGTACGATCGCGCCGAAAAGCAGCTCGACATACTGGCCGACGCGGGGAAAGAGGCGGCCATGGGGACGCTGCTATACCGTTCCGCGTTGCAGGCGGCCAGGACCCGGCGGGACATGTTCGAGAAGAAGACATTTCCGCTGGGCGCGGAGGGCGCGCTCGTCGGCGGCACGCTGAACGGGCAGGCGTTTGAGAGCATCGAGGATGCCGATCCGAGGATCGGCGCGCGGTTGGAGGTGTTCGCGGCGGGGGCCTACTTGTGGCTGCCGTTCGAGCACATCGCATCGGTACGGATGGAGCCGCCGAAACGGTTGCGGGACACCATCTGGATACCCGCCATCCTTCAGACCGGGCCGAAATGCAAGGGGCTGGACCTGGGCGAAGTGCTCTTGCCGGTGCTCACACCGCTGGTAGAGAAGCATCCCCAGAACAGCGTGCGTTTGGGCCGGGAGACGGTCTGGGAGGAAGCCGACGGCGAGACCGTGCCCGCCGGCCAGAAACTGCTGCTGGTGGACGGAGAGGAGATTCCCATACTGGAGGTGCGGAACCTGTTGTTCGCGGCCTCTTCCGCGGCCGCGGAATAGCGCCGCTATCAATCCCGCATGCCCCTGCGCGACGATCTGCTGAATCCTATCCCCGGCGAGAACCCCAGCGGCGCGAACCTGCGCTACGCCCCGGTGTTCGACAAAATCAAGGAAGCGCGGCGCGCGGACGACGACGCGCCACAAGGCGATTGGCAGTTCGAGCGCAAGACCGCCGACTACGCCGTGGTGATCAAACTGGCCGGCGAAGCGCTGGCGACCAAGAGCAAAGATCTTCAGGTGGCCGCGTGGCTGACCGAGGCGATTCTCCGGAAGGAGGGTTTCGCGGGCCTGAAGGCCGGCCTCGAACTGATCAAGGGACTGGTCGAGAACTTCTGGGACACTCTCTACCCGGAGCTGGACGACGGCGACGCCGAGATGCGCGCGGCCCCTTTGGAGTGGCTGGGCACGCACATGGAGACGGCGCTGCGCAGCGTCCCGCTGACCCGCGGGGGCGCCAACTGGTTCCAGTTCAAGGAATCGCGCGCGGTGGGTTACGAAGCCACGGCGGACACCGACGCCAAGGTGGAGGCGCGCAACGCCGCCATCGCCGAAGGCAAGATGAGCGGCGAGGAGTGGGACAAGGCGGTCGGCGCCACGCCGAAGGCGTTTTACGCAGAGATGGAGACGACCCTCGACGGCATTCTGGACGCCATCGAGATTCTGAACATCCTCGGCGAGGAGAAGTTCGGCGACGTGACGCCATCGTTCGGCCCCATGCGGACCACGGTGGAGGAGATCCAGCACACGGTCCACGGGCTGCTGCAGAAGAAACGGGAGGTGGAACCGGACGAGGGGGCGGAGGCGGCGGGGGAAGAGCCGGCGAACGCGGAGGAAGAACCTGCCAGTATAGAAAAAACACCGGCGACAAGATCGCCGGCGCTACATAAACCGACCGCGGAACCGGCGGATCAAGAGGATGCGTTTCAGCGGGTGAACTCGGTGGCGGTGTACTTGCGCAGGAGCGATCCGGCGAGCCCCCTGCCCTACCTGCTGTTGCGGGGACTGCGTTTTGGCGAGTTGCGCGCGGCGGGGACGGATGTGGATGCCAACCTGCTCGAAGCCCCTCCCACGGGCGCCCGCCAGGCGCTCAAGAAGGGCGCCAACGATTCCGAGTGGCAGCAAGTGCTGGAACTGGGCGAAACCGCCATGGGCCAGCCATGCGGGCGAGGCTGGTTGGATTTGCAACGCTACGTTTTCCGCGCCGCCAAGGAACTGGGGTACTACCAGATTGCCGCCGCGATCCGGGCGGAGGTGAATGCGTTGCTGGCGGATTATCCGGCGCTGCGGCAGGCGAGCCTGCTCGACGATACGCCGGCCGCCAACCCCGAAACTCAGGCCTGGCTAGACGAGATCGCTCCGGCGCCACCGGCTGAAGCCGCTTATACGCCGGCCGCCATGGAGGATGCCACGGAAGCATCGTGGGCCGCACCGGACGGTGGGCCGGAAATCGTCGATGCGAACGAGGTGGCTATGCAGGCGGCGCGGTCCGGAAAACCGCAGGAGGCCATCGAGGTTCTTTCGCGCGAAGCCACGGCCGAGAAATCGGGGCGCGGGCGGTTCCAGCGGCGGCTGCAACTGGCGCAACTGTGTATGTCGATGGGCTACGAGCGGATCGCCCACCCGATTCTGGAACAACTGGCGGCGGAAATCGACAGCCGGGGACTGGAAGGATGGGAAGCGGCGTCTACCGTCGCGCAGCCGCTGGCCTTGCTCTACCGCTGCCTGGAGAAACTGGACACCGCGCCGGATCTGAAACAGAAGGTCTACGACCGCATCTGCCGGTTGGATCCATTGCAGGCCCTGGCCTGCGGGAGGTAAATGATGGCCAAAGCGGACCCCGACGTGGCCGTCACTCCAACCCTGCTGGACCGGCTCATCGATCTGGAACCGAAGATTGCGGCGGATCCCCCGGCCAGCCGGTCGCAATCGGTGCGGCAGTTGAAAGCCTCGCTGCGGCGCGACCTGGAATGGCTGCTGAACACGCGGCGGATTCCGGACGAAGCCCCGGAGACTTATCGGGAACTGCACCGGTCGCTCTACAACTTCGGGCTGCCCGACGTGACGTCGATGAGCCTGAACTCACCCAGAGACCGCCAGCGGCTGCTGCGGCTGGTGGAGCAGACCATCGCGATCTTCGAGCCGCGCCTCACGGCGGTGCGGGTGCGGGCCGTCGACAGTGCGGCTTCGGGGCCGAGAGTGCTGCGGTTTCAGATCGAAGCGCTTATGAAGATGGATCCCGCGCCGGAACAGGTGCTGTTCGACACCTTGCTGCAACTGAGCAGCGGGGAGTACCAGGTGAAGGGCGCATAGCGTGCGAGACGAATTGCTGCTCTACTATGAACGCGAGCTCGCGTTTCTGCGGCAGATGGGCGTGCAGTTCGCGGACAAGTACCCGAAAATCGCCTCGCGCCTGAGCCTGGAGCCGGACAAGTGCGAGGACCCCCATGTGGAGCGGCTACTAGAGGCCTTCGCGTTCCTGGCCGCGCGCGTGCACCTGAAGATCGACGACGAGTTCCCGGAGATCACCGAGGCGCTGCTGAGCATCATCTACCCGCATTTCATCCGGCCGGTGCCCTCGATGACCATCGCCGACTTTCGCGTGAACCCGGAGCAGGGGCAGATCGGCGGGGGGCTGAAGATACCGCGCGGCTCGATGCTGTCGTCGCGGCCGGTGGGTGGCGTCCCCTGCAAATTCCGCACCTGCTACGACGCGTACGTCTGGCCGTTGAGCGTGGTGGCGGCGGAATGGAAGACGCCGGACCGGCTTCAGCCGGCCATCAAGGCGCCGGAAGCCGCGGCGGCGTTGCGCATCGAACTGAAGTGCTGGCCCGATATCAGCTTCGAGAAACTGCGCCCGAACCCGCTGCGCTTTTTCCTGAACGGCGAGAGCGGCCTGATCCACACGCTCTACGAGTTGTTGTGCAGCCGGTCGACGCAGATCCTGTTGCGCGACCCGACTCCGGGCTCGCGGGTGCGGCCGGTCGAACTGCGCCCCGAGGCGCTCCGCCCGGTGGGGTTCGCCGAGGAAGAAGGCATGCTGCCGTACCCGCGCCGCTCCTTCACCGGCTACCGCCTGCTGCACGAGTATTTTACGTTTCCGGACAAGTTCTTCTTTCTGGACCTGACGGGACTCGAAGCGGCCCTGGCGAGCGGGTTCAAGGACCGGGCGGAGCTGATCTTTCTGATCGCGCCGTTTGAGTTGGCGGACCGGCGCCAGGCCCTCGAACTGGGCGTCACCGAGAAGACCTTTCAAACCGCCTGCGCGCCCGCGGTAAACCTGTTTGAGCAGACGGCGGAGCCGATTCTGCTCACCCAGAGGCGCTTCGATTATCCCATCGTCCCCGACATCCGCCGGCCCAACGCCACCGAGATTTTTTCCGTGGACGAAGTGGTCAGCGTCCGGCCGGACTCGCAGGAACCGGTTCGCTTCGAGCCGTTCTATTCCTTTCGGCACGGTCTGACGGGCGGCCGCGGGCAAGTGTTTTGGATGGCATCGCGCCGGGCTTCGGGCCGCCGCGACGATGAAGGCACCGAGATATTCCTCTCGCTGGTGGATCTGGAGCAGCGGCCGGTGGCGCCGGACGTGGACAGCCTGACGGTGCGGCTGACGTGCACCAACCGGGACCTTCCCTCGCGGCTGCCGTTCGGCGTGGAGTCGGGCGATTTCGAATTGGAGAGCGGAGCGCCGGTGCACTCCATCATGGCGCTGAGGAAACCCACGCCGGCGCTGCGGCCTCCCACCGGGAAATCCTCGCTGTGGCGCTTGATTTCGCACCTTTCGCTCAATTACCTATCGCTGGTGACGGAGGGGCGCGAGGCCCTTCAGGAGATCCTGAAGCTGTACAACTTCACCAACTCTTCGTATTCCGTGAAGCAGATTGAAGGCATCGCGGATCTGAAGAGCCGGCCGCAGTTCGCGCGGATCATCTCGGAGAACGGCATCACCTTCGCGCGCGGCACGCGGGTGGACATGGAACTCGACGAGGAAAACTTCGTAGGCGGCGGCGCGTACCTGTTCGCCAGCGTCATCGAACATTTTCTGGGACTGTATGTGACGCTGGCGAGCTTCAGCCAACTGAGCGTTTCGACGCGGCAGCGAAAGGAGGTTCTGAAACTATGGCCCCCCCGGGCCGGCTCCAGGATCCTCCTGTAGAGAATCGGCCGCAATTCAGGGAACTCGAGCGGGTGCTGCACGAGCAGCCGTTCGGTTTCGATTTCTTCCAGGCCGTGCGCCTGCTGGGACGGATTCTGGCGGAACGGCAGCCCGTCGGGCAGTTCTCGAACCCGCGCACGGAAGTGGTGCGTTTCGGGACGGGCGCCGACTTCGGGTTCCCGCCCAGCCAGATCGCGGAACTCAACTGGCCCCAGAACGGGCAGCCGCTGATGCGCGTGAATTTCATGGGCCTCACTGGGCCCCACGGTTTGCTGCCGCTCTACTATTCGGCGCTGGTGCGGGAGCGGTTGCGCGCGCGCGACTCCGCCATGCGCGAGTTCCTGGACATCTTTAACCACCGGATGATCTCGCTGTTCTACCAGTCCTGGGAGAAGTTCCGTTTCACGGTGGCTTACGAGCGCGGCGACGACGACCGGCTCTCGCCGCACCTGATGGACTTGCTGGGCGTGGGGACGGAGGGCTTGGAGGACCGCCAGCAGGTTCCCGACGAAGCGCTGGTCTTCCGGTGCGGACTTCTGGCGGCCCAGACACGCTCCGCGGCGGCGCTGCGGCTGCTGCTGATGGACTACTTCGAAGTGCCGGTGGAGATCGAGCAGTTCGTGGGCGCGTGGCACTCGCTGGAGGAAGACACGCAGTGCCGGTTCAGCGATACGGCGTCGTACTCCGAGCAACTGGGAATGGGGGCCGTAGTAGGAGACGAGGTTTGGGACCAGCAATCGACGGTGCGAATTCGCCTGGGCCCTTTGACGTTGGAGCAGTACCGGGATTTTCTACCGGACGGAAGCGCGCACGCGCCGTTGCGGGCGCTGGTCCGTTTTTTCGCCGGGAACGAACTGGATTTCGAGGTGCAGTTGGTGCTGCGGAAGGAAGAAACGCCGAGCTGCGAGTTGGGCGAGGAGGGCGCCGCGGGGCCTCGGCTGGGGTGGCTGACGTGGGCCAAGACGGCGGCGATGGGGGAAGATCCGGATGACAGTATTCTGCGGATCTGAAGAATATTCAAGCGCAGCGACGCAGAGAAAACATTTTTCTTTAATTCTCTGCGTCTCTGCGTCTCTGCGGTGATCTTTGGGTCTTGGCGGGCGCGGTAAAAGGAAGAGATTGAGGAGCTGGAATGAGCGTAAATCTGAAGGCATTGATCGGAAAACTGAACGGGCCGACGCGGAGCACGCTGGAAGCGGCGGCGGGGTTGTGCCTGTCACGCACACACTACAACATCGAGATCGAACATTACCTCATGAAGCTGATGGAGGCCAGCGATACCGATGCGGCCCGCATCTTCCGTCACTTCGAGGTGAACCAGTCCCGGCTCGCCGGGGAGTTGACCCGGAGCCTGGATAAGCTGAAATCCGGCAACGCGCGCACGCCGGCCATCAGCCCCACCATTCTGCGCATGATGACGCAGGCGTGGACCACGGGGTCGATCGACTACGGGGCGTGGCAGGTGCGGACCGGCTTCACGCTGCTGGCGCTGGTGGCCGATGAAGAACTGGCCAGGATCGTGCGCGAAGTCAGCAAAGAGATGCAGAAGATCGAGCCGGAGGCGCTGAAGAAGGATTTTGTCGCGCTGGTTCACGGCTCGCAGGAAGACGAGGTGACGGAAGAGGCGCCGGGCGAAGGGGCTCCGCCGGGCCCAAGGGGCACCCCGGCTGGCGGCAAGACGGCGAACCTCGACCAGTTCACCGTCAACCTGACGGCCAACGCCAAGAGCGGGAAGCTGGACCCGGTGCTGGGGCGCGACACGGAAATCCGGCAGATCATCGACATCCTGATGCGGCGCCGGCAGAACAACCCCATACTCACGGGCGAAGCGGGGGTGGGGAAGAGCGCGGTGGTGGAGGGTTTCGCGCTGCGCATCGTGCAGGGCGATGTGCCGCCGGCCTTGAAAAACGTTACGTTGCGGACCCTCGACCTGGCGCTGTTGCAGGCCGGGGCGGGCATCAAGGGCGAGTTCGAGAACCGGCTGAAGGGGCTGATCGAAGAAGTGAAATCGTCCCCCACGCCCATCATCCTGTTCATCGACGAAGCCCACACCATGATCGGCGCGGGAGGACAGGCCGGCCAGGGTGACGCGGCCAACCTGTTGAAACCGGCACTGGCGCGCGGGGAACTGAGAACCATCGCCGCCACCACGTGGTCGGAGTACAAGAAGTACTTCGAGAAGGATCCGGCGCTGGCGCGGCGCTTCCAGGTGGTGAAGGTGGAGGAGCCCGAGGAACCGCAGTGCATGACCATGCTGCGGGGCGTGGCGGCGTCGCTCGAGAAGCATCACAAGGTGCGCATTCTGGACGAAGGAGTGTCGGCGGCGGTGCGGCTGTCGCATCGGTTCCTGGCAGGGCGGCAGTTGCCGGATAAAGCCGTGAGCGTGCTGGATACGGCTTGCGCGCGCCTGGCCCTGGGGCAGAACGCCACGCCTCCGGCCATCGAGGACGCCACCAGGCAGATCGACGACTACGACTTGCAGGAGCGCGTGCTGGCACGGGAGTCGGCGGCCGGCGCGGACCACGCCGAGCGGCTGGCCGAGATCCGGGAAAAGCGGGCGCAGGTGGCCGCCACGCTGGCCGAATTGAAGGAACGTTTCGAGAAGGAATCCGCGCTGGTGAACCGGGTGCGCGAGATCCGGGGCCAACTGGAAGAGGGCACCGGGGAGCAGGAACCCCTGCGCGCGGAACTGGAGAAGCTCAATGCCGAACTGGCGGCGCTGCAAGGCGAGACGCCGTTGATGCGCGTTTGCGTGGACGGCCAGATTGTGGGCGAAGTGATCTCGGCTTGGACCGGCATTCCGACCGGAAAAATGGTGAAGGACGAGGTTCAGACGGTGCTCAAGCTGGAGGGTCACCTGGGCGCGCGCGTCATCGGACAGGACCATGCTTTGGAAGGCATCGCGCAGCGCATAAGGACCTCGCGGGCCGGGCTGGAAGATCCCAAGAAACCCAAAGGCGTGTTCCTGCTGGTGGGCCCCAGCGGCGTGGGGAAAACGGAAACTGCCCTGGCATTGGCGGACCTGATGTATGGCGGCGAGCGCAACCTGATCACCATCAACATGTCGGAGTTCCAGGAGGCCCACACGGTATCCACGCTGAAGGGGTCGCCCCCGGGATACGTGGGCTATGGCGAGGGCGGAGTGCTCACCGAAGCGGTGCGGCGCCATCCCTACTCGGTGGTTCTGCTGGACGAAGTGGAGAAGGCCCACCCCGACGTGCTGGAGCTTTTCTTCCAGGTGTTCGACAAGGGCAGCATGGAAGACGGCGAGGGGCGCGAGATCGATTTCAAGAACACCATCATCCTGCTCACCTCGAACGCCGCCACCGACACCATGATGAAGCTGTGCGCCGATCCGGAAACCATGCCCAGTCCCGAGGGCATCGTGAAGGCCATCAAGCCGGAGCTGAACAAGATTTTCAAACCGGCGTTCCTGGGGCGCCTGGTGGTCATTCCTTATTACCCGTTGCGCGACGAAGCCATGAAGAACATCATCCGGTTGAAACTCGGCAAGATTCAGAAGCGCACCTATGAGAACCATAAGATCCAGCTTGTGTGCGATGGCGCTCTCATTGACGAAATCGCGCGGCGCTGCACGGAAGTGGAAAGCGGGGCGCGCAACGTGGATAACATTCTGACGAACACGCTGCTGCCGGAGATCTCGCGCCAGTTGCTGAGCCGGATCGCGGAAGGAGAAAAGCTGGAATCTATTCGGGTGGACATTGGGGCGGACGGGAATTTCGTGTATTCGTGAAGTCGTGGCGCAGACTCTCAGTCTGCCGCGTCCCCACTCCCGGGGACGCTTGGTTCGCGGGCCGCAAGACGTCTCCGCAAGAGTGCGGAGACGGCAGACTGAAGGTCTGCGCCACGTCGAAGCTAAAGGAGGCCGCACATGGCGGACCGGTATCTGGAAGAGAATCGATTTCTTTATGTCAAATCGAGCCTGGGGGCGGATGAACTGCTGCTGGAGTCGTTCACGGGGGAAGAGGGCATCTCGAGGCTGTTTTCGTTCCAACTCGAGTTGTGGAGTGAAAACGCCGCGATCAAGTTCGAGGACATCCTGGGCCAGGGGATCTCATTCGGGGTAATGGGGCCGGAGGGCTGCGAGCCCAGACACATCAACGGCATTGTGACCTCCTTCGCGCAACTGCCGGGGACCTTCCGCCTCTCCCGCTACCGCGCCACGGTGTCGCCCAAGATCTGGGTGATGACACGGACGCAGAACCTGCGGATCTTTCAGGACAAAGAAGTGCCCGACATTCTGAAGAAAGTCCTGCAGGGCTTCGATGTCACCTGGGAGCTGCACAAATCGTATCCCAAGCGGGAGTACTGCGTGCAGTATCGCGAGACGGATTTCAATTTCATCTCGCGCCTGATGGAGGAAGAAGGCATCTTCTACTTCTTCCGCCATACCGCCGGCGGGCACAAGCTGGTGATTGCCGACGACGCCGTATCGTACCAGGACATCCCCGGCGATGCGACCCTGATCTACGACGAAGTGGCCGGCGGCACGCGCGACGATTTCCGCATCACGGGGTGGATGAAGACCCAGGAGCTTGGCTCCGGCAAGAACACCCTGCAGGATTACAACTACGGCAAGCCGACGCTCGACATGCTGGTGTCTCAGCCGATTATGGAGAGCGTGCAAGTCGGCAAAGTCACCCACAAGCTGAAGGTGGGCGGAAACGATCAGTTCGAAGTGTACGACTACCCGGGCAACTACGGCATACGGTACCAGGCGGTGGGAGATAAATCCACCGGCACTGGCTTAGCCAAGACCGGCATGGAGGAAATGGAACTCTCGCAGTTTTCGATCCACGGCCAAAGCAACGTGCACTGCCTGATTCCCGGCTATCGCTTTTCGGTTACCAGGCACCCCAACGCGGATGGGACCTATGTGGCCGGCTCGGTGACCCATTCCGCAGTGGAAGGCGACTTTCACTCCGGCGACAAGACGGTCGAGAGCCACTACGAAAATACCTTCACCTGTTTCCCAGTGGCGTTGCGCTACCACCCGGCGCGCACCAGCGTGAAGGCCCATGTTTGGGGCTGCCAGACAGCCGTGGTGGTGGGCCCGGCGGGCGAGGAGATCTACACCGACGACAAGGCGCGCATCAAAGTGCAATTCCATTGGGACCGGGAGGGCCAGAACGACGCCGCCAGCTCCTGTTGGATTCGCGTGGCCAGCTTCTGGGCGGGACAAGGGTGGGGCGCCATCCACCTCCCCAGAATCGGACAGGAAGTGGTGGTCGATTTTCTGGAGGGCGATCCCGACTGCCCGCTGATCGTGGGGAGCGTGTATAACGCCGTCAAGATGCCGCCTTACGACCTGCCCGCCAACAAGACACAGAGCGGCATCAAATCGCGCAGTTCGCTGGGCGGCAGCCCCGACAATTACAACGAGATCCGCTTCGAAGATAAGAAGGGCAGCGAACAGATTCTCATCCACGCGGAAAAGAACCTGAAGACCGAAGTGGAGGTCGACGAGATGCGCACCGTGGGACACGACCGTACCACCGACATCGAGAACGACGAAACGGTCACCATCAAGGGCAAGCGCCAGCATTACGTGGTGGGAGAGGAGCAGATTCAGACGGACGGCGATCTGCACCTGACGGCCAGCCAGAACCAGAACGAAAAAGTGGGCATGACTTACAGCCGCCAGGTAGGCGTGAATATCTACGACAAGACCGGCACGAATTATGGCCTGGAGGCCGGCACGGCGATTCACTTGAAGGCGGGGATGACGGCGGTGATCGAGGCGGGGACGGCTTTGACCCTCAAGGCGGCGGGCGGATTCATCACCATCAATCCGTCGGGCGTGTCCATCCAGGGAACCATGGTGCTCATCAACTCGGGCGGAGCGGCCGTGCCCGGGTGCGGATCGTCGCCCACCTCGCCCACTTCGCCGGAGCAGAAGCTGCTGGGGCTGTCTCACACGGCCGGGCAGGCGGCGGCCATGGCGTCGAGCATGGGGCAGCAGGCGGCGCAGCAAGTCAACGCGTCGGCTGCCATGGCCACCAATCTGGTGCAGAGCGTAGGCCAACAGGCGTTCGGAGCGGTGTCGTCGGCCGCGCAGCAGGCCTTGAGCGCGGCTGGGCAAATGGGACAGATGGCGCAGGGGGCCGGCAACCAGATCCTGAACCAGATCAACAGCGCCGTCGGGCAGGGGCAACAGATGCTCAACGACGCGGCGAATCAGGGGCAGCAGATGCTCGACACCGGCATCAACGCGGTGCGCTCCGGCGTGCAGCAGGCGGTCCAGCAGGCCAGCAGCGAAATCGCGCAGCTCGAGAATCAGGCGGCGCAGATGGCGCAACAGGCCGAGCAGCAGTTGCAGGGCGCCGCCAGCCAGGCGCAGCAGATGGCTCAGCAGGCCGAGCAGCAGTTGCAGGGCGTCGCCAACCAGGCGCAGCAGATGGCCCAGCAGGCCACCCAAGCCGGCCAGCAGGCGTTGAATCAGGCGGCGCAGCAGTTGAGCCAGGCGGCCAATCAGGCGCAACAGGCCGCCCAGCAGGCTGCGGCGCAAGCGCAACAGGCCGCGCAGCAGGCGGTCGGGCAGGCGCAACAGGCCGCGCAACAGGCCGCGGCGCAGTTGCAGCAGGCGGCGCAACAGGCGCAACAGGCCGCCCAGCAAGCGGCCCAGCAGGCGCAGCAGATGGCGCAGCAGACCCAGCAGCAGCTCCAGCAGGCCACCCAAGCGGCCCAACAGCAGGCGCAGCAGGCTGCCCAGCAGGCGCAGCAGCAGATACAGCAAGCCACCCAGCAGGCCACCCAGGCGGCGCAACAGGCCGGACAGATGGGACAGCAGGCCGCCCAGCAAGTGCAGCAGCAGGTGGGGCAGGCTGCCCAGCAGGCCGCGCAAACCGTGTCGAATACCGCAGCGGCGGCCTATCAGCAGGTGGGGAATTCCGCCAGCCAAGCCGCCCAGAGTCTTCAGGGCGCCATGAGTGGTATGGGGCTGTAGGAGGGTATCGTTATGCCGACAGGACCCGCAGCCAGAGTCGCAGACCCGGTGATGCATCCGCTGCCGCCGGTGCTGACGCCCGGGCCGGGAAGCATGAACACGGTAATCGGCTTTCTGCCGGCGTGGCGGGGCATCCCGGCAGCCGCGGCGGCTGGATTGATGGCGGCCAAGCAGGCAGCCGATACCGCGGTTCAGACCGCGGTTGCCGCCACGCTGGCCGCCGCGGGGACCCCCGGCGCTCCAGCGGCGTTAGCGGCCGAACAGACGCTGAAGTCGAGCGTCGCCGCCAGCCTGGGCAGTTCCATTTCCTCTTTGGCCGCCGGCTGCGGAGCCGACATCCACATGTGCGCCACGCCCGCGCCGGTGCCGCCGCACGGGCCCGGGGTGGTGATAGACGGCTCGCCGACGGTGCTGATCAACAACCTGCCGGCCTGCCGGCAGGCCGACACCATCATCGAGCCGCTGGGCCCGCCCAACAAGATCGCGATGGGGTGCATGACGGTGATCATCGGCAACGCGGGCTCCGGGGGTGGGGGCGGCGGCATGAGCGCGCCGGGGATGCCGGGCATGCCGCAACTGCCCAATCTATCGGCGCTGTCGAACCTCGCCGGCCAGGCGTTCGGAGCGGTGTCGCAGGTGGCGCAGCGGGCCTTGGGCGCGGCTACGCAGTTAGGGCAGATGGCGGCCGGGGCCGCCAGCCAGGTGCTGAACCAGATTGATAGTGCGGTGGGACAGGCGCAGGGCATGCTGAGCGACGCGGCTAACCAGGGGCAACAGATGCTCGACGTGGGCACCAACGCCGTGCGCACCGCCGTGCAGCAGGCGGTCCAACAGGTGAGCAGCGGAATCGCGCAGATCGAGGATCAGGCGGCGCAGTTGGCGCAACAGGCCGGGCAGCAGTTGCAGCAGGCGGCGCAACAGGCGCAGCAGGCGGCCAAGCAGGCGCTCAACCAGGCGCAGCAGCAGGTGCAGCAAGCCGAGCAGCAGTTGCAGGGCGTCGCCAACCAGGCGCAACAGGTGGCGCAGCAGGCCATGCGAGCCGGGCAGCAGGCGTTGAACCAGGCGACCCAGCAGTTGAGCCAGGCGGCCCAGCAGGCGCAGGCGGCCGCGCAGCAGGCCGCCAATCAGGCGCAACAGGCCGCTCAGCAGGCAGTGGGGCAGGCGCAACAAGCCGCGCAACAGGCCGTCGCGCAAGCGCAGCAGGCGGCGCAACAAGCGCAACAAGCGGCCCAGCAAGCGGCCCAGCAGGCGCAGCAGATGGCGCAGCAGACCCAGCAGCAACTCCAGCAGGCGGCGCAGGCGGCCCAGCAGCAGGCGCAGCAGGCGGCCAACCAGGCGCAGCAGCAGGTGCAGCAAGCCACTCAGCAGGCCACCCAGGCGGCGCAACAGGCCGGGCAGATGACGCAGCAAGCGGCCAGCCAGGTGCAGCAGCAGGTGGGACAATCCGCCCAGCAGGCCGCGCAAAATGTGAGCAGCGCCGCGAACGGATTGCTCGGCGGGCTAGGAAGATAGGGCTCAGGCCACGGACGAGCCGTCCCAACGATGCTTGGGGTCGGGGTAGAACGTCAGGCCGGCGCCGGCCAGAGCCAGCAACCATCCGCCCGGCACCTTGGCCCGCAGAACGGCATGGTGGCTTGAGTCCAATGGCTCCCATTGCAGCTTGGCCTTACTGGCGACGGCGACAGGCTCCGCCGGAGCGGCCGGGGCGGACAGGTTCACGGCGGACACGAAGACCTCGTGGCTGCATGAGTACAGATCCCTCAGATATTGAAACTTCTCCCTATCGCGGTCCGTTTCGACATGCTCGATGATGGCGCCGTAAGGAATCGTCACCTCGGGGCCGGTCTCGGGTAACCCGGTTCTCTGGTTGAGCTTGCGGGCTTCAATTGACTTGTTCAACTCTACCTTGGCCAATTTGCCTCCTGCATACTCGGATTGTTGAAAGTATACACGGTTGGGCAATGGTAAGCGCAAGCCCTGCGAATGGCTGCCGCGAGCTATACTAAGGACACGTCGCGAAGTGAGGTTGGGGGTTGACAAGAACCGCTCCCTGACGGTCGCGGCTCTGATCGGAGCTGCAAGGCTCAAAACTCACCATGAAGTGCCCGGCTTTCGCTGCCATACCAACCGTCGTGGGAAGCTTCCCGCATACCGAGCCGCTGCGGCTTCTGGACCGGATCTTCAGCCGGCTTCCGGACATGCCGGCGTGGCCCCAGATGCCGGTTCGGGACTGGCGCGAGAGCATGTACGTTCAGTACTCGGAAGGGCTGCCGGGGGCCGTGGTCGACGGCGCGGCGCAAACCATCCACTTCCGCAGCGATGAAGCGCTAGCCGGCGAACTGGAGGTGTTCTACCAGGCACTGGTCGATGAAGATGTCGAGCGCTTCGCCATTTCCCGGGAGTACGCGCTGGGATTGCATCTCTTCCTGGAGAGCGTACCGCGACTGGGCGGGCAGCGGCCGAAATGGGTCAAAGGGCAGGTCACCGGACCCTTCAGCTTCGCCATGACCGTGACCGATGAGAACAAACGGTCGCTGGCCTACAACCCGGAATTGTACGAAGTGGCCGTCCAGGGAATGGCGATGAAGGCCCGCTGGATGGCGCGAAAGCTGCGCGAGGTGGCGGAGAGCGCGCTGGTGGTGCTCGATGAGCCGTATCTCTGCGCGTTCGGTTCCGCATTCGTCAACGTGCCGCGAAACGATGTGATCGCGGCCATTGACACGGGGGTGGCGGCCATCCACAAGGAAGGGGCGCTGGCGGGGCTGCACTGCTGCGGCAACACCGACTGGTCGGTGGTGTTCAGCACCGATCTGGACGCGATCAATTTCGACGCTTACGAATACTTTCAGGGGCTGTCGCTCTACCCCGCGGAGATGAGCTCGTTTCTGGGGAAGGGCGGCGTGCTGAGCTGGGGCATAGTCCCGGCTCACGCCAACGGCAACCTCAACCCGCACACTTTGCTGGCCGCGCTGGATGAGCGCGTGGAACAGCTTACCGCCAAGGGCATGGACCGCGGCGCACTCTACCGGCAGGCGCTGCTCACGCCTTCCTGCGGTCTCGGAACGGAGAACGTGGAAGCGGCGGACCGCCTGATGGACGCTCTGGCCGAACTGTCCTCGCTGGTGCGGGAACGGGAAACGGGCCGGTGATTCTCGCGGTCATCGGAAAGGGCGGGGTGGGGAAGACCACGGTGGCTTCCCTGCTGCTGCGGCGGCTCGTGGAACGGGGCGAGACTCCGGTGCTGGCCGTCGACGCCGACCCTTCGAACTGCCTGGGCGCGGCGCTGGGCGTCGCGGTCTCACAGACGCTGGCCGACATGCGCGAAGAGCTGCGGGATAACCACCGCCCGCCCTCCATGTCTTCCGCCGAGTGGCTGGCGCTGCGCGCGGAAGAGGCGCTGGTCGAGAATCCGGGCTTCGACCTGCTGACCATGGGGCGGCCCGAAGGCAAGGGCTGCTACTGCTACGTGAACAACCTGATTCGCGATCACCTGGATCGGCTGGCGCGCGGGTACCGTCACGTGTTGCTGGATTGCGAGGCGGGGCTCGAACACCTTTCCCGGCGCACCAGCGGGCGCCCGGACGCGCTGATCTGCGTGGTGAATCGCGCCCGCATGTCCGCCGAAACCATACGGCGATCGCTCGACCTGTTTGTGAGTCTGCACGGGGCGCTGCCGCCGCGCGTCCATTTGGTGCTCAATCAATTCGACGAGGGAGAACCGCTCGCGGCCCAGATGACCGCGCTGGCCGGCGGTCCCTTCAGCCGCGTGGTCGCCATTCCCAGGGACCCGCAAGTGGCGGCGCTCGAATCGGCGGGAGAATCGCTGCTGACGCTGAGCTCGACCAGCCCCGCCATAGCCGCGCTGGGTGCATGGGAGGTCTCGAAATGAAGGTTGCGGTTGCTGGAAAGGGCGGTGTCGGCAAGACCACGGTCTCGGCATTTCTGGCGCGTTGCTGGCGGGACCTGGGTCGCCAAGTGGTGGCCGTGGACGCGGACCCGGATGCCAACCTGGCCGGAACGCTGGGCTATCGCGGGCCGGACATCACGCCGCTAGTCAAGCTGAAGCAGTTGATCGAGGAGCGCGTCGGCGGCGGCGAGGGCTGGGGCGGCTTCCTGAAAATGAATCCCCGCGTGGATGACATTCCGGGCGAGGTCGGCGTGCTGGTGGATGGCATACGCGTGCTGGTGATGGGGACCATCGAGCGAGGCCGTAGCGGCTGCGCGTGCCCGGAGAACGTTTTGCTTCGCGAGGTGCTGAACCACCTGATGCTGAGGAGTAAGGAACACGTGGTGGTGGACATGGAAGCGGGCGTGGAACATTTGGGGCGCGGAACCGCGGAGGGCGTCGACACGATGCTGGTGGTGGTTGAGTCGGGGTGGGCCAGCATTCAGACGGCGGCGCGCGTGGCTGAACTGGCCCGCGATTTGGGGATACGGAAGGTGCAGGCTGTTGCGAACAAGATTTCGGGAGAGGCGGACTTGGGGTTCGTGCGGGGGAATCTGGAGGGGCTGGAGTTGGTGGGGGTGTTGCCGCTCGACCGGGAACTTGAGGCGGAGGCGCGGGCGGGAAGGGTGTCGCGGGAGCGGGGCTTTTATAAGGAGATGATGAGGATAGCGGGGGGGCTTGAATGATGGAGCGCGGGGGCCGATTGCAAATCGGCCGCAGATTGAAAATCTGCCCCACAAGGGGGAGTGCAGCAGGTACATGGAGAGACTCATGAGTTTCGAGAAACGCTCGGTTGACCCCGCGGCGCAGGAGATGCTGGTGTATGCGCACGATATCGGCGCGAAGACCGTGTGGGACCGGCACGACGAGATGCAGCCTCTGTGCGGATTCGGAGAACTGGGGGTGTGCTGCGATGTGTGTTACATGGGGCCTTGCCGCATCGATCCATTCGGCGAACGGTCGCAGGTGGGAGCCTGCGGCGCGGATGCGCACCTGATTGTGGCCCGCAATTTCGCGCGGGCGGTGGCTTGCGGCGCGGCGGCGCACAGCGACCACGGACGCGAGGTGGTGGAGGCGCTGCGCAACGCGACTGCCATCGCCAATCCCGAGAAGCTGAAGACGCTGGCGGCGGAATGGGGAGTCGCGGCGGCCGATCTGGCGGCCCGCATGGCATCGCAGTTCGGCTCACAGGAAGGGCCGCTCATCCCGGCGCTGCGCGCGCCCGAGGAACAGCGGCGGCGATGGGAGAAGATGGGCATCACGCCGCGGGGAATCGACCGCGAGATCGTGGAGCTGCTGCACCGGACGCACCACGGCGTGGAATCGGACCCGATCTCCCTGTTGCGGGCGGCCATGCGCGCCGCTCTGGCCGACGGCTGGGGCGGGTCGATGATCGCCACCGACGTGCAGGACGTGCTGTTCGGCGGGCCGCAGGCCATCCGGTCGCAAGCCAACCTGGGAGTGCTTCAAGAACGCCAGGTGAATATTCTGGTGCACGGGCACGAACCGATTCTGAGCGAGATGATCGTGGCTGCCAGCCGCGATGAAGACCTGCTCGCGATGGCGCGGCAGGGGGGCGCGGAGGGCGTCAACATCGCCGGGATTTGTTGCACCGCCAATGAGATCCTGATGCGGCAGGGAATGCCGGTGGCCGGCAACTATCTGCACCAGGAACTGGCGCTGCTCACCGGCGCGGTGGACCTGATGGTGGTGGACGTGCAATGCGTCATGCCTTCCCTGCCCCAGGTGGCCGCGTGCCACCACACCAGGATCGTGACCACTTCCGCGAAGGCCCACATGCCGGCTGCGGAGCGGATGACGCTGGATATCCATAACCCCAAGCAGACCGCGCGGGCCATTGTGAAGAGCGCCATCGAGGCGTTTTCCCGGCGCGATCCGGAGCGCGTGAAGATTCCGCGCCACAAGATGGACCTGGTGGCCGGCTTCACCAACGAGAACCTGCCGCAGTACCTGGGCGGGCGATTCCGCGCGGGGTACCGGCCGCTAATCGACGCGGTGGCGGCGGGGCGCATACGCGGCGTGGTGGGAGTGGTGGGCTGCAACACTCCGCGCGTGGCGCAGGATAGCAACCACCTGGCCCTGGTCCGCAGCCTGCTGGCGCAGGACGTGCTGGTGGTGCAGACGGGATGCAGCGCCATCGCGAGCGCCAAATTTGGCCTGCTGCGGCCGGAAGCGGCGCTGGAATACGCCGGGCCGGGCCTGCAGGAAGTGTGCGCGGCGGTGGGAATTCCGCCGGTTTTGCACGTGGGAAGCTGCGTCGACAATTCGCGCATTCTCTCGGTGTGCGTGGCGCTGGTGGCGGAGGGCGGCATTGGCGGCGATCTTTCGGAACTGCCCATCGCGGCGGCCGCACCCGAGGCCATGAGCGAGAAAGCCATCGCCATTGGCCTCTACGCCGTGGCTTCGGGAATCTTCACGGCGTTCACGCCGGCGCCGCGCATCGCGGGAAGCAGCGTGGTCCGAAAATATCTCGAGGAGGACGTCGAGAAGGAAACCGGTGGCAAGTTTCTGTTCGCCGGCAACATGGAGGACGCGGCCAAGGGAATCCTGGCGCACATCGATGGCAAGCGGAAGGCGCTCAAGCTGGCGCCGCGCCCATTGACCGAGTATGTTCCCGCGGCGGGGCTGAAGTCGCTGGGATGCGGGCAGGCGCAGAAGCACAGCCAGGAAAGGGCGCCAGAGGCCTGACGTGCGCGCGCTGCTGATTTTCAATCGCGACCGCTGCCTGGCGTGCCGGGCCTGCGAGCTGGCCTGCTCGGTGGTCCATTCCAGCAGCCAGCGCCTGGAAGCGGCCATCGCCGAAGCTCTTTTGCCGAAACGCCGCGTCACCATCGCCGCCGGGAAGAACGGAGTGGACGCGCTTCGATGCGAGCAGTGCGCGGAGCCGTTGTGCGCCTTCAGTTGCAAGAGCGGCGCGCTGCACCGCGACCCGATCAGCGGCTGGATTGCGCTCGAAGAAAGCCGCTGCGTGGGATGTTTCATGTGCATGATGGTGTGCCCGCACGGCATACGCCCCGACCCGGCGACGGACCGCGTGGTGCGCTGCGACGTCTGCCTGGATCGCGAAATGCCAGCATGCGTGGCGGCTTGTCCGACCGGAGCGCTCGGAACCGAAGCGCCGCCGGAGCGGCCGGCACGCAGTGAATTCAAGGGACACGTGGTGGTGGTAGGCTCCTCGGCCGCCGGGATTGCCGCCTGCGAAGCCGCGCGCGAGCATGCCCCGGAGTGCTCCATCACGCTGGTTACGGCGGACGCCTCACCGTGGTACTCGCGGCCGCTGCTGGCGTACGTTCTGGCCGGGCGGATCGGGCGGCCGGCGATCGAATGGCGCGCGGATGGCTACCTGGAGAACGATCTGCAGGTGAGGGTGTTGCACAAGGTGGGGCGTGCTCTAGCTTGCCAATCTTTGCTTTTTGACGACGGCACCGCGATCGCCTTCGACCGCCTCATCCTGGCCACGGGAGCGCGCGGGGCCGCGCTTTCCATTCCCGGCGCGGACCTGGCGGGCGTCCACACGCTGCGCAATCTCGAAGACCTGGAAGAGATCGAAAGAGAGGCCGGGCGTGGCCGGCGGGCGGTGGTGTTAGGTGGCGGCAACGTCGGTCTCCAGACTTGCGAGGCGCTTCTCACCCGCGGGCTGACGGTGACCGTGGTTGTGACCTCTCCGCATCTGCTCTCGCAAATGGTGGATGCGGAAGCCGGCCGCCGCATTGCCGATCTGTTCATCCGCCACGGATTGAACGTGCGCACCGGGCGCGACGCCGTCGAGATTGTAGGTGAGGGGCGTGTCGAAGGCGTGCGCCTGGATGACGGTGAGCTGATCGGCGCCGATCTGGTGATAGTGGGCAAGGGAATCAAGCCCAACGTGGAGTGGCTGCGCGGCAGCGGCGTGCGCGTGGGGCGCGGGATCGTCGTGGACCTCGAGGGGCGCACCAGCGTGCCGGGAGTTTTCGCCGCCGGAGATTGCGCCGAAGCCATCGACCCGCTGACGGGCCGATCGGCGGTGAGCGGCATCTGGCCCGTGGCTTATGAAATGGGCCGTGCGGCGGGAAGCGCGGCCGTGGGGGTGGAGCGGCCGTCGGCCGGCGCGCTGCGCATGAACGCCTCGCGATTCTTCGGGGAACCGATTATTTCGATTGGAGAGGTGTGTGCGGAGCGGCTGGAGGGCGCGACCAGCGAGGTGCTGGTGAAGCGCGACGGAGTGTATCGGAAGTTGGTGTACCACCAGGGGCGGCTGGCCGGGGCGCTGCTGTGCGGCGATATTACGGGCGCGGGGGGGTTGTATCGGCTTTATAGGGAAGGTGGGACAGACCATCGGTTTTCGTGGTCTGTCGGGTTGGCAGACGACAAAAACCGATCGTCCGCCCCACTCCAGGAGTGAACTGACCAATGTCCAAGATCATCGCAGAAGCGGCCATCCGCGGGGCTTACGCTTGCATGAAGCGAGCGGAGAGCATGTTGTCGGAGGCCATCGACCGGTATGGGCGCTCGAAGACCATCGCTTTCCCGGACACGGCTTATGCCCTGCCGGTGATCCTGGCGCTGGTCGGCAAAAGGGTCGAGAAACTGGGAGACCTGGAGGAGGCGTTGCAGGTGGCGCGCACCTGGCTCCCGGCGCCCCCCACGGAGAAGCTTTGGCTCCCTTATCTTGGCGGGACGCTCGACGCGGGGGCGGCCACCCTGGTGGCACATGAAGCGGTGGAGGCCATGAAGCCGGTGCTGGCGTTTGATTTCTGGCTGGGACCGACGGCCGACAGCATCCTGCGCGAGCAAGGCATCAAGCTGGTGGATGGGCGCATGCCGGGCTTCGCGGCCTGCGTGGGCGCGGCGCCCAACGATGAAGTGGCCGAGCAACTGGCGCGAGATCTGCAAGAGCGCAACATCCTGGTCTTCATGGGCGGCAATACCGAGGGCGAAACCATGGCCGCGCAACTGAACCGCCGGGGCGTCGAAATGAACTGGGAGACTTTCCTGGTTCCATACGGGCCCGACACGTCATCCATCGTTCACGCCCTGGGCTTCGCGTGCCGCGCCGCGTTCACTTTCGGCGGGCTGCGGCCGGGCGGGCTGAAGGAGACGCGCGAGATTCTGCTTTACAACAAGCGGCGCGTGATGGCCTTCGTACTGGCGCTGGGCGAGGTGGACGACGAGAAGTACGCCACCGCCGCGGGCGCCATCAATTTCGGTTTCCCGGTGATCGCCGACACCGATATCCCCGAGATTTTGCCGAGCGGCATCTGCACTTACGAACACGTCGTGGCCAACGTCGCGCATCGCGATATGCCGTCGCGGGCGGTGGAAGTGCGCGGGGTGAAGATCCGCACCGTCGAGATCCCCATCCCGGTGAGGCACGGCCCGGCGTTCGAAGGAGAGCGGGTCCGCAAAGAAGATGTCGCGGTGGAGTTCGGCGGCAAGTATACGCGGTGCTTCGAGTACTTAGCCAGCCGTCCGATGGACCGGCTGCAGGACGGGCTGATCCGCGTGGTGGGTCCGGAGATCGCGGACGTGGCGGAGGGCGCGCGCCTGCCGCTGGCGATCTTCGTCGAGGTGGCCGGCCGCAAGATGCAGCCGGAGTTCGAATCCATACTGGAGCGGCACATTCATTCGTTCCTGTCGGAACCGATGGGTGTGATGCACCTCGGTCAGCGCGATTCGGTGTGGCTCCGCATCTCGAAGAAAGCGCGCGACGCCGGGTTCCGCATCGAGCACCTGGGGACGGTCCTGCTGCACAAACTAAGGAACGACTTCCCGGCGATTGTCGACAAAGTGCAGGTCACTCTGTTCACTAACTCCGATGATGTCGAGAGCCTCTACCCGCAGGCTGCCGCCGCTTACCAACACCGCGACGAGCGCATGGGGGCGCTGACCGATGAGAGCGTGGATGTCTTCTATTCCTGCGCACTATGCCAGAGCTACGCGCCCAATCATGTGTGCATCATCACGCCCGAGCGGCTGGGTTTGTGCGGGGCTTATAACTGGCTGGACGGGAAAGCCGCTTACGAAATGAATCCGCATGGGGGCAACCTTCCGGTGAAGAAGGTGGAAGTGGTGGACCCCGTGCGCGGGCAGTGGAAAGGGATCAACGACTTCATCCAGAACGCTTCCAACGGCGCGTTTATGAAGTTCTCGGCATACTCGATGATCGACGACCCGATGACCTCGTGCGGTTGCTTCGAGTGCATCGCGTGCGTACTTCCGGGGACCGGCGGCATCATGATTGTCGACCGGGAGTTTTCGGGGCAGACACCGGTGGGGATGACCTTCTCCTCTTTGGCGGAGATGACTGGTGGCGGGCAACAGACGCCGGGGTTTATCGGCATCGGCACGCTCTATATTCTGTCGAAGAAGTTCATCAGCGCCGATGGGGGGCTGGCGCGGCTGGTGTGGACGACGACTCGCGTGAAGCAGAAGCTGGGCGAGAAACTGCGGCAGAGGTGCGAAGAGATCGGGCAGCCGGAACTCTACGGCAAGATCGCGGATGAGACTATTTGCACCGAGTTGGAGCCGCTGATTGAGCACCTGGCGGCGGTCGAGCATCCGGCGCTGGCGCTGGGTGAGATGATTTGAAGAAATGAGCTTGGAACTGAAACCGAAGAAGTGGGCCGGCGCGATTCGCGAGGTGACGCTCGGGGCGGGGAGCCGGCGGCCTGTGACCGTCGGCGGCGGCAATGGGTTGCCGCTGCACACCTTCGAAGCGAGCTTCCCGCACCGGCCGGTCTTCGCGCTGGAAATCACCGATGTGGCGCCGCCGCGATGGATCGATACAGTTCGGCAGCCCTGGAATGGAGTGCTGGGCCAGCCGGCCGCCGCCGCGAGACGCGCGGTGGAGGAATTCGGCGCGGATTTGGTTATGCTGCATCTCGCGGGCACGCACCCCGACCGCGGAAATCGCTCGCCCGAAGATGCCGCGGCCGATGTCCGCGCGGTCCTCGATAGCGTGCCGGTTCCGTTGATCGTCAAAGGGCCGGGCGCGGGTTCCAAGCAGAACGATGTGCTGGCGCGCGTCGCGGAGGAATGCCAGGGCGAGGGGCTCGCGCTCCACTCGGCTTGCCAGGAAGAATACAAGACCCTGGCCGCCGTCGCCGTGGCCTATGGCCATGTGCTGGTGGCCGAGAGCCCTATCGACATGAACATCGCCAAGCAGCTCAACATCCTGCTGGCGGATGCCAGCGTGGACTTGCGCCACACTCTCATTGACCCGCTGACCGGGGGGCTTGGCTACGGGCTGGAGTATACATATTCCGTGATGGAGCGGATCAGGCTGGCGGCTCTGGGCGGCGATTCGATGCTGAGTTCTCCCATGATCTGCCAGGTGGGGGAGGAAACCTGGAAGGCCAAGGAAGTCAAGGCGACCGGCGGCGTCCAGTGGGAGGTGGCCACGGCGCTGGCGCTGATTGAGGCGGGCGCGGAGGTGCTGGTTCTGCGCCATCCGGAGTCGCTGGCCCGGCTGCGCAAGCAGGTGGACTGCTGGTTCGGAGGTGACACATGCCGCTGACCGGCCTGCAAGTTTTCAAGCTGCTTCCGAATACCAATTGCCGCGAGTGCGGCTACCCCACGTGCCTGGCATTCGCCATGAAGCTGGCGGCGGGGAAAGAATCGCTTGAGAAGTGCCCGTATGCCTCACCGGAGGCCTGCGCGGCGCTGGGGGCAGCCTCCGCGCCTCCGATACGTGGAGTGACCGTCGGCTGTGGCCCGCGCGCCATCACCGTGGGCGAAGAGACGGTCTTCTTTCGACACGAGAAAACGTTCGTGCGGCGGCCCGGGCTTTTCCGCGTGCTGGACCCGGCTTCCGATCGCGATGCTCTTCTGGATGAGTGGCGCGCGCTGCGAATCGAGCGAGCGGGAGAGACGTTCCAAGTAGACGGCGTAGCTATTCCGGAGGCTCCCGGTGCTCCGGACTCAGCCGCTGCCGCCGCCGGGCGCGGGTTTCCCGTGGCGTTGCTGGCCGCAACACCGCAAGGCGCATCGGCCATGGCGAAACGAATCAAGGACCATCGCCCATTGCTCGTGCCACCGGCTGATGCGGACCTGGGCGCGTACGCGAGCCTGGCCGCGCGTCTCGGCGTGCCACTGGTGGTTTCGGGAAGCGATCTGAACGGCCTCGCTACCGCGGCCATGGAAGCTACCCGCGCCGGCGTGGCCGACATTCTCTTGGAGCCTCCGGGCCTGGACCTGCGCTCGCTCCATCACAGCCTGAGCGCCATTCGAAGAGGCGCGCTCGACCGCATCCACCCCGGCCTGGGCCACCCGGTCTTTCTGCGCATCGCCGCCGGGGAGTTCGAGCGCGCCGTGCTCGGCGTCACCAAATTCGCATCGCTGCTGGCCATTGAGGACCACGGCGGCGAAACCTGGCTGCCTCTATGGACGCTGCGGCAGAACATCTACACCGACCCGCAGAAGCCCCTGCAAATGCAGCCGGGTGTTTACTCCATAGGCGAGCCGGATGCCAAGTCACCGCTCGTGATCACGACTAACTTCTCGCTGACTTACTTCATTGTCTCGACGGAACTGGAAGCTACGGGACTGGCTTGCCATCTGGCGGTGGTGGACGCCGAAGGCTTGAGCGTACTTACCGCCTGGTCCGCCGGCAAGTTCTCCGGCGACCGTGTGGCCAAGTCACTCCGTGCGATGCAAGCTACCGAGCGGGTAAGTCACCGGACGGCGATTATTCCAGGCTATGTATCAGTCATCTCAGGCGAGTTAGAGGACGCTCTGGGCG
>Ga0209039_10000782_pt1 | contig 30650 bp, 25 predicted proteins | sample BogFormECP12_OM1_FD_188238 | JGI IMG/M metagenome (GOLD analysis project Ga0209039, IMG submission 188238) | Bog forest soil microbial communities from Calvert Island, British Columbia, Canada - ECP12_OM1 (SPAdes) (version 2) | ecosystem: Environmental > Aquatic > Freshwater > Wetlands > Bog ... | reverse complement strand
GGATGAGGAGGAAAGTAAAGTGGCCTTAAAGTTGACGACTCGCGAAGTGGACGGCGTAACAGTTGTGGCGCTGGATGGCCGGATCGTTCTGGGCGAAGAAAGTAGCGCCCTGCGCGAAAAGGTGAAATCTCTGGTGGCCGAGGGGAAAAAGAAGATCGTGCTGAACATGGACAATGTCACGTTCATTGACAGCGCCGGCCTTGGCACCCTCGTTGCCTCTCATCACAGTGCAAAAAACCAGGGCGCATTGCTCCGTCTTTGCCACCTGGGCGCCAAGTTTACGGAAGTTCTGCAGATCACCAAGCTGATGACCATCTTCGATGTTTCCAACACCGAAGCGGAAGCGGTCGCCAGCTTCTCCAAGTAAGCTCGCAGGATCTTCTCCATTTACTGGGACTCCCCAAAAGGACAGGTTCACCCCTGTCCTTTTTGTTTTCTATTCCGCAACGCGGTACATCGTGATTCCGCTCAGCAGCTTCGGATAGAAGTCCGTGGACTTCTGCGGCATCACTTCGCCTGAGGTCGCCACGCGCATCACCAGGTCCACGTCCACGGGATTCAGCAGGAAGACCAGTTGCGCCTCTGCGCGATCCACCGCGGCCAGCGCTGTCGTTGCTTCGCGTTCGTAGGTCAAGTTGGCTTCCGATGCCACGGCGTGCGCCGTGATCCCCAGGGCGGGCTCCAGAATTCCCTGGTGCAGCAGCACCACGTCCAGTTGCCGCTGCAGCGGCGATGTTCCGGGAAGGAGTTGCGTAATATCCGCTTCCGGCCGGAGTGTCAGCACGTAAAAAGCCCGGTTTGCCCCATCCGGCGCCGGGTACACGCCAATGGCATGCTGCGACTTACCCGTCGCCACGCGCGCCAGGAACCTCTGCTCCGCCGCTGGCCGTTGCGCGTCCGTCGCAAACGGAAAAACTTCGGTGGCAAACCAGGGTTCCAGGAAGCGGCGCACCGCGCTCCAGGAAAACTCCCGCATGCGGGAAACTACACGGTGCGTCGGCAGGATCGTCAACCCCTCGCTGTGCGTATTTACGAATGTCATCATCGAGAATTCATACGGCGCATCGAGGATTGTTTTTCCGGCGCGCGTCCTGGATTCATTCCGGAAGTTCAGCGAAGTTTCGTAGCGGTGATGCCCATCGGCAATCACCAGTTTTTGCTCCGCCATGGCTTGCTGAATGGCAGCGATTTGCTGCGGCTCTGCGATCAGCCACAACTGGTGAACCACGCCATACTCGTCGGTCATTTGCGTCACCGGTGGTTGCGCCTTTTCCATCTCTTCCAGAATCACATCCACGCGCCGCTGTGGATCGTCGTACAGCATGAACAGTTGCCCCGTGTGCATGCGCGTGTGCCGCAGCAGTTCCAGCCGGTCCGCCTTCGGTCCCGAAAGCGTGTGCTCGTGCCGGAAAATCACGCCGGCGGAATAGTCTTCCAGCTTTCCCGCTCCAATGAAGCCCCGCCGCACCCGCCGAAGCGAAGTGCCGGGCACGATGTACTCTTGCGTGTACGCATAAAATGCCGGCGCGTCATCCTGCACGACGGCTTTCTCTGCGATCCAATGATTCAGCGTGGCTGCCGCCCGCGTGTAGACGTTGTGTTCCGGCGTGTCGCCTTCCAGCGTGCGGCCTTTTTCGATGCTGATCAGATTGTGCGGGTCGGCCGCGTAATACTTCTCCTGCATCGCGGGGGTGATTTTGTCGTAGGGCTGTGTCAGCACGCGATCATACGCAGCGACACTTGGATTGTAACGATAGGCGCGAAACGGATAAACCGAAGCCATGGGAACTCCCAAGAAGTGTATTGCTGTAGGGGCAGCCTTCTAGTTTACGTGATGTGCCGTCATTTCGGAAAACGCCGTGCGCGTTGCATAAAGAAACTGAACTATTCTCCGATTAGTTCAATTGTTACTTACTGGTCGCAAAGGCGATTTGCTCTCGTATTACAATAAGCGTTTGCTCATGAGCCAACACATACCACTTCTTCGCGCATTCCTGTTCGATCTGGACGGCACGCTGATTGATTCCAAGCTCGACCTCGTTTCCTCCGTCAACGCCATGCTGCGGCAGATGGGCCGCGCGCAACTCCCCAGCGATATTGTGGCGAGCTATATCGGGCACGGTGCGCCGCAACTGATCGCCAGTGCACTTGGCCCCGACGCTACGGACGACCAGCGCCGCACCGGCCTTTCCCTTTTCATGACCCACTACGAGCAGCACAAACTCGATGCCACGCTGCCGTATCCCGACGTTGTCGAAGGCCTCGAAGCACTCCATGGCTTCCCCATGTCGGTCCTGTCCAACAAACCCACCGCCATGAGTATCGAGATCCTGCAGGGGCTCGGCCTCGCCAAATATTTTCGCTCTATCCATGGCGGAGACAGCTTCAAGGAGAAGAAGCCCGATCCCGCCGGCGCCCTGGCAATTCTTCAGGAACTTGGCGTACCGCCCGCGCAAGCCGCCATGGTGGGTGATTCCGAAGTGGACGTGCAAACCGCGCGCAACGCCGGAATGTCCGCCGTGGCCGTGAACTACGGTTTCGGCGTCCACGACCGCGCTGCCCATCCGGCCGATCTCTATCTCGACTCACTGACCGGTCTCCTCACCTTGACCCGGAATCACTGCCCCTGAATTCCATCCGCTAACTTTTCTGCACGGGAGTCCTTGCATTCGCCCACGCGGTTTTGTCAGACTCACCGCGTGCTCATCGGACTCTTTCCCGAACTCGATGCTCCCGGCGGCATCCAGCGAGCCAGCCGCCACATGGCGTTCGTTCTCAGCGAATTTGCCGCCTCGCGGCAGATGGAATACCGCATGCTCAGCTTGAACGACACGCAGGAACTCCACCGCATGCGTGTCGGCGATCGCGAATTTGTCTTCACGGGCGCCGCGCGTGGCAAAGCGCGTTTCGCCGCAAGCGCGCTGCGTGCGGTCAGGCGGCACCCGAAGCTGGTATTGGCGGCTCATGTGAATCTGGGGCCGATTGTGCGTGCCATGCGCCTGGTGGCGCCCCGCATGAAGAGCATCGTCTGCACTCATGGCATCGAAGTGTGGGAGCCACTCCCTGCGTTGCGTCGTCGTGCCTTGCGCAACGCCTCCCTAGTGCTTGCTCCCAGCCGCGCCACCGTGGACTATGTCATTAACCTGCAAGGCGTGCGGCCGGAACGTGTTCGCGTCCTACCCTGGGGGCTTGATCCAGACTTTGACTCGAAAATCGCCGGCGAGCCCGCTGCTTCCTTGCCACCGGAATTTCCTTCCGGCCGCGTTGTGCTCACCGTCGGAAGATGGCTCGCCACCGAGCGTTACAAGGGTATGGATACGCTGATGACCGCCATGCCTCGCCTGCTGCTCCGCTGGCCGGAACTGCAACTGGTGCTCATCGGCTCCGGGGATGACCGCCCGTGGCTCGAAGCCCTTGCGCGAGAGAGCGGCGTCCACCGCCACGTCCATTTCCTCTCCGGGCTGAGCTATGGAGAACTCTCCGCCTGCTACGCGGCCTGCGAAATCTTTGCCTTACCGAGCCGTGGCGAAGGTTTCGGCTTTGTCTATCTGGAGGCCATGGCCCACGGCAAGCCGGTGATTGGCGGCGCGCATGGTGGCGCTCCCGAAGTGATCCAGGATGGCGTCACCGGCTACGTCGTGCCGCACGGCGACCCGGTGCATCTGGCCACCTCGATCGACACCCTGCTCTCTAATCCGGAACTTGCCCGGCAAATGGGCGCGCGAGGCCGCGAACGCGTACACAACGAATTCCGTTTTAACGTTTTTGCCAAAGCCTTCAAGAAAATTCTCCGCGAACTATGCGAATCCTGAATGTCACCCAGAGTTACGACCCGTTCTTCGAATTCGGAGGTCCGCCCGTAAAAGTCCGCGCGCTCTCCGAAGGCCTCGCCTCTCGCGGCCACACCATCACCGTGCTCACCGCGAACTGGGGGCTGGACCGGCGCCTCCGGCAATTCCCGAACGAAGCGCCCGCCGAAGACAATCCTTTTGGCCGCAAGCGCACAGCCGCTGGCGTTACTGCGATCTACCTGGCCAATTGGCTGCACTATCGCGCCACAAGCTGGAATCCCGCCTTGCCCCGCTTTCTGCGCGCGCGGTTGCGGGATTTCGATGTCGCTCACATCTTCGGGTTGTACGATTTGCTCGGCCCGCGCATTGCCGCTGCCTGTCGCGAGAAGAAACTCCCCTATGTCGTCGAGCCCATCGGTATGTTTGTGCCGCTGGTGCGAAGCCTCTGGTTGAAGCGCATGTACCACCGCGTCTACGGGCGCGAAATGCTTGCCGGGGCCAGTGCGATTATTGCCACGGCAGAGCAGGAACAATCCGAGCTCATCGCCGGTGGAATTCCCAAAGAGAAGATCGTTCTGCGGCGCAATGGTGTTGATGGCCCTCCCGTCCTGCCGGAGCGCGGCCGTTTTCGCGAAGCACTGGGCATCCCGGCGGATGCAAAACTCCTCTTGTTCCTCGGTCGCCTTTCGGAAAAGAAAAGCCCGCAACTCCTCCTGCAAGCCTTCGCGAGGGTCGTCGCCTCCGAGACGCAAGGCCAACCCCCCTTGCATCTGGCCTTCGTTGGCCCGGATGAAGCCGGCATGCTCGCCAGACTGAAAAAGGCTGCGGCCTCCATCGTTCCTGCGGGCCGTGTTCATTTTTCTCCACCACTTGCCGACCTCGCAAAATGGCAAGCCTATCGCGACGCCGATATTTTCGTTTTGCCCTCACAGAACGAGAATTTCGGCAATACCGCGGCCGAGGCCGTCGCCGCTGGCACGCCCGTGATTGTCTCCGATCAATGCGGCGTCGCCCCTCTGCTCGATGGCATTGCCGGATTCGTCGTGAAACACGGCGAGAGCTCCCTGACGAATGGCATCCAGGAACTTCTCAACAATCAAACGCTCTACGACAGATTGCAGGCAGGGTGTGCTTCTGCCTTTGGCGCCCTTTCGTGGGATCAGCCAATTGAACAAATGATCAATGTTTATGCGGCTCTTGCGAGACACCCCAACTCGTAGGACAATTCCCTTCTCAGGACGAGAGGACGAAGCGTGAACCGCCACCGAATATTCCGCTCCTGCTGGTGGAGCTGCAATTTGTTGCTTGCGGCAGCGATGGTTGCCACCGTCTGGACGGGTGTGTGGGAATATTCCGTTCGTCAATATTTGAAGGGCTTCTCCGACGCCATTATTCCGGAAGCGGCCACCCAGCAAGAAAAGGCGGAGGCCATTCTCGCCTGGATGCTCTATGGCCCGCCGCGTAATCAGTCAACCCCGGTCGTACAGCTTTCGCCACGCGATCCGCAAGACACGCTCAATTACCGCCAACTCCTGGATGTGTGTGGCTCGGCCACGAACGCGTTCCTAAATCTTACGCGGAGCAGCGGCATCGAATCGCGCCGCCTGCTCCTGCTCACCCCGCAGCGCACCGCCAAGCACGTGGTCGCCGAAGTCTATATCGATGGCCGCTGGGCTGTGGTGGACGCAACTTATCGGACTTTTTTGAAGGATGCTCACGGCAATTTGCTGACTCTCCGCGAACTCCAGAACCCCGAGCTTTTCCGCCAGGCGACCAGCCTGATTCCGCGCTACGGGCCTGGTTACACTTACGAAAGCACGGCCCACGTGCGTATCGCGGCCTTGCCTTTCCGTGGCTTGTACCTGCGCCAGACTCTGGACCGCGTTTTCCCGGGTTGGGACGAGTCTGTGGATTGGAGCCTTTTGCTCGAGCGTCGCTCTTTCGCGTATTTGTTTCTCTCCGTCAACGCGTTGATCTTCCTCCTGCTGATCCGCTCGCTTCTCGCCTGGATGGCCGATCATCGCTTGCAAGCGCCGCGTTTCCATCTGCGTGCCAACCTCAGCCGTGCCACTGCGGCTTTTTTCACCAGTCCGGAGATAAAATAGCCGCGTGTGCGGAATCTGCGGGTTTGCTTACGCTTCCAACAGCAAAGAAGCAGAGACTCGTGTGCGAAGCATGGCTGCGGCCATGCGCCATCGAGGTCCCGATGATGAAGGTTTCCTCGCTAATCACCCGCGCGCTCCCGGCTTCGCCCTCGGCATGCGCCGACTCAGCATCATCGATCTCGCCGGCGGCCACCAGCCCCTTTGGAACGAATCCGCCAGCATAGCCGTCGTCTTCAACGGCGAGCTGTACAACTATCGCGAATTGCGCGAACGCCTGGTCCTCGCGGGGCATCGCTTCGCAACGCAGTCCGACACCGAGATTCTCGTTCATGGCTGGGAAGAATGGGGCGAAGACCTCCTCGACGAGTTGCGCGGCATGTTTGCCTTTGCTCTTCTCGATCTGCGCAACCATTTCGCCACCGTGCCGGTCCTCTTTCTCGCGCGCGACCCGCTGGGCATCAAGCCGCTCTATTACGCGCAAACATCGGAAGGATTTGCATTCGCCTCGGAATTGCGCGCCCTGCTTGCCTCCGGCACCCTGCCACGCCGGATCTCCCCTGATGCCCTTACGTCTTATCTTCTTTTCGGAAGCGTCTCCGAACCCGTCACCCTGATTGAAAGTGCTTTCTCGCTGCCGCCGGGCCATCGCCTGCTTCTTCATCTCCCTGACCGCCGCAAAGTGCCGCGGGCACGTCCCTGGTGGGACCCAGTCCAAAGTTCCGCCGCGCGCGATCCCGAGCGCCCGCGCGATTTCGCCTCTGCCGTTCCACGTTTGCGCGTACTCCTTGAGGATTCCATCCGCGGACATCTCCTTGCCGATGTTCCCGTGGGGCTTTTTCTTTCCAGCGGTCTGGACTCCAGCGCCATCGCCGCCATCGCCGCGCGGCAGAAGCCCGGCATTCACAGCTTCACGCTCACTTTCCCCGATACGGCCTACGACGAAGGGCCGCTCTCGGGTACGGTGGCCCGGCACACTGGCACGCAGCACACCGACGTGCCCTTGCAGGGCGCCGACATGCTCGTTCGTCTGGAAGAAGCCGTTGCGGCTCTCGATCAGCCCTCCATGGATGGCATCAACACCTATTTCGTTTCCTGGGCTGCGCGCCAAGTGGGTCTGAAAGTGGCCCTCTCGGGCCTCGGGGGCGATGAACTTTTCGCCGGCTATCCGAGCTTTGCGGATGTCCCCCGGTTGATGCGCCTCGACGCCGTCGCCCGGTTCGTTCCGGGAGCTTTCCGCCGCGTCAGCTCTCCACTCGTCAACAAGTTCCTCGGACGCCGCGGCTCTGCCGACGCTGTTCGCAAGGCCACCGACGCCTGGCTCATGCCCGACGCGCTTCCTCATCCTTATTTCTTCACGCGGCTTCTTTTCCCCCCGTCCGAATTGCGGCGGCTCACCGAGCCTCGTTTCCGCAGCAGCAGTATTTCTGCCGACGGCGTCACCCTCGATCCCACATGGCTCGCCTGGCTCGAACGTGTCGCCGACCAGGCGAAACTCCTTGAACCCATTGCCGGCATCTCCTGGCTGGAATTGCGCACCTACATGGCCAGCACACTTCTCCGCGACACCGATTCCGTCAGCATGGACCGCTCGCTGGAAGTGCGTGTGCCTTTGCTGGATACTGCACTCGTCGAGTTCATGTGCGCCCTCCCCGATGAAGCGCGCATACAGCCCGGCCGCCACAAGGCCTTGCTTGTCGCCGCCGTTCAGGACCTCCTTCCTCAAGAAATCCTGCAACAGAAAAAGCGCACCTTCACTCTGCCGTGGGAAGAATGGCTGCGTGGCGCCTTACGTCCACGCATCGAAGCGAGTTTCGCCAGCCCGGCGCCTGCTCTCGCGCCTCATTTGCATCCAGCGGGCATCGGCATGGTGTGGGATAATTTCCTGCGCGGTCAGACCACCTGGTCCCGCCCGTGGTCGCTCTATGTGCTCAATGAATGGTGCCGGCGGCATTTGTCCTAACCGGGGATATTCGCTATCTGTTGCCGTCCTGAGAAACGCTGCGCCGTCAACAGAGGTAAACTGACAGCTCTGGTCATGAACATACTCGGAATCAATGCGTACCACGGCAACGCGTCCGCAGCGTTGGTTTGTGACGGGCGGCTGATAGCCGCGGTCGAGGAAGAACGCTTCAACCGCGTCAAATATGCGGCGGGGTTCCCTGCGGCGGCGATTCGCTATTGCCTGAAGGAAGCGGGCCTCACTCTCGCTGATATTGATCACGTGGCCGTCCCGCGCAATCCCTTTGCGCGCCTCGCCACCAAACTTTTCTATGCCCTGCGCATGCCTTCCTTTGCCCGCGAGCGCGTCAGGGTGATCTCCAAATTCACGGGCATTCCCACAGCGCTTGCCTGGGCCTTTGATAGCGATCCCGCGAAGATTAAAGCCACCTTTCATCGCGTCGAGCACCACCAGGCCCACCTCGCCAGCACTTATTTCGTTTCTCCGTTTGAGCATGCCGCTCTGCTTTCCGCCGACGGCCTTGGCGATTTCGCCAGTTCCATGTGGGGCACCGGCCGCGGCAATCGCATGCACGTTGACGGGGCCATCGCTTTCCCGCACTCCCTCGGCCTCTATTACAGCGCCGTCACTCAGTATCTCGGTTTCTTGAAATTCGGCGATGAATACAAAGTGATGGGACTTGCCGCCTACGGCCAGCCGCGATATCTCGACACCTTTCGCGATATCGTCCGCTTCAACGCCAACGGCGGTGAATTCGGCTTCCGCCTCGGCCTCGACTATTTCACACATCACAGGACTGGCCCGGAAATGTCCTGGGCGGACTCGGATAAAACTCCTGTTCTCGGCAAAATGTTCTCCGATGCCATGCCAAAGAAACTGGGCGGCGCCGCCCGTCTTCCGGAGCAGTCGCTTGACCAGCGCCACCGCGATCTAGCCGCCTCGTTGCAAGCGCGCCTCGAAGAAGTTTATCTAGGCATGCTGAAAAAGCTGGCCGCGCAAACGGGCGCAAGAGCTGTGTGTCTTGCCGGCGGTGTAGCCTTCAATTGCGTTGCCAATGGGAAAATTTTTGACGCCACTCCTTTTGAGCAGGTCTACGTTCATCCTGCCGCTGGCGATGCGGGGCTTGCGGTCGGTGCCGCCTACTATGTCTGGCATCAACTCCTCGGCCAGCCTCGCTCGTTTGTCATGGATCATGCCTATTGGGGTCCGAGCTACACACCCGGGGAAATCCGCGCCGCCATTCAAGCCAGCCCCGTCTCTCAGGGCGGCTACACTTTAGCAGAGCTCCCGGAGCCGGAGTTGATGCGCCGCACGGCCGCCATCATCGCGGAAGGGAAAATCCTCGGCTGGTATCAAGGGCGCGCCGAATGGGGCCCTCGCGCTCTGGGCAACCGCAGCATCGTCGCCGATCCGCGCCGCCCGGAAATGAAGGCAATCCTCAATCAGCGCATCAAGCACCGCGAAATCTTCCGCCCTTTCGCGCCTTCCATCCTGGCGGAAAAAACCGGCGAGTGGTTCACCAAGTCCCACCCTTCCCCGTTCATGAACCTGGCTTATTCCGTGCACCCCGATAAGCGCGACAAAATTCCCGCGCCTACTCACGTTGACGGCACCGGGCGCCTTCAAACTGTCACGCGCAAGGCCAATCCGCGCTACCACGCCCTGATCAGCGAATTCGAACGCCAGACCGGCGTGCCCGTCGTTTTGAACACTTCCTTCAATGACAACGAGCCCATCGTCTGCCGCCCCGAAGAAGCCCTGGATTGTTTTCTGCGCACACAGATGGATGCGCTCGTCCTCGGCGACGTCCTGATCACACGTCCATGAAGCTTCGCGTCCCTCGCGGATGTTGTGGCCAATATTCTGAGGGAATTGCGCGGCAAGACGCTCGCCGACTGAAGTTCACTTCCGCGCCGCAACTGCTCCTTCCACTTTCAGCGTGATTTTTGGCCGGTGCAGCAGCGTGTTGTGCACCAGGCAGTGCTCCACTTCCTCTTCCACGCCCTTGCGATGCTCCTTCGTCAATTCCACCGGCGTATCCACTTCGATCACGAAATTCGTCATTCGCGCCAGCGGGTCCTTCACCTTTTCGCAGCTCACGCGGACTCGCGTTCCTTCCGTCGCCAGCTTGTTCTTGCGCAGATATTGCGCCGCGTAGTAACCAGCACACGAGCCCAGCGAAGCCAGCAGCAGTTCCGGAGGCGTCATGCCTTCATCGAATCCCCCGCTTTCCAGTGGCTGATCGCTCACGATCACGTGGCCACGCGTTTTGATCTCGAATTGCACGCTGCCCAGATGTTCCACGGTGATTTCCATGGCTGCCTCCGTCCTGGAGCGAACCCGGGCGTGCAGTGGGCGTGCTGGATGACGCGCTCGGGCAAGGACCTATCGCCGTACGTATAGCAGACTGCGTGGTGGCCGCCAAGTACGGCTGAGCGTGGCGGATTGCAACAACCCAGAAAAGAACCCAGCCCATAATCTTTTACTTGCGGTTCTTGCTCTTCTCATAGTTATCGAAAGCTTCGCGCAATCCATCCAGCAGATGCCCGTTCTTCACCTTCCCGCCTTCCGTCTTGCGCAGGTCAGACCAAAGCGTTGCTCCTGTTTTCGGATCCAGCAGCGATACTCGCGTATGCCCTTTTGGCACGGCATCTTCCGCGAACGCGTTCAGCCCCGTCGGCCGCGGGAACTGTCCATCGGGAAGTGCCCGCACATGCGTCCCGGTGCTCAACGAAAGCACCAGGTCGGCCTTTTCGCGGCTTTCCGCAATTTCAAAATGCCCCCACTTGGTAATCTCCAGGACCGCTGTGTACTGCATCTCCGGGAACCCGGTGTCATTTACAAGGAAGACGGTGTGCGCGCTGGTTACGGCCCCTGGCAAGGCGGGCGGCTGGGCCGTCACGCGTAACGTGCAGGCGCACAAAAAAATCACCAACAGAAGAATCACTTTCTTGGAGCGATCGTTCTCCTGCATTCTGCCCTCCCGGTATCGGCTAGTCTTTGCCAGAACATTAGCTTCGAGAAGCGCGTTCCTCACACACGCTTTCCCGCAAGCCCGCTTCTGGATGTTGACACGGTAGAGGCCCGGGGCGCCCCGCGGAACTGTCCCAAGGAACGGTAATGGTCCAACTGTTCCCTTTTTTCAAAGCCGTTCGTGCTTTCTGCGCCTTCAACGCCTACCCTTCTGCTTGTACAATCGTTGCGTGCGCGTTCTGCTCTTGAACCTCTACTATCCGCCGGACACCTCGGCCACCGCGAAAATGGCGCGGACTGTTGTCCAGGCTCTCGCTGAACAGCACGATGTCACGGTTCTCTGCGGACGCCCTTCCTACGATCCTTCCGAACACCGCCCCTGGCGCTTCTATCAGTCTGAATGCTCCGGACGCGTCCGAATCCTTCGCGTCGGCTCCACGGATTATCCCCGCCATCAAATGAAAAAACGCGTCCTCAACTACTTGACCTACGTTTTCCTCGCCGTCCCCCGCGCTCTTTCGCTTCCGTGCGACGTTGTGCTTGCCATGACCGATCCGCCATTCGAGGGCATAGTCGGGGCTTTCGTCGCCCTTCTCAAACGCAAGCCATACGTTTACAACATCCGCGACTTATATCCCGACATGGCTCTGGGAGGCTCCCTCGTTTCTCCCGGCCTCCTCGCCCGCCTCTGGGAGAAGATGCATCGCTGGTCACTCCGCCGCGCCACTCGCGTGGTCGTGCTCGGCGACGACATGCGCCGCCGCATCCTCACTAAGGGCGTCGACCCTGCACGCGTGGTGGTGGTTCGCGACGGCACGGATCTCCCGGCTCAAGGAGTAATCGCGCCCCTCGATCCGCAAGTCATCCAGACCATCCGCGGCGATTCCCGCTTTGTTCTACTGCATGCGGGCAATCTCGGCTTCTACGGGGCTTGGGACACGCTGCTCACTGCCACGAGGGAGCTTGCGCAAGACGGTATCGACCTGGTCTTCGTCGGCGATGGCGCCGAGCGAGAGCGCCTGCAATCCGCTGCCGCCGGACTCCCCAATGTTCGCTTCCTTCCATTCTTTCCCGCCAGCAAAATCCCCTCCGTGCTGGCCGCCGCCGACGTCCACATCATCACTGTAAAGCGTGGCCTCGAGGGCGTTGTCGTCCCCAGCAAGTTGTATGGCATTCTCGCTGCGGGAAAGCCCGTCGTCGCCGTTGCTCCGTCCGAATGCGATGTCGTTTCCATCGGCAAGCGGCAAGGATTTTCCATCTCCGCCGACCCGGATGATCCCGCACAATTCGTCCAAGCCGCAAGGCGCCTCTTTCGCGACGCGAATCTTCTCCGAAGCATGGGCGCAGCGGCAGCCGCGGCTGCGCCCGAGTTCGAGAGGTGCAAGGAACTCGCCAAACTGGTCGAACTCGTCGACGCAGCAACCCAGCCGTGATGCCATCAGATTCCCCAGCGGCAGCAGGCTTCGGCCCCTCGCTGACGACTGGCTTCTCCGGCTGGTCATGTGAGTCATATTACCGCGTGATAATATATCCATTGTTAGAAGATGGATTAACCCCGGACTCCTGCAATTTTTCTGGCATTCGTTCGCGTTTCGCGTTATCGTGTGTGGGCTGCGTGGGGCAGCAACGGGGGCTTCTCTCGGCCGCCGTCCTTGTAAAGACTTGGGAGCCGGATCCCAAACCGGCATCGTCTCTGTGAACGTCTGGCCGTCTCGCCCGGGCTAGTTTCGCCAGAACGAGTGACGAGGATGCATGAGTGCGGGCCTGCTGGCGTTTCTAATCGCTCTGTCGGCATCGCTGGTGCTAACGGTGCCAGTGCGTGCGTTGGCTATTCGTGTGGGCATGGTGGATCTGCCGGGCCCACGTAAAGTTCATCTGAAACCCATTCCGCTGTTGGGCGGTTTGGCGATGTATAGCGGCGTGATGTTAGCCATACTCATCGCTTTCGACGGCGCCGCGCGGGCGCAGAGTTTCGGCATCGTCACCGGCGCCACTCTGGTCGCCATCGTTGGTTTTTTGGATGACCGTGGTTGGCTGCATCACCAGGTCAAACTCTTTGTAGGCATGCCTCTGGCCGCTGTGATTCTTCTGGCCAGCGGCATCCACGCTCAAGTCTTCAGCGTGTTGCTCAGTGGCCATGCAGGCCAGTGGCTCGACGCGGCGCTTACTATTCTTTGGGTCGTCGGCATCACCGCCTCCTTCAGCATTCTGGATCACATGGATGGCTTGTGCGCCGGCGTCGCCGCCATGGCCTCCGTTTTCTTCGCCCTCATCGCTTACCTGAACGGCCAGACACTTGTCACCACGCTTGCAGCGGCGGTCCTGGGTGCGGCGGCTGGTTTCCTGCGCTGGAATTTCAAGCCTGCCAAGATTTTCATGGGCGATGGCGGCGCGATGTTCCTGGGATTTCTGATGGCCACACTCGCGCTGAAACTCCGGCTCGAACATGCCACCACGGCCGCCAGTTGGCTGGCCCCCGTCCTTATCCTCTGCGCCACGATTTTTGACACCACGCTCGTCACCATCTCCCGCTCGCGTCGCGGCTTGCTTCCGTTTGCCACGCCGGGCAAAGACCACTCCGCCCACCGCTTGGCTAACCTTGGCTTGGGGCAGCGCGGCGCCGTTCTCGCCATGTACTTGGCTGGTGCCGTGTGTGGCTGCGCAGCCATACTGGTAACTTACTTGTCGGCGACGGGAGCAATCCTCGTCGGTGCCCTGGTCATGATTTCCATGCTGCCCGCCGTCGCGTGGCTCGAGCGAGCCCCCTACGAGCACCAGTTGAACAAAACCGCCGCCTGAAGACCTCCGGAGTTGTCCCCGCCGTGGAGAATTCTGGCTACTTCCGTTGGTTTGGCCTAGGACACGGGATTCGCTATACTTTCTGGCGCAGTCCCCTCGCCGGCACATAGGGCCTCCTTAGTTGGTGGTGCGAATTTGGAGCATGGTAGGCCGCGCAACGGCGCATTCCTTTAACAGGGTGAAGCACAGACGGTGGATAACACAGAAAACGAGTCCCGGCAGAACCGGGACGCCGGTGAAGTTGTCGTCGTTGGCGGCTCCGCGGCGGGTTTCTATACCGCAACCCACGTGGCGCGCGGGGGCCGTTCTGTGCGCGTCCTGGAATCCCAGCCGACCTCGGACCCCACTTCTCGTACCCTGATCGTGACCGACCATTTCAAGAACCAACTCGGCCACACCGCGCGCGCCAGCATCCTGAACGAAATTCACCGTTTCGAGCTTTTCACCGACGGGCGCTCCGCCGTCGTTCCCCTCCATCGGCCGGACCTCATCATTGAGCGTTCGCGCCTTATACCCGCTCTTGCTCAGGAGGCCCGGTCGGCCGGTGCCGTCATCGACTATGACGTCCGCTTTCTGGGACTTTCCCCGAATGGTCACGGTTTGCGCGTGGAAATTGATCGCGGGGGCCAACGCCAGGAATTGCACGCTGCGAGTCTTGTGGGCGCCGATGGCGCCGTCAGCCGTGTCGCCAAGGCGGCCGGATGGCCTCCCGTCGAAACCGTCCCGCTCATGCAGGCGGTTGTGAAGCTGCCCAAGGACTGTCCTCCTGACACCACTCGTGTGTGGTTCATTCCGGACGACACGCCTTATTTCTACTGGATGATCCCGGAATCGCCGGAACGCGCCGCCGTCGGTGTTATCGGAGAGCACGGGCAATCTACCAAGCGCTGTTTTGACCGCTTCCTGGAAAAGAAGGGCTTCGAGCCGCTCGAATGGCAAGGGGCGCGCATCCCCGTTTACAAACGCTGGGTTCCCGTGCAGCGCCGGGTCGGCAATGGCGACGTCTACCTTGTGGGCGACGCGGCTGCACAAGTTAAAGTCTCCACCGTCGGCGGGATTGTCACGGGTTTTCGCGGCGCGCACGGCGTCGCCGATGCTATCCTGCAGAAGGGCGGCCACGAATTGCGGGCCTTGCGGTGTGAATTGCGTACCCATTGGCTCATCCGGCGGACCTTGCACTACTTCCAGCAGGAAGATTATTCGCGCCTGGTCGATTTGCTCAGCATCTCCACCCGGGAATCGCTCGGCGAGATCAATCGCGATGAGTCCACTCGCCTGCTTTGGAACGTGGTTCGCCGCCAGCCCCGCCTCGTTCTTTTGGGACTTCGCGGTCTTCTTCTTGGAAAGAGGTAGGTTCCAACCCGGTTGTTAGATAATCGGTGCTGCCGCATCATTTGTGGCGCTGTAACGATCAGGCGGGAATATTCCTTCCCTCCTCCATGCAAGGTGCTATTCCTGGAAAAGGAGCAACCACAGTGCGTCTTACGGTAATCGGATGTGGCTACGTTGGCCTTGTCACCGGAGCGTGCCTCGCTGCGGCGGGTCATGAAGTTTGCTGCACGGACGTCGACGAAAAGCGCATCGACCAGCTCAAGGCAGGCAAGGTTCCCATCTACGAAGAGCATCTCGATGAAGTGCTCAAGCGCGCGGTGGCCGACAAGAAGATCTCCTACACTTCGAATGCTGGCGAAGCCATCCGCACCGGTGAGGTGATTTTTATTTGCGTCGGCACACCGCCCAAAGAAAGCGGCGAGGCCGACCTCTCCGCCATCGACCACGTCGCCCGCCAGGTTGCCACCGAAGCACGCTCCCCAAAGTTAGTCGTCGAGAAAAGCACCGTCCCGGCTCTCACGGGTGTGCAGCTCCAGAAAGCTCTTGCGGCGTATTCCCCCGCCGGCGGGCCACAATTTCAGGTCGCCTCAAATCCCGAATTTCTCCGGGAAGGCACGGCCGTTGGCGACTTCTTTCATCCCGACCGCATCGTTGTCGGCGTGGAAGACGCCGCCTCCGCCGCCAAGCTCCGCGAAATCTACCAGCCGATTCTCGACAGGAAGTTCCACTGCCCCCTTCACCCGAACGGTTGCCCCAAGGAATCCGCCGGGGAATTGCTCGTCACCACCATCAACAGCGCTGAACTGATCAAGCACGCCTCGAACTCCTTCCTGGCTCTGAAAATCAGCTACGCCAACGTCATCTCTGATCTTTGCGAACGCATTGGCGCCGATGTCGAGGAAGTCACTCACGCCATGGGGCTCGATCCCCGCATCGGAACGCAATTCCTGAAAGCGGGCCTTGGCTTTGGCGGCTTCTGCTTCCCAAAAGACATTCAAGCCTTCATTCACCTCTCCGCCTCGGTCGGCGTCAACTTCGATATGCTCAAAGCCGCCGAGCGAGTGAATAAGCAGCGCATCGAACGCTTCTTCGAAAAAATTCACCGTGCGTTGTGGGTCATCAAAGGGAAACGCGTTGCCGTACTCGGACTCGCTTTCAAGGCCAAAACCGACGACATTCGCTTCGCCCCCGCGCTGGAAGTGATTCGCAAACTCCTGGACGAAGGCGCCATCGTTCATGCCAGCGATCCGGAAGCCATTGCCCGCACCAAGCCCATCTTCCCGCAGGTCGTCTTTCATGAAGATCCCTACGACGCCTTGAAGCAGGCCGATGCTGCCCTGGTTTGCACGGAGTGGCAAATCTTCCGCAATCTTGATTGGGAACGTGCCGGACAACTCATGGCCCGCCGCCTGGTGGTTGACGGCCGCAATCTTTATTCACCAAAGAAAATGCAGGAATTGGGATTCGATTATCACTCGTTTGGACGAGCCTGACATTACATTGAGCGTGCCGCTCACGACTTCACCGGCTCATAGTCATCTTGTCGAATTGCACCTTGAAGTACTCCAGCGTCAGCCGCAGTCCTTCCTCCAAACTTACCTTCGGTTCCCATCCCAGCAACTTTTTCGCCTTCGTGATATCCGGGCAGCGCTGCTGCGGATCATCTTCCGGCAGGGGTTCGTGAACGATTGCCGGCGCGTTCGGAAATTGCGCGCGAATGTGTTCCGCGAATTCGTAAATCGTCATTTCCGCTGGATTCCCGATGTTCGTGGGATAGTGCTCATCGGACTGGCTGAGCCGGTAGATTCCCTCGATCAAGTCCGAAACGTAGCAGAAACTCCGCGTCTGCTTCCCATCTCCATACACCGTCAGCGACTGTCCGCTGAGCGCTTGAAACACAAAATTCGGCAACGCCCGGCCATCGTTCAAACGCATCCGCGGTCCATACGTATTGAAAATCCGCACGATGTGCGTATCCAAGCCGTGGTAGCGGTGATATGCCATCGTCGTGGCTTCCGCAAAACGCTTCGCCTCGTCGTATACGCTGCGCGGCCCTACCGGATTCACGTGGCCCCAGTAACTCTCGCTTTGCGGCGAAACTTCCGGGTCGCCGTAGCACTCGCTCGTGGAAGCCAGCAGATACTTCGCCTTCTTGGTCATCGCCAGATCCAGCGTGCGCATGGTGGCGATCGATCCCACCTTCAGGGTCTCAATCGGGTGTTTCAGATAATCCGGGGGACTCGCCGGCGAAGCAAAATGGAAAACGTATCCCACCTCCCCATCCACCAGGAACGGTTCGTTCACGTTGCGCCGGTCAAGCTGGAACTTACGGTTGGCCTTCAAATGCGCCAGGTTTTCCGTGTCTCCCGTCACCAGATTGTCCAGCGCCAGCACTTCCCAGCCTTCGGCCAGCAATCGATCGCAAAAGTGCGACCCCAGGAACCCCGCGCCTCCTGTCACTACTGCTCGCATGCGTCCTCCGGCCGATTCTTAATTGCTAAGTCTAATGCCTGACAGTGAAAATAGCGTAACGATTCCCCTACCGTGTTCATTCCCATGTACGTTTGACCCACGGCATTTGGCACGTTACGATGCGCTACCATGGGGAATTTTCTGATCGCCACCTTGCTCCCAACAGAACCCGCTCGCAAGCCGCGCCTTTTGCCCTTCCTGGCCCTCGCACTGATCAGCGCTTGTCTTTTCGCTTTCTTCCATCTCGGCCGCTGGCTGGTCACCGAAGATCCCCTGCAAAACGCCGCCGCCATCGCGGTCTTGAGCGGGCGCATGCCCAGCCGGGCCCTGGAAGCTGCCAAGGTTTACAAACGAGGATACGCGCCGCAGGTCTGGTTGACCCATTCCACGGAGCCGGGTGCCACGCTCTCGCAACTCTCCGTGCCCTACCAGGGAGAAGACGTTTACGACAAGCTGATCCTCATCCACGAGGGTGTCCCCGAATCCGCTATTCATGTCCTGGATCCGCCCATCGTTAATACCGCCGATGAGATGGCCACCATCGGCCAGGCTCTCTCCCACGCAAACCCGCATCGCGTGATCCTCGTTACTTCCAAAGTTCACACACGTCGCACTTGCACCCTCTGGAAGCAACTCAACGGCGCCAGCGCCGAGGCCATCGTCCACGGTGTTTCGGACGACCCTTTCGATGCCGATCACTGGTGGCGACATACTAGCGATGTCCTGGATGTTGTAAGAGAAGTGCTCGGCTTGCTGAACGCTTGGGCTGGATTGCCTCTGCGGCCCGCCGCATAATTCTGCGGCGTCTTTTCAGATAAACGCTCTAGAAGAAAATAAATCGCTTCCGTTTTACCCGCAGCGGATCGGTCGAAATTTCCGGAACATACGGGAGCGGCCGCCCTTCAAACGCGGCCAGGGGATTCTCCACCAGCAGCGCCTCCGCTCTTTCCTCTCCAAACTGTTTCGCAACCGCATCGTACGCAAATTTCAGCTTCAGTGGCCGCCGCGCCGTGTTATGCGCGTCGCTCGCAATGAAGTGCACCAGTCCGCGCGCAATCCACGTCCACGCGTCTTCTTTCGCGCCCGGGCCAAACACGCCCGTAAGCGATCCGCCCGTGACCTGCACATAGCAGCCTAGGCTTACCCACCGCAACAAGCGATCCGGTTGCGCCCGCAGAATCCCGTTGCGTTCCGGGTGCGTGATCACCGGGCGTAAACCGGCAAGCTGCAATTCGTGCAGCGTCTGGTCCATCGAGGGAGGGATGGAAAACTCATTGAACTCCACCAGTAGATAATCTTTCTGGTTGATACAAAAAGGGGCCGCATCCGCTCGAACGGACGCCAGATTCTCCGGGTTGAGATGAAAATCGCAGCCCGTCGCCAGGGTGATCCGCCCCGCAAGCTTTTCGCTCAACGCATTCCGAGCCTCTTGCACCTTGGAAAAATCGAAAGCGTAGGTGGAACTCGCATGCGGTGTTCCCACCACATGCGTGATGCCATCGGCGATGGCGTCTTCCGCCATTGCCAGCGCCTCTTCGATGGATTTCGCTCCGTCATCGAGCCCGGGAAGGATGTGCGAATGAAGGTCAACCATGTCCCACTAGTATGCGTCACCTGCGCCATGCGGAGAAGACCTGCCACACGCCCAGCAGAAACATCAGCGCCGCAAAAACCTGCCGCATCCGCGTGGCATTCAAATGCCGCGCCAGTTTTGCCCCCAGTATCCCGCCCACAAAAACGCCCGGGATCAGCAGTAACCCGGTATCCCATCGCACGTAACCCGCTTTTGCATACTCCATAAACGCCAGCAGCCCGGTCGGCGGTATCAGCGCCATTAGGCTGGTCCCTTGCGCTTTGTGCTGGCTGAAACCAAACAGCAATACGAGCAGCGGCACCAGCAGCACGCCGCCCCCGATTCCCACCATGCCCGCGGCAACTCCGCAAAGTGCCGCAATTCCAAAAATTCCAAAACTCCTCAAGTGACTCTGCGGGGATTCGTTATTCGTTTGGCTCGCGGGTGTTGCCGTTCCGCGCGTCTTTTTCCACAGCAGCACCGCCGACAACATCAGAAAAACTCCGAATGCCCCTTGCAGATAGCGCGAAGGCATGGGCACGGCAATGCGCCCTCCCCCATAACCTCCCAGGAGAAAGCCTAGCGCGCAGTAGATTCCCGACCGCAAGTCCACTTGGCCATTCTTCCAGTACTGCAGCAGCCCACCCAATCCAATCGGCGGCAGCAGAATAAACAGAGACGTTCCTTGTGCGAGGTGTTGGTCGTAGTGCAGCAGGTATACCATCGCTGGCACCAGCACCACGCCTCCACCAATGCCCAGCAGCCCCACCAGCACTCCGACCACGAGCCCCAGCAGTAGCACCACGAGGATCATGGCAAGCGGGCGGCACATCCGCCAAATCGCAGCTTCTCAGCCGTTTGCATTGCGCTTATCTTCACCCCGCACCCGCGGAAAGGCAACGATCTTCCCGATTACTCCGTCGGCCCCGAGTGTGAATTATTGGAAACATTCCCAGACTTCTCTTCAAGCTCCCCTTACAAAACTGCTATAGTCTCCATGTCGTTTATCTCCTTGGCTTTAGAGCTTCTGCCACGCTCAACATCCGATTAGGAGCACGTTCCATTCATGGCCACAGATAGAAAACCGGAATTTTTCAAAGGCGCGACTCTCAAAGTAGCCATCATCGGCTGCGGATACGTCGGTCTTCCCCTCGCGCTGCGCTTCGCGGAGGCTGGCCACAAAGTTACCGGCTTTGATACCGATCCCGAAAAAGTAAGACTCCTTAATGCCGGCAAGTCGTATATCGAGCACATTCAGCAAACCAAGATTCAGCAGTATGTGAACAGCCGCCATTTCCATGCGACCAACGATTTCACCAAGCTCAAGGAAACCGACGCCATCATCATTTGCGTGCCCACTCCCTTGAACGAGTACCGCGAACCCGATCTCAGCTACGTGGAAACGACCGCGAAATCCATCACCCCGCATCTGCAGAAGGGCCAGCTCGTGGTTCTCGAATCCACCACCTATCCCGGCACAACCGAAGAACTCCTTCTGCCCATCCTGGAGAAAAGCGGATTGCGCTGTCCGATCGCCTCCGGCCCGGAAAATGAAAATGTGCCTGGCGATTTCTTCCTGGCGTTTTCACCGGAACGCGAAGACCCGGGAAACAAACAATTTGGACTCGCGCAGATTCCTAAGGTCGTTGGCGGTGTGAATCCGCCCAGTGGCCGCGCCGCCCAGGCTATCTACGCGCAGGTTGTGGCGAAGGTCATTCCCGTAAGCTCGACCCGCGCGGCGGAAATGGCCAAGCTCCTCGAGAACATTTTCCGTTGCGTGAACATCGCTCTCGTCAACGAACTCAAGATGCTCTGCTTGCGCATGGGCGTGGACGTCTGGGAAGTGATTGAAGCTGCTTCCTCCAAGCCCTTCGGCTTCATGCCTTTTTACCCTGGACCCGGCTTGGGCGGCCATTGCATTCCCGTCGATCCCTTTTACCTGTCCTGGAAAGCCCGCGAATACGACTTCTCCACGCGCTTCATCGAGTTGGCCGGCGAAGTCAACACCGCCATGCCTTATCACGTCGTGGATTCCGTTGTTGCCGCCTTAAACGATCACAACAAGAGTCTCAAAGGCGCCAAGCTCCTGATCCTTGGCGTGGCTTACAAGAAGGACGTGGACGACCTGCGCGAATCTCCCACCCTCAAAATCATGGAGATTCTCCAGAAGCGTGGTGCCAATTTCGATTACAACGACCCGTACTTCCCGCACCTTCACAAGATGCGCCACTACGACTATTCGCACATGAAGTCCGTGCCGCTCACCCCGCAGACGCTGGGCAGCTACGATGCCGTCATCATCGCCACCGACCACTCGAGTTACGACTACGCCGCCATCGTGGACGCCGCCAAACTCGTCGTGGATACACGCAACGCCACGCGCCGCGTCGTTCGTCACCGCGAGCGCATCGTTCCGTGCTAGCGGGTTTCCTCCGCTCTTCCTTAACCTGCTTTGGTGAGTTCCACGCGCGCCGTGGCTACGGGAAGGACTGCTTCCAGCAGCACGGGAATCCGCGCGGCATTGTTGGAGAGATACAGCAGGAAGTGCGCATCTTTCATCTCCACCCCGTTGTCGTACACGTGGATTTCGATCTTGGTCGCGATGTAATTTCCCGCCGGCACTTTCACCTGTTCGCTTTTGCCTACGAGCACGGCGCGCACTTCATAGAACTTTCGCCCATCGTACACCGGACTCTTGATCTCCGGGGTTTTACTCCAATCCACTCCGCGCAGGTATTGCATCAGTCCCAGGGGATCACGGGTGCCCGCGGGCACGCGCGCCGCTGTCGCATCCGCGGGCGCTGGATCTTTCGGTGAAGACAGCATCCGCTGCACCGAATCCACTTTCTGCCCCCGCTCGCTCAGGTGCATCTCATATTGTTGGCTGGCAAAGTCCCCCGCTTCGCTGTAGGAGTCGAACTGGTCGTCCAGCTCGAACACCATCCGGTAGGGATTCTCAGTGTGCGCAAATGCTTGCAGGTGCCAACTGCTCTTGCCGTAGAAATTCCTTTTTTCGGCAACCACGATCTTCAGGCTCGCTACTGTGCTGTTCAGCTTGGTTAAATTCGCCGCAAACTCCAGCGATTCGCCCGGGCGCAGCGTGAATCCGGGTCCCCCCGGCGTGCTTCCCTTCTTTTCGCTGGTTTCTGCCGCAGGCGCCGCGGGAGGCATAACGGTTTCCGCATTTCTTGATTCATGCTGCGGGCTCGCAGCCACCGGCTTCACCGGATTCCCCACTCGTGTGCTGGTTCTTCCCCCTGGATGCCCTGCCTTCCAATACAGCAGCCCCACTGCCACCAGCAGCAATGCCATAATCGCCAGAACCAGCGCTACTTTTTTGCCCATGCTCTTTGTGTGACGCCTTCGTCAATCCTCTCGCTTGATTTCCTTCCAACCATCGTACAATAAGTTAGCTTTGCCAGCGGGAGGCGGAGGAATATGCGCTACCTGGTTACGGGGGGCGCCGGATTTATCGGCTCAAACACGGTGGACGAACTCGTCCGGCGCGGTCACGGGGTCGTCGTTCTTGACGATCTCTCTTCCGGCAAAGAGGAAAATCTCGCCGATATCCGCAACAAGATCACCTTCATGAAGGGCTCCATCACTGATCTGGAGACCGTACAGAAGGCCATGCTGCAAGCCGAATTTGTGATTCACCTCGCGGCACGCACTTCCGTTCCGCGCTCCGTCAAAGATCCTCTCGATACCAACCGCATTAACGTTGATGGCACCTTGAACGTCCTCCTGGCCGCCCGCGACAACAAAGTCAAGCGCGTCGTCTTTGCCGCCTCCTCTTCCGCTTACGGTGAGACTCCCACCCTTCCCAAGACCGAAGACATGCAGCCCTCGCCGATCTCCCCCTATGGCGTCTCGAAATATGTCGGCGAACTCTACGCCCAGGCTTTTCTGCGCTGTTATGGCCTCGAGTGCGTCTCCCTGCGCTACTTCAACATCTTCGGCCCACGACAAGATCCCGATTCTCCCTACTCCGGCGTGCTCTCCCGCTTCGCCACCGCTTTCCTTGAGGACGGCCAACCTCTCGTCTATGGGGACGGCGAGCAGACCCGCGACTTCACCTTCGTCGAAAACGCTGTCCAGGCTAATCTCCTTGCCTGCGAGGCTCCCGGCGCATTTGGAAAAGTCTTCAACGTGGGGACCGGTTCGCGCATTTCGCTGAACCAGACCCTCGACTTGCTCCGGAAAATCTCCCGTAAAAATCTCCACGCCAGGTACGAACCGGCGCGCGATGGCGATATCCGCGACTCCCAAGCCGAAATCCGCAGCGCGCGGGACGTTCTCGGCTACGAGCCCAAGGTTCAGTTCGAAGAGGGCCTGCAGCGCACCTATGAGTGGTACCACGCCCACCACACCAAGGAAGCCCAGAAGTAACTCGCTTCCAGGCAACCAGCCGGACTGCGCGCTCATCTTCTCTCCACATGCCGTTCCAACCCGGCTTCGGGCTTCGCTACAATTCTGCGGGAGCGCGTGCTAGGCTAACTCTGCGATTCTTTGAGCTCAATAGCCGCGTGATCATCCATCCTCCAATCTCCGCCTCGCCCTCCCGGCGCTTCCCCTATTTTCTCTTTCTTGCCTTTTTCGCTGCCTTCACTCCTTGTTTCGCTCAACAGGTCCGCCTGCCAGCTGCTTCCGGTGGTGTCGCGGAACTTTCTTCCAGCGGCCCGCAGCAGCAAAAAGGCGACCTCTTCATCGCCGATGGTGATGTTGACATCATTTATGGCGGCATGCGCCTCCGTGCCGACCACGCTGATTACAACAACGCCACTTCCGAAGCCTCCGTTCGCGGGCATGTTCTTTTCGACTTTGAAAACCAGCATCTCGAGGGCGACGATGCCGTCCTGAATGTCTCCTCAGGGCGCGGCACTTTCCACAACGTCCGCGGCACTATAAAACTCGAGCGCGGCCCCAATCCCACCATCCTGATCACGCAGAATCCTCTCTACTTCGAAGCTCGCGAAGTCGAGCGCGTTTCCGCCGATCTCTACATCATTCGCCACTCCTGGTTCACCATTTGCCAACCCGATCACCCCACCTGGCAGTTCTACGCGCCGGAAGCGAAGGTGACTCTCGAAAAAAGCGTTGCCCTGGTCAATTCCAACTTTCGCCTTTTTCGTGTCCCGCTTCTTTGGTTGCCCTATTCCACCGCTCCGGCCGGCGAACATATCCGGCAAACCGGCTTTCTCTTGCCTGTCGTTGGTAACAGCAACAGCAAGGGTTTCGTCCTCGGCGATGCCTTCTATTGGGCTCCCAAAACCTGGATGGATGCCGGGCTCGGCCTGGAATACTTCAGCCGTCGCGGCTGGGCTCAGCGTGGCGATTTTCGCGCTCGCCCTTTCGAGGACACTTCCATCAAGTACAGCTACTACGGTGTCATCGATCGCGGCATTCCGGTTGTCGACAACACGGTAGTGAAGCAGGGCGGCCATCAGCAACAACTCGAGGTGCAATCCCTGTGGAAGGATGGCTGGCGCTTCGTTGCCGATGTGAACCAGCTCACTTCACTCACTTTCCGGCTGGCCTTTTCGGACACTTACGGTGACGCCATCAATTCCGATATCCGCAGCTCGGTCTTCCTCTCCAACGATTTCCGCGGTTTTAGTTTTAATGTTGCCAGCCTCAGTGATCGCAGCTTCCTCCAGCTCAGCCCGCCCCAAAGCGTCCTTCTGCGCAGCGCTCCCGAGGCACGCTTCGGTTCCGTGGAACAAGCCCCCTGGGGGCAGCTCCCGGTTTATTTTTCGTTCGACTCCTTCGTGGGCGCGATGCGCCGCGATGATGAGTTCCTCGTTACCCCGAGCTTTGTCACCCGCACGGAATTTGCTCCGAAGGTCACTCTGCCTCTCCACTTCGGCGATTGGCTTGGGGTCACCACTTCCGCCACCTTCCGCACAACTTATTACGGCGATTCTCTGAGTTCCGTTACCACTCTGAGCGGTGAATCCATCACGCGTAACACCGGCGAATTTGCCGTGGAACTCCGCCCGCCCACGCTGGAGCGTTTCTTCGATCGCCCCCGCACGCGCCACCGCTACAAGCACACCATCGAGCCCTTCCTCACCTATCGTTATGTCACCGGCGTGAACGACTTCGCGGATTTCATCCGCTTCGACAGCAATGCCACTCTCACCGACACCAACGAAATCGAATACGGGATCACCCAACACCTTTATGTCAAGAACGGTGACGACCAGCCCGTCGATTTCCTTTCCTGGAGTCTCGTCCAGAAGCACTATTTCGATTCCACCTTTGGCGGCGCGCTCGTTACCGGCCAACGCAACGTCTTTCAGGCTCTTGACTCCATCACTCCCTTCGCTTTCGCCTCCACGCCCCGCAATTGGTCGCCTATCATCAGCGATTTTCGGCTCACCCCCGGCGGGCGTTACGACGCCGAGCAGATCCTTGAGTATGACCCGCAACTCAACAAAGTCACCACCATCGGCACGCTCCTCAAACTGAAACCCTACAGCGAATTCTTTTTCACCGTCGCGCACTTCCGTTTGCAGGGCAATCCGGTCGTCCAGCCGTCTTCAAACCAGATTCGCAGCATCATCGGCTACGGCGATCTCACGCGAAAGGGTCTCAACGTCTCCGCCGGCCTCAGCTACGACTTTGTTGCCGGCACGTTGCAAAACCAATTCGTGCAGGTGAACTATAACGGCGGCTGCTGCGGCTTGGCACTGGAATATCGCCGCCTAGAACTTGGCACGGTCCGGAACGAAAACCAGTTCCGCGTCGCCTTCGTCATCGCCAACATCGGAACCTTTGGCAACTTGCGCCACCAGGAAAAAATATACTGATGCCCTCCGATGCTGCGCTCGCCTTCGCCTCGATTGCCGAAATTGGCAAGCTCTACCGCGCTCGCAAGCTCTCTCCCGTTGAACTCACGCGTTTCCTCCTGGATCGCATCGCCACTCTGAATCCCCGCCTCAACGCTTACCTGACCGTCTGCGAAGAGCAAGCCCTCCAGCAGGCCGCTCGCGCCGAATCCGCATTTGCCGGCAAACGCCGCGGCAAAACCGCCCGCGGCCTCGGCCCTCTTCATGGCATTCCCATCTCCCTGAAGGACAACATCTATACCGCGGGCATACGTACCACCGCCGGCTCCAAGATCCTCCGCGATTTCGTTCCGTTGCACGACGCTCCGGTCGTTACCGCTCTCAAAAAGGCGGGCGCCATCCTTCTCGGCAAAACTAATATGCACGAGTTCGCTTACGGCATCACCAGTAACAACCCGCACTACGGCCCGGTGCGAAATCCTTGGGATGAAACTCGCATCGCAGGTGGTTCCAGTGGCGGTTCCGCGGCCGCGCTCGCCGCTGGCCTCTGCTATGGCAGCATCGGCACGGATACCGGCGGCTCTATCCGCATTCCTTCTTCTCTTTGCGGTGTTGTCGGGCTAAAACCGGGCTTGGGCCGCGTCAGCACACAAGGCGTCGTCCCTCTTTCTCCCACCCTCGACGTTGTGGGCCCGCTTGCCCGTTCAGCCGAGGATGCCGCGCTTCTTTTCGATGCGATCTTCATCCGTGGCACGAACGAACGAAATCTGATTCCTTGCAAAACTCCGTCTTCCCGTTCCCGCCGTGCAAAACTGGGCATCCCAAAGGAATTCTTTTTTGATGTGGTCAGTCCGGAGGTACAGCATGCGTTCGATCACGCCATCCGCATCCTCAAGAAGTCCGGCGCCTCGATCAAGGAGATCGCTTTGCCGTTCTTGCCGGAAACCGAGGACGCCGGCAATCAAATCGCCTGGCCCGAAGCCGTCCTCTATCATCAACAGGCCGGATGGTTTCCAGAGCATTCCGCGGACTACGGACAAGATGTGCGCTCCCGTCTCGAGATGGGAACGCAGGTTTCTGCCGTTTCCTACTTGAAAGCTTTACAAACGCGCGAAGAGTTTATCTCCAGGCTTCATCTCGTTATGGAAGATGCGCGCGTTGACGCCCTGGCTGTTCCCGCCACTCCCATCGCCGCCCCGCTCATCGGTGAAGAATCCACCTCCATCAGCGGATCGCTTCACCCCACGCGTGCCCTTCTTTTGCGCTTGAACCGTCCCGCAAACCTCGCCGGCTTTCCCGCCATTTCCGTTCCTTGCGGCCTCACCACAAACGGCTTGCCCATCGGCCTGCAATTCATCGCCGCCGTCACCGATGAACCGCTTCTCCTCGAACTTGCCCGCAACTTCCAACAAGTCTCTCCCTTGCACGCTCGCCCACCGCTCGACTAGCCGTCATGCCACTCGCGCCTACGTGCTCCGTGGCAGCGTTGCCACCGCGCCCTTCCCCTTCATAATTCGTCCACCGATTACGTATCCCAGTGTCCCGGTCGCCATTCCCCCAAAAATGTCGGCAACGTAGTGATACCGTCCCCAGATCGTCGATATGCACATCAGAAGGAAGAACGGCACCATCACCCAGAACAGCCAACGCCGGAATTTCCAGGCGCCCCACAACGCCCCCATCGCTCCCGCCACATGCTCCGAAGGAAACGCCGCGCCTCTCACTCTTCCAAAATGCTCGATGAAATTGATCGTGGCCGTGAACGGCCCGCCCGCCAGCGGTGCCTTCCATGCTCCGGCCAGCGCAAACCACGGGCTCTCAATCGGGAAAAACATGGCGATCAAATACCCGCACGCATATCCCACCATCGAGTAGGTCATCACCGACCAGTACGCCCGCCACTCCCGCCGGTAATACAGAATGCCGCCAAGTATCAGCAGATAAGTGAAGTACGTCAGATAAAAGAACTGCATGCCATCGTTCCGCAGCGGCGTGGCGAACTGCTCTAGCCAGATGGTCGGCTGCACTCCCGTCAGCCAGTGATCGAAAGCCAATAATTTCGCGTCTTGCCATTCGGGTGTGAACAGCGTCATCAGATGCCCCAACTCCTCGAAGCAAAACAGGAAGAACAGGTGCGGATACCAGTGCCGCCAGAAATGCCACCATTGCGTGCCAAACGACGCGCCCTCGCGCGCCTCCTTCGCCGCCGCACGATTCCCCGCCCAACAAAGCGTCATCACCACCAGCGCCACTCCTGCTTGCACGCCCAACAGCCTTAGCGGATGCTGCAGGTTCTTCGCAAAGTACGCGATCAGCGCACTCGAAACACCCAGGTAACTCAGCGCCACTCGTTCATACGCGCCGCTCCCCGCCCACGCCACTTCCGCTTCCATGCGCATCCACTTCCGCGCCCGACTAAGAACGGACTCTGCGCTTCCCAGGAATACATCGCTCTCCGTAGTTCGTCCCGGCCCCTGCCACGTCGCAGCCACCGCCACCGACTCTATTTCTTCCGCCTTTTTCCTGCTCATGCCCGGCTCTCTCCACTCCGCATCATTGTTTCGGCCAACGGCATCCCCTGCCCCATGCATTTCTCCACATGCCAGTGCCAAATCTCCCAGTCACGCTCGTTGGCCACCGCCGCCAGGTCTCTTCCCGGATTCACAACATGGGCGTGCCCTACCGCCGCAAGCATCGGCCGGTCCAGCAGCGCATTTCCGTACGCATGTGAACCTCGCAGATCAATCCGCTGTTCTTGCGCGACGCGTTTCACCGCGCAAGACTTTTCTTCTCCATACATCGCCTTTCCCTGCAAGCGCCCCGTCCACTTTCCGTACCGTTCTTCCATTCGCGTCGCGCACACGAGTAACTCGCTGCCAACTCCCCGGGCCTCCAATTCGCACTCCATCGCCCTCGCCACCATCCGCGCCAGCGGCTCCGGCATCCCGGTGACCAGCACGATTTTGTGCCCTTGCCGCGCGTGCCACGCCGCCCGCTCCATTCCTTCCTCGAAGAAGGCAATCACCTCCATGTGCTGCAAAACCTGATCGCAACGCACTCCGCTCCAGTGCCGCTTGTTTCCATTCACCATCGCTGCAATTCCATGTGGCAACAATCGCAGTGCCTCTTGCGCCCAAAGAAAATAGTTGCCGAGCGGTATCGCGCCGCTCTGCCGCACCGCGCGGAAGAATCGCCGCTCCAGCGACGGCTCCGGTGTAAGCGTTCCATCCACGTCGAAGAACGCCGCGCTCCCCGGCTTCTCCGCGCTTTCTTCTTTCATGCCGCGTCTCCTCGCGTCACTCTCTCAGGGTTCGCGCCCGCCAGGCTCCCCGCAAAATACTTCCAGCCCTCCAGCAGCACCGGAAGCCCGCGTACCACGCAAAACACCCCCGTCGCCCAAGCCAGCACGTGCGCGCCCGCGCGAATCGCCGCGTGCGCATCCACCGTCATCGGCCCAACCAGCAGCACGGGACCCCGCGTCAATGCCAACTCCAATCCCAGGTAGCAGAAGCACACGCACTTCAGCGCCGCGTACAATCCACGGCTCCATCGCGACCCCACCAGCGTGCGTCCCCACCACGTCTGCAACATGGCGTTCGCGCCCCATCCCGAATGGCCCGCCTTCATCGCCAGAGCGCGCAGAAAATCCGTCACCGCCCCGCGCGCAAAAAACAGCATGGGGAGCCACAACGACACCATCCCCACCACCGCAAAGTACGTGAAGTACATGTTCTCGATAACGCGGTCCCCCAGAATGTCAATCTGCGCGCCGACCGGCGTGGCCATCTTGCGCGTTCGCGCCAGATGGCCATCCAGCGCATCCAGGGCAATCGACATCACCGTTAGCACCACCGCCAGCAAATTCATCCACGCGCCGTGACCAAACAGACTCACCGCTGCAAACCCCACCAGCACTCGCAACAGCGTCACTTTGTTCGGCGTCCAAACCATACCCACCTGCCGGACCCTCTTCACGCTTATGGGCAACGCAAGCCCAGTGCCAACCGCCGCGCGAACAACCCTTTTCCCCCCAATACCTTGCAGGTCGCTCAACATTCCTCACCTCGCTCCCCTGCCAGCCTTTCCCACCACTTGTCTTTCTTTCCCTGCCGCGTGCCTCTCCCGCACCCTTCCGCGTCTAATTCACTTGCGGAGCGTGGACTCCGTCCTGCGCAGGGCTCAAAGCACCGACCTCTGGGATGTTTTGTGCGAGAATAGTCTTCGGGGCTGCAAGCATTTCCCGATCTTGCGCAAGCGATCGCAACCGCACCTCTACGCAAGTTCAATGAGGCGGGCAGTGAGGACTTCTACGAAATGACCGATGTCTCCTTGGCCGGTGCTTTTCTCGCAGGGTTGATCTCTTTTCTCTCCCCCTGCGTCCTCCCTCTCGTTCCGGGATACATCTCTATGCTTTCCGGGATCGGCGTGGAGCAACTCCGCCAGGGCGAACAGCCCAAAGGCGGCCTCTTTTCCTCCGCGCTTTCCTTCGTCGTTGGCTTCTCTGTCGTATTTATCAGCTTCGGTGCATCCGCCAGCGCAGTGGGCGGTTTCCTGCAGCAACACAAAAACCTGCTTACGCCCATCGCCGGGGCCTTGATCCTGCTCTTCGGCCTCCACCTTTTGGGTGGACTCATCAAGATGAACGTGCGCGCCGGAATCATTCTCGGCGCGATTCTCGTGGCCTTGGGCGTAGCCGCTCTCGTTCATGGACGTGGGCCGCTGTTTGCCGGCCTTGGCGCCATCCACTTCTTCTCGCTCTCCATCATTGGTTTCTTTGGGCCTCTGCTGGCCCGCTGGTTGAATCAGGACGTGCGCATTCACAACACAGACACCAAGCCCGGCATCCTCAGCGGC
>Ga0209039_10000781_pt1 | contig 30657 bp, 22 predicted proteins | sample BogFormECP12_OM1_FD_188238 | JGI IMG/M metagenome (GOLD analysis project Ga0209039, IMG submission 188238) | Bog forest soil microbial communities from Calvert Island, British Columbia, Canada - ECP12_OM1 (SPAdes) (version 2) | ecosystem: Environmental > Aquatic > Freshwater > Wetlands > Bog ... | reverse complement strand
CGGTCGAGGCTTGCCATTGACCGCTCAACTGCCAGTCGTTGATCGCCAGCCGCACGATGGGAATGTCCAGAAGGTTGTGGTTCTTGCCGAACTTGGGCAGGAAGTAGATGTAGCTCCAGTTTAGAACCTGCGTCCGGTCGTAGCCCCGGCGTCCGTAGTTGTACGCCTTGGCGTTGAAGGCGTTCAGCGCGGTATAGATATTATCCGAAACGCCCAATGCCTTCGACCAGGTGTAAGCAGCCGTGAAACTCAGCTTCCGCGTCATGCGCTTATTGGCCTTCATCTGCAATCCGTTGTAGTTGGAACTGGCGCCGTTGGTGTACAGGTTCAACCCGCCAACGCCAGTGTACGGCCGCCAGAAGTTGACCGGCAAACTGGTTGTGCCATTGTACTGCGGCGACGCGTTGGTCGGGTCCTGGGCCCACGGCAGCCAGGCCGTGCCAAAGGCCGGCTCATTGATCGACTGCTGGTAAACCAGATTCCGCGAAATGCTGCCAACATAGCCTACCTCGGCCAGAATGGTATAGGGGAGTTCACGCTGGATGCTGAGGTTGTAGTTGAGCGTCCACGGCAGCTTCTTGCTACCGATCCATCCCACACTCCCGCTGGGAGGCGAGTAGACGGTGTACTGTGCCGACGAGATTGTATCGATGTTGCTAAAGTACAGGGTCGGGTTCCGTACCGTCGGCGGGGAGTATACACCCCCGTAGACTACGTTGCCCATATACCGGTCGAAGAAGATGCCGGTGCCGAAACGGATCACGGTCTTCGGCAACGCCGCAGGCTGCCAGGCAATGCCGAGGCGGGGCCCGAAGTTGATACCCGGGTCCTGTATCAAATTCTTGCCCGTCGCGATGAAGCCGTTGTTGATGTTACCGGAGGTGGCCACGATATTGCCCCGCAGGGTCGACGGGTACAGGAGGCCGGTGGTCGGGTCGATCGCCTTGGCGTTCGCGCCTGAGCAGTTGGACCCGGGAACACAGGCGTAGCCGTACAGTTGCACCGTCTGGGACTTATTCCACAGCCCGGGGTTGAAGGTAGCCATTTGCCCATGGGCATCGTAGCCCGGCCCCACCCAGTAGAACCGCAGGCCGTAGTCCACGGTCAGGTTCGGCCGCGCCTTCCAGGTGTCCTCGGCATACCACTCCACGTCCTTGTAAATGAAGCGCCCCTCGATCCTCTTCTGCTGCTGGCTATACGTCTCGTAGTTGCCCATCAGCAGGTTGGCGAATTGGTCGGTGGTCTCGTTCGGATTGTTGTTGGTGTCGTTGTTGAAGTTAAAGTTGCCCGCATAACTCGCGGAGCCGTCCTGGTCTTTGCGGTCCAGCTCAAACGCGAATCCCGCCTTCAGCGTGTGCTTGGGCAGAACCTTGGCGACATTGTCGGCCATGTTGTAGTTATTGTTGTAATAAATGTACGGGTAGTTGGTGCCGAGCGACGGAGCATTCGCGAGGCCGGAGCCCCCGAAGCCCACCTGAGGACCGAAATTGCCCAAAACCGTAAGCGGGTAGAGCGGCGTATAGGCCAGGTGGAGGTTGTTCTCCTGGTAGGTGGCGCCGAGGATGTGGTAGGGGATCAGGCTTCGCGTCATGCCGACCACGAGCTCGTTGGTGGTCGTCGAGTTGATAATCGTGGTGATGTCGGCCACGGCGGTCGTACCGTGTCGCCCCATCCACGCCCAGCCCAGGCCGCTCTGGCTATAATCCGTAAATGAAGGATTCGTCGAGGCGCCTGGCTGATAGGCGAAGTTCGTCATGCCGAGCGGACTGCCGGTTTCATTGTAATCGCGCAGAATGCGACCGTACGCATGCCATCGCTCGTTGATGTTGTAGTCGACGCGGTAGCTCTGGAGGAGCCTGTCGTTGTAACTGCTCGGACCGAAGAACTGGTAGTTGTACGTGTAGTCGGAGCGGGGGCCGCTGATGGTCGGAAGCGGGAACAGGTTCATGAGCTTGATCGCATCCGGGTTCCACAGCGTGCTCGGTATCTTGTTGCCGGGAAACGGAGCTTTGCCGTTGGTGGGGTCGAGCACCGTTTCCGGCGAGCCGTTGTTTTGTAACGACTGCGAGAAGTCGCCCTGCCGTTCCAGAGCGGTCGGCATGGTCCGGTTCCCGCTGTTGGGGCTCAGGTTCTTCCAGTCCTCTACGCTGACGAAGAAGAAAAGCTTATTCTTGCTGGTGTTGAAAACCCCCGGAATATACAGCGGCCCGCCCAGCGTGAAACCGCCCTGGTTGTTACGGTCGCGGCCCTTGGGGGTAGGTAACGGGGTATTGGCGTTGTTAGTCCACGAGTTGGCGTTCATCCACTCGGCGCGCTTGAAGAAATAGACGTCTCCGTGAAACTCCTTGCTCCCGCCTTTGGTCACCACGTTGATCTGGGCGCCGGACATCCGTCCCATATCCGCCGGGGCGGCGTTGATGGTCACCTTCAGTTCCGCGATCATGTCCACGTTGATCCAGGAGCCGCAGCACTGCTGCACGCCGCTGTCCACGTTGGTGATGCCGTCGACTTTGAAGCTGTTCGTGTCGTCGCGCTGGCCGTTGAAGTTCGCCGAGTATGGGTTCGGCCCCACCACCCCGGGGAGGGTGCTCAGCAGATTCATAAAGCTCCGGTCGCGCGATGAAAGTTCCGTATACATCTGGCCGGTGATCGTGCCGGTTTTCTCGGCGCTCTCGGTCTGCAACTGCAAGGCGGTGGCTTCCACCGTAACGCTCTCGTTGACCGATCCGGGTTCCAGTGCGATGTCGTTTACGCCCAAGCGGTCGTTGGAGGAAAGCGGCAGGTCCCTCTTCTCCCACTTTTTGAATCCGGGGGCCTCAACGGTGACCGTATAAGTGGAGGGCCGCAATTCCGTGAACACAAAGCCGCCCTCGGGACTGGATGTTTGTTCCCGTTGCTGGGACTCCACTTGGTCGATTAGGGTGACTTTGGCGCCAGGCACCAAGGCCCCCTGTTTATCCTTTACGGTTCCGGATATGGCGCCCGACGTCTGTTGTGCGTCCACGGCTAGCGCCACCAGCAGCAGACAACAGGATACCGTCAGAATCCGGGTGTTCGAAATGGCACGAAAGCCACTCATACTAGAATCCTCCCTAAGGACCACCTTCGAGTACCGAAGAACCACTGGGTACGGACTCCCTGTAGACCAAGAATCCAACCCCCCCAAACGCACCTCGCTCTGCTACCCAGGTCACCGCCCTGCCACGGACCCCGGACGAGTAATGGAGTTCAACAGACCATTACCCGCATTCGAGCCGCTGCACGCCTATTCGCGCGCCAAGACACGCCTGTGCCCCCGACGGTTGGGCGAGTATAGCATCGGAGCAATCGGGTTTCAAGATAAAGATTCCTGTTAAAGGTTCCAGTTAAAGGCTCTTGTTAGAGATCCCTTGCAAAGACCCCTGTTAAGGAAACCTGTTAAAGACACCTGTTAAAGGGACTTGTTAAGGATTCATGTCAAAACCCCTGCTGAAGACGCCTGTTAAGGATATCGTTCAGGGGGATTGCGTACTTTCACGATTGCCCGGGGCAGGTTCTCGCCGATCTCGATAGTCGTCTCCGGATCGGCCGGTGAGAGAGAATCCCGGGTTCTTGCTTGGGGAGTCTTCTGGCTCCGCTGAGCGCGAAACCGCCGCAGCGGAAAGCGGGGCAGATTGCCGATCATGAGGGGCCAATGCCCGCCAAGCCGTTTTTGATCTGCTCGTGGCCCAACTGCCCGCCTGCGACTTTCGGAAGAGGGCGCAGTTCGTTATCGCGGCGACTGTCACTGGAGGGGTTCCTTATCCTCCCCTTCCCAGCCCATCCAGCGCCTGGAGTAACTCGCGGAACCGCCGCCGGCTTACCTCGATTCGCTGGCCGGTCTTCAACGCCAGCTCGCCCGAGCCTCCGGGCATGGGGTGCACTTCGGCCACGGCGTTCAGGCTGACAATCACCGCCCGCGACACGCGGAAGAAGCGCGCCGGATCCAGGCGCCCTTCGATCTCGTTGAGGCTGGGGTCCATCCAGTACTTCGCGCTGTCCGTCACCAGTTGCGTGAAGCCGCCATCGGAGCTGAAGTACAGCACCTTGGCCTCGCCCACCACCAGGTAGTGCGCGCCGCTCTTCACTAGGTACCGGGCCGGCGCCTTGCTCTGACTCCCGATCGCGCGGTCGATGGCCGATTCGCGCTCGGCGGCGGGCAGCGCCCGCACCCGGTCGAGGGCTTGCGCCAGGCGCGCGCGCGTGATCGGCTTCAGCAGGTAATCCACCGCGTGCAGTTCGAAGGCGTCCACGGCGTGCTCCTCGAAGGCCGTGCAGAACACCACGGCGGGGCGCGGATGCGGCAGGCAGGCGGCCACGTCGATGCCGCTGCAACCCGGCAGGCGGATGTCCAACAACAGCAGGTCGGGCGCAAGGTCCCTGGTGAGCTGCATGGCCTGGACTCCGGTTTCCGCCTCGCCGGCCACTTCCATATCGGCGTGCGCCCCCAGCATCTGCCGCAAACGGCTGCGCGCCGGCGCTTCGTCATCCACGATCAGTACGCGTATCATCGCTATCCCTAACACTATCGCCGTCGCGTCGCGGAATTACCAGCGCCACCCGCGTCATCCCCTGGACGCGCCCCCACCCCAGCGACGCCGCCTCGCCGTAGTAGCCCTTTAGCCGCTCGGCGATGTTTCGCAGGCCGTGTCCGGAGGAGTCGCCCCCTGCCGGGAAGCCCAGCGGAAATCCCGGGCCGTTGTCCCAAACCTCGACGCGCAGGCCAGCCCCGTCGGACGCCACGCGCACCCGCACCTCGCCGCCCTCTTCCACCATCGACGCCCCGTGCTTGATGGCGTTCTCCACCAGCGGCTGGATGCACATGGCCGGGACGGGCACTGCGCCCAGCGCGGCGTCCACTTCCACCCGCACCCTCAACCGCTCGCCGAAGCGGGCCTGCTCCACTCTCAGGCATGACATGACGAATTCCACTTCCTCGTCCAGCCGCACCCACTCCTTCTCCGACTTGCGCAGCGTGTAGCGGAACACCTCGGAGAGTTGCTCCACGGTCTCTTCGGCGGCCCGCGGCTGGCTGGGAATCAAGCCGGCGATGGCGTTGAGGGCGTTGAAGAGGAAGTGCGGATTGATCTGCGCCCGCAGGGCCTTCAGCTCCGAGCGGCTGGCCAGCCACGTCAGGCGTTCCTGCTCCTGGCGGAAGCGCACGTTCTCCAGCACCACCGACAGCGTGCGCCCGAGCGACTGCAACAGCCGGCGGTCGTCGCTGAGGAACGGAATCGAGTCCGGGCGTTCCTCCAGGACGATCCCGCCGCCCGCCGCCAGTTCCGCTTCGAGGCCGTTCTCCGGGACGCCCTCCGGCGGCGGCGTGGGTTCGAAGCGGACTTTCGCGCTGGTTTGGAAAATGTCGCTCAGGCAGCTCTCCGCGCGCGTGCAAAGATCGTCTTCGCCAGCCGCGGCCTGGATGGCGTGGGTGAACCGGCGCTCGGCGTCGGCGGCGGAGTAGCGGCGCCGGAGCCAGGTGCGGTCGATGGCCCACGCCAGCCGCGCGTAGATCCACGGCGCCATCAGCCAGAAAGGCGTGAGGACCAGGGCGGCCATCAGCGGGTGCCCGGCCACGCGCGGCTCCACGGCGAAGAACGCGGTCAGCCCCACCAGGGCGAGCGCAAAGAAGGCGCCGCGCTTCACCAGAAGGTCGAAGAAGACCAGCCGCTCTTTGTAGTAGAGGGTGATACAGAAGAACGCCAGCACAACGTAATCGGGCAGCAGGTCCAGGTAGGGCCCGTTCGCCGCCACGCTCAGCACCATGAGCGCCAGCAGCAGCCGGATCCAAAAGCGGTGGCGCTTCTCCGCGGGCTTCAGCGCTGCCTTCGAATGGGACTGGGCCGGCATCAGCACCGCCAGCCCCAGCGCTCCCGCCAACCCGATCGTCACCCCGGGCAGCGAGTCCAGCACGCTGCTCCAGCCGGTGAAAACCACTTCCCGGTCTTCCAGACCCTCCAGCAACGCGCCCGCCGCGCCGATCGTGTAGAACCCTGCCAGCACCCATCGCCACACGCGCGGGTTCCGCCGGCGCGGAAGTTCCTCGGCATAGACCACGTGGACCAGCAGCGGCGGCAGCAGGCCGGTAGCCAGCGCCATGGCCACCGCGGTTACCGTGACCCACCACCCGTCCATTCCCAGGGCCGTCGCCGTCTGCATCGACAGGTTGGTGACGAACGCCGCGGCACACACCAGCGTGAAGGCAGGGAACACCCCGCCTCCACCCGCTTCCTTCCGCGACCGCCGCTCGCGCCAGTAAGCCACGGTGAGGACGGAAAAGGTCAGCGCGCCAAAGGTGAACACAATCACCGAAGCGAAATAGAGGAACCGGGCGGCGCTCATGGCGGCGGCATCTGAATGGGTTTCCCGGTCACCAGCTTCAGCGTGTTCAGCACCGCCTTGTAACTGTCCTTGTGCACCTCCAGCAGCACGGCGCCGTGCTTGCCGGCGTCATCGATGTACTCGATGCCGACGAAGTGCGTCTTGCTTTCGTGCAGTAAGCCGAACAAGGCCAGCGGCGTGAGGAAGGCGCTCAGCGTCACCATGTCGGCCACGCGGCGGTGGGCTTCCTGTCCGTAACTCAGCGCCGCCACCTGGGAGGGCGTCATGCGCAGGGTTACGCGGTGGCCGAATACCAGCGCGATTTCGCCGGGAGCGATGGTCAGCGTGGTGTTCCAATCGTAGGGATCCAGCTTGGCCGCCACCGTGCCGCCGGCATAACGGATGCGGTTCCAACTGTTGCCCTGGGCGCCGGCGTTGGGCGCGCAGGCCAGCGCCAGCGACAGCGCGCACGCCAGTCGGGCCCGGGATCCTCTGCCGCCGCGGCCTTTTTGTTTGGAAATCATCGCACCCGGTCCTAAGTATATGAGACCAACCGGGACCCGGCAATCGGTTGCCGGTGAGCGGCGCGGCCGGGCCACGAACGGCGGCGCGGCGCCATGAGCGGAGCCCCGCGGGCGCGCGCCTTCCGCCGCGGAATTTCGGCCACTCACGGAAAACCGGTCGCGCGCGGCGGCCCTCCGATTTATGATGCCGGATATGGCAACCACACATCGCCCTCTGAAACCGGCCGCGGCGTTGGCGCTCGCGCTCCTCGCGGCCCTGGCGGCGCAGGCGCAGCAGTCGCCCGTTGCCGGCCGGCTCCTGGACCTGAACTTCGTCGCGAGTCAGCTCCCCCAACTGGACCCCAACTTCTTCGTCCGGCTCGACCCAGCCCAGTTCCAGCAGGCGGCCGACAACCTGCGGGCGCAGGTCTATGACCTGTCCGAGGCCGAGTTCTACACTGGGCTGGCCCAACTGATGGCCATGGCCGGAGACACCCACACATCCCTCTATCTAGACGACGGCGCCGCCGTCGCCGCCGGCTTTGTGCAGTTCCCGCTGGCATTCCGCTGGCTCGACGATGGCGTGTTTGTGACCGCCGCGTCCGACCCCTACTCCGCGGCGCTGGGCACGCAACTCGTCGCGGTTGGCGGAGTGCCCATCGGACAGGTGGTCCAGCGTCTGGCTTCCGTCATTTCGCACGAGAACGATCAGGGGCTCCATACCATGGTCGAGCGATACCTGCCGGGGCAGCAAATTCTGCAAGGGCTTCACATTGCGCCGGTGGCTCCGCAGACGGAGATGACGTTTCAAACGCTCACTGGCGTCCAGTTCACCTTACATGTAGCGCCCGCCTCCGGGGCGGCAGTGTGGCCCGATCCCATTCCGAACCAGGGGACCGTGCCCGATTATCTCCAGATGCAGAGCGTCAACTACTGGTTCTCCTATTCGCCGGCCAACCGCCTGCTCTATCTGAAGTACAACGCGTGCAGGGATATACCCCATTATCCGTTCACATCTTTCGCGGCCAACGTCCTGGCCTCGTTCGACGCCAATCCGGTGGACACCCTGGTGGTCGATCTGCGCGGCAACCCCGGCGGATCGGCCGCGTTGATCCAGCCTCTGTTCGATGGCCTGGCCCTGCGCTTCATGGCCCATGCGCCGGACCCGGGTTTCCGGGTGTATGTGCCCATCGACAAGCGATCGTTCTCAGCCTCGAATGCCGCCGCCATGGACATGAAAATGCCGTCAAGCGACAGTGGCTTGCCCCCGGATGTCGACCTCGGCGCCATGGTCCGGACCATCGGCGAGCCCACCGGCGAACCGCCGGCCATGTACGGCAATGCGCTCACGTTCACGCTTCCCGCGTCGGGGATGACGGGCCAGTACTCGACGCAGTACTTCCCGCCGCCGGCCTGGATTCCCGCCGGCCCGCTGCTCGCGCCCGACATCGCCGTCGGCATCCGATCCACGGATTATTTCGCGCGCTTCGATCCGGTGATGGCGGCGATCCTGGCCCGGTCCGGCGGCGCCCCGGCAGCGCCCTCCGGAAACGTCATCGCCGTAAACGGGGCCAGTTTCCGGCCCGACCAGGGTGTGGCGCCGGGATCGGTGGCAGCGGCATTCGGTGCGTTTTCGACGCTGCCCGGCCAGGTGCTTGTCGCCGGCAGTGCCGCGCAAATCGCGGCCGCCAGCGCCTCCCAGGTCAATTTCATCGTGCCCGCAACGCTGGCGCCGGGACGCGCCACCGTTTCGGTTCGCGCAGCCGGCAAGGAACTGGCCGCTGGCGAAGTGACGCTCACAGCCGCCGGGCCGGGCATCTTCGTCTTGCAGCCAGCCGATCCCGCGCAGCCGGGTGCGGTGGAGAACCAGGACTACTCGGTGAACGCCAGTTCGAATCCCGCCGCGCAGGGATCCGTGGTGCAGATCTTCGCCACCGGCGGCGGCTCCGGATCGGGCGCCGCGCAGGTCTTCTTCGGCGATACTCCCGCACAGGTGCTGTACAGCGGCCAGGTGGCGCCGGGGCTGTGGCAGATCGACGCGCAAGTTCCCCAGGGTGTGTCGGGCCAGGTTGCGGTCTTCGTCACCGCCGGTAACCTCGCCAGCAACGGAGTCACGGTATGGGTCCGGTAACTCACAGCCGCGTTATGAGCGCTTGCCGCCTGCCCAGCAATTTCAACCACTCATGGAAAACCGGTGGCGCGCGGCCATGCTACTGTTTAGGATGCTGAATGAACGGATCGCTTCGATATGGCAAAAATACCTCATCCTCTGCTCCCGTTAACGCTGCTGGTGCTGGCAACAGGCTTCGCTGCAAGCGCGCAGAATAGCGACTTCGGGGTGCTGGCGGGCGTGATGTCTTCCCCTCACGAGACGGTTGGCGGCTCGCGGGCGTCGATAACGACGAGCGACGGCGGCGCCGTCGAGTTCAACTACGCATACCAGGTGAAAGGCTGGAAGGCGGGCGATCTGTACGTGGAGATTCCGTTCATTCTGGCGGGGCGGGACGAAAACTGGGTGGGCAGCGGCGGTGCATCCTTGAATACCACGGTTGTCGGAGCGGTGCTGTCGGGAGTCCGTTTCAAACTGCCCCTGGGCGGCCGGGCATCGCTCTATGCGGCGGCTGGCGCCGGATTCGGTGCCTATGGAGAAAACGCCTTGAGCAGCAGTCCGGGATCGGCTAGCAACATCGAACACACCACCGTCACCGCCGCCTTCGATTTCGGCGGCGGCCTGGACCTTCGCCTGACGCGATTGCTCAGCCTGCGGGGCGAAGTCCGCGACCTCATCCTCAGCCGCAGCGGCCTGTCAAGCCCTGGCGGCCACAACAACCCGATCTTCGCCTTCGGGTTCGCTTTCCATTTCTGACTGGGGCGCCCCAGCGCGTCCTTCGGCCGTATCCGCTTCACCAGGAGAAACCCATGTTCCGATTGATCGTTATCACTGTGCTCATTTCCGCGGCCGCCGCCCTCGCGTGGGCCGGCGATGACAACGCCTTCCAATGGCAGGGCGAAATGACGCCCGACCAAACCCTCGCCATTCGCGGCGTGTCCGGCGGCGTCACCGCCGATCTCGCTCCCGGCACGCTGGCCCAGGTGACCGCCGCGATATCGGCCCCCGGAGCCGATCCGTCCCTGGTGCAGATTCAGGTTGTGCCCACTGACGGCGGCGTGTCGATTTGCGCCCTCTATCCCGGCTCCCTTGCCGGCCCGGCCGATGCCTGCGGCCTGCAATCCGGGTTCGTCGTCGCCACCGGCATTCAGGTGGTCTTCACGGTTCACGTGCCCGCCGGCGTGGCGCTGGACATCGCCATCGTGAATGGCGACATCCGCGCCACCGGTTTAACGGGCGATTTCCGGGGCGCCACGGTCAATGGCCAGATCGCACTCTCCCTCAGCGGTTCCGCCCAGGCCGCCACCGTCAACGGATCGATCGTAGCGGTGCTTGGGAGCGTAGCCTGGACCGGCGCGCGCAGTTTCACTACCGTCAACGGCAGCATCGACGCCACTCTCCCGGCTTCCGCCGATGTAGTGATCCACGCCGCGGCCGTTGCGGGCTCCATCTCCACGGACTTCCCGCTGTCGGTCCGCGGATCAGGCATCTTTTGCGGGTCGGCGTCCACGCTGAACGGCGCCCTCGGGTCGGGCGGCCGCACTCTGGACTTCGCCACCGTGAACGGCAGCATCCACCTGCGGAAGTCGCAATAGACGGATGGCGCGGGGATGGTGCCCGGGGTGGGAATTGAACCCACACTCGCCTTGCGGCGAAAGGGATTTTAAGTCCCTTGCGTCTGCCAGTTTCGCCACCCGGGCGTGTCCCATAGGCAATGTAGCACGAACCCCTGCGGATCGAGAAGCTACCCCTGGCGGGGCGCCGCGGCGAGCGTGGGCTCGCAGTGGAAGCGCCGGTATCGAATCTTTCTTGCGAACCGGTGCAGCAAACGGCCGGGGCGGGCTCAAATGCTGCCCGCCGGCACGCTACCGCGCCCGGCGGGGGTGCGCAACCTTCCGCGCTCTCCTCACGGCCGCCCGCTTCGGCGCGGCGATCCGGCATCCCACGCCGGCCCGCTCCGGCGCCCACACCGGCACCGCCAGTTCTCTTCTCCACGGTCTCAGTGGAGAAATATCGGACTCCCGCGTCAGCCCCTCCATGTTCCGATGACACGCCAGACAGCCCGTGTGTAGAATCTGACGCGATGTGTCTACCAGTTGAAACAGCGGAGGCCCAAGCTGCAAAACGTAGGCGCGGTTGAAATGTGTCTTATCCGGTCCGTAAGCCGCCGCGGAGGTCGAGAGTTCCAGCACCCGCGTGCGGTCCAGCCGCAGCGCATCGCGGTGCACTTCATTGATCAGTTCGCGATGGCACGCCATGCCGTCTCGCTTTTCGAAACCTGGCTGCAGCACCCAAATCAGCATGCCGCAGCGGCTGTCCGTTAGAATCAGCGCCATCTCCCGCGTTCGCGCGGCGTAAGCGTCTCTCCACTCGGGGGAGCCGTATGCGATCCATTGTTTCTTCGAAACCGGGATACTCTGCATGTCGTTCGATCCAATCTGCACAAAGCACACGTCCGCTGAGCCCAACCCGGCCGAGTCGCGAAGCCACGCCGTGTAATCGAAGTAGTCGGTGCGCGTGAGCCCAACGATTGGCCGGCTCCATCGGATCAACTCCACGCCGTACTGCTGCAGCAGGTCCGGCCGCGCGCGCATGGCGCTGTAGAGGGAATCCGCGAAACTGTCGCCTACCGTTGCCACGCGCACAGCCTCGCAGGGACTGGCGATCAAGAGCAGCAACAGGGAACACCCCGTCACCCCTCGGCACGCGTGCATGTACTTCATCGTCATTGCTCCCACCCCGGTACGCCACCACAATCCGGTTGGTTTGAAATCAGACAGTGTGTCCGTTGCAAACGTCCAGCCAAACCAGTCGCCGTATCCTTCCGATGCTAAACTTCGACCGGTTGGTCATGGGCGCCGCCGAGCCGGCTCATCGCTGTCAGGAGCGGGGGTCAGCTTGAACAACCTTTAAACCACCCCGATCGCCGAGGGACTCGCGAGGCCCAAGGCTGGCTGAACGGCGCGGCGTTTCCCCCCAATCCCGGGTTCCGTCAGTTTCTCGGACTCGGGATTGATTCCAACAACTGAGCTTCGCATTCAGGCAGAAACGCCTCACGCTATGCCTGAGCTGGCAGGATATCGACCGACACCCGCGAAACTCTGTACTGAGCAACATGTCCGCACCGCGCCTGCGCTGGATTGAACAGGGCCATGTTGATTCCGTCGCCCACAGAACTTCGATACACAACGCCGTCGGAGCCCCACTTCTTGATGAACTCGCAGAGGTACTGGCTGGGGATGTAGTCGATCGCTGCGGATTGCGGCACAACTGGCCGGGTCAGTTCGTCGCCAAGCCGTTCGAGGAATGGAAGGTCATTTCGCATTCTCCCGATGTCTTCAGCGTCTTCCAACAGAAACGGAGAGACCATTGTCCGCGGTCTCCGCAGGTCGACCAGTTTCAACCCGCCGGGCGTCTTGAATTCGGCAACGCAAACGACCTCGCCGGTGTGCGGCCGTATCTCGGAAATGGCAGTAGCCTGAGTCGACGCGAGGTAGAGGTATGGGATACCGGCTGGGTTCGCCCGGCCATGCGACGCGATTCTCTTCGGAGGAGCGCCCATCTCGTCCGCCGGGAATGCAGCATCGCCTGTCTGGATCCGTGCGCGATACCACAGGGCTGGAACTTCATCGACATCCAGGGTCAGATGGGAGAGCAGAAGTTTGAACCGATCCTCGTCGATGTCCTTAGCGGGAAAGAAGCGGTTCCGATACATCAGCTCGTCCCGAAGTTTCTCCCACTCCCCCAGCCGGTCGGCCCCGAGAGGCATCGCCGGCGAGAACGCCCGGCGAACGACCTCCCCATCGTCCAGGATCTCACTGAGCAGGTCCTTCGCGCGAGAATCGTCCATACGGGGGTGATCGAACAGCCCCCAATCTTCGCGGAACCACTGAACGAGAAGTTTGCCCGAAGCGTCTGGTTGGTAGGCGCTTGCCAGAAGCTCGAAATATTCGGACAGTTGCGATGGAGCCAAGACAGGAAGGTTCTCCGTGCAGCAATATGAACAGCGGCCGACCTCACTCGATCGCATGGGGATGATGCTCTTACGAAGGCCTCGGTCGCCAAAGCACTCGGCGCAGCAGAACATAGCCACCTACTCCACCGTCTTAATATAGCTGGCCAGCGTCTGGATATGATGGTCCATCGACAATTTCTTGATGTAGCCCAGCCCGGGAAAGTGGCCTCGGTCGTGTAGCTCTCGGAATTCCTTGACGGCATCGGTCTCGAGTACTTTCGAATTGGGCAGATTCAAGGTGTGCACCATGCTGGAAAGCGCCTCGGAAAACTTTCCTGCCGGGTCCGTCGGCGTATCCTGACCATCTGACCTGAAGTGATAGACCTGCATGGAATCATCCTGATCTTTGTCAATGAAGGTCAAGTGGATCGCCACCGAATAAGCGGGGCCGCCGCTCTCGTTGTATTCATCTCCTACGATCAGGAAGTCGCCAAATCCGTCCATTCCTTCGTCCTTGAAGGTCGCATGAAGGTCCGAAAAGTGCTCGACCGGGGGATAGTCGGCGTTCCGGTTCTGCTTCTTGAAGCCGTCTCTGAGCAGAACCCTGTAGGTGCCCTGGAAACGCTTCTGATAGAGCTTCCCGCAAAGCCCGTCTATAAAGACATGACGTTGGGACGCTGTCGGGCGCCCTAACTTCTCGGCCAAGGCCTTCGCTTCGGTAAACCCAGCATGAATAAACTCCGGGCTATGCTGGGCGTGTGCCCCGTACCGACTGAAGGCATCGTCGGCTGTAACGCCTGGCGCAAGGAGGATGCCAGCCGAGATGCTGGGCCGGCCGAGAAGGCCCTCTTTGAGAAGGTCACTTACGGCAGCGTCTGAATCGGATAAGTCGCCACACTGCGGGTTGACGATGACGGTGGCATGGCCGTTCGCTTTTGCCACGGCATCGAGGGCCTTGCGGAGCCCACCCAAATCGCTCCTCACGGGCTCGATGATTGGGCAAAAGTCAACTTTCGCCAGGAGCGGGGCCATCTCCCTTACCGTTATCAACTCGTATTGTTTGCCGCGAAAGTACGGATGGTACATGCGTCTAGCCCCAAGCCATAGCATCCTTCAGGCGGGTATTCACCGCCGACACGAGTCGGTCGTGATCGGCTTTGCGAAGCGGCACTGACAGAGCCGCAGTGTGAAGCGAAGGAGGCAGCCGATTGACCAGGGCCGATAGAGGCATCAGGTTACGGGTCTTCTTCAGCACCTCCACCATCCCGTCGTGGGCATCACGCGGATCCAGTTTGACAAAGAGCCGTCGGAGCAACGAACTCATTTCCGTGTTCGGCGCCACTGGGATCGAGACGCCCCGCGATACTAGTATTAAGCGCGCCTCGAGCGTCCGGATAGAATTGAAGATAGCTTCTGGAGAAACATGTTCGCTTCCGTCGGCTGCCTCTCGTACTGTCGAAATGCTGCGGCGGCTGTTGAGCCGCAATATTCCTACTCCCTCGGGTACCGAAGCAGTCACCGCGCCGACGTGCTTCCCGGCGGCTATTACACAAACCCGCGCGAACACCGTTGCGTAGGCCGCTACCTGTCGTCCAAGTCTGCTCAGCGAATCGCGTTCGGATTTCACCTCGTAAACGGTTGAGGTGCCGTTTAGAATCACGAGATCGGCCTTGCACGCGCCGACGCGGAACTCGTTCAGCATCGATGCCGTTCGCAGGGAGTGATTGCCGAGGAGAATCCTGTGCGTGAGGGCCGCCTTGTAGATGTACTCGTCCCTATAGCCCTCCTTCTCCAAAAGCGAGAACGCACTTCCGAATAGGCTGTAAACGGGCTGCGAGCCTGACGGTGAGTCAACCAGGAGCGACTGGCGCGCCAGTCGTGCGAAGAGTGGCGATTTCCCTTTGCTTGCCATCTCACGAATAACGCTCGACGAGAACAGTCTCGATATTGCGGCTAGTTGCACCGGCGCTGGGTTCGTCAGCTTCCGCATGGCTGGGTGGCTCACGCCATATTTCACTGATTCTACAATACTTCCTCTCTCAGAACAACCCAAAAGCAGCCCAACCGCACTCCTGCCTCGCCACGCAGTGGTCGGGAGAAGTCAATCAGCACGGACGCCCCGTGTGGCACGCAGCCACACCCACAGCCCCACCCCCTCGCAAAGCCTCAAACTGCGCCAAGAAAACAAACGGGTTCTTCTTTGCGGTTTTTGCGCCTCTGCGAGGCGCGCTGTCTCTTCTGCTGCTTCTTGCTGCTGTGGCATTTCACCGCAACCCACGCCGCGCCATCCCCCAAATGTACGAAATCGTGCATCCCCTCCCCCAGCCCGACGTTCCCGCCTATTTTCCCTAAATCCTTTGTTTTCCGCTTCCGCCGTTGTATGCTGTTGGTTGCAACAGTTTGTGGTAGTTCTGTTTCTGTCGGCGGGTCTGGCGGCGCCGCTTCCGGGACAGGCGCACCCGCCCGAGCTGCTGCGCCTGGATAAAAGCGCCGCCGCCATGGGGTCCACGTTTTCGGTGGCCCTTTACGGTTTCGACCGCGTGAAAATGGAAACGGCGGCGGACGCGGCCCTCCAGGAAGCCCGCCGGCTCGACGAAATGCTCTCGAATTACCGGCCCGAAAGCGAGTGGAGCCAGGTCAACCGCGAGGCCGCCGAAAAGCCGGTGAAGGTGTCGGCGGAACTGTTCGACCTGCTGGCGGCTGCCGTTGAATACAGCCGCCAGAGCCAGGGAGCGTTCGATGTTTCGGTCGGGCCCCTGATGAAAGTCTGGGGCTTCTACCAGGGGTCGGGCCACTTGCCGCACCGCGCGGACGTGGCCGCGGCCCTGACCAGGGTGGGCTACCGGCACATCCGGCTGGACGGCCAGGCCGGTACGGTGTGGTTCGACCGGCCGGGGGTGGAGTTGGACCCCGGGGGGATCGGCAAAGGATACGCCGTGGACCGGATGGCGGGAGTTTTGCAGCGGTACGGAGTGGAGACGGCGCTGGTGGCGGGTTCCGACAGCAGCATCTACGCCATGGGCGCGCCCCCGGCCGAGCCGCGGGGCTGGCCGGTGGACATCAAGGATCCCTGGAACCGGGATCGGCCGGCGGCCAGGGTGTTTCTTAAAAACGAGTCGCTGTCGACCTCGGGCAGTTATGAGAAGTTTTTCCGGGCGGAAGGACGTACTTACGCTCATATTATGGACCCGCGGACGGGATATCCCGCGCGGGGCAGCGTGACGGTTTCGGTAATCGCACCTCGGACAATTGACAGCGAGGTGTGGGCGAAACCGTATTTCGTGAACGGCCGCCGCTGGGCGGCTCAACATAAGCCAAAGGAATTTCGAGTGTTCTTTTGCCAAGACAGGACGGATCAGCCATGCGCGTGGCTCCAATGACCAGCCGTTTCCTGGACGCCTGCCGGCGGCGTCCCACGGACGTGAGACCGGTATGGTTCATGCGGCAGGCGGGACGCTACATGAAGCAGTACCGCCAGATCCGCGAGAAGCACGGCATCCTGGAAATCTGCCGGCGGCCCGACCTGGCCGCCGCGGTGACCCTCCAGCCCCTGGAAGTGCTGGATGTGGACGCCGCCATCATCTTCTCGGACCTGCTGCTGCCCGTGATTCCCATGGGGCTGAAGCTGCGGTACGCCGCCGGCGAAGGCCCGGTCATCGACAACCCCGTGCGCACCTCCGACGACGTGGATTCGCTTTCCACCGCCAACACCGACGACCTGGGTTTCGTGGGCGAGGCCATCCAGTTCGTGGTGCGTGCGCTGGCCGGCAAGGCGCCCGTGATCGGATTCGTGGGCGCGCCCTTCACCATGGCCAGCTACATGATCGAAGGCGGCGCGTCGCGGAATTTCATCCGCACCAAGAAGCTGATGTACAGCGACGAAACGCTGTGGCGCAGACTGATGGGCAAAATCGTCGACGTGCTGGCCCCCTTCGCCCACCTCCAGGTGGCCGCCGGCGCGCGCGCCATCCAGGTTTTCGACAGTTGGGTCGGCACCCTCGGATCGGACGATTACGTGCGCTTCGCCGCGCCCTATTCGCGCGCGCTCATCGAACGCATCCGCTCCACCGGCGCTCCCGTGATCCACTTCGGCACCGGCGCTTCCGGCTTCTTCAAGGAACTGCACGCGGCCGGCGGCGACGTCATGGGCGTTGACTGGCGCATGAACATCGACCAGGCATGGATGGATGTCAGCTACCGCTCCGCCATCCAGGGCAACCTGGATCCGGTGGCTTTGTTCGCGCCGCTCCACGAGTTGCGCGGCAAGGTCTTCGAACTGCTGAAGCGCACGGGTACCCGGCCCGGACACATCTTCAACCTGGGACACGGCATCCTGCCCGACACCCCGGTTGAGAACGTGAAGGCCGTGGTGGAGATGGTGAGGGAATTCCGTCCATGAAATCCGCCGTGCTGCTGCTGGCGCACGGTGCGCCGGAGCGCGTGGAGGACGTGGAGCGTTACCTTTCGTTCGTGCGCGGCGGGCGGCCGGATTCGCCCGAGGTAACCGAAGAAGTCCGGCGCCGCTATGAGGCTATCGGCGGAAGCTCTCCGCTGCTCGCCTGGACGCGCGCGCAGGCCGAGGCGCTTCAGGCGCTGCTGGGCGTGCCGGTGTTCTTCGGCATGCGCAACTGGAACCCGTTCATCCGCGAGACCATGGACCGGGTTCGCGCCGCCGGTGCCGGCCGGCTGGCGGCGCTGTGCCTGGCGCCGCAATACTCGGAATTGAGCGTGGGGCTGTACATCCGGCGCACCGCCGAAGCCGCGCGCGAAGCCGGAGTGACGGCGGAAATCGTCTGGGCCACCAGCTTTCACGACGAGCCGCTGCTGATCGGAGCGTTCACGGAACGCCTGGCGCCCTTGCTGGGGCCGGGCAAGCGCGTGCTTTTCACCGCCCACAGTCTTCCGGTTGGTGCGCTGGCGCCGGGCGATCCCTACGAGCGGGAAGCGCGGGCCACCGCCGCCGCCGTGGCGCAACGCGCGGGCATCGCGGAGTGGGACTTCGCCTTCCAGAGCCAGGGCATGACCGGCGGCCAATGGCTGGGACCCACCGTGGAATCCCGCCTCGACCGCTACGCCGCCGAGGGCGTGCACAAAGTGGTGGTGGACCCGATCGGCTTTGTCTGCGACCACGTCGAAATACTGTACGACATCGACATCGGTTTTCGCGAGTACGCCGCGGCGCGCGGCATCGAGCTGAGCCGCCCGGAGTCGTTGAACGGCTCGCCCACCTTCACGCGGGCGCTGGCCGCGGTAGCCGGAAGAGTTATCGGCGTGTAGCCTGGCTGAAGTTATGTGGGGCAGGTTGTCAACCTGCGGCCGATTGTCAATCGGCCCGGCGAGCGAAGCTCGCCCTCGCGGCCCACCTGCCTGTCATGCAGTTGAGTTCCAGGAGCGTCCTATTCGCGTAGTCATCATCGGCGGCGGAATCTCGGGGCTCTCGGCGGCCTACTATCTCGCCCAGGGCGGCATCGCCTCCACCATCGTCGAATCGCGGCCGCGCCTCGGCGGCGTCATCCAAACCGAGCGCGTGGAAGGCTGCACCATCGAAGCCGGGCCGGACAGCTTCCTCTCGGCCAAGCCGGCGGCGTTCGACCTGCTCCGCGACCTGGGGCTGGCGGACCAGGTGATCGGCTCCAACGACCAGCTTCGCGTCACCTACGTGCGCAAGCGCGGGCGGCTGGTGGCGCTGCCCGACGGCCTGATGATGATGGTGCCCACGCGGATTCTGCCGTTGTTGGGGACGCCGCTGGTGGGCCTGGGCACCAAACTCCGCATGGGCCTGGAGCTGTTGCGCGCGCCCCGGCCGCCGGCCGGCGACCGCTCGGTGGCGCAGTTCATCGAAGAGCATTACGGGCGCGAAGCGCTGGACTACCTGGCGGAGCCGCTGCTCTCCGGCGTCTACGGCGGCAACCCCAGTGAGTTGAGCGTATCGAGCGTGCTGCCGCGGTTCGTGGAACTGGCCAACCAGTACGGCAGCCTGACCCGCGGCGTCCTGGCTGAGAGAGCCCGCGCCGCGCGCGCGCGCTCGCACCAGCCCGCGCCGCCGCTGTTCCGCACGCTGCGCGGCGGGTTGGGACAAATGGTGGATGCCATCGAGGCCGCTATCCGCCCCTCCGTGGAAGTGCGCCACGTGCGGGCCGAGGCCGTCGAGCGCACCGCCGCCGGCTTCCGCATCCGCCTGGCCGGCGACTGGCTGCCAGCCGGCCGCCTGGTGATGGCCTGCGAGGCGCACAGCGCGGCCCCCCTTCTGAGCGGCGTGGACCCCCGCCTGGCGGAACTGCTGGGCGCCGTGCCCTACAGTTCCTCGATGACCGTGGCCATGGGTTACGACGCCCGCGATTTCGCGCGCCTGCCCCGCGGATTCGGATTCCTGGTGCCCCGCAAGGAGCGCCGCCGCCTGGTGGCCTGCACCTGGGTGGGCGCCAAGTTCTCGCACCGCGTGCCCGCGGACAAAGTGATCGCGCGCTGCTTCCTGGGCGGCGCCGGCGACGCGGCCGTGCTCGACGAGTCCGACGAGGCGGTGGCGGCCATGGTGACTGACGAGTTGCGCGAGATCGCCCAGGTGACGGCGCCCGCGCGGTTCCACCGCATTTTCCGCTGGCCGCGCTCCATGGCGCAATACACCGTGGGCCATCCCGCCCGGCTGCGCGAAATGGAGCAGCGCGCCGCCTCCGCCGCCGGTCTGTACCTGGCGGGCAACGCCTACCAGGGGATCGGCATTCCGGACTGCATCCGCATGGGCCGCGCGGCGGCGGAGAAGATTCTGCAAGGCTGAAAGGCTGACATGCCCGGGGCTACTTACCGCTTTTGGCGGGGACCGGAAGCACGATTTCCCGGCCGTTCACACCGGTCGAGGTAAACTTCAGTTCGTAGACGCCCTTCTTCGGTTTGAAGGTCTTCCAGAAATACAGATATCCCGCCACCGGGCCGGCCGCCGTAGTGCCCGGCAACTCCCGGCTGGCGAGATCCACCTGCAGGCTGTCGCGGTCGATGGGTGGCTGCGACGGCGAGGGTGGCGGCGCAGGGATCGCGCCGGGATCGCCCACGCTCACCTCGGTTCCGCTTCCCGCGTACACCCCGCCCCGCCGGCCGCCGCTTCCCGTCTCATACCCAATGGTGGAGCTGCTCGAAACCTGGACCTTACCGGGCGCCTGCGGCGTGGACCGCTTGCCCTCGTACATGGCTTCCACGATGGCCTCGGGCGGCGAGGTCGGCTCGATTACCCCGCCCGTGCCAGGGGACATGGTGAACTGGTCGGGCGAGAGATCGGCGCGGACGCCATCGGCGGGGTACGCGGCCACTTCGAAGACCAGGAAGCCGGCGTGGTCGAGATCCGCGGTGAAGACCTTCTTAGCCTCGGCGGGAGTCAGCAGGGCGGCGGCCAGAGTAAGGCCGTCCGAGGTCCGCTGGACCGGATAGTCCGTGCTGCGGGGGCGCGGCGGAATTCCGCCGCTGCCACCGCCGAACAGTGCGGCCGCGGCCAGACACGCCAGGAGGAAGCGTCTCATGCGTCACCTGCCAGTATTGTAAACGCGCGCGCCGGGCCGGGGGTTGCGGGGGCGATTGGGTATAGTAGAGGAGAGGCGGGATTCATGACTGGCACAACCTTGGCCCACATGACGTTCGAGGAGTTCGAGCGCCTGCCCGATTCGCCTGGCAAACTGGAGCTTCTGCGAGGGGAGTTGATCGACTTGCCACCTGCAAGATTGAAGCACGCGGACATCGTGCACCGAGTGTACGAGCGTCTGAAGATCCTGCTGGCTGAGGCGCGTGCGCGCGGCCAAGCTGGCGATTTGGGCAAAGTCTACATGGAGACGGGCTACCGGATGGGGGCCCGAAGCTGGCTGCAGCCCGATGTCAGCATCACTCACGCTTGCCAGCAGGCGGACGACTACTACGTGGGCTCTCCGGCACTGGTTGTGGAAGTGATCTCAGACGAGAAGACCGCCGACCACGTGGATGGCAAGATCGAGGAGTACTCGCGAAACGGCGCGCGGGAAATCTGGGTGGTGTATCCCGCACGGAAGCACGTCTGGGTCTACACTTCCGGGGCGGCGGCCGAAATGCGCTCGGGCGAGTTCCGGGCGGACCTCCTGGGCGGCGGCGCCATCGATCTGGACGAGATTCTGAAGTAGGCTCGCGCGTCCGTTCCTCCGCTCGATTTGGGCCTACACCGGCTCGCGCCCGGGAATATAATGGGCGTTCGGCCGGAATCGCACAACTCCTGCCGCCATCAGAGGAGCCATACATGTACCCCAGAAGAATCAAGACCGCTGTTTGTCTGGCCGCCGCCATGTCGCTTGCGGCCTCCGCTGCTTTCGCGCAAATGGGCCGGACGTGGCCATCCGAGAAGAAGATCGTCCCCGACCCCGTAACTGGCCTGCCGCTGGTGTTTCTGACCAGCACGGACGTCTACCACCAATCCAAGATTTACCAGACGCACCGGCAGTGGACCTCCGACGGCAAGTGGATCATCTTCCGGGGACAGCGCGAGACCGGCTCGCAGGCTTTCGCCGTGAACGAAGAGACCGGATTGATCGTGCAGGTAACCGAGACGGGCTTCTCGGGAATGCTGTGCGCCGGCAATAAGACGATGAAGCTGTATGTCGCCGAGGGCGGCCCTGGCGGCGGCAGGGGCCCAGGCGGAGCCCCCGGCGGGGCGGGACGCGCAGGCCGCGGACCGGACCAACCGGCGGGCGCTCCACCGGACGCTCCGGGCCCAGGCGGCAGAGGCCGCGGCGCAGCCGAGGGAGCGGGCCGGGGACCGGGCGCTCCGCCGGATGCTCAAGGCCCAGGCGGCAGAGGACCTCGCCCGCCCAGCGGACCGAAGCGGATTCTCGAAATCGACCTCGCCAAACTCTTCGCCGACGTTGCCGCCGGGACCGTGAAGCCCGCCGCCAATTACCAGCGCGGCTGCGGCATCGTCCCGGCCACCATGATGTTCGATGGCGACATGGCCGTGGATGCCAACGACGACTTCCTGTACTTCAGGATTGGCGGACCGGAAACCGCGCAACTCTCCCCGGGGCTGTCACTCATGCCGGGCTTCGGCCCGCGCGCCCGCCAGACCACCAGCGGTCTGCGGCGCATGAACCTGGCGACCGGGGAAATCAATACGATCGTCAACGTCGGCTTCCAGATCGGCCATACGCAGAGCAATCCCTGGGCGCCCGGCGAGATCGTCTTCAGTTGGGAAACCACCGGCAAGGCGCCGCAGCGGACCTGGTTCATCAAGGCCGACGGGACCGGCCTGCGGCCGATGTATCCCGAAGCGCCGTACGAATGGATCACCCACGAGGCCTTCATCGGCAAGGATGAAGTGGTCATCGCCATGCTCGGCCACCGCTCCATCGAAAGCGCCACGCCCGATTCCAATTGGGGCATCGCCGGAACCTTCGAACATCCCACCGGCGTGGGCGTCGTCAACCTGCGGACGCGCGAGATGCGCATTGTGGGGCAGGTTCCCGCCTGGGCGCCCGGCCGCTCCGACTGGCATGTCGCCGGGTCGGCGGACGGCCGCTGGGCCGCCAGCGACGATTTCAGCTACGAGGTCTGGCTCTACGACCGGCACAGCGGCGAGATGAACCGCCTGGCCGGCCCGCAGAACCCGGGCGCCGATCACATTCACCCCACGTTTAGCGCGGACAGCACGAAGATCGAGATTCAGTCTGCCCTGATCTCCCAGGACAAGCGTTCCTTGAACATCTGCGTGGTGAATCTGCCCAAGGCGTTTCTCAACCGGACGTACCCCGTCAAGGTGCCCGAGTAAGGCGCCGGCCGCCGGTATCGGAGAACCCGGCAAAGACCTTTATGCTCCGGGCCTTGCCCCATTCTCCCTGCCGCGGGCGGTATGGGAGGCCGGCCCGAAGTTGCTCCGCGCCCGCGAACTCCGCTCGCTGCCCCGGGAATCCGATCCGGCCTCCGAAGCTCCGGAATCGGCGCCCGACGGATCGCTCCATCTATTTTCAACAGCCTGTTGCAAATTGCCGCAGCCGGACTATAATGATCGTTAGCCATTCAGACCTCGGAATTCGATATTCTGAGGAACTAGGAGACACTCGATGCGCTTTGTCAAAATGGTTCTGCCCGCGGTCCTGACGCTCGTACCCGCGGCCTTCCTGATCACCGGGGGGTTGCTGACTCCCACGCCCGGCCTCAGCACGCCGAAGTACGCCGCCGACAACCACAAGACGTGCAACTTCTGCCATGTGAAAACGGGCGACAAGGATTCCATGCACAAGGATCCGAACCTCACCGACGCCGGCAAATACTTCAAGGATCACAACCACTCACTCGAAGGCTACAAGCCCCCAGCCAAGTAACCATACAAGCCCGGGGTGCGGATCCGTTCCGTTCCGCTTTCGCCGTTGGGCCGTCAACGCGCCCGGGTTCTGCTATTACTTCCCGCAACTCCCCGGCAGCATAAGTGTTGGTTCAGTGGTAAGGAGAGCACACAGTCATGAATCGACGATTTACAACTTTGCTGCCGGTTCTTTTTTGCCTGCCGGCCATGCCGGCGCTTGCACAAACGGCCATCGGCGGCGGCGTCTGCACTTCCTCGGCACTGAACGGAACCTACGAGTTACTCTTGACCGGACGCCAGGTCTCGGTCAGCGGAACGGTTTCGAAGGTCTTCCAGGCGGCCGGCACGGCTGCGTTCGACGGCCTCAGCCGGGTCACCTTCACCATGACGGCCAACGCCGTCAGCGGCAGCCAGTCTTTCGGAACGCCGCTGGTCTATTCCGGCACTTACAGTCTGCAATCCAACTGTGTGGGATCCATCTCCATTACCACTGGAGACACCGCCACGTTCAATCTGGAGGCTCTTTCCGTCAGCAACACAACCCAACTGGCATCTTCATTCGCGTTGACCGGTTCGGACGCCACTTACGCCTACAACGGGAGCGGCAGCTCCCAGCCAGCCACCTGCCCCACCACGCTCTCGGGGGTGCATGAATTTAATGCCACCGGCAGCAGCCTTTCGGGGGGTTCGGTTACGGGCGTGCTCGATGTGGCCGGTGTGCTGCAGTTCGACGGGCAAGGCAACCTGACCGCCAACTGGACCCAGGTGGCGAACCTGGTCGCCTCCACCGTGACGGCCACTGGAACTTATACGGTAACCTCCACTTGCATGGCCTCGGCCACGCTCACCGACACGGCCAACAACAAGTATGCGGTCTCGTTGAGTATCTATTCCGCCGCGCCGGACTTCGCCCTGGCCGTCAGCTCCCCACTGTCGATCTTCGACGGTTCCGGCTCCGCCGCTCAGTCCGCAACTGGGGCAGGCTGCTCCGCCTCGACGCTGAACGGCACTTATGAGGCTGTCCTCAACGGGCGCCTGGTTCCGGGCGGAGTCACCACCAGGCTCCTGGCGGCGAACGGCGCGGTCACGTTCGACGGAGTTAGCAAAGTTACTTTCAACCTGACTTCCAACACCGTTAACGGGAGCCAGGTCTTCGGGACGCCGGTGGTGTACTCGGGAACTTACTCTCTTCAATCCAACTGCCAGGGCGCCATCAACCTTTCGAGCGGGAACACCGCGTCCTTCGCGGTGGTGGCTTACTCCATCGACGCCACCACGTCGCAGGCGAAATCGTTCACGATGGTGGGAACCGATGCCGCTTACGCCTACACCGGAAGCGGTACCGTGCAGCCGGCCGCCTGCGCGGAGAGCACCCTGTCGGGCCAGTGGCCCTTCAGCGCCACCGGCAGCCTGCTTTCCGGTTCCACCAATACGGGAACCGCCGATATCGTGGGATGGGTGCAGTTCGATGGGCAAGGCAATGCCAGCGCCACTTGGACCCAGGCTTCCAACACCGCTTCCACCAGCGTGTCCGCGACCGGAACCTACTCGGTTACGGTGGCGTGTCAGGGTCCGCTGACCCTCACCGATACGGCCGGCAACAGGTACGCCGGAACGGTGTCCATAACCGGGGCGAATGCCGGTAACTTCTCGTGGATTTCCGCCAGCCCGCAGTTGGTCTTCAATGGCGCCGGCCACGCGGCGTTCGGCAATCCCGGGATGGCGGTGGTGAACGGGGCGAGTTACAATGCCGGCCAGACGCCGCCGGGAAGCGTGTTCTCGATTTTCGGCGCGGCGCTGGTCACCAAGGTCTGGCAGGCCACTTCCGTCCCATTACCCACCACGGCCCTTTCCACCACGGTCACCGTCAACGGGGAAGCGGTGCCGCTTTTCTACGCCGATCCGACCCAGATCAACGCGCAGATGCCCCAGGACATCAAGCCGGGCGTGGCGGCCGTGATCGTGAAGAACGGCAACTTCACAAGCAATGCGGTGGCTGTCACCGTCCCAGCCGCGGGAACGCCGGGGATCGCCATGTGGGGGAACAATCGCGCCGTCGTGGTGAACCAGGATTCCAGTTTGAATTCCCCATCCTCGCCGGCCAAGGTTGGCGACACCGTGGTGGCGTACTTCACCGGCGGCGGGCCTGTGACCGCCACCGGGCCGCTGGTGACGGGCGCTCCCGCTCCCGGCGGGCTTTCGTGGGTATCCGGAACGTACGACGTGAAGGTGGGCGCCGTTGACGCCGCGGTCACCTACGTCGGCCTGACGCCCGGTTCCATCGGGCTCTATCAGGCGAACTTCGTGGTTCCGAAGGTGGCTGCCGGGGATCGCCCGCTGGTGATTACCATCGCCGGGCAAGCCTCGAATAACCCGCTGATTGCGGTGGTGACGAAGTAGCCCAAACCGGCGACGCGCGGCGCGGCACTGCCACCGGTTCTATCCTGCCAGGGTCTTCCGCCACGCCGCCAGTTGCCCGCCGAGGTTGCTCTTGACGTCCTCGAATTGCGGGTCGTCGTAGTGGTTGGTGGTTTCCGACCGCTCCATGCGCAGGTCGTAGAGTTCGCCCGGGCCTTTGCCTTCGTCCCGCATCACCAGCTTGTAACGGTCCACGCGCGCCATTTCGGTGTTGCGGTAGCGGCCGAATACGGTGGTGCGCCACGGCTGCTTCTTGGGAAACGGCTTCCCGGTGGCCAGCAGGGCGTAACTCCGGCCCTGGAGATTTCCCGCCGGCCGGTCCACCCCCAGGAAGTCGCACAAGGTCGGCAGCAGATCGTAGCCGCTCACCAGCCCCACCTGCATGATGGAGGGCGGGATGCGCACCGGGTAGGTCCAGATCAGCGGAACGTTCACCACCTCTTCGTACATGTTCGGCGGTTCGGAGGCGTCGGCGCCGCCCCACAGGCCGTGGTGGCCCAGCAGAGAGCCGCAGGTGGAAGAGAACACGATCAGGGTGTCGTTGAGAAAATGCCGGTCGTAGAGCCTGCTCATCAGTTTGCCGGCCTCGGCGTCGTACGCGCTCGCGGCGCCCGCGGCCTTGCGCAGGTTCGCCATCCGTGCGGCGAACATCTCCTTGCCGCGCGCTGCGTTCCGCGCCGGCGGATCGGCCGCCCAATTCTCGAATCGCTGGCCCTCGTAAAGATCCACGAACTGCGGCGGCACGGTGTCGTAAGGCGGCTCCATGCCGTTGTAGAGCACCGTCAGGCTGAAGGGCTTGCCCGGCGCCTGCTTCTCCAGGAACTGCAGCGCCGCGCCGGTCGAATCGGCCAGCGTCCGCCCGCTCACCGTCTGGCATGCGTATCCGCCCGCGGGCAGCGCCTGGTCCAGGGCATTGGCGGCGGGGGCCGCTGCGGGGTCGCGCGCCACCATCCCGGTGAAGCAGGCGTTGCGGCCCGGAATCGGCGCCGGCGCCGGGACGAACGCATTCAGGAAGCGCGTCCCCGTCTGGCTCAGCCGGTCGATGTTGGGCGTGTGGACTTCCTGGTTGCCATAACAGCCGGTCATCCAGGCCGGCAACCCGTCCACCAGAATCAATAACAGGTTCGGGCGGAATCTTTCCACCTTCTTTTTCTTAGCGGCCAGCAGCGGCGAGGCCAGGCTGCCGAGGAAGAAATTGCGGCGTGAGACAAGCATGGGCGAAATACAAGTATAAGCCGGAATCGCCATTTCCGACTTCGGCGTGCCGAGGTCCCCGGCGACGGGAGATGCAGTCGGTTCCACCCTGATGGGCGCTTATCGCGGCGAGATGCGGTATTTGGGTCGAGGTCCGCATAGCGTGCCCCCGGGGCTCGCAAATCTTAGGCTATCGGACGGCATCCTACACCCGGCGCCGCTCGAATTCAAAGGCGCCGCCGGAACCGGACGGAACCGCACGCCGCCAGGCGGTCTGCCGGCCCGCCACACACACGCGCGCCCGGGTTCATGCCGCGCCGCAAGTGAATTGCCGCGGCGTCCACTTTCGCGTCGCGCCCAGTGGCCCGCCGTCAGGGTCTCTCCCGTGCCTGCCCCGCGGGTTCCGATGGCGAACCCGGCTTGTTGACGGGCCGCCCGCCGTATTACAGTTGGGGTTGGGCAAATGAATATTCCGAATTCGTTGACGCTTCTCCGGATTTTCTTTGTGCCGCTGCTGGTGGCGGCGCTGGTCCAGGAGCGCTTCGGATTTGACGTCTGGGGTTTCCACATTGCCCATGAGTGGCTGGGGCTGGCCATCTTCCTGTGCGCCGCCGCCACCGACCTGCTGGACGGGTACCTGGCCCGGCGCTGGCGCCAGGTCACCACTATCGGCACCCTCCTCGATCCCATCGCCGACAAACTGCTGGTCTCCGCCGCCCTGATCTCCCTGGTGCAGGTCCGCGTCCTTCCCGCCTATATGGCGATTCTGATCATCGGCCGCGAATTCGCCGTCTCCGGTCTCCGCAGCATCGCCGCCGCCGAAGGCTACACCGTCAAGGCCAGCGACCTCGGAAAGACCAAGATGCTTTCACAGGTGGTGGCCATCTCCTGCATGCTGATCGGCATTGGGCGCCGCTCGTTCCGCACCCCGGGCATGGTCCTTATGTGGATCGTGGTGTTCTTCGCCGTGATCTCGGCGGTGAGCTACTTCCGCAAGTTCTGGCGCAAGGTGGACGAGCGGATCAAAATGCGCCGCCGCAGGGAACTCCTCCACCTGGAGCGCAAGCGCCAGCGGGCCGGGCGCCGTCACATGGGTTCGAGAGACGCGGCGGGCTTGGGCGGCACGATCTCGAATCCGCCTGAAGTGAGCTGAACGTTTCGCACCTGGCCTTTCGGCCCCACGCTTCCGATGGGCTTCCCATTCAGTTGAATGCTCACGCCGCCGGCATTCCCGATCACCAGCAGCACCGTTGCGTTGGCATCCACCACGCGGCTTTGATTAGCCTCCAGCACGCCCGAGAAAAGGTGCCTGCCGTCGGTCCTCACCGACACCCACACCGGTTCCGCCGCGGTCAACTCCACCCGCACCGCGGCATCCGGATTCATTTCCGGCTGCGCCGTCCCGACGGCGCCGGTTGGCGCGGCAACCGGCAGCGCCTGCGGCGGTTGCGCGGCCGCCGGGCGGAGCGGCAAGCTTGCCGCGGCCGTCTGCTCGGGCGCCGTCATCGGATGCCGGCCGCGCGACCACCAGGCGTACACCCCCGCGCAGCCCAACATCGCCACTACCACCATCCCCAGCGCCGGTAACGGAGACCTCCAGGCGAAGCGCCGCCCTCGAACCGAGGCCCAGTTGTCCACCGGAGGCACCTGCACCGGCGTGGTGGCCGGCGGCCGCACCGGCTCGACCACTTGCAGCTCCTCCGGCACGGGCTCCAGCACCCGGTCCGCCTGCCTGCCGATCTCTTCCGCATCCAGCCCCAGATACCGCGCGTACTGCCGCACGAAGCTTCGCGAGAACACCCCGCCTGGAAGTCTCTCGAACTTCTCGTCCTCAATCGCCGCCAGCATGCGCGACGATATCTTCAGTTCTTCGGAGATCTGTGCCAGTTCGAGATTCTGCCTCAGCCGCTCCCGACGAAGGGTCTCGCCGATAGAGTTCATAGCAATAGTCTTTTCCTGGTGCTATGCCTATCATACAACGGGAAGCAGTCGCAAACCATGCGATCCCGCACAGCACCATGGGCTTACGGGCGGCTTCCCGCCCCGCTCCGGCGCCCGGAGCGCGCCTATTGGAAGGTCGCCGACGCCACGCGGTACCATGTCTGCCCGCTCACGTCGTCGACTCCCCAGAACTCGAAGTATTGCGGTCCCCCCGGCACTCCCGACGCCTGCAGCGGCGCCTGAATCGTCCCCAACGCCGCCAGGTGGTTGGTGCCGAACCACTGGGCCATGTACGCCGAGTAGTCCGTTCCGTTGATCTTCAGCGCGGTCAGGCTCGTGGCCGCGCCGCCTGTCTCCGTCAACTGCATCGTAAAGCTCCAGACGCCGTTCGCAGCTACCACCGTCGCCGGAGCCACCACCGCCGACACATTCGATTGCGCCGCCTGCACCGTCGCCGTCACGTTGATGAACTGCGGCGCCGCCGAGCCAGCCAGGATGGTCACCGTGCCCGCATACTGGCCGGGCTGCGGCAGTTGCGACGGATCCACGGAAATCTTCACCGCCACCGGAGACGCCGCCGAAATCTGGCCGCTGGCGACCGATGCGCCGATCCACAGCGCGTCGGGGCGAATCTGGAACGCCACCCGGCCGGTCGTCCCCGAAGTCAGTTGCACCGTCTGGGCGGCCGGCGCGGCCTTGTTGACGACGCTGAAGTTCAGGCTCGCCGGAGCCGGCGCTACCGTCGCCGCCGGCCAGTCCTCGAAATACGCCTGCAAGTTCTGGTACGTGTTCGAAAAGCGCCCGTACCCCACGACGAACGGGACGATCTCGCAGGCCGTAAGCACGTCGCTTTCCGGACCCTCCGTCAGCGTACCCACGATAACTCCCGGGCTGGTGAACGCCGGCGATCCCGAAGAACCCGGCTGCGGCCTCCCCTGGTCATACTGGATCTGCAGAAACAGATTCGCGGGCGCCGTGTCGAACCCCCCGGACTCGTTTACTATCTTCACCGTCTCATCGCCGGTGCGTTTCCCGAAGGAGATGCGCTTCCACGACCCGAGGGGATGATGAACGCCCGTCACCAACGACGACACCTGCGGATCGGTCGTGTCCCATCCCGAAAACGTCACGTCCGATGGAACGCTCTGCAGCAGCAGCAGGCTGTAGTCGCCCTGGGCGATGGTCCCGGCGCCGATCAGGTGCGCGCCCTGGGGTGACGCCTCGCCGGATTTGAAGGTCGCCGGAGGCGTGGCCCCGCAGGCGGACGTTTGATACTTCCAGTACACTTCCACCGTGCGCGCCACGGCTTCGTTGTTGACGCAATGTCCCGCCGTCAGCAGGTAGGGCTTCATGCTGTTGTCGCGGGTGGCCACCAGCGACCCGGAGCACACGTACTCGTCGCCGCCGTCCTCGAAATCCAGAATCCCCACCATGCTCATGGCGGGCTTCCAATCGGGATAGCAGTTCGGATCGAGCTGGCAGTAATCGGGCTGGGGAGGCGCGGGCGCCGGGCCCGCCGCCGGTTGCATCGCCAGGCGTGTCTGGTGTGCAATGTTGGCGATCTGGAACGGCGGCTCGCCGCCCGGGGCCCCCGCCGGCTGGTATTCCAGGACCACCGATTCCGAGGCCACCGTGTCGCTCCAGAAATGCCCGTCGTGGTACGGCCCGCGTCCGCTGTACGGCCCCGCGAATTGTGCGCCATCGTACACCCAGACTGTTCCGTCGCCCACCGAAAAATCGCGGAATTCCACCCTAATGCCCAGCGCGCCCGGGGAACGCACGGCGGCGCGCCACAGCGGCGTGCCATCGGGCGCGGTTTGCCAGGCGCCGCTCTGCACCGCACCAGCCGGGATTTGGCGGTGTATCCCCGTCCTCAGCCGGGGACCCCGCACGGCCA
>Ga0209039_10000780_pt1 | contig 30684 bp, 25 predicted proteins | sample BogFormECP12_OM1_FD_188238 | JGI IMG/M metagenome (GOLD analysis project Ga0209039, IMG submission 188238) | Bog forest soil microbial communities from Calvert Island, British Columbia, Canada - ECP12_OM1 (SPAdes) (version 2) | ecosystem: Environmental > Aquatic > Freshwater > Wetlands > Bog ... | reverse complement strand
ATATGGACGATTTCTTTTCCTGGCTCCATCAATTATAGGCAAGCCTGGTCGATGACTCTCCCCCGATAATGAGATTATTCCCATTCAACCGTGATAAATTTACCACCTATCGTATACATGCCCCCAAGGGAGTTGGAACCACTGTTTATGATTCGAATCATAGGTTATTCAATTGCAGCTCGATTCAAGTTTTTTAGAAAGATCACTCCCAATTAATATCAATGTATTTTTGCCCGATGGGGAAGTAACCCTCCAGGGGCGCCAGAACAATCAGGAGAATCGTTGTATGGGGGATTAGATCCCAAATTCATGCATTCTCTAATCCAGGTTGATTTTAAAGGACGACGAGGTAAGGGCTACTCCGCTCTCGTCTGTGGCGGAGTGGTAGTGGTACATGGGATAGGAATGGCAATGAGTCGATTCATGCCTGCCCGTGCGGAACGTAGATATTCTTCTTTTCGTGCCCAAATCCCATGACTTTCTCGCCGAATTTTAAGCTTGGCTTCACCAGGATATGAGTGGGGCATCCTATCCGTCCAGGGCAGGAATGTCCAACCTTTTGAAAGCGAGGTGATCTTCGTTGACCGGGCTCAGCCAGCCGGCATACCGTGGCGACTTGCCGTGAACGGCGGCCTGAAACGCCTCCTGGATGCTGCGTGTGACCGCGCCGGTTTTGCCCTCGCCGATGCGGCGGAAGTCGATTTCGCTCAAGCCGATGACTTCCGAGGCCGTGCCGGAGACGAACACCTCGTCCGCCAGATACAGCTGGTCACGCGAGACGGACTGCTCGACGACCTCGTAACCCAGGTCTCGGGCGATGGTGAAAACCGAATCGCGCGTGATTCCCTCCAGCACGTCGACCAGCGGCGGGGTGACGATCCTGCCGCGGTGAACGAGGAAGATGTTCTCGCCGGTGCACTCGGCGACGAAGCCTTGCGGGTTGAGCATAATAGCTTCGTCAAAGCCCAGGCGGACGGACTCGGTCTTAGCCAGAAAGCTGTTGGCATAGTTGCCGGTGATCTTGGCCTTGGTCATCATCACGTTGGGCTGATGGCGGGTAAAGGACGAGACATTGGCCCGGATGCCTTTGCCCAGCGCTTCCGCGCCCAGGTAGTTGTCCCAGCGCCAGGCGGCGATCGCCATGCCCATCTTGCCCATATCCACGTTCAAGTTCCAACCGCCGCCGGTCAGATACAGCAGCGGACGCACATAGCACTCGCTGAAATCGTTAGCAGCCACGACGGCCCTGACGCCGTCGGCGATCTGGCTGGGGCTAAAGGGCAGCTCCCGAAAGCCGAAGACACGCGCCGAGCTGAGTAAGCGCTCTACATGTTCCTGGAGCCGGAAGACCGCCGGACCCTTGTCGGTGGCGTAGCAGCGGATGCCCTCGAAGACCGCCGCGCCGTAATGCAGGGCTGGGGTGAGAAAGTGGATGGTCGCCTTCTCGAACTCAACCAGCTCACCGTTCATCCAGACGAATTTTGATTCCATGCCCATATTATTTCTCCTTTCGATCAATCCAGACGGGCGATGATCTCACCAGCCATCTGGTGGGTCTTCAAATTGCCGCCCAGGTCGCGCGTGCGGCATCCTGCGCTAATGGCTTCATCAACGGCTCTTTCGATCGAAACGGCTTCTGCCTCCAGGCTCAGCGAGTGACGCAGCAGCAGCGCAGCTGAGAGGATCGCCCCGACCGGGTTGGCAATGCCTTGGCCGGCGATGTCAGGAGCCGAGCCGTGGATCGGCTCGAAAAGCCCGGGTCCGCCCGCGCCCAGGCTGGCAGAGGGCAGCATGCCCATCGAGCCGGCCAGGACCGAGGCCTCGTCGGTGAGGATGTCGCCGAACATGTTCTCGGTGACCAGCACATCGAAGGCAACCGGGTTCGCCACCAGACGCATGGCTGCGGTGTCGACGAGCACGTGCTCCAGCTGGATGTCCGGGTGCCTGGCTCCCGTCTCGATGGCGACCTGACGCCAAAGGCGGGACGACTCGAGCACGTTGGCCTTGTCCACCGACGAAACCTTATGCCGCCTTCCCTGAGCCAGGCGGAAGGCCAGTTCAACCACCCGGCGGATCTCGTCATCGCAGTATTCCAGCGTGTCCACGGCCCGCTCATGGCCGTCTTTCCGCTCACGTCCCTTGGGCTGGCCGAAATACAGGCCGCCAGTCAGCTCGCGGATCACCAGGATGTCAACGCCTGCGAGTTTCTCGGGCTTGAGCGGGGATGAGTCGACCAGGGCGGGATGCACCTTGACCGGGCGCAGGTTGGCGAAGACGCCCAACCCTTTGCGCAGCCCCAGCAGGCCCTGCTCCGGGCGAACTTTGGCGGATGGATCGTCCCATTTCGGCCCGCCGACCGCGCCGAGCAGGACCGCATCGGAAACTTTGCAGTCGGCCAGGGTCTCCTCGGTCAGGGCAGTTCCGCATTGGTCGATCGAGCAGCCCCCGATCAGCCGCTCGGCATAGACGAAGGTGTGTCCATATTTCGCAGCGACGGCATCCAGAACGTACACAGCTTCGGCGATCACTTCCGGGCCGATCCCGTCGCCGGGCAGGAGGATGATTCTTGAGTTCAACCGTTCTCCGTTTCCGCGGACAGACACAAGGGTCCGCCTTTACAGGGCCACCGTCAGGCCGTACTCGATCGAGTCAGCCAGGGCGCGCCAACTGGCCTCGATGATGTTGGCGCTGGCACCGACCGTGCTCCAGCGCTTGGTGCCATTCTGGGTGTCGATCAGAACACGGGTGATCGCCTGTGTCCCATTCTCGCCGTCCAGGATGCGCACCTTATAATCGGCCAGGTTGAAGGCAGCCAGCTGCGGGAAGCGCGGTGTGAGGGCCTTGCGCAGGGCACTGTCCATGGCGTTGACCGGCCCGTTCCCCTCGGCGGCGGTGTGCAGCACCTCCCCGTCGACGCGTACCTTGACCATGGCTTCGGCGAAGATGCCGCGTCCCTGGCGGTGCTCAACGTTGACGAAAAAGTCGATCAGCTCGAAGGGCGCCCGGTAGCCTCCCTGTTGGCGTTTGAGCATCATCGCCACCGAGGCCTCGGCAGCTTCGAACGAGAAGCCTTTCGCCTCCAGCTCCTTGATTTCGTTGAGCACATCGGACACTTCCTTTCCGCCGTGGACGTCGAGACCGTACTCCTCGGCCTTGCTGAGCAGGTTGCCACGTCCCGAGAGCTCGGAGACGACCACCCGGCTGATATTTCCGACCAACTGGGGGTCGATGTGCTGGTACGAACGGGCGGTGCGGCGCATGGCGGCGACGTGGATGCCGCCTTTGTGGGCGAACGCCGACTTGCCCACGTAAGCCATATGCTCGTCGGGGGCCAGGTTGGCGACCTCGGCGACGAAATGTGCCACCTCCGTCAGGCTCATCAGGCGGTCCGGGGGCAGGCAGGGCAGGCCCAGCTTGAGCTCGAGGTCCGGGATGATGGCGCACAGATTGGCGTTGCCGCAGCGCTCCCCGTAGCCGTTGATCGTGCCCTGCACCTGCATCGCCCCCTCCCGGACCGCAACCAGGGAATTGGCCACCGCGCACTCGCCGTCGTTGTGGGTGTGGATGCCCAGGGGATGGTTCACGGCGGCCTTGACCGCCCTCACGATTTCGGCCACTTCCCAGGGCAGCGACCCGCCGTTGGTGTCACAGAGCACCAGGGTCTCGGCCCCGCCGCGCACGGCAGCCTGCAACGCCTCGATGGCGTAGGCCGGGTCGGCCTTGTAGCCGTCAAAGAAGTGTTCGGCGTCGAAGATGACCCGCCGTCCATGGGAGCGCAGGTACGCCAGGCTGACCTCGATGATGCGCAGGTTCTCGTCGTTCGAGGTGCGCAGCACCTCGGTCACATGCAATGTCGAAGCCTTCCCGACCACGGTGCAAACTGGTGTTTGCGCCTCCAGGAGGGCGCGGATGTTGGCGTCGTCCTCCGGGCTGCCCTCCACGCGGCAGGTGGAGCCAAAGGCCGCGATCAGGGCGTGTCCCCATTCCATGTCATGCACGCGCTCGAAGAACTCGACGTCCTTGGGATTGGAGCCGGGCCAGCCGCCCTCGATGAAGGTCACGCCGAGCACGTCCAGTTTGCGGGCGATGGCCAGCTTGTCGGTCAGCGAGAGCGAGAGGTTTTCGCGCTGGGTGCCGTCGCGCAGGGTGGTGTCATAGATCTGGATCATTTTGCCTCCGGGGACCCCTGAGAGGTTGACGGAACCCAGAGCACCGGTTCCCGCCGTCTCGCAGAGTTCCCGTGATTTAAGTCGTAATGCTGATGCCGTGGCGTATTTCGAATGCCGTGATGTCGTCGCTGAAGCGTTGGAGGTAGCCCAGTTCATCCACGCCGTCGAGCAGGCAGGCTTTGGCGAAGGCATCGATCGGGAAGGAGACCCTCCGCCCGTCGGGCAGGACGAGCGCCTGGGAGGCCAGGTCGACGGTCAGCTCGGCCGCGGGGACCTCCTCCAGCCAGTCGGAAAGGGCCCGGTGTGTCTCTCCATCCACCACAACGGGCAGCAGGCCGTTCTTGAGGGCGTTGTTGCGGAAGATGTCGGCGAAGGAAGTGCTGATCACGGCGCGGAATCCAAAACCGGTCAGCGCCCAGGGGGCGTGCTCGCGGGATGAGCCACAGCCGAAGTTGTCCCCTGCCAGAAGGATCTGCCGCCCCTGGACCTCGGGGCGGTTGAGCACGAAATCGGTTTTCGGGGAACCGTCGGCATGATAGCGCCAATCGGCGAAGAGGTGATCACCCATGCCGGCTTTGTCGATGGCTTTCAGGTAGCGCGCCGGGATGATCTGGTCGGTGTCGACGTTATCGAGCGGGAGTACAACGACCTGAGAAGTAAGCCGGGTATATTTTGACATCACAGCATCGTCCTTACATCGGTGATCTTGCCGTGGACCGCAGCGGCGGCGGCGGTCAGAGGGCTGGCCAGGAAGGTGCGTCCGCCGGCGCCCTGGCGGCCCTCGAAGTTGCGATTGCTGGTGCTGACCGCGTACTGGCCGGGCTCCAGTTGGTCACCGTTCATGGCGATGCACATCGAGCAACCCGGCTGGCGCCATTCGGCACCAAATTCCAGGAATACCCGGTCCAGGCCCTCGGCCTCCGCCTGCCGCCTCACCTGCTGCGAACCGGGCACGACCAGCACCCGCAACCCCGGGGCGACCCTGCGCCCTTTCAACACCGAGGCGGCCAGGCGCAGGTCGGCTATTCGTCCGTTGGTGCAGCTGCCGATGAAGACCACGTCGATCGGATGTCCAAGCAGCAACTGGCCCGGGCGCAGATCCATGTAGCGCAGTGCCTTGTCCAGGGCTGCCTTGCCGGCCTCGTCCCCGGCTCTGTCCGGGTCGGGGATGCGCCCGGTGACAGGCATGCCCATGCCGGGGTTGGTGCCGTAGGTGATCATCGGCGCCAGGGAGGCGGCGTCGAGACTCACTTCGGCGTCGTAGATGGCACCCTCGTCGGAGGGCAGGCATTTCCAGCGGGCGACCGCAGCGTCCCATTCGGCGCCCCGGGGAGCGAACTCCCGCCCGGCGAGGTACTGGAAGGTGGTCTCATCAGGGGCGATCATCCCGGCGCGCGCCCCCCCCTCGATGGACATGTTGCAAATGGTCATGCGCTGCTCCATGTCCAGGGCGCGCACGGCCTCTCCGGTGTATTCGAAGACGTGTCCCGTCCCGCCGCCAATCCCGATTTTGGCAATCAAGGCCAGGATGACGTCCTTGGAAGTGAGGCCGGGACCGGTCCTGCCCTCCACCCGGACCTCATACGTTTTTGGCTCCTTCTGTAACAGGCACTGGGTGGCCAGGACATGCTCGACCTCGCTGGTGCCGATGCCAAAAGCCAGGGCGCCGAAGGCGCCGTGCGTGGCGGTATGGCTGTCGCCGCAAACGATGGTCATGCCCGGTTGGGTCAGACCCAGCTCTGGTCCGATGACGTGGACGATGCCGCGCTGCGGGCTGGCGAGGCTGTGCAGGGTGATGCCAAAATCAGCGGCGTTGACCTCCATCTGGTTAATTTGGGCGGCGGCCTGGACATCCGTGATGGGCAGGGCTGGGTTGCCCGTTGGGACGGAATGGTCGACGGTGGCAACGGTTCTCTCCGGCCGTCGGACCTTGAGCCCGCGCTGGCGCAGTCCGGTAAATGCCTGGGGAGAGGTCACCTCGTGAACGAGGTGCAGATCGATGTAGAGTACGGCAGGGCTTCCTGCCTCCTGCGCCACGACGTGCGCCTCCCAGACTTTTTCGAAAAGCGTTTTGGGTAAGGTCATAGAACCATCCGGTGGAATCCTTCGGTCTCAGGCTTTCTCTGGGTCCACCGCCCCGTCCTCCGCCTGGGGGGCGGAAACGCGGAGCAGGGTGCTCACCTCCCAGCCAGCGGGGATCGTCTGTGGTTTGCAGAAGGGATCACGCCATTCGGGTGGGGCGTCTGGGGTGAGTGGGGTGGGTGGGGTGGTTTTGGGGTCCATGGGTCCTCTCCTAGGTCCTGGAAACTGCCAGGGCAGGCTCCAAGCCGGGGTGCTTTTCCTGGTTTCCCTCGGTCTGGGCGATGATCAGCTTGTTAAGAGCGGATATATACGCTTTTGCGCTGGCGACGATGATGTCCGTGTCCGCTCCATACCCGCCATAGATGCGCAGGCGTTCGTGCTCGTCCTGTGCGTTCAGCGTCTGCTTCCCGTCCCTGGGTTGGATGCGCACGGTCACCTCGCCCAGCGCGTCGATGCCCTCGGTGACGGCGTGGATGGTGAACTCGAGCAGCGTATTGGGCGTCTGGACGATCCCATCCACAGCCTTATAGACCGCATCCACGGGGCCAGTGCCGACAGCCGCCTGAACCTGGACATGGCCATCCGGTCCGGCGAGGCGTACCGTGGCGGTGGGCATGCCCATCGTCCCGCAGGAAACCTGCAGTCCCTCCATCTTGTAGATCTCGCGGGGCTGATAGAACTCGTCGGCGATCAAGGCCTCCAGGTCGGCGTCGGTGATGTACTTTTTGCGGTCGGCGAGGGCCTTGAAGCGGCTGAAAGCCTTGTCCAGGCCAACCTCGTCGAGCGAGTGGCCCATGTCCGCCAGGCGGGCACGGAGAGCGTGGCGACCTGAGTGCTTGCCCATGACGAGCTTGGTCTGCGAGGCGCCAACGGATTCGGGACGCATGATCTCGTAGGTCTGCTGGTGCTTGAGCATGCCGTCCTGGTGAATGCCGGCCTCGTGGGCGAAGGCGTTAGCGCCCACGATCGCCTTGTTGGGCTGGACCGGGATGCTGGTGAAGTTGCTGACCTGCTTGCTGAGGTGCATGATCTGGGTGGTATCGATGCCGGTCTCCAGGCCGAAGACCGGATGGCGCGTGCGCAGCGCCATGACCACCTCCTCGAGGGAGGTGTTGCCGGCCCGCTCTCCGATGCCATTGATCGTCACCTCCGCCTGGCGCGCCCCGGCCTGGATGCCGGCCAGCGTGTTGGCCGTTGCCAGCCCCAGGTCGTTGTGGCAGTGTACCGAGACGGTGACATTCTCGATCCCGGGCGTGTGGGCGATGATGCCTTCGATCAAAGAGCCAAACTCCTCGGGAATGGTGTAGCCGACGGTGTCGGGGATGTTGATGGTCGTCGCCCCGGCCTTAATCGCCTCGGCGAGAACCACGTACAGGAACTCCGGGTCGGAGCGCCCGGCGTCCTCAGGCGAGAACTCCACGTCGTCGCAGAATGACCGGGCATAAGCCACCATCCTGGAGGTGCGCTCGATGACCTCTTCGCGGTCCATATTGAGCTTGTACTTCATATGGATGTCGGAGGTGGCCAGAAAGGTGTGGATGCGCGGGTGGGCGGCGCCCTGGACCGCCTCCCAGGCCTTGTCGATATCGCCCTGAGTGGCGCGCGCCAGCCCGGCGATGACGGGTGTGCGCGCCTGCGGTTCACCCTTGGGCGGGTTGCCGACCTCGACGGCGATGCGGCGTACAGCCTCCAGGTCGTCGGGCGAAGCGGCCGGGAAGCCGGCTTCGATGACATCCACGCCCAGGCGGGCAAGCGAGCGGGCCACCTCCAGTTTTTCGGCGGAGGTCATCGTGGCACCGGGAGACTGCTCGCCGTCGCGCAAGGTTGTATCGAAAATACGCACGTAGTTATCCATAAAGTGGGTCCTCCCTCACCGCATCTCCTCTCCCTGCCCCCTTTGGGGCGGCTCCGCAAGGAGAGGGAAGAGGAGTGAGACTCATTTCTTCCAGTTTTCCGGACGCAGCGAACGGACCGCCACCCCGGTTTGCCACATCTCGGACTCGCGCATCTGCCTCAGCTCCTCGTCCAGCTTGGCGCGGTAATCGGGAGCGCTATTGGCCTGCAGGACGATCGCGGTCTCCTTGCCCGAGACCACGCGGGCATACAGCTCGTCGTAGACCGGCGCAACGGCGTCGCGGAAGCGGCCTTTCCAGTCCAGGGCGCCGCGCTGGGCGGTGGTGGAGCAGTTCGCGTACATCCAGTCCATGCCGTTCTGCCCGACCAGACGGATCAGGCTCTGGGTCAGTTCCTCGACCGTCTCATTGAAAGCCTCGGACGGGGAATGCCCGTTCTTGCGCAGCACGTTGTACTGTGCCTCCATCACCCCGGCCAGCGCACCCATCAGGAGGCCGCGCTCGCCGGTGAGATCGCTGTAGACTTCCTTCTCGAAAGAGGTCTGGAACAGGTATCCGGCTCCAATGGCGATGCCGAGGGCCAGGGTACGCTCCAGGGCGCGGCCGGTGGCATCCTGCTGGACGGCGAAGCTGGCGTTGATACCCGAGCCGTCCAGGAAGTTGGTGCGTACGCTGCGCCCCGAACCCTTCGGCGCGACCAAGGCCACGTCCACGTTCGGAGGCGGCACCACGCCGGTCTGGTCCTTGAAGGTGATGGCAAAACCGTGTGAGAAGTAAAGCATATCTCCGTCATCCAGACACTCGACGATCTTGGGCCACTGCGTGCACTGCCCGGCGTCCGAGAGCAGGTACTGGATCACCGTGCCGCGGACCGCCGCTTCCTCGACCGGGAAGAGCGTCTTCCCGGGGACCCAGCCGTCAGCCACGGCCCGGTCCCAGCTCGGGCTGTCTTGCTTTTGCCCGACGATGACGTGGATGCCGTTGTCGCGCAGGTTCAGGGACTGGGCCGGACCCTGCACGCCGTAACCGAGCACGGCCACGACCTCGTCCTTGAGCACCCGCTGAGCTTTTTCAAGGGGGAACTCCTCGCGAGTGACGACTTCCTCCTCGACCCCGCCGAATGTAATTTTAGCCATGATCTTTCTCCTCGAAGTATGATCAATAACGGGGTCGCTAGGCGACACTCGCCGTCTCGTAGACTTTGCCATTGCCGTTGCCGTTATTGGCCATCAGGGGGTCGCCGCCGCGCGCCATGGCGACCGTCCCGGTGCGGACCATTTCGATGATCCCCAGCGGCTTGAGAACGTCGACCAGCCCATTGATCTTGCCTTCGTCACCGGTGACCTCGATGATCAATGCGTTGGCGGTGACGTCCACAACCCGGGCGCGGAAGACGTCCACCATCTGAATGATTTCGGCACGCTTCTCAGAGGTGGTGCTGACCTTGATCATCGCCAGGTCACGGCTGACCATGGGCTTTTCGGTCAGGTCCTCCACCTGGATGACGTTGACCAGCTTGTACAGATAGGACGTCAGACGCTCCACGCTGACCTGATCCCCGTCCACGACCAGGGTCATGCGTGAGACTCCAGGATTGTCCGTGTGCCCGACGGTGAGCGATTCGATGTTAAAGTTTCTGCGCCGGAACAGGGATGCCACCCGGTTCAGTACGCCGGGCTTGTCTTCGACGAGGATGACCAGGGTATGCTGCATGTCACTTCTCCATTTCGTCGGCGGCCATCTCGACCAGCCGGCTGGGCCGGCGAATCATTTTGTCCAGGTCGGCACCGGCGGGTACCATCGGGTAAACGCTGTCTTCCTGCTCGACGCGGAAGTCGACCACCACCGTGCCATCCGTCTTTTGGGCCGCATGGATCGCCTCCTCGACTTGATCGCGCCGGTTGACGCACAGGCCGGCCAAGCCGTGGGCTTCGGCCAGCTTGACGAAATCCGGGCTCCTGATCGGGGTGGCGGCGTAGCGACGCTGATAGAAAAACTCCTGCCACTGGCGCACCATGCCCAGGTAACCGTTATTGATGATCGCCACGTTGACCTTAACCCCTTCCTGCGCAGCGGTGGAGAGTTCGGCCTGGGTCATCTGGAAGCCGCCGTCGCCGGCGATAACCCACACCTCGCGCTCGGGAATCGCCAGCTTGGCGCCGATCCCGGCCGGCAGGCCGAATCCCATCGTGCCCAGGCCGCCGGAGGTGATGAAAGTGTGCGGTTTGTCGATGTGGTAATACTGGGCCGTCCACATCTGGTGCTGGCCGACGTCGGTCACGATCGTCGCCTCGCCGTTGGTGCAGCGCCACAGGTCGTGGATCACGTGGGCGGCGTAGAGGTGGCCGTCATCAGGCAGGTTCTGGATATCGCGCACGGCGCCTTCGGCGCGCATCCCGTCAATATAGGCAGACCACTCGGAGCGGTCGACCGGTTCGAGGAGCGGAAGCAGCTGCTGCAGGATCTCGCGCAAATTTCCCACCAGGCCGGCATCCACCTTGACGTTCTTGTTGATCTCGGACGGGTCGATGTCGATGTGGATTTTGCGGGCCTTGGCCCCGTAGGTCTTCAGGTTGCCGGTGACGCGGTCGTCGAAGCGCATGCCAAAGGCCAGCAAAAGGTCCGCCTCCTGAATGGCGGTGTTGACATAGGCTTCGCCGTGCATGCCCATCATCCCCAGGTTGAGGGGGTGGCTGGCGGGCAGCGATCCGATGCCGAGCAAGGTTACCGCCACCGGAATGTTTGCCATCTCGGCAAACTGGCGCAACTCCCCCATCGCCCCGCTGAGCAGGACGCCCTGTCCGGCCAGGATGACCGGCCGGTGGGCGGAGTTGATGATCTCGGCTGCCTGGCGGATGCTCTCTGCAGCCGGGCGCAGGTCGGGGCGATAGCCACGCAGGTGGATGGGTCGATCGTCATACTCCCAGTCCTCGACCTTCGCCTGCTGGGCGTCCTTGGTGATGTCGACCAGCACCGGGCCGGGGCGGCCGGAGCGGGCAATGTAGAAGGCCTCGCGGATGGCCGGCATGATCTCGTCGGCGCGGGTGACCAGGTAGTTGTGCTTGGTGATGGGCAGGGTAATGCCGGTCACGTCGGTTTCCTGAAAGGCGTCGTAGCCGATCAGCTTGCTGGCCACCTGGCCGGTGATGCAGACCATCGGCGCCGAGTCCATCTGCGCCGTGGCGATGCCGGTCACCAGATTCGTGGCGCCAGGGCCGGAGGTGGCCATGGCCACGCCGACCTTCCCGCTGGCCCGCGCGTACCCGTCGGCCATGTGCGCCGCTCCCTGTTCATGGCGGGTCAGGACATGGTGGATGGGGTAATCCAGCATGGCGTCGTAGATCGGAAGATTTGCTCCGCCCGGGTAACCGAAGACGATCTCCACGCCCTCCTCAAGCAGACATTCCCAGACGATCTGTGCTCCAGTACGTTGCATTCTCAAACTCCTCTCTTTGGCGAAATCAGTATGCAGACCCTTCTGCCAAAACTGCTCCGGTATCGGCAGAGGTCACGAAGTGAGCGTAACGGCGCAGCCAGCGGCTGGTCGTGCGCGGGGTGAAGGGCGGCAGGGCGGCCAGGCGGGAATTGATCGCGGACGAAGGCAGGCGGACATTCAACGTGCGCGCCAGGAGGTCGAGCTCGATGATATCTCCCGGCTGCAGGGCGGCGATCGGGCCTCCGGCAGCCGCCTCAGGAGAAACATGGCCAATGCAGGCGCCGCGCGTCCCGCCGCTGAACCGGCCATCCGTGACCAGGGCAACCGAATCGCCCAGCCCCATGCCCATGATGGCGCTGGTAGGGCTGAGCATCTCCTGCATCCCGGGCCCGCCGCGCGGCCCCTCGTAACGGATGACGACCACGTCGCCCGCCCTGACCTCGCCGCCCAGGATTCCGGCCAGGGCCTGCTCCTGGGATTCATAAATCCGGGCGGGACCGGAGAACTTCTGCATGGCCGCGCTGACGCCGGCAGCCTTAATCACCGCGCCTTTCGGGGCCAGGTTGCCGAACAGGATGGCCAGCCCTCCGCGCGGCGAGTGGGCGTTTTCGCAGCGGTGGATGACCTCTTCGTCCGTGATCTCGGCACCTTGGATCGATTCGCCGAGCGTCATACCCGAAACGGTTGGACGGTTCAGATGCAGCCCACCCGTGCCGCGCTGCACCTCGTTCAAGATGGCCGGGATGCCCCCGGCGCGGTGAACGTCGTCCATATGCCATTTGCCTGCCGGACTGACCTTGCAGATGTGCGGGACACGACCGGCGACGGCGTTGATGCGCTCCAACGGGTACTCCACGCCGGCTTCGTTCGCCAGCGCCAGGGTATGCAAGACGGTGTTCGTCGAACCCCCCATGGCCATGTCCAGGGCGAAGGCATCGTCGAGCGCCTCGGGGGTGACGATGTCCCTCGGTCGGATGTTTTTGTCGAGTAAAACCAGGATCTGGGATGCGGCCTGTCGGGCAAGTTCGTCTCGCTGGGGGCTGCGTGCCAGGGCCGAACCATTATAGGGCAGCGCCAGCCCTAGGGCTTCCATCAGGCAGTTCATGCTGTTGGCGGTGAACATTCCCGAACACGAGCCGCAGGAGGGACAGGCGTAACGTTCCAAGGTGGTCAAGCGGGCCTCGTCGATCCTCCCGGCCTTGTATGCCCCCACCCCTTCGAAGACCGAGATGAGGTCCACCGCCTCGCCCTCCGGGGTGCGCCCGGTGGCCATCGGCCCGCCGGAGACGAAGATGGCCGGGATGTTGACGCGCAGCGCCCCCATCAGCATCCCTGGGACGATCTTGTCACAATTGGGGATGCAGATCATGGCATCGAAACGGTGCGCTTCGATCATCGTCTCGACGCAGTCGGCGATCAGCTCGCGCGAGGGCAGCGAATACTTCATCCCCACATGCCCCATGGCAATGCCGTCATCCACACCAATGGTGTTGAATTCGAACGGGACTGCACCGGCGGCGCGCACGGCGTCCTTGATCAGTCGGCCGAACTCCTGCAGGTGGACATGTCCGGGGACGATATCGACATAGGAATTGACGATCGCCACGAAGGGCTTGCCCATGTCGCTTTCGCTGACGCCGGTCGCCCGCAGCAGGGCGCGGTGGGGTGCTTTTTCGAAGCCGGCTTTAATCGTGTCGGAACGCATGGCTCTTTTCTCCGTCGTCCAGGTAAGAAAAGAGCCGCCCTAGGATTGGGCGGCTCTTTGGTGTGCTGGTATCCTTTGCTAACTTCTAGACCTGTCTACAGGTCTCCACCGTCCGTCCAACCCTAATTTGGCTCTCAATCAGGATGAGGGCCGCAAGGAGGATAACCAGGACGAGGGAGAACAGGGTCTGATTCATGGTCTAGGTAATTCGTGCAATTATAGGCATAACCAGGATTCTGTCAAGGTTTTGGTTTGTTTTGTTCCGGATAACTTGACGGGTCTCAGTCCTGGTGATAGACTCTTCCCAGCAGAATATCATTTTTTAGGAAAGGAGGTTCGCGAAAATGTCAGAAAAACGATTGGTGAAAATGGTTGTTTTAAGCGCGCCTCCTGCTCCTTGGTGCATGTGATTCTTGCTCTCTAAGCAATCATGCCGCAGGCGCGCAGCCTGCGGCTTTTGATTCGTCAAGAGCCAAAGGTGAGGAATGGCCACCGAGTTCTTTGTTCACGAGTCTCACCCATGGACACCAGCAAGAATCTCAAATATTATGATGAGTTGGACGATGAGGGGCAGTTCGACTGGCCTGGCAAATACCGTCGGCGTCCCTCCAAGAATAATCCTGGGCGCGTCCCAGTTGCGGTTCAAAAGTTCGTTCAAAACCAGGACGACAGCCGCAAGTCATTCTCCTTTACGTACAAGGCTGCCCGTTTTGAGGAGGGCTGGCTTCTCGACTCGCTCGGTTACTTCTACGAACAACGCTGGATTTCTGACGTGCTGCGCAAGGTCAAGGCCGGCAAGGAAGCCTCGGTTTATCTTTGCAGGTCTGGAGAACAGATGAGCGCGCCCCTCGTGGCGGCCAAGGTCTACCGTCCGCGCATGCTGCGCAACCTGCGCGATGACCATCTCTACCGTGAAGGCCGGGTCGAGCTGGACGAGGAAGGCCGCGAACTGCACGACGAGGGGGCGATCCACGCCGTCGTCACCCGTACACGCTTCGGCGAAGAGGTCCGTCACCAGTCTTGGATCGCTTATGAATACACTGCCCTACAGGCCCTTTACGAAGCCGGAGTCAAGGTTCCCAGACCCTACACGATGGCCCATAATGCCATCCTGATGAATTACCTTGGCGACGAGCTGGCCCCGGCGCCGACGCTGAACGAGGTTGACCTCGAAAAGGGAGAGGCCGACTCGTTGTTCGCTTTGCTTTTGCATAACCTGGATGTGATGCTGGCCGGCGAGCTCATTCACGGCGACCTTTCAGCCTACAACATCTTATATTGGCAGGGGGATATCGCCCTGATCGACTTTCCACAAGTCGTCTCGCCGCGCCAAAACCGCAATGCCTACGCCATCTTCGAGCGTGATATCACCCGGCTGTGCGAATACTTCATCGACCACGGTCTCACCCTTCACCCGCGGCGCCTGGCCGCAGATCTGTGGAAAGCACATCGTTTTCCCATCCGGCAGGATGTCCAAGCCGAGCTTCTGGATGGGGGCGACCCGGAAGATCGGTTGTGGTGAGGCGGGTTAAGGAACCAAAGTAGATATATCGGGGGCACGTCATCCTGGATGTGCCCCCGATACTTTGAGGAATCCCGTCTTTTACGCCTCGCAACCCCCTCATCGGCTCATTTTGCCGCTAACAGTATTAAAAATGCGCTGTCCAAAACAGGAGTTTTGCACTAAGATAGGATGGAACACTCAGAACATGGTGCCACGGGGGGATTGTATCGTCTTTGGATGACTGCGCAGATTTTATTCCTGCGTATAAAAGGGAGCATCCTGACCTTAATATGCTCAAGGAGGACAAAATGAAATATCAACGTATTCTCTTCCCGGTCGTGGTGATGATGGCAACCCTGCTGATCCTGTTCGTGCCAGGAACAGTTTTTGCTCCCCGACCCGCTGCGGCGGGTTCCGGGCCCAACCCCGCACCCTTGTGGGTTGGATCGTGCGACATGGCCAAGTTCATTGAAGACGTCACGGTTCCGGATGGCACACTTTTCTCGCCCGGCACGGCCTTTGTCAAGACATGGCGGATTGAAAACCTTTCCATGTGCACCTGGAGCACTTCCTATAGCCTGGTCTTTGTCCGAGGCTACTTGATGGGTGCCCCGGAGGTGATCAACTTTCCGACCCCTGTGCCTCCAGGCGCTACCGTGGATCTGTGGGCAAACATGATCGCCCCCTCGACTTCAGGCCATTATTATGGCTTTTGGAAGCTGCGCGATGATACGGGCCGTATCTTCGGTGTCGGTCCGTTCTTTCACACGACGTTTTTTGTGGATATTTACGTCGGCTGGTCAGCGATCTTTAACCCCAATTATTGGGGGCTGCCTTAGCAGGGACACTTCTGCAGTGGGTACATCCTGAGCTTCTGGACCAAGAACCATCCGCAGCAACCCTGGCCTGCTTGAGGACGACCTTAAGGCAGGCCAGGTATTTTGTGGAAAGCCAGCCTGCCATAAACAGGTTCTCCATCACTTATTTGTACAGCAGTTTTGATCCGATGTTTTTTTAGGTGATCTTGTGGGGGTAATTTCGATGGCTGGATATGGCGAAATCCAATGCACCCCCTCTGCAGGGGCGGCGCGTTGATCGATATCGTGCTTATCTTTCTACGAGTTTACTGCACCCAGCAGGTACCTTCGATCGATTGATCGTATGCAGGCGAACTCGACCATGGTCGTTCGGAACCCCACCCTTCAGCCAAGAGGATGAAACCCGATGGTTCTACAGCTGCTCTTTTTCAGCCTCTCGCTGATTCTTACCCTGCTTTTTTTTCTCTACGGATTCAATCACTATTTCCTGCTGAACGCGGCGCGGAATTATCGGACCCCCTCCCCGCCAGGTCTTCCCATCCTTCGGCCCACCGTCTCAATCCAATTGCCGGTTTATAACGAGAAATATGTCGTTCGAAAACTGGTCTCTGCCTGTGCGGATATGGTTGCAGCTTACGGGATAGAAAAAGCGAGCATCCTGATCCTGGATGATTCAGATGATGATACCTGCTTTGAAGTGGATCAAGTCGTCGGGGAGTGCAAGGAAAAAGGTTTCCAAATCGAGGTGCTGCGCCGCGGGTGCCGCGATGGGTTCAAAGCCGGTGCATTGCAGGCTGCGCTGGAGAGGACAAAGGAAGAGTTCATTGCCATCTTCGACGCTGATTTCGTCCCTCGTGCCGATTTTCTTCTTCGCACCATACCCTATTTTGACCAGGACGGATCATTGGGCATCATTCAGGGCCGCTGGACACATCTTAACCAGGACTTCAGCCTGGTAACCCAGGCGATCGCTCATGCGATTGATGTTCACTTCCTGATCGAACAACCGGGCAGGTATGTTGCCGGGATCTTCCAGAACTTCAACGGCAGTGGCGGCATACTCCGGAAAAAAGCCATATGGGAGGCGGGAGGTTGGCAGGCAGATACTTTGGCGGAGGATCTGGACCTCAGCTACCACATGCAGCTGCTCGGGTATCGGATCCTTTATCTGAGAGAGGTTCTGTGTCCCGGTGAGATTCCCCCGACCATCCCGAATATTAAACAGCAGCAAAGTCGCTGGGCATGTGGGGCCATGCGGGTTGCCAGGAAAATCCTTCCCGGTCTCGTTCAGAATCGCAAAATCGGGCTCAAGCTGCGTTTGCAGGCTTTCATTCATCTGACCGGTTACATGATCCAACCTTTGATGGTCATCACCTTTGTGCTGTGCTGTTTGGCTGCATTATGGCAGGTGAATATTTTTTCCACCCCTCAGGTGAGTACCTTGATTCAAGCCTACGGCAGCATTTTTGCGACAAGAGCTGCTACGATCACATTCGTGCAAAACCTGGTTTGGCTATTCCTGACGCTTTTGATCGCTCTTTGCACACTCGCGCCTTGGATCTCGCTCGTATCAACTCTGAAGATCCAAAACCTTCCCCTGCTGCAAAATCTGGCCAGTCTGCTGGTCCTTCTTTTGCTGTGCTTCGGGATCAGTTTGAGCACGATGCAAGGGGTCGTCAAAGGCTTGTTCACCAACCGCTCCTGGGAATGGACCCGGACTCCTAAATTCGCTGATCCTCATAATCATGAAGCGTGGCGAGACAGCAAGTACCAGATACCTTTGGATCCCGCGTGGAGGATGGAGCTAGCTTTTCTCGTGATAGGACTGTGGGCGATTGTGACTGCGATTCAGCATCTCAACTTCACCGTCATAGTAATCCTGGCTCCTTTTACTTTGAGCTATGGATTTGTTTTCTTGTCTTCCATCTTGCAGAGTCGAAAGAGGCAAGCCATATAAAATGGTCTCACCGGAGAGATTTATTCAAGGGATTAGTTTCAGATCTAATATCGCGAAAGGCTGGCCGTGCCCGGGATAGACGGTTCTGATCTTCAAGCCCTCCAGGACCGCGACACTGGCCTTTGCGGCCGACAGATCATCCATCAGGGAATTGAGGACCGGCCCTTTCGTGTTCTCAAAGAGATCCCCGCAGAACAAATCGCCGCCGGCGGTTAAAATGCCGATGGACCCCCTGGAATGCCCAGGCAGAGCGATGATTTTTGCCCGAAGGTCAGATGGAGATAAGTCGTACCCATCTTCCAGGAAAAGATCGGGGGTGAAGCGCTCTGATGTCCCAAACCCAGTGAAGAAAGGGATGAGGGTTCTGATGACGAGGTTCGGTTTCTTTCGGTTGACGAACATATCGCCGCGCTCGGCCATAGCCGAATCGTCACGGTGCATGGCGATCCTGGCCTCGAAAGCAGAGCGGAGGTAAGCTGCGTTCCGATATGATCAAAATCCCCATGCGTGAGAATCACTAGATTGAGAGAACCTGGCAGGCAGCCGGCGCCTTCGAGTTCCCTGTGCAGCTCTTTGCGTGCGTTCGATCCTCCCGAGTCAATAAGGTATTGACCGGTAGAGGTCTGGATCAGGTAGCAATTTACGCTCCCCATGCGATGGGGCAGCGGAAGGGTGATGACTTGAATATCTCCTGACATGGTAGACCTTTACGAGGCGCGGGAAGACAAAAGCACCTATACACGGGAATCGGACGAAGCGAATGTGTGCTCCGGTTCGGTAGTCGCAGGCGGGCAGGCGACGGTCCCACCGCCCGTCATCAGTCGGCCGTTTTCTTTCGCAGCCATTCCGAAATGATCTGAAGAACCTGTGGGTCCACCGGTTGGGTCACCTGCTGCTTATACGTGGACAAGGTTGGCTCACCCGGTTCCGTCCTCAGGAGGTGCGTGAGGTTGGTCACGGCATGCGACTCATATTCGCTCCTGACTAAACCGGCCATCCGACCCAGGTCGGCCGGATCGACCTGAATATCCTTGGTGCCCGTGATTGCCAGCACGGGTACCTGTATTTTCGGCAGGTCGTCGGCGGGATCATAGGCCATAAACTCTCTCAGCCACCTGGCATTTACCTTCGCGATCATCTGTACCCGGTACCAGTTCTTCTTGGAGCGTTTGATCTTATCCAGCTGCTTCTGCTGTGCTTTCCGCACATCCACATGCAAGACATCAATTAACCATTTGTTGAACCCGTGCATTCCTTTCATCACCTGCACGGCCTGCCACCGCAGTACCTCCTCGCCGCGCTGCGCCGGTCCCGCCAGCAGGATGACGCCGGCCACCTCAGCACCCGCGGCGGCCAGGTGCGTGGCGATCAGGGCACCTTCGCTATGACCCAGCAGGAAGACCTTCACCGGTTGGATTTCTCTTTGCGCCTTGAGATAACTCAGAGCAGCGGCAGCATCCGCCAGGTTGTCCAAAAAACCCGTCTCCCAGAAGTTGCCTTCGCTTGCTCCAACGCCACGTTTGTCATAACGGAACGTGGCGACACCCTGCTCGGAAAGATGTTCGGCAATGTCATGGAAGGCGTTGATGTGCAGTTTCGCGGCGTTCTCATTCCTGTCCACCTGTCCGGAGCCCGGGATCAGCAATACCGCGGGGCATGGCCTGGCTGAATCAGGCAATCTCAAGGTTCCGGCCAGGTGTAACGAGGCGGATGGAAATATCAGCTCATGTTCGATGGTCATTTCTTTTTCGCTGTCTCTCCGCCGGGGTTCTAACCCGGTTTATCCATTCCCGCAACCCGGGTGGAAGTCGCCTCGAAACGGCATCCTTGAGGGAACAAAGCGAGCGGGTCAGCGACCCGGGATAAACAGCACCATTATCGCAAGGGGTCTCAAGGTTTGCCCAGGGAACGATCACCGCCTCCCGGCCGTTCAGCTCGAGACGTGGTTTGGAACGGAAGGATTCGAATCACTCCTGAGCACTGTATAAACCCAGGAAATATTGAATCCCCATCATTTTTAAACCAGCCCTGAACAGGGCGGGAAATGCCTTTAATCCCAATTCTTTGTCGATAAATTGAGGATCCTTCAGGGAATATTCCTGGTTCTTCCAAAATAACGAACAGCTACCCTTCGCGAGGACGTTCGCGCACCAGTCTACTTTCTTCCCATAAGTGAGAGCAATGACGAAACCATGCTCAGTAGGTTCGGCGATGATGGGGATTTTATAAGTTTTTCCCGTCCTGCGTCCTTCGTGTTTTAATATGGCGAAATGTCCAAATCTTTTACCGGATATCTTGATGAGCAGCTTGTTCGTTGCATATTTGTTCAGCACCCGGATGCGGTCCAGAATCGCCTGCTTGATGGCCAAGGGTTACCTCCAAAACATCTTTACGGTTTTATCCTCCGGCCTAGGTGGAATGCACCTTCGTTTTGACCCACAGGTTCATTTGCGATCGACCCCGATTCACCCACGGCGCACACGGGAGGAGGATGAGCGGGCGGCCGGATCGGGTTCCGGATGGAGCGCGTGGAGGGCTCCCCGCAGGGTTGAAATTTCCTCTATTCCGCCTCCTGATCGGGGAAGGTTGAAATCAGGATGGTCGAATTACTCCGCCTTTTTCTGAGGCTGCGTTCCCTGCACATAGAAAAACGGGTCACAGGACATTTGAGGGTCCAGGGCGGCTTTGATCCGCTTCAGCCAGGAGTGATAATTGCTGCAGGCAGGTCCGAAGATCTCATTCGCTTCGCTCCCAAACCCGGCGATCGGGAGGCCCATCGCCCGGTCGATGGAATCCCGGACACCGGTTTGAACCAGATCGCGCGCCGCCAGGGCGGATTGGGGATTGCCGGGATCATACAAAATAATGCCTTCCAGATATCCCAAATGACCGCTTTCAAAGGTACCGCCGGTACCCAGGTCGCCGCCGTCGTCCAGGATCAGTCCTTTGCGGATGTATTCCTGCTTGACCTGCGCAACGTACTCCGCCTGGGTGTGGGCCAAATCCCAGGTGTCAAAGGCTCCAAGCATGGTCGCCATGCCCTGCGAAGGCCGGAAGGCGGCCTGAGTGTTATTGGCATTGCGAAATAGCAGCCAGAAGAGTGTGGACTGCTTTTCCCGTTTCAGCTTCCGCCCGAAGGGCAATTGTTGGATCCATGCCTGCAGGAATGGAAACCGACGCAGCAACGCCAGGGGATCTTGAACACGCCGGGTCAGCCGGCCCGCAATGCGCAGAAGTGCCGGGCGCATCGGGATGTTCATCGGAATGATCACACCGCCGGTCTCTTTCAAGATCTGTTTCAAGGCCTTCATCTTCCAGGCGTATTGAGCCTCGGAAGCCCCGAAGACGGCGGTGCTGATGATGTTTTTACCGATCTTTTGGAAGATCCCGCTTTCCAGCGCGATCTTCAGTTCTTCATTGTTGTCCGTCAGCCCCAGCGCGGCGAAGAACATCGGTGTCCGGAATTCGCCATGGTTCAATTCCGCTTCTCCCATCTTGTAGCCCGCATCCTTCTCCGCTTCCCGGGAGGGAAAAGCGATGGCGTTCATGGTGCTGCGCGGTGGAATCTTCTTCAGCACATATTTGGGGGATTTGCCTTCAAACTCCCATTCGCGGGGCCCATCCCATTTATAAAGTTTGATGGCGCACTTGGTGAAGACACCCAGAGCGCCAAACGTTCCCTGGAAGCCGCGCACGATCCCGCGCAGCGAAGGTCCCGGACCATCGGGTGAAAACCAGCCACAGCCTGCCCCTGCACTGCCGAGGGTGACCAGCTCTCCGGTGGGCAGCACCCATTCCACCCCCAGGAGATTCCTGCCCGAAAAGCTGGTGGCAGCACCCGAAACGCCGTAGCCCCAGGCAGCCGTATGCGACGCCAGCAGGGAGTGATTGGCCCCCGAGGAGATAATGTGGCAGGTCAATCCCAGAGGGACAATCTCCGTTTGTAAATCGATGGCACGCACATAAGGTTCGATGACCGCGATCTGATTATTTGTATCGATCTCGATGATCCGGTTCATGCGGACCAGATCGAGGACGATCACGTTCTCCTGCGAGGCAGCCGCAGCCGTGTGAAAACCGGTTGAAAGCGGTTTGGCCATATACGGGCTGCGGCAGCAAAACCGCATGATCTCCTGGACTTCTGCAGTCGACTGAGGCAGTACCACCGCGGCGGGCCGCGGCAGCCACTGCGAGCCATCCTTGTTCATCGTCTCTGGATTCTGGTAATAGGCATAGGTATCCAGGACACAGGGAGCCCTGGACACCCACTGCTCGCCGACGATACCCTCCAGAATGGCAAGATCTTGATCCGAGATCCTTGGCATGACCTTATCCTTTCAACATCGACCTAAAGGCCCCATTTCCCGCGCTGCAGCACCCGTTTCGGATCAAAAATCCCCTTGATGGTCTTTAATAATTGGTAGTTCGCCGGGTTCTGTGCCCAGACCAGTTCCGCTGCCGAACCATAGGGACGGCTGAAGAAGGCCCCCGCCGCCATCAGCCGGATCACGGCCTGCCTCTCGAATTGTTTCATGCGTTCGATCCCTGCCCGGGAGGCGGAGTCAAAGGGAAGCATGAATTCCGCCTGGCAGGCATGGTTCTGGACGAGAGGCTGGAGATAGGTTCCGATCTCAGTGTCAGGAAAGCCAAACTCCAGGCCAGTTTCCACCAGGATCCTGCAAAAGGCAGGCATCCGGTCTAGGGTGGAGAGGAAAAATATGGAAAGGCTGCTCCCTCGCAGCGTATCCCGCCAATCGATTTCACCGCAAGGTCCATTCGCCCGGGCAAAAAGATCGGCGGCGGACACGGTTCCAATCCCCTCTTCAAGACGCAGGCCGAACTTTTGGGCGAATAACTCAATATCCTGCCGGTGGGCTGCCAGGCGTTCCTGGGGCAGCCGCTCAAAGCCGGCGATATTCTGCAGGCAAAGGTAGGCAGGCAGCGCGGAACGGAGTCTGCCGAATGCATTCGGTTCACCGTCGGCCAGGAGCATGGCGGCTGCGGTTCGGTCCAGAATAAAGCTCTGTTCACCCAGCAACCCCCGCTGGACGGCATAAACAAAAGGCAGGAGACCCTCCAGGTGCTCGCAGCCAGTGAGCAGGATCCTCTGTAGAGTGGGTTTCAACTCGGTGCGCAAGGTGATCCAAGTCAGGATGCCCAGCGTGCCTTGCGCGCCCTGCACAACCCGGTGGAAGTCGGCCTGGGAGGGGCCTGAAGAAAACTTCTGCGCCCCGCCCGATTGTCGCTGCTGCTCGATCGTGCCCGGCCCGCCGCCAGCCCCGCTGCGAAAACGCTCCCCGTTTCCAAAGAAGAACTCCGTGCTGCCGACCGGATCGCTGCTATCCCATTGCTTGTTCGGCCAGGTGGTGGGTTCTCGATCCATGACGGATGCGAGCACGCTTTTGCCAGGGCGCGGCGCTAACGGGATTGGCACGGTCATGCCATGATCTGCCAAGGCGGTGATCAGCTGCCCGTAGGTGACGCCCGGTTCGATGCGGCAGACCCGGTTGCGGCGATCGATCAGGTCGATCTTTTGCCATTTCGAAAGGTCGATCAGCACATTTTCGTTCGCATTGGCCGTCCCGCCACGGCGGTGGGCACCCCTTGAGGAGGTGACCGTCAGGCTAATACTGGCTTCGTTGGCGAAGCCAATGACAGCCTGCAACTCATCCGGGTCGGCCGGCTGCACGATGCAGGTCGGCCGCCGGCCCTGGGGCAGCAGGGGATTGGAGCAGTCTGCCGCGGCCAGCTGGACGGGATCTGTGCTCACCTCGCCTTTAAGCAGCAATTCCTGCAGCTGCGAAACCAGCGTGAGGGGCGAATTTGTTGTGGTCATCAAAAGGCATTCTCACGATCAGAACCGAAAGCAGCCTGGCCCAAACCGGCTGCTTCGTAGACGATATCCACCAGATCCACCACGGGCATCGCCCCGTCATCCTGCCAGCGGCTCAGGTTTTGCCGGCAGTGCTGGCAGGCAGTGACCATGGTTTCTGCCCCCAGGGTGCTGGCCTCCTCCATGCGCTGCCGTGCAGCCGAACGGGCAACATTCGGATGAGTATCCGGGACGCCGCCGCCACCCCCGCAGCAAAAGGCATATTCCCGGACGCGCCGCATCTCGATCAATTCCAGGCCCGGGATCGCTCGGAGTATTTGCCGGGGGGCCTCGAAAACACCGTTGACACCATAATTAATCGGCTTGGGAGGCACAAAATAGGTCATCACCCCGTGAGTGAGCCGTTCTTCCCCCTGCCAGTTCTGGGCGGGTTCGCTCTGGCGGCCGAGGTAGCACGGGTCGTGGTAGGTTACTTTTCGTGGAATCGGTCGTGACAGCTGGAGTTTCCCTTTCCGGATGAGGGGCAGGAGAAACTCGCTGGCATGCAAGACCCGGGCTCGAGGAGCGCGGCTGTAGGATGCGTACTTTCCTCTCAGCAATCCCAGATCTTCGCCGCACAAGGTGACAATGGTGTTTACACCCGTTTGATCCAGGATGTCGACGACCCGGCCGGCCTGTTTCTCAAAGGTTTGCCGGTGACCGGTCCAGTACGCTTCGATCCCACTGTCCGGCTCGTTTTCCGCCAGCACCCCGAAATCAACCCCGGCCTTCTGCAATACCTGGGCCAGCCTGCGGGCACTCGTGGCATGGCGCCCGTCCTGGCAGGTTCCCGCCCCGGCGTAAAGCAGCACCTGAGCGTGATCACCGGGGAGTATTTTGATATCCAGTCCTTGCGACCATTGACCAGGAGCCAGAACGGGCTTCCCGGCGGTAAAGCCATAACGCTCCAGGTTGTCGCTGCGGACCTTCTGGCCGGGGAGAGCCTGCCCGCATTCGACCAGGTGCTCTTTAAGCGCCATGATCACGTCCTGCCGCTCAGCGGCCATGATGAATTTGCAGGCCACATCGCACATTCCGCAGGTGGTGCATGCAGCCACTATCTGAGCCAGGTCCTGATCGACTTCAATGCGCCCATCGAGCAGGGACAGGGCCATCACCTGCATCCCTCCGCCGGAATAGGCATGGATACGGTACTCGTCGATGGGTGGGCAGGCGCTGATGAAGCGAGCATCTTGGATCGTGGGCATGGGGACGAGTTTGCATAAACTGCAGCGCACGCATTTCTTCATTTCGTGGCGGAGCGATTCCAGTCTTTCCAGGCTCATGGTATCTCCCAGGGTGTACTTCTGGCCATCACTTCATCCCGTACGGGAACGGAAGGGCTAATCCGCGGGTTTAAACAGGACGATCTCATGCAAAGTCGTTCCTGCTTCTTGAGTGCTGGTTCCCTCACGCGTCACTTCCAGCTTGAAATCGGAGGCCAACCGGAAATATCCCGGTTTTAAGCGCAGGATATTCTTTGCGATGAACCTCAGCAGCGGATGGTAATTTTCCAGCATGTCCTGCGCTTCCAGCACTTTTTGCACCTGCAGGGTTGCTTCGAGCACGTGCGGGGCGCGGATGACAATTTTCCGGGGGAATTGATATTTCGCCTTCGCATGATATTCATATTCCTCTTTGAAGAAGTCAAACTCCCCCGTGCTGAGGATCACTTCCTGCCCATCAGCCAGCATGAGAACCTTCACCTTATGATGATCTACTTTGTCATTGCACTGGATGTAGGCATAGGCTACGGTAAAGGTCTTTGAATAAATCCGCCCCCACATCCAGTAATCGATGATCCTCTGGAACGGGAAATTCAACCAGTTGTGGTCATGGTAACCGATCCCTGTCACCGCCAGGGTCGTGTCTCCATCGGTGATGGTGCCTTCCACGGAAGCCCGTGCGAAGGGAATGACCCATCCAAAGAAACCCATATCCCCAAATTGAGAAAGGCCCGTTCCGGGTTTCCAGCCGTTGACCTCGGCCGTATATTTAAGGTGGCATCCAAGGCCCTTCTCCTTCACCTCAATTTCATAAACCGGCAGCTCGCCGTCGCGTTGGCCGACCTGGATCGTGTTCCTGCCAATCCGAACCTCGGGTTTGTCCCGGGCAGCGCTAAAATCCGACCTGGGGTACGCGAAAAATCCCTGGGTTCTGATGCCGTCCGGCCTGAGCAGCACGATTTCAATGCCTGTCTTGCCCTCCAGGCCCGGATTGGGATTGGACGCATGGAAAAAGACCACGATTGTATGACCGGTTTCCAGATGAGCGTCAAAATACCACCACTCATACATGCCCTTCTGGCCGATCTCCATATGCAGCCCGTCGTCCTTCGGTTTCAACCGCTCGATCAGGGCATCACGCCTGCCGGGTCCGGTCCAGCCTTCTGTGACCTTGTTCACCTTATGGATCATCAGCGGCTCCTTTTATCAATTACCGTATGGGAGGGTGGGATGGTTCGTGGAGGTAAGGCTTGGACGAACCGCTCAATGCATTGTACATTAAACCCCCTCTCTAAATATGAGAATTAATGTTGGGAAAACCAGGCTTGGACATCGGGTACAAAGGTCCCCCCACCCCTATACTAAAACAGGGTGTTCATCATTGGAAATGTCAACCTGTCTTCATCCTGACGGTGGCAAGCTCGCGCATTCTGAAACGGGCTGTCCCAAAAATAAGGGACAGCCCGTCCAGGTTTTCACCCATCCGACACACTGGGCGCATCAGCTCTTTAAGTTTACTTGGCGCCCAGCGGATTGACGCTTCCTAAACCACTGACGTCCTTCTGCACCTGGGGAGAGCCGTAGTAGTTCACCGAACCCACTCCGCTGATGTCCGCGGTCAGCTGCTCCTTGACCCACAGGGTCGCACTGCCTGCGCCGCTGATATCCATCTGCGCGGTTTGGGCAGCGAGGTCCTGGCCCTCAAAACTGCCCAGGCCGCTGATGTCCGCGTTAAGATCGGTTACCACGCCATCGGCATGAACGCTGCCAGCACCGCTCATATCCAGATTCAGCTTGGACCCATTCAAGCCGGACAAGGTGACATCCCCGGCGCCGCTCATGGATATCTTCAAGGATTCTGTTTTAAGGTCAGCCACCTGCACGCTACCGGCGGACGGGAACTCAAGGTCGTTCAGATCCTTGACCGTCAGGGCGACCTGGACCGGTTTGCTCGGATTCACGCGCTGCGCCCAGATCGGCTCCCTGTTTTCGATATCAAGCACGCCGTTCGACACCCGCGTATCCAATTGGGGCAGGAGGTTGTTGTCTGCACTGACCGTGACCGAGGGGGATTCGCCCTGGCGGATGACGACCTCCGCCGGATAATTGACCGTCACGGCAGTAAAATCCGGCAAGGCGCGTGTCTGGGATACGATCACCCCGGAACCCGGAATGGAACCGCCGGTTTGGATGACTCCCCCGCCCCAGTCCCAGCCCCAGGCCGGAGGATTGGTCCAGCCAAGCCGGGGTGCGAAGAGGATCGCCAGCAGCATGCCAATCACGATCAGGACAGAGATGGCCATCGAGACCATCGGCCAGCGGGCCCGCAGGATCAACCCCACCCCGAGGGCCAGTAACAGGTAAGGGAAAAGATTGGCCAGTGCCCATAAATTCGTCGTAGGCACCTTTCCCAGATCAACCAGCAGCCAGACGACACCCGCCCCGATCAGGACGAGCGGCCAAAAGATCGAACGCTGTCTCATGAGGGTCTCTCCTTCTCCATCACTGTTCTTGCGAATGGCTGTCCGCAGGCGGGATCACGTCCTCACCGCGTTTCCGCAGCACGCCGGAACGGTCCACCACCAGATAGATTCCCACTAAGATCAAGGCGGCCGGGAAAAGGATCTGGCGCAACCCAAACGGTTGGGAAGCGGAGAAGATCAGCTCAAAAAAGGCGCCGAAGACGACGAGCAGGATCAGGCCGGTCTTCATTACCCGCAGACCTGCCCGACGGGAGCCTTCGTTCCCGTTATAGAGCCCCATGATAAAGATCCCCAGACCAACCGAAATCAGGATCACCGTCCAGCTGTACGACCAGCTTTCCCAGTAACCGGTCAGGTTTTGAAAAAACATCATCAAACCGCTCATCGTGATGATGCTGCCCGGGATCGCCAGGCCTGCGACCGATTTTCCGCCCAGCAGCATCCCCACAAAGAACATCAGCCCGAAGCCGATGACGATGAACGGCCAAAAGATCCCCCAGAAATTGAAACCCCTGAAGAGTTGACCCAGCAGGGCCAGCAGGCCGAAGAGGATCAAGAGGGAGCCTGCAACCATGGAGCCGTTGTTCCGTTTTGTTGACATAGACATTCTCCTTTTTATCCAGGCCTTAGAAGGCCTGTCGCTTTATTCTTCATTGATATACGCATGTAATGAACCATGGGTTGCATCCCTGGATGTCACGGAACAGATGGGTCGTGATCAAAGATTCCATCCCCGAAGTACCCTTCTGGTCATCCCGATCAGGCCCGGAACCCGAGATTTTACAAAGAATTTACACCCAGGAAAAAGAGAGTTCACACGCCCTCATTACAATTCAAGATGTAACACCAAACCAGGAATTATAGAAAAGGAGAACAAAATGAAACCGTTTATTTCAAGGAAGGGGATATTCAACCGGCTGGTCATGATCCTCCTGGCAGGGGCGGTCACTTTCAGCCTGGCCTTCACGCTCCCCATTCAAGGCGCCCTGGCAGACACGCCGGCATCCACCCCGCAGGCCGGCGGGAGGAACTCCGGAGGCCTGACCACCGCTTATCAGCGAGAACAGAGCGCACTCGGAAAACAGCAGGCCAATCTGACGAAGGCCAGCGGATTGGTCACCAAGATCCAGGACCTGATCAGCAAAGCCAATGCCAAGGGCCTGGATACGACCGCTCTTCAATCCGCCTTGTCGACCTTCCAAGCGCAATTGGCGACTGCCCAAACCTCCGACGCCACCGCGGCCGGCATCCTCTCCAGCCATAACGGCTTTGACGGCAGCGGCAATGTGAGCGATCCCACCGCTGCCCGACAGACCGTCCAGGACGCCAGAACGGCTTTGCAGGCCTGCCAGACCGCCATGAAGACCGGCCTGAGTGGCCTGCAGTCCGCGGTCAAGGCCTTGAGAGGAACCCTTCAGGGCCAGGACTTGCAGAAGGTCTACCAGAACGAACTGAAGATGCTCGGGACCCAGCAGACGAATCTGGGCAAGGCCGGCGACCTGGTCACCAAGATCCAGGACCTGATCACCAAGGCGAACGCCAAGGGGCTGGATACGTCCGCCCTGGCCAGCGCCCTGACCACCTTCCAATCGCAGCTGAGCAAGGCCCAATCCAGCAACGGCACCGCCGCCAACCTGCTTTCCACTCACAGCGGCTTTGACGGCAACGGCAATGTGACCGATCCCGCCGCCGCCAGCCAGACCGTCAAGGGTACGGCCCAGGCCTTAAAGGACTGCCACACGACCCTGTCCCAGGCGACCAAGGACCTGCAGGCGGCCATAAAATCCTGGCGCGACACCAATGCACCAACCACCACTCCAACCGCTCCATCTACCAGCGGGTAGTCAACGAGAGGGATGGGATCAATCCTCCATCCGATATCCTCGCAGTCTGAAACCAATCGTTCACCGGTCGACCGGTGAACGATTGGTTATTAATCTTGCCCAGGGCAATCGTGGACCCAACCTCTTATCAGTTGCGGTGTAAGACCACTACCTTCAGGCATGTGGCTGCACCGCACCTGCGGTGGGTGCAGGTGTAAGCCACCCCGCGGAGGAGGTGAGTCTGTAACCTATACGGTGGGTTTTACAATTTTGGGAGAAAAACACCCAATGGAGAACGATATACACCCCAGCAGCGGGAAGGATCAGGCGATCATTGGGCCAAAGTGAGGAGCAATGGGGGAGATCTAAACTCACCAACCGTTTATGTTACGAACCCAAGGCGGTAACTTTCTTGAAAACAAGAACATCTGTGCTATAATAGGCACGATGGGCATCCACCAGGCCTTCAAGTTCCGGCTCTACCCGAATGCGGATCAGCGGCAGGCCCTCGCCCGCCAGTTTGGCTGTTCCCGCTTTGTGTACAACACCTTTTTGCAACAGCGCATGGATTTCTATGCTGCCCGTGAGGATGAAAAGAAGCAGGGCTTGAATTACCATGACACCGCCTTGCGCCTGACGGCCATGAAACGGCTGCCGGAGACCGCCTGGTTGCGGGAAGTCAATTCCCAATCCCTGCAGGTGGCCCTGCGCAATCTGGACACGGCCTACCAGAACTTTTTTGAGGGGCGGGGAGAATACCCAAAATTCAAATCCCGGCGCGAAAAGCAATCCTTTGGGGTCCCGCAGCATTTCAGACTGGACGCCGAGCAAGGTCGGTTGATCATCCCGAAGCTCTCGCCGCTCAAGATCGTGGTGCACCGCCCGGTCGTGGGCCGGCCAAAGAGCGTGACTCTCTCCAAAAGCCCGTCGGGCAGGTATTTCGCCTCGATCCTCTGCGAAGTGGAATGGAAAGACCGTCCCCCAAAACGCAGGGGGAAGGAAATTGGACTGGACCTTGGGCTGAAGAGCTTTGCGGTCACCTCCGAGGGGGAGAAGATCGATGCCCCTCACTTCCTGCGCCGGGCGGAAGAGAGGTTGCGTTTTCTGCAGCGCCGCCTCTCCCGCAAAAAGAAGGGGTCGAGAAACCGCGCCAAAGCGCGGCTGAAGGTAGCAAGACTGCATGAGAAGGTGGCCAACCAGCGCGCAGACTTCCTTCACCAGCTGAGCCGTCGACTGATCGACGAAAACCAAGCGATCTATGTCGAGAGCCTGAATGTGAAGGGGATGCTCACCAACCATCATCTGGCCAAGTCAATCAGCGATGCCGGTTGGGGTGAATTCCTGCGCCAGCTCGAGTACAAAGCGACCTGGTATGGATGCCGCCTGGAAGCGATCGGGCCCTTCTTCCCATCCAGCCAGTGGTGTTCTTATGGCGACTACCGCAAGGTGGACCTGACCCTGGCGGAACGGGAATGGGACTGTCCGGTCTGTCATGCCCATCACGACCGGGATGTAAATGCGGCACTGAATATCCTGCGCGAAGGACGCGCTCGATCTATAATGACCCGTAGGGCTGGAACCGCCCGAACGGACCGTAAGAGGAAGTCCTTACGGAAAACGCCTGGAGAGATCCGTGCAAGCAGGGCGGGTCTAGGAACCAGGAAGCTCCCCGCTTTAGCGGTGGAGTAGTTCACCGGTTCACCATATCGCTGGCCTGGTCCAAGGTGGAGATTTCCCCTTCATCCAGCCGCCATCC
>Ga0209039_10000778_pt1 | contig 30691 bp, 34 predicted proteins | sample BogFormECP12_OM1_FD_188238 | JGI IMG/M metagenome (GOLD analysis project Ga0209039, IMG submission 188238) | Bog forest soil microbial communities from Calvert Island, British Columbia, Canada - ECP12_OM1 (SPAdes) (version 2) | ecosystem: Environmental > Aquatic > Freshwater > Wetlands > Bog ... | reverse complement strand
AACTCGGTCACTGCTCATTTACCCAAAGGGCACCTCGCGCGAATAACAAAAAGCACCCCAAGAACCGCTTTCCCCGCTTTATGTTAGCGGAAACTAAAGAGAAAGTAAATGCTCGATTGGGCATCATTAATCAGAGGCCATAAAGCCGATTGAATGTGATCAGCGGGCGAGAAATAAATATTTAACGGCGCACCGTCAATGGTCACAGATGGATGCGGGATTTCAGAAACCAGGTGCGATCCAAATTTATGATCCACAAACATTTGATCGAATTCAGTCTCATAATCACCGGCTACTTCCGTCGCGCGGATGTGCATCAGGTTATTCTTGTTGCTATATATATCAGAATCGGTATCGTTCATCGAGCCAGTCCAAACTTCAGCGCGGTCAATGGCCACAAACTTGTTATCATAAATCCCGCAAGATGGTCACCGATAATCGGAATATTGGCGCTTTGCAATGCCTTCACCTCAGTTGTATTCATGTTATCGCTTTCCATGACGAGGCGAACTTGCACGCCGCGCTGTTGAGCATGCAGAAGCGAAGACTCGACATCTTTAAGATTCAAACTGTAGGCGGCCGGGTCTATCGCAACGCGCGCAGAATTCAGTGAAGCGACCAGCGGTCCATCAGGCCCGCCGGTTTCTTGTTTTTTGGCAGGATTGGTCGGTTCCGTAAAATACAACTCAAACCACGGGCCGCTGACCCCCTATCCGATTTGCATCGGAATATCGGTCAATGTACGTGGCGTACCGATCACGCCAGACGGAACAGCAGTGACAGGCTGTGTCGTTGATGTAACGTCCGATCCAAATTGGCAAGCAAGGGTTAGAAGACAAATCGTAAAGAAAAATGTGAAACGTTTCATCGGAACCCTCCAGGATTATTATGGCGAAAACCTCAGTGATTTCAAATGATATAATCCTTGCATCCCATGGATGAGACCATAACAAATAATTCTGCCAATCGCCAGATCGCCCGCGCTGCCGGGACGGTGATGTTTGCATTCATTTTGAGCAACGTCGTCGGTTTGGTGCGGCAGATTCTGATCTCGCGCGCGTTCGGTACGGGAGATTCGTACGATGCATTCGTCGCGGCCTCGCGCTATCCGGATTTGATTTTCAATCTAATTGCTGGTGGTGCGCTGGCATCTTCGTTCATCCCGGTCTTCACCGGCTTTCTGGAAAAAGAAGATCGCGCCTCAGCCTGGAAACTTGCGTCGGCTGTGATCAATTTAGTGATGTTCGTGCTGACAGCCATCAGCATTCTCTCTGCGATTTTTTCAGTTCAAGTTATTCGATACATTCTTGCGCCGGACTTCAATCCGGCAAAACAACAACTCGCCGCGTCCTTGTTGCGCATCTTGCTGATCGCGCCTACTATCTTCGGAGTCAGTGGAATTGTAATGGGCGCACTCAACGCGCATCAAAAATTCTTATTGCCCGCTCTCGCTTCGACCATGTTATGGGTCGGATACATTTTCGGATTGATTTTCTTGGTCCCTTCGATGGGAATTTACGGTTTAGCTTGGGGCGCGGTTCTGGGCGCATTTCTTCACATCGGTATTCAACTTCCGCAACTCCTGCGGTTGCCCGACTGGCATTTCAACTTTTCGCTTGGCTTGGACGATGCCGCGGTGCGCGAAGTCTTATTATTGATGGGACCGCGCTTGCTCGGCGTGGCTGTGGTGCAAATCAACTTCCTGATCAATACGATTATTGCATCGGGACAACCGGAGGGTTCGGTCTCGTCGTTGACGTATGCGTTCCAAATCATGACCATGCCCGAAGTTGCGATTGCGCAAGCGATAGCGATTGCCGCGCTTCCGACTTTTTCCGCGCAAGTGGCACGCGGCGAATTGGGCGAGATGCGCCATTCGCTCGCCTCGACGTTGCGCGGCGTTTTGCTTCTTTCATTGCCCGCCACCTTCGGCTTGATTCTGTTGCGTTATCCCGTTATCGAATTGTTATTTCAGCGCGGACAATTCAACGCGCAGTCCACGGATATGGTGGCTTGGGCTTTGCTTTGGTATACCGCCGGTTTGGTCGGACATTCGGTGGTAGAGATTCTCTCGCGCGCGTTTTATGCTCTGCATGATACGCGCACGCCGGTCATCGTCGGGACGATTGCGATGAGTCTCAACATCGTTTTCAGTTTCGCGTTCTCAGCGTTGTTTGCAAGCCTCGGCTGGATGCCGCACGGTGGACTCGCTTTAGCCAATTCATTCGCGACTGCTTTGGAAATGAGCGCGCTCTTTATTTTGATGCGTCGCCGTCTGAAGGGATTGGATGATCTAAGTATCGGGCGCGGACTTCTTCAAGCCGTATTCGCGACTCTGGTGATGAGTTTGGCTTTATGGGCTTGGTTGCATTTTGCGGCTGGATATTCCATTTGGATTATTGCGCCGGTTGGAATCGTCGCAGGCGCATTCGTTTATGTCGCAATTATGTTTATGTTACGCGTGCCTGAATTGGGAGAATTGATTAACGCAATTCGCCGTAGAATAAGAGCAACGCATTGAAAACGTCAAAACAAAAACATGAAAAAACTCATTTGTTGCATTTTGACAATCTTCGTTGTGATTTGTTTATCAAGTTGTAATTCTCGTGTTCATCAAACGGATGAATTCTATAACGACGACGGTGGCTCCCCTCATTTACGGTTCCCGCTCATAAAACCATCTCATGTAGACCGTCTCAACTCCGTAAATCCTTGAATATTGAAACTGAAATGAGAGCGCATTTCTCGAGTACATTCACAATTTAGGTATTCAACAACCGGATTGGCAGACGCCAGATGATTTATATAACCAGTTTGAACAAATAGAGTGTTTAAGTTGGATACCGGATTGTAAATAGAGATTTACCAATATCATTTTCCAAGCGACCACATCAACGTTGCAACCACAATGCCACACAAGACTCCGCCTGCCACTTCCAGCGGCGTGTGACCGAGTACTTCGCGCAATTCTTTTTCGTCCGGCATTTGACCGCGCATCAATTCATCAAATAATATATTGATCCGCTCCGCATGTTTGCCCGCCTGACGCCGCACGCCCGCCGCGTCGTAGGTAACGATCATCGAAACTATCACACCGAATGCAAAGAGCGGACTATCATAGCCTTGATGCAAACCGATCGCTTGCGTCGCGCCAACAATCAGCGCCGAATGCGAACTCGGCATGCCGCCTGCCACAAACGCCATCGCCCACTGCCAGCGATGCGAACGCAAATATTCCATCGGGACTTTCAATCCCTGCGCGGTGAGCCATGCGACCAACGCGCTGAGCAGCACATCGTTATGGAAGATGCCAATCAGATTCATTCCGCCTCTTCGAAATCTGTCAACGTCTCACCGGATAATTGTTTCACTTTCAATTCAGCTTTATCCAAAATTTTTGCGCAACGCTTGACCAGCGCCTGACCGCGTTCATAAAGCGCCATCGACTCATCCAAAGAACGCTGTTCATTTTCCAGCGCGGCAACGATGCTTTCCAGCTCTTTAAGAGCTTGTTCATAACTCAAACTTTCCACTGATTTAGCTGATGATGACTTTGGCATAAGGACTCCTCACTTCACTGTCGCGTTGAAATCGCCATCTGAAACGCGGACATGAATTTCATCTTTTGATTTAACCTGTTTTATCTTGCTGATCAACTTTTCATCGGCTTGACGCGTGACGATTGCATAGCCTCTTTCCAAGACTTGAAGCGGATTCAGCGCCTCGAGGCGTTTACGAAAGCCCTCGATTTGATTCGCTTCGAGCGCGAGACGATGAGCCTGCGCAACCGCGAAGCGATGAGCAACATCATCGAGTCTTTGCCGTTCCGATTGAATGCGACGAGACGGAGAGAAGAATCGCAAGCCATCGTGCAAGGAAGCAAGCGCGCTACTATGCTCTTCTAAAATATCCTGCATCGAAGTTGTGAGTTGCAAATCGAAAGTTTTTAAATTCCCTTGCAGCTCAGTCATCGTAGTTTGAGTTGCTAATTCTGCCGCGGCAGTTGGAGTAGGCGCGCGCAAGTCGGCAGCGAAATCACACAACGTGAAATCCGTTTCATGTCCAACGCCGCAAATGATCGGAACTTCAGATGATGCCACGGCGCGCACCACTCGTTCATCATTGAATGCCCACAAGTCTTCTATCGAACCGCCGCCGCGCGCTAAAAGAATTACATCGGGTTTAAGTTGATTGAGAGATTCGATAGCTTCAACTAATTTCGGTGGTGCGTCTTCGCCTTGCACCGGTGAAGGCGCGAGAATCACTTCAGCCAGTGGTAGACGCCGCCGGATAGCAGTCAGTATATCGCGCAACGCCGCGCCCGTTGATGAAGTCACGATACCGATGCGTTTTGGAAAAGCTGGAATTTCTCGTTTGCGTTCAGTATCGAAGAGTCCTTCGGCTTCGAGCATCGCTTTCAGCCGCAGAAATTCCTGATATAACGTGCCCTCGCCCACCGGTCGGATTTGATCGGCATAAAGTTGGTATTGCCCGCCAACTTCATAAACACCAATCTTGCCATGTATCTCAATCGCCATTCCGTCTTGAAGCGGAAGCTTAAGCCGCGCCGCGTCCGTTCGCCACATCACACAGCGCAGCGATGCGCCCGCGTCTTTGAGCGTGAAATAAATATGCCCGGAAGCGGGACGCGAAAGATTTGAGATTTCTCCCTGCACCCATACGTCTTGAAGCGTCACATCGACTTCGAGCAAATCACGGATGTATTTCGTGAGCGCCGAGACCGTCCACTGAACCGAAGCGAAGAGCGAAGGCTGCATCCTGTCGAGGATACCATAAAGTGAGAGGTCGCCGTACTTTAATTTTTCTGCTACAATCGAAACATCCTGCTATGAATCATCTATGGTCCCCGTGGCGTATGACATACATTGATAATGCAAACAAGGAAGAAGGCTGTGTCTTTTGCAAGGCACAAGCCAAAGAAGACAGTCCCGAAAATTTGATCATCCAGCGCGGCAAACTGGCTTACGTGATTTTGAATCGTTATCCATATACCAGTGGACACGTGATGGTTGTGCCGTTTGCCCACAAGCCGAACCTGGAAGAACTGGACTCCGCCACACGCGCTGAAATGATGGAATTAACTTCGCAGGCAACCAGCGTGTTGCGTAAAATTTATGGCACAAAATCCTTTAACGTTGGCGCAAATATCGGCGAGGCGGCCGGCGCAGGTGTGAAGGAACATGTTCATATCCACATTGTTCCGCGCTGGATCGGCGATACCAATTTCATGTCCACGCTGGCTGAAACGCGCGTCCTGCCGGAAGTGCTGGATGATACCTGGCGGCGCATCAGAGAAGGTTTTGGATCTTAATTGTCATGGCGAGATTTTGAAGGGGGCCCCTCAACTAACTTGTAAGCAGGAGATTGTCACGTTCGCTATTGCTCGCTTGCAATGACATTTACTTCTTAATAGAGTTTTATGGGTCCGCAATTTAAATGGTTTGTGGCTTTTCTCTTTATTTTCGTCTTGATGCTTAATGGCTGTAGTTCTTCAACGCCTACGGCAACTTTAAAACCTGAATCCACACAAACTTCTACAGCAACACCAACTCAACAAGCGACACTGACCGCGACATTACCTCCAACGCCGCAATCCACTGCAACGCCCACATCCTACGGCCCCGATAATTTCCCGGCCAGTATTAATCCATTGACAGGACAACCCATTGCCGATCCATCAACATTATTGGCCCCAGTGATGCTGGTTTCGATTTCCAATTTCCCGGCAACCGCGCGTCCGCAGGCCGGACTTTCGTTCGCACCATACGTCTTTGAGTTTTCCATCACTCAAGGCGACAATCGTTTTCTCACCGCGTTCTATGGCGAATTTCCTTATCCTGAAGTTCCAATGACCGGCGGATGTGAAGTCCGTCAAGGAGCGTTCATCAAAACAGGAACAATCCTCGGCAATCAGGTCTGGCTAGATGCGAATGGAAACGGGATTCAAGATCCGGGCGAGCGCGGCGTCGGCGGCGTATGCGTCAATTTGTATGATGCGAATGGAAATCTCCTTCAGAAAACAACCACCGACTCCAATGGCTATTACGGATTCAATGTTGAAAGCGGAGAAGATTACACTATTGAATTTGTCAAACCAGACGGGATGGAGTTTACGCAACCAAACATCGGCGACGATAGTCACGATAGCGATGCTGATCCATCCAGCGGGAAAACAAAACTGATCCATGTAACTGGTGATGACCTATCATGGGACGCGGGATTGATCCTTTCACCAAACGCAGCAACACCGACCGGAACACTCGTCCCATTACCGGAAGCTTCCATTGGACCAGTACGTTCTGGCCGTTTGCTTTATTCTTATGTCTCCCATTTCTTTACGGACAGCGGCCTCGTTTATGCATTTGCGTCGCCGGAAGTGTTCGCAAAGATTCCTATGTGCTATTGTGTTGTCCATGATGTTGAAGGCGGCGGTAACATGCTTGATCTTCAAAGATTTAAAGAGATTACTTTGGAGAATCAAAAGAAATCCGATTCAAAGTTCAACTATACAGGCAACCTTTACACTGACCGGCCGCCAGCTGGAGGCGTGCCTGCTTCGCAGATCAATGTGTTCTTTGCAAATCTGGATCAATCGGGATGGACGTATGATCCGTTGTATCAATCCTGGCTAAGGTCTACGGATACTTCAGATCCAAACAACGCGGGCATTCTGCATCTGGATGTGGATCGTCTCAACGGACGGCAGCTCCATTTTGAGAATGTGATCGTCGTCATGGCCGATACAGATGTTGTCGAGCCCACCAATCTCGATATTCATCTTGATCCGGGCAATACTGGCGATGCTTTTCTCTTACGAGATGGGCTGATGTATAAAATCAAATGGAGCACACTCGCAAGTGACTACGAAAAGAAAACAGGATTCGAACGCCCGATCAGATTCATTAATACTGATGGTTCGCCCGCTGCCCTCAAGCCGGGTCACACGTGGGTGATTATTATCACGCCTTTTAGTTACTTCAATGAACAGCGGAGCGGAGTTTATCTTGTGCGATACATTCCTCCACAAGGCGAGGCGCGTTAGATTTCAAGAATCGTATGGAGGTGCTATGCAATCCTACCTTGTCCCTTTAATTACTCTATTTCAAGAGAATGCCAATCCTACTCAAGCCGGACCCATGAAAAAATATATGCGCGATCAGTTTGAATATTTGGGAATCAAATCGCCGCAATTCAAAGTACTATTCAAAAATTTCATCGACCAATATGGGTTGCCCACAGTATCCGATTTAGCTTCGATTGTCTATAGCCTATGGAATCTGCCTCAACGCGAATTTCAATACCTGGCTGTCGGCTTTGTTGAACGATTAGAGAATCAACTTCCGCCGAAGTTCATCAAAACGATTGAATATATGATTGTCAATATATCATGGTGGGACACGGTGGACAGCATCGCAGGCGATACTGTTGGAATCCACTTCTGCCGCTTCCCCGATGTACGCGAGAAATATCTTTCCAAATGGCGCGCTTCGGATAATTTCTGGTTGAGGCGCACAACCATCTTGTTTCAATTAAATTATAAAAAGGAAACCAATTTTGATTTACTGTGCGAGATCATTCAGGAGAATCTCGACTCAAAGGAATTCTTCATCAACAAAGCCATCGGCTGGTCGCTGAGACAATACGCCCGCGTGAATCCAAAAGTTGTGAAAAAGTTCGTGGAGGCAACGCCGCTTCATCCGTTAAGCAGGCGAGAGGCAATGAAGCATTTGGAATAAAAGAGGCGCGACATTAACGAATCATTCACCTACATCGGATTTATAATCAACTAAAGAGGTCCGCCAAGGAGAAGCCATGAGCAAAGAAACGGAGGCCGTGATTCTTTCCGCGGTCCGTACACCGATTGGGAAATTTCAGGGGGCGTTAAGCGGATTGCCTGCCACAAGACTCGGCGCGGTCGTGGTCAAAGCCGCGGTGGAACGCGCGGGCATTGATCCCAAAGACATCGAAGAAGTTTTGATGGGCAACGTGGTGCAAGCCGGTGTTGGACAAGCTCCGGCGCGTCAAGCAGCAATTTATGCGGGCATTCCCGCCACGGTTAGTGCGACCACGATGAATAAAGTTTGCGGCTCGGGGTTGAAAGCTGCGATGAGTGCGGCGCAAGCCATCCGCGCCGGCGACGCGGAATTATTTGTCGCAGGCGGAATGGAATCGATGAGCCGCGCCCCGTATCTGGTCAATGGAAGAGCAGGCGAATTGAGATTCGGCAATCAAGCACTAACCGACGCATTACTCAATGATGCGTTGTGGGATCCATTCGAAAATTGGGGCATGGGCAACGCCGCGGAATTTATCGCGGACGAGTATGAAGTCACGCGCGAAGCGATGGATGAGTTTGCGCTAGGCAGTCATCAGAAGGCGGTTCACGCAATTGAAACGGGAAAGTTTAAAGATGAGATCGTTCCCGTTGAAATCGCGGGACATAAAGGTGAAACCATCATCATAGATGACGATGAAGGCCCACGCAAAGATACATCGCTTGAGTCGCTGACAAAACTCAAACCTTCATTCAAAGCCAATGGCAAGGTGACAGCTGGCAATGCATCTGGCATGAACGACGGAGCGGCGGCAGTTGTGATTGCATCCCATGCATACGCCGAGAGACATCAACTCAAACCAGTCGCAAGGATTATCGGTTATGCACAAGCCGCTGTGGAACCAAAATATTTGTTCGCCGCACCTGCACACGCGATTCCTAAATTGTTAAAGAAAATCAGATGGACGTTGAACGAAGTTGATTTAATCGAACTCAATGAAGCATTCGCGGCGCAGGTGCTTGCAGATGGTTATGCTCTCGCCGATCAAGGCTGGGATTGGAATAAAGTCAATGTCAATGGCGGCGCAATCGCGCTCGGTCATCCGCTCGGCGCAAGCGGCGCCCGCGTAATAACTACGTTGATTTACGCCTTGAAAGATCGGGGTTTGAAGCGCGGCATTGCATCATTATGCCTCGGCGGCGGCGAGGCCGTGGCAATGGCAATTGAAATGGAAAGTTAGAATGTTGAATGTTTAATCCGGTTAACTTGCAAACACACGAGGAATCAACCATGAATACAAAAGAACGCAATGAAAAGATCGAACAGTATGGGAGCGGATTCAATCTGTTGACGGCTAAACTGGCTGGAGTCCCAAAAGAAGCATGGAATGCACGGCCAGAGCCAAATGAGTGGAGTGTCCACGAGATTGTCGTCCACATGGCAGATAGCGAGTCAATGTCTGCGCTGCGAGTCCGTAAATTGATCGTCGAGCCGGGTAGCACACTGATGGGTTACGAAGAAGCCAGATGGGCCGACGCTCTCAGTTATAAAAAACAAGGCATAGATGACGCACTGCAAATCATCAAGCTGGCGCGTCAAACCACTTATCGCCTGCTCAAGACTTTGCCCGATGAAGTCTTTTCGCATTCGGTCATACATCCTGAATATTCGGAACCATATACTTTCGAGAGGTGGCTTAATATTTATGCGCGCCACATCCCCGATCACATTGAACAGATCAAGAAAACGGTTGAGGCGTTGAAGAAACAGAACTAACTTGTCATTGGCAGCGTTTTGTGCCCGTGGCAATCTCATGTTTAATGGTTACTTGGGATTGCTTCTCGAAGACTGGCAATGACACTGGATAGGAGGAGAAGTCATGGACATCAAACATATCTTCGTTGTCGGTGCGGGGACCATGGGCAACGGCATTGCACAAGTGGCGGCGACGAGCGGATATGAAGTCACTTGCATGGATGTGATACCTGCTGCATTGGAAAAAGCCAAAATCATCATTGATAAATCCACCTCCAAATTGGTTGAGAAAGGCGCTCTTACCAAAGAACAAAAGTCCCGTGCAGATGCGATCCGATTCGTCGGCAACATGCACACAATGAAAGAGGCCGACTTCGTGGTCGAGGCCGCGACCGAAAATCCGCAACTCAAATTCAAGATTTTCAAAGACATGGATGCCGCGGCGCGGGCAGATGTAATTCTTGCCTCGAATACATCATCCATTTCGATAACCAAGATTGCGGCGCAGACCCAGCGAGCCAATAAAGTCATCGGCATGCATTTTATGAACCCCGTGCCGCTGATGAAACTGGTAGAGGTCATCAAAGGACTCGCTACCAGCGAAGAGACGCTCGGGATCACGCTCGAACTTTGCAAAGTCATGGGCAAGGAACCGGTCGAAGCCAATGATTCGCCAGGCTTTATATCAAATCGCATTTTGTGCCCGATGATCAACGAAGCGGTTTTTGCATTGCAGGAAAACGTCGGCACGCCGGAAGCCATCGACGCAGTGATGAAGCTCGGCATGAATCATCCGATGGGCCCGCTCGCGCTGGCAGATCTGATCGGCTTGGACGTGGTCTTATTCGTAATGGAAGTTTTACAGCATGATCTTGGAGATGATAAATACCGTCCCGCGCCGTTGCTGCGGAAAATGGTAGATGCTGGGTATTTGGGAAAAAAGGCAGGACGAGGATTTTATCGGTATTAATTGCAGGATGACATTCACCTTTGGGCGGAATTACCCGCTTCCTATGGTTGTATTTCGGGTTATTTGGTCTTATCATTGCAATGGAAGGTGTTTTCCGGCATTTACTTATAAGGAGAAAAACCATGTCACACAAGACTTTTACCCGAACCTCCGTTCTGATATTGCTCCTACTGGCGTGCTTTGCTATTCCGATTAGGGCCAAGGCAGGCGGCGCCTGCGGTGGCACGTATACTGTCCAACAGGACGAGACGATTGACACGCTGGCCGCGACCTGCGGCACCACAACTTCTGCCATTTATGCTGCCAATCCCGGAATCAGCGAAAATCTGTATGCCGGCCAAGTCCTGACGATTCCCAGCAGCAACTGCCCGAACTGCGCACCGAGCAATACCAACTGCGCTCAGGGCAATTGTGTTCAGGGCTATTACAACTGCAACCAGGGCAACTGCGCTCCGAGCTATTCCAACTGCGACCAAAGTAACTGTGCTCCAAGCTACTATAACTGCAGTCCAGGCAACTGTGCTCAGAGTTACTATAACTGCAATCAAGGCAATTGTGCTCAGACCAGCTCAAACGGGACAACGTATGTTGTGCAGTTTGGGGATACTTTCGGTGATATTGCGAACCGCTTCGGGGTCAGTCTGAACGATCTATGGAGCGCCAATCCAAATATCGGCGATGTAAATTTTTTATATCCGGGAGAGGTACTCAATATCCCCTCATCTTCCTGGTCCACACCTGTGCCTACGCCTCCCTGGTACGGACCTCAATATAACTCATCGCAGTATTGGCCCCAATATGGCCCATCACAATACGGACCTCCATATGGTTCACCGCAGTATGGGCCTCAATATGGCCCTTCACAGTACGGACCTTATCCGCCTCCGTCGTGGTATGGATATGTGCCAACTCCCACCGAGATTTCGACGCCGCTTTCCTATGGAAAGGTGTCGCCGGGATCTCCAATGGCGAGCCTAGAATTATCCAATAAGGCCAATGGCCATGTTTATGTGTCGCTTCAAGGTACGGCGAGAGACGGAACCAATATTATTCGCGAATACCCGGTATGGGGGACCTTCAGTGTAACCATACCCGCTGGTTATTACTACTATGTGGCCTCGGTGGGTGGACAGGAATTCAGTGGAGCCATTAACCTGCCCGGACATTCGGGCCATTCCCTTACGTTCCACAGCAATGGAGTGGATGCACAATAGCAATGTGACAGTGATGACAATCGTTATTAGCCGTCAGCGAATGCTGGCGGCTATTGTTATAATCAGCCCAATTCGCCGCGGAGGGCACAGATATGAGTAAAGTCTACGATTACGTTATTATTGGTTCCGGCTTTGGGGGAAGTGTTTCAGCCATGAGACTGACGGAAAAAGGATATTCTGTTCTCGTCCTCGAAAAAGGCAAACGGTTCAACGATAACGACTTCGCCAAAACCAACTGGCAATATTGGAAGTATCTCTGGATGCCGGCCATCCGCGCATATGGCGTTTTGCAAATCAGCATCCTCAAAGGTGCGATGATTCTGCACGGCGCGGGCGTGGGCGGCGGAAGTCTCGGTTACGCCAATGTGCTCGAAGTTCCCACTGACGAAACCTTTGCAACGCCTGCATGGAATCAACCGATTGCATGGGGAAAGATCCTCGAGCCACATTATGGGACCGCCAAGCGAATGCTCGGTGCCGCGCGTAATCCAAAACTATGGAAGGCTGATGAAGTTCTAAAGCAATTCGCGGATGAGCGCAGCATGAGCCAAACATTCCGTGCAACTGAAGTCGGCGCATATTTTGGCGACCCGAATCAAAGCGTGCCTGATCCATATTTCGGCGGTGAAGGCCCGGCGCGCGCTGGATGTAATCACTGCGGCGGGTGCATGGTCGGCTGCCGATATAACGCGAAAAATACGCTGCCGAAAAATTATTTGTATTTCGCGGAAAAGAATCATGCGGAAATTATTTCAGAAGCAGAAGTCATGGATATAACCCCCCTCCGAGAGGAGGGCGGTTATCAGATCGAATTTAAGTCGAGCACACGCTTCTTAAACGGATACCGGAGATGGGTCCAGGCCAGACGCGTAATCTTATCTGCGGGTGTGATGGGCACGATCAAGTTGTTATTGAATCTGCGCGATGTTAAAAAATCTTTACCAAATCTTTCACCGCGACTTGGCGATATGGTGCGGACGAATTCCGAAGCATTGCTCGGATCGGTCGCCAGAAAATCTGACATCAATTATTCGGAGGGGATCGCAATCTCCTCGATTTACAATCACGACAAGATCACGCGCGTAGAGCCGGTGCGCTACCCTGATGGCTCATCACTGATGCGTTTTCTCGCCGCGCCGCTGATCGATACAGACGTAAGCATACCGACTCGATTGTTAAGATTTTTAGGTTGGGCAGTGACACATCCGATTGACTTCTTGAAGGCATTGGTTCTGCCGGGCTGGGCACACAACGTGACGATTTTATTGGTGATGCAACACGCCGATAATCGAATGCGATTTAGAATGGGAAGAAGTTTGTTTACGCTGTTCCGACGCGGCATGGTCGCCGAGGCAGAACCCGGTTATGAAATCCACGCACAGGTGAAAGGTTCGCATGAGTTGACGCGTGAATTTGCAAAAAGAACGAATGGCGTGGCGCTCGGATCAATTGGCGAAAACATCCTGGGCTTGCCAACCACCGCGCACATTCTCGGCGGCGCGCCGATCGGAAAAGATTCAAGCGAAGGAGTAGTGAACGAAGATTTTGAAGTGCATAATTATGCCGGCCTGTACATCATTGACGGCGCGATCATGCCCGCCAATCCGGGAGTCAACCCGTCGCTGACCATCACCGCGCTGGCAGAATATGCGATGTCGAAAATACCCGCAAAGAAATGAGCACCTATGAACAGTGACTTTCAAACATCCAAAGACTGTGCTGTGCGACTCGATGAACAGGACAAGCTTGCCTCCTATCGTAACGACTTCGCCATCAGGGATCCCGATTTAGTCTACTTCGATGGCAATTCACTTGGACGTTTGACCAAAGCCTCGCTCGAACGTGCAAGACAAATCATTGAAGAAGAATGGGGAAAGGAATTAATCCGCGGCTGGAATAAAGGCTGGTGGGAATCACCCACGCGTGTGGGCGAAAAGATCGCGCAATTAATTGGAGCTGCAGCAGGAGAGGTAATCGTTGGTGACACCACTTCGATCAACTTGTTCAAACTGACGATGGCCGCACTGGCACTTCTTCCCGAAAGGAAGTGCATCGTTACCGATACGCTCAACTTCCCCTCAGATTTGTACATCCTGCAGGGATGTGTCCAACTGCTCGGGCACAAGCATAAAATCATTCGCATCGGCTCAAAGGACGGAGACATCACGCCCGATCTCGCCGTGCTCGAAAGAGCGATCGACAATGATACGGCTCTGGTCACCCTCTCGCATGTCGTTTTCAAAAGCGGCTATCTTTACGACATGGCCGCCGTGACCGAACTTGCTCATCGCAAAGGCGCGCATGTGTTGTGGGATTTAAGTCATTCGGCAGGCGTAATGCCCATCGCCCTCGGTCAATGTAAGGTGGATTTCGCCATCGGTTGCACATATAAATATCTCAACGGCGGGCCTGGCGCGCCTGCCTTTCTTTACGTGAACCAGTCACTGCAGGATAGAGTCTCTTCGCCGATCTGGGGTTGGTGGGGACAAAACAAGCCATTCGCCTTCGACCTCGATTACGCTCCTGCTCAGGGAGTGAATCGTTTCCTCACCGGGACCCAGCCCATGCTTTCTCTGCTGACGATGGAAGCTGCGCTTGACCCGCTTCTCGAAGTAGGGATGGAAGCCATCCGCACAAAATCCGTTTTATTGACTGAGTACGCATCCTACTTGACCGATCACTTGCTCGCTCCGCTTGGCTTTTCACTCGGCTCCCCGCATGACCCCGCCAGACGCGGCTCGCACATAAGCATCCGGCATGAGGAAGGTTACCGCATTAGTCGCGCGCTAATCGAAGAGATGAACCTCATTCCCGATTTCCGCGAACCTGATAATATTCGCCTCGGCTTTGCGCCGCTCTACACGACTTTCAGCGAAGTATGGGAAGGATTTAATCGCATCCACCAAGTGGTGGCAGAAAAAAGATACGAGAACTTTCCAAAGCAAAGGGCTACAGTTACGTAATCCATGGCAAAGATTTTTCACGCACTTTAGGTTTAACAGTAGAGGTGGATCGCGATCCACCTTACAATTTATTTTTTTCATCATGATACAATCGCTCTTCGAGGAGCGAGATTTTCATGGCCTCAGATTCAATCATCGTTGAGCAATTGACAAAAACTTATCAAGTCTCTGAGCGCGAAGGCGGATTCGGCGCGGCGGTACGTGGATTTTTCAAAAGAGAATATACGGACGTGAACGCAGTACAAGGCGTCAGTTTCCGGATTCAGCCCGGCGAAATCGTCGGCTTTCTCGGCCCGAACGGCGCCGGGAAAACCACCACACTGAAAATGTTATCAGGGTTATTGAATCCAACTTCCGGCAAAGCACAGGTGCTCGGCTTTACGCCTTGGGAACTCAAGCCCGATTATCTGCGTTCCATGACGCTGGTGATGGGACAGCGAAACCGCCTCTCGTGGGACATTCCCGCTGCCGATTCGTTCCTGCTCGATCAAGCCATTTATCGAATTCCCGATGATATTTATCAGCGCACGTTCAAAGAACTGGATGAACTGCTCGAGTTGAGTCCGCTGATGAAAAAGCCAGTACGCAATCTGTCACTGGGTGAACGAATGAGATGCGAACTGGCGGTCGGCTTGATCCATAGTCCCAAGGTTTTGTTCCTCGATGAACCCACCATCGGACTCGACATCACCGCGCAGTCGAGCATCCGCGACTTTTTGCGTGAATACAATCGCCGAACGGGCGCGACGATCCTATTGACCAGCCACTACATGGCAGACGTCACGGCTTTGTGCGAACGCGTCATCATCATCCATCTTGGCAAACTCAAATATGATGGCGGTCTCTCTGATCTTTCGCACAAGATCGCACCATTCAAGTTAATCGGTGTGATTCTGCGTGACACTGCGGTGCACGATCTGAACAAGTATGGGAAGCCGGTTGAGAACGAGGAAGATCGGGAAAAAAGTTATATTCAAGTCGACGCCAAAAATGTGACGACAGTCGCCGAGCGCATGTTAGCTGAACTTCCGATCCACGACATCACCATTGCCGATCCGCCCATCGAGGATGTGATCGAGCAAGCCTTTGAAGGATAATCATGCTGCGCATCTATCAACGCATGGGTCAGGTCAACTGGGCGGAGCAATGGCAGTATCGCGCCAATCTCTTCATGTACATTCTTTATGGGCTCATCACGCCGATTGTTTATATTGCGGTCTGGACTTCCATCGCCAACGCGCAAGGCAGTGTCAGCGGACTCACCGCCAATGACTTCATTGTTTATTACATGATCATGCTGCTCGTGGATCAGGTCACCGGCGAAACTGTTGTTTATAATTTTGCATACAAGATTCAGGACGGTTCGCTCTCCAGCGAAATCATTCTACCGGTTCATCCGCTCCTGACGCGCACCTTGATGAACAACATCGCATTCAAGGTGATGACCACCTTCGTGTTGATTCCCGTTTGGTTATTGCTTTCGCTTCTCTTCCAGCCGGCATTTGCTTCCGTTACCTTAAACAATGTTTTGCTGGCGATTCCAGCAATGATCTTCGGGTTCGCCATCAACTTCCTGCTCAGCTCGGCCATTGTCTGTGTTGCATTCTGGACGACGCGCGTTTGGGCGTTATACCGTTTGTACGGAATCCCTGTGGCGTTATTCTCCGGTCAGTTTGTTCCGTTGCAGTTGATGCCAAAAATTATTCAGACGATGGCAATCTATTTGCCTTTCCAATTATTCAAATATTTTCCGACTCAATTGATTTTAGGAAATCTTTCCCCACACGATATCTTGCTTGGTTACAGCATGGACATTTTGTGGCTCATTTTCGTATATGTTTTATTCCGCATCGCATGGCGTAGCGGACTAAAACAATATACAGCCGTTGGCTCTTAACATGGACACCTTACATTTGATACGAACTTTCATCAAGGTCAACGTTCAGATGTCATTGGCATATCGGTCGGAAGCCGTGATTGAGTTCCTGCTTGACCTAATGTGGCTGGGCTGGGAACTGCTAAGTCTCCAAATTATCTTTGGAAATACGCAATCGCTGGGCGGATGGAGCAAGGGCGATTTGATCGCGTTGATGGGCGTGCTCCTGATGGTCAACACCTTTATGTCGGCGCTGATCTGGCCCAATACGGATTTTTTCAACGCCGCTATGCACGATGGCTCGCTCGATTATATGTTGCTTCAACCGGTCAACAACCTGTTCCTGGTCACTTTTTCGCGCATTTCAATTTGGCGGATTGTGGATCTGATCGTTGCAATAATATTGATAGTGATCGGTGTCCGAATGGCTGGAGATATTGTTACCCCATTCAACCTCGCGACCTTCCTGCTCTTGATCGCTTCGGGGTCACTCGTCCTCTACAGCCTCTGGATCGTACTTATTGCGTTCACCTTTTGGTTCACCAAATTCGACAATAACGTGACGATCTTGCAGGCCTTGACAGATACAGGTCGTTATCCGATCACGGTATACCCCTGGTGGCTGAGAATCATCGTCACATTCATCATACCAATCGGTCTGGCTACAACGATTCCAGTCCAGGCCTTACGCGGCGAATTGAGTCTGCAACAAGTATTTATATTTTTAGCGGTCAGCATCGTCACTTTACTGGTTGCATCACAAATATGGAAACTCGGAATAAAACGTTATAGTGGAGCAAGTAGTTGATGGATGTCATTGCGGGACCCCGCAGGGGTCGTGGCAATCTCAGATACCATGCAAACAGGAGATTGCCATCTCGCCGCTGGGCGGCTCCTCGCAACGACAATCGAATTCTTTATTTCTTTCTATTCTTTACATACACCTTCAGCGCTTCACGCATAAACTCCGCCAAGCCGGGATGAACTTTTTCATAGTTGGCTTTGAAGCGCGGATCATCGTTATATAAATCGGTCAAGCCAACCAATTGCTCATCATTCGGCGACCAGAAATATCGCATATGCTCATGCCAGCGCGCAATAATCGCTTGCACATCCTGGCTGGCCGCACCTTTTGACATCACCGCGGCAAGATCGGAATAAAGAGCATTTCCTTCGGCAAGAATCTTTTGCTTCTCAGCATCCGAGTAGGATTTCCATTTCCTGTTCGAGGCAGCGACAGTTTCCGGGTCCCATCTCTGCGCGGCTTCTTCGGCGTACTTCTCTTGTTCCTCCTCGCTAAAACCTTCAAAGAGTCCTTTTGGATTCATTTTCTTTTTGCCTTTCAAATCGTTGATCGTGTTGTCCACGGTTTGAAGCAGACGCTCCAATCGAGCCATACGTTTTTTCAGTGCGACTTTATGGCTCTCCAATGCTCTCAACACATCGAAGTGGCTCTGTGCCATAATCTTCTTGATGTCTTCGAGTGGCATGTCCAATTCGCGGTAAAACAAAATTTGTTGCAATCGCAACAGCGACTCCTCCCCGTAATAGCGATAGCCGTTATCGCCAACTGAGGACGGCTTGAGGAGACCCATTGCATCATAATGACGCAAGGTTCGCGGCGTGACTCCCGCCAGTTTGGAAAGTTGCTTGACAGTGAACATGCCGCAACTATAAACCATGACGTGACGTTAATGTCAAGGGGTGATCTAATGGTCATGGCGAGTCGTCGTTTCGAACGAAGCGAGGACGGCGTGATAATCTCATATAAAGTAAAATTGGTATATGAACATTCTTTATTCTGATGAAGCTATTATCGTTCTCGACAAACCGGCTGGACTCCCCGTCCTTCCTGATGGCTGGGAAAAAGATTCGACGTATTTGGTCAAAATGCTTGAAGAACAATTCGGGAAAATATTTATCGTCCATCGCCTCGATAAACCTACATCGGGCATCATGGTTTTTGCGCGGACGGCTGAAGCGCACCGCTCGCTCAACATGCAATTCGAGAAGCATGAAGCGTCGAAGATTTATCGTGCCATTGCGGAGGGCAATCCGAACTGGAATGAGAAGATTGCCAAACATCCATTGCGAGTCAATGTCGGGCACAAGCATCGTACAATGGTCGACGATAAGAACGGAAAACCATCCGAGACGAGATTCAAAATTCTTAAACGATATCCGGATTACGTCCTGCTTGAAGCGGAACTGTTGACGGGGCGCACACATCAAATCCGAGTCCATGCGTATGCGTTGGGTCATCCGCTTTTAGGGGATGTTCTCTATAGTGCGCCTGAAACAAATCTCATTGCGCGTCCGGCATTGCAAGCGTATTCCTTAACATTCACACATCCACGGACCAACGAACGGCTGACGTTCACTGCACCCTATCCCCCAGATTTTGAATCTGCGCTAAAAAACGTAGGAGCTGGGTTTCCCAGCCCCTACACGTTATGAAATTTTGCGCGCTTCCATATAGAAGCGTTTCTCACGTGCCTCGCCCATCGAAAACGTTTTGCGCGGCAAGGCGCCATCGAGAATCACCGTTTTGAACAGATCGGACTTGCTCATGCCGGGCAGATAAATGGCAGCGTTGTTCGGTTGGCTTCCCAATTTCACAACGACATCCCTACCATGTACATAATCAATCTTCTCCGCGCCGCCATCTTTCATGAATGGATCGAGAAAAGATTGAATCGTGCCGACCGGCAAATTGGAAGAAGGATGGGCGATCTCAAGCACACCAAATCCCTTCCCGCCTATTACCAGACCAACAGCCTGCTTCTCACCATGTGCTTGATCCACGACCTTGACCATTTCGTCCGCGCTCGCAACCGGTGCGTATTCGAAATCTTTGTCAAAGACTGATTGCATCGAGGCGAATAAGCTTTTCTTCAATCCAAACAATACACGATGGATGGGTTCAAACTCCAAGCCTTCGTCATGGACATTTTCAATTTCCACCAGTGCATAACGCGCAGGATGATCCATGCCGACCTGCGGCTTGACCTTTTCCCAAATGGCTTTGGCCGTCGCGAGCGAATGATTGCCATCGCCCATTGCAAACAGAAGCACGGGACTCTTGGAGTCAATGCGATATTTCTTCGCGAAGACGTCAGGCTTAGCGAGTCCACGCAGCGCTTCGACGATTTTATTCTCAAAATCCGAATTGACACCATAACCTGCAAGATGTCCGCTATCGAGCATCAAATCGAAATCATATAGTTTTTCAAGTGTAGATTTGGCCGCACGCAACGGCTCGATGACCGTGCGATTGGGATCGTCGATCAACACTAGAATATGCGGCAACTCCAAAGCCGCGCCTTCGCGAATTTTCATGCGCGGCGGCAGGCGTTCGACAATGGTTCCCTCGGTGGCACGAATCAGACTCGTCGAACCTTTGGTGTAATCGTAGTGTTCGAGGTCAAGGCCAAGAACAATGCCTTTGCGCGTTTTGCCAGCAACGGTGCGCTCGACGTAGATCAATCCTTCGTGCGCTTGAAGAATTCCAGCATCCAGATATTTTCGCATTGTGGATTGAATGTTTTGAATGCGGTCCGCCGCGTCCGGCTTTTCCAAATAAACTTCGGGGAAAGTCAAATTCAACGTGGATGGAGCATCGCCGACGATCTTCTCGACTTGATTCCAGTATTCCGGTTCGGAGGTGAATTGATCGCAGGCGATGACCGCCCATTTCTTTAAGTCCACGCCGGGTTTAGGTAAATAAACCTGTGGGATTTGAATGCCAATATCGCTGATGATTTTCATGCAGGCTCCAAATAAATTGGTGGTCGAGTAGGCGGCGGAGTCTCGGTACAACCTTCGGTCTACTCGACCACCGTCGCCGTATCGAGACCCTATTTTCCGTTCTTCGCAAACGCGATCAGCTTCTCGGCCACTTCCGCGCCGACGCGGCCCTGCGCTTCCTTCGTCGCCGCGCCGATGTGGGGCGAACAAATTACATTCGGCAGTTTGACCAGCTTCCAATCGGACGGCGGTTCTTCGGCATAAACATCCATGGCCGCGCCCGCAACCTTGCCGCTCACCAGCGCATCGTGCAGCGCGTTCTCATCAATGATGCCGCCGCGCGCGCAGTTGATCACTCGCACGCCATTCTTCATTTTAGCGAATTGATCCTTGCCAATCATGTTTGCGGACTCTTTCGTCTTCGGAAGATGCAGGCTGATGTAATCAGATTGCGCCAATAGCTCATCAAGCTTAACCATCTTCACACCCTCGACCGCTTTGACATATGGATCATATGCGATGACGGTCATACCCAGGGCCTTGGCGCGTTTCGCAACTTCCTTGCCAATATTTCCAACGCCAACAAGTCCAAGAGTCTTGCCGCCGATCTCATCGCCTTCGAAATTCTTCTTCTCCCATTTTTCGGATTTCATCGAAGCCGCGGCTTGATAAGTCGAACGGGCCAGAGCAAACATATAACCAACTGTCAGTTCAGCCACCGAAGCAGAACTCGCCATCGGCGTGTTCATAACGGTGATGCCTTTGGACTTGGCATAATCGGCATCAATCGTATCGAGACCGACGCCGCCGCGCACAATGACTTTCAGGTTGGGACAAACATCAATTAACGGTTGCCGCACCTTGGTCCGCGAACGAACGACCATGCCGTCATAGGCGGGCAATACTTTGGGAAGTTCCTCCGGCGTGATGTCATCGCGCACATCCACCGTCAGGCCAGCGGAGCGCATTTGTTCAATGGCCTCTTTTTCAGTTTTGTCGCAAACTAAAATCTTCATCAGATCCTCCTTTTGGGAAATGAAGTTGACATCAGGGACACGCTCCCTGTTTGGAAATTTGCTCTTAACGGATTCATTCTAACCACCAAAAAATGCTTTGTCAACGACGGAAATCAGTATCGATTCGTGCTGATTGTTCTTGGTAATTGTCAGACAAAGAGATATAATAAGATGAAAATAAAATCCCAGCGCACCTTGCGCATGTCCAAACAAATGAAGGAGTAAATGTCATGTCTGATTCAAAGCGTGTCTACAACTTCAACCCCGGTCCTGCCGCCCTGCCATATGAAGTCCTGCAACAGGCGCAGCTCGAAATGCTGGATTACAAAGGCACCGGCATGTCGGTGATGGAAATCAGTCATCGTTCCAAAGAATTCGAAAGCATCATCCAAACTGCCGAAGCGGATTTGCGCGAACTGCTCGGCATCCCCGCCAACTATAAAGTAATGTTCCTGCAAGGCGGGGCGTCGTTACAGTTTGCCATGTTGCCGATGAACTTGCGCGCCACCGGCTCCGCCGATTACATTGTGACCGGCACCTGGAGCAAGACCGCGTTCAAGGAAGCGCAGAAGCTTGGGACGACGCACGCCGCGGCCAACACCGAAAGCGAAGGCTTCAAGTCTTTGCCGGCCAAACTCGATCTCGATCCAAAGGCTGCGTATTTGCATTTCACATCCAACGAAACGATTCACGGCGTGGAATTTTTCAAAGAGCCGATGCCACCGGCCGGAGTTCCGCTGGTTTGCGATTCGTCGTCAGATTTCATCAGCCATCCCGTGGATGTTTCCAAGTACGCCCTGATCTATGCCGGCGCTCAGAAGAATGCCGGACCGTCGGGCGTGGTCATCGTGATCGCGCGCGACGATATGCTCGAGCGGACTCCCGCCAATCTCCCCGTTATGCTCGATTACAAAACATTGGCCGCCAGCGGATCACTGCACAACACGCCGCCCTGCTATGCGATCTACATTTGCAGTTTGGTCTTCAAGTGGGCCAAGGGACTCGGCGGACTGGAAGCGATTGGCAAACGCAACCATGCCAAAGCGGATCTGGTTTACAAAGCGATTGATGAAAGCGGCGGCTTCTATCGCGGCCACGCCAATAAAGATGCGCGCTCAATCATGAACATTCCGTTCCGGCTGCCCTCCGAGGAACTCGAAGATGCCTTTGCATCTGAATCCAAGAAGAATGATTTGATCGGTCTCAAAGGTCATCGTTCGGTCGGCGGGATGCGTGCTTCACTGTATAACGCGCTGGACGTCAAGGCCGCAGAAGAGTTAACGAAGTTCATGCGCGAGTTCCAGAAGAAGCACGGATAAATGATTTAACCACAAAGGACACGAAGAGCACGAAGTAAGTTAGCAGACCTCGGAGGTTTTGAAAATCTCCGAGGTCTTTGTTTAAAACGCGACCCCCGAGTTTGACTCGGAGGTCGTTTGTTATGTAGAACTCAAAATAGCAAGTACGGTTTTAATAGCATTGATACAATGCATAGCAAAATAGAGATAAGAACTACTACTAAAACACCAAGGATAATTATCTGCCAACTCTCCATACCAAAAACTTTCTTTCTTTTCATCACGAGTGAGTCAGATGAGGCAGATGGCTGGTTTAAAGATGTGGTCAGCCCAAGAAGTGCTTTACTTGGGTGAAACTCAGACAAGCGATTTGTACTATTGTCAAGAGGTGTGTTGAATGAAGATACAGGCTCTTTCGGCTGTTGTTGATTCCCTTTATCAGCTTGGCTAGGCAGTTCAAGTACAGAAGCCTTAGTCACCTGCTGAAGTTTGGAAAGAGACAGAACTTCATATACACATTTATGAACATCCTTGAAAACCTCGGTTCCTGTAAATCTAATAATTTGATAACCAAGCCTCTGTAAGTAACGCTCACGCTCTGCATCCTTTGTGATTTTCTCTTTTGTATTATGATATTTATAACCATAAAGTTCTATAACTTCTTTTTTGCTTGGAATAAGAAAATCAACGCGATACTTCTGGTCTATCCACACCTCTTTTTGCAATTCAGGAATAAGTGGTTTGGCCGTTTCCCAAAAGGAGATTTCAATCGGTGACGGCGCCGTTTGCTCATAATACTTTCGATATTGCTTCTTGAATGGCATATTCTTTAGATTACTCATTATGAGGATTTTATTGTCTAAAACTTCTAAAAGATAACGCCCTGTTATGCATATATAGAACTTTGTACAAAAATTATACAACCTATCTCAAACGACACTGCGCATTAATCATTGCATCCAACTTACAGAATCAATTCAAAAACGATAACTTGTTATAATTCTGCCTATGGATTTTTTCTTCCCCGAAGATGGCTTGCAACGGATGACACCCGAAGAGACGCACATTACATCTCTGACCGCAGAGCCGTATCCCGATGGGGAACGCGTGCGAGTGAATATCGAGATGACGCCGTTTCAAATGCGTCCATATATCGAAGTCCTGCTCACCGATGTCAATGGCAATGAAGTTGCCACAGCCAGCATTGTCGAACCGATGGGATGGAAATTGGAATTCACCATGCACCTGCGCGGTGCAAAGGCTAGTCCGTTCAAGATTGAAGCCAAATTGTTTTATCCCGATGGTCCGCACGACGAGCCGATCCTACACACCTTCGATGTCCCTTCAACGAATTGAACATAAATGTCACATTCCCCCAAATCCCTAAGTCTAATTTCAATCTCCATTGTTCTTGCCCTCACTCTGATCGGCTGTGCTTCGAAAGCCACCCCAACCTCCACACCCACTTTTGCTGAACCTACCAATACGCCAACCGTAACGTCCACACCGGTTGTACCCAAAGATGTGATGATCCTGTCCATCGAAGAGAACGGGTACGCGCATCTCTTTGCGACCATCCCCGCCCAATTAACGCTGACCCGCCTCACGTCTGGGCAATGGAGCGATATTGATCCCGCCATGAGTCCGGATGGAAAACGGATCGCGTTCGCCTCCAATCGCGATGGATATTGGAATCTTTATACATTAGATATCCAAAGTGGAAATGTCGTTCAACTCACGAATGATCACAATTACAACGCCGCGCCCACATGGTCTCCCGATCTGGCATGGATCGCGTACGAAACCTATCAGAACGGCAACCTGCAAATTGCGTTGCTATCCTTGATGAATCCCGGACAGGAACCCATTATCTTAACCAACGATTCTTCGACGAGTCATTCACCAGCCTGGGCACCCAACGGGCGACAGATTGCCTTCGTCTCGAACCGCACTGGCGATGATGACGTGTGGCTGGCTGACCTTAACAAGACCGGACCGGACCGTTATACAGACGTCACTCAAACGCCGCAAGCCGCGGAAAGTCATCCCGTTTGGAATTCGGATGGAACTCAACTTGCATGGGCATCCTCCTCATCGCAGAACGTGGATGCCAACGGAATTTATGTTTGGGATGTAACACAACCCAACCAAGCTCCCAAATGGGTCGGCGACGGTGATTGGCCCGCATGGAACTCTCATGGCGATGAAATTGTGGCGGGCGTGACTGGTGCGAATCAACAACTAATAACGGCGTTTACAACAAAAGGCAATCCATTGCTTCTACCTGCGCCTCTGCCTGGAATTTTGCGCGGCATTATCTGGCCAAACATCATCCTGCCCGATCCCCTTCCGCAAATCTATCAGGAGGCCGCGATGCAAACACCGCCGGCCTTATGGGCTCCGCTTGTCACCCCCATCAGTGGAGTACCGTTGCAACGGCAGATTGTGGTACCGCTTTCGAGTGTTCAAGCGCCTTATCCGCAATTGCAGGATCTCGCAGACGACTCCTTTAACGCTTTGCGCCAGCGCGCCATCACAGATGCTGGATGGGACGCGCTGGCCGGCCTCGAGAATGCTTTTGTGCCGCTGACCACTGCCCTCGATCCGGGTCTTGGTGAAGACTGGCTTTATACGGGTCGCGCCTTTGCTCTCAATTCACTAATGATCAATGCCGGATGGATGGCAGTTGTGCGCGAGGATATCGGCTCGCAAACCTATTGGCGGCTTTACATCCGCGCCCAAAAACAAGATGGCTCTGAAGGCGAACCGATTGAGAATCCGCCTTGGGATTTGAACGCCCGCTATGATCTCGATCCGGTCATTTATGAAGCCGGAGGAAAATACAGCGATGTTCCCGCTGGCTATTGGGTCGACTTCACGTCGCTGGCCCAAGCGTATGGCTGGGAACGCCTGCCGGCGCTGCCCAACTGGCGCAACTATTACACGGGTGCGCGCTTTACCGAATTCGCGCTGACTGGTGGCTTGGATTGGTATTCTGCCATGCTCCAGCTTTATCCACCTGATGCATTATATACAGCAACTGCCGTTTTGCCTCCGACCTTAACGCCCACGATCACGCCTGTACCGAGCAGGACACCCGCGCCGACCAACACACCGCGCAATACGTTCACGCCTTCGGTGACCTCAACCTCGACTCCGCCGACGAATACACCGACTGCAACATCCACGCCCAAATAATAATCCCATGATGAATCAAACACCTCATTGCAAGCGGAGCGAAGCAATCTCCAATTTCAACAGGAGCTTGCTTCGAGGCTTGATTCTGATATTGGTTTTTTTGCTGAGCGCCTGTTCCATGAACATCTTTAACAGCACAACACCGACGCCTGTAGTTCAAATTGAAAACGGCCCGCAGAGCGAAGTCCAGTATGTAGCGGTCACTCCAACCTTGGAGCCATTCCGCTTTTATTTGCCCACGCCCGGCGCGGCACCTATTTCTGGTTGGCGTCCGCCGCTGTATCCAATACCGTGGGCAGTCTCGCCGTATGATCACTTTTACTTTGCGCGTCCCATCGCCGCGGACCAGGTCAATTGGCCGCTCGCTGATTATCGGTACGGCGGAGTGTGGACACCAGGCATTGTTCACACGGGCGTGGATATTGATGCTCCTTACAGCACACCGATTTTGGCGGCTGGAGCCGGTACAATTGTTTGGGCAAACTGGGGATTGTTCACTGCAGCTCCAGGTAATCATGATGATCCATACGGACAGGCGGTTGCGATTCGCATGGACTTTGGCTATGAAGATCAACAGCTTTATACTGTTTACGCTCACATGAGCAAGATCATTGCCATCTTGGGGCAGCATGTAAACACGGGCGATGTGATTGGGTTGGTTGGTGCAACCGGCCATGTAACCGGACCGCATGTACATTTCGAAGTGAGGTTGGGATATAACTCGTTTTACGACACCTATAATCCTGAGTTATGGATGGCGCCGCCTCAAGGCTGGGGGGTTCTGGTCGGCAACATCGGCGATAACACCGGGATGACGTTCCAGCAGTTGGAAGTGGATGTTACCAGCACAACATCAAATGCTTCCTATATGGTCAAGACTTATGGGCCCGGACCAGTAAATCATGATCCGTATTACGATGAAAATATGGTTTTGAGTGATCTGCCTGCCGGCATTTACAAGGTCAGTTTCAATTATGAGGGCAGGGAAAAACAGGATTGGATGCGCATCTATCCCGGACAAATAACATACTTTACTTATCATGGCATCAACTTTAATTTAGCGCCTCCGCCCCCACCGACAAAGGATTTTCTGCCCATCACGCCGCCTCCACTGGCGACCCCTTGACGGGAAATTATCGGCTTGACAAACGCACTCATTTGTGCTATATTTAGGGCATAAGGAAAAGCCCGAATGAATAACATCACCTTCAAACAACTCCGCAATCTAACAGAAGATCAGGCCCGCGAAATGCTTGAGGCTGTACGCTGGCCGAATGGCGCAATCTGCCCCCGTTGTGGTTCTGACCGAGCGCACAAGCTAGAACCCAAAACCGAAGGTAAGACTCATGTCCGCGCTGGCGTGTACTTCTGTGGTGCTTGCCGCAAGCAGTTTACCGTCACGGTTGGTACAGTGATGGAACGCTCGCGAATCAAGATCGCCGATTGGTTGATGGGTTTTTATTTGGTTTGCTCATCCAAGAAGGGCATCTCTGCTCATCAATTACATCGCACGCTTGGACTCTCTTATGAAACCGCTTGGTTTATGGAACATCGAATCCGCTTCGCTATGACACAAGAGCCATTAGATAATCTCATGGACGGCGAAGTAGAACTGGACGCAACTTACATCGGAGGGAAGGACAAGAACAGGCACTATTCGCAGTTACCACCAAAGAAAAACAAAGCGGCTTGGGATGCTTACACTAAGACCCCCGTCTTTGCTCTGGTAGAACGCGGTGGTGAGTTACGCGCTCGCAAGATGAAGAATATTTCCAATTACAACATGCGTGATGAAGTTAGGAAATATGTTAGTCATGATGCTACTCTAATGACCGATCAGGCTACGGGCTATGAAATGTTGGACAAGGAATACGCGCACCGAGAAATTGTAGATCACAGCAAGAAACAATATGTCAATGAAGTCGGAGCTTCCACAAACACTCTTGAGGGTTGGTTTGGTCTTTTGAAGCGCGGTGTTACTGGCACATTTCATCATGTAAGCGAACAACATTTAGATCGTTATGTTGACGAGTTTGCTTTTCGATATAACCGCCGCGATGTTTCGGACGCAGAACGGACAGCAATGGCAGTCAAGGCAAGTGCTGGCAAGCGGTTGATGTACAAAGACCCAATCAAAAAATAAATCCAGAAGGCGGCAATGCCGCCTTCTTTTTATGTTATAATCATTTCATCAATGGTCTGGGAGGGATTTGAACCCTCATGCTGTGAAGCGGTGTATACCAAGTACACCATGTATACCAAGTTCCATCACCAGACCAAAATTGTGACCCTGCTAACCGGCGGGGTCTCGGCTTTAACTTGGGGCAAATTAGATTACCCGTTAAATCGCCTTGCATAAATTTTTGGCGGGGGCATAAAAAACTCCTTTCGATAATCATATTAGCAGACTATCGCAAAGGCGGCTGAGGAATCCGCAAAACTCTAAATATCCGCGATCCATTCCCCCCTTTAAAAGATTACGGAAATTGCGGAATTCGCAATTTCCGTAATCTTACCAATTCTCTAAATCTTCCCTCCAGTGATAGGTTTTTATATACCAATTAGCCCGAAGGTTAGGCGCATTAATTCGCGCTGTTTCTGAATTAATTTCCGCAATTTGACAAGACGCTACCCATCCATTTATAGGCTTATTCTTTGATATTGCGTCTTCTCTTATTTTCGCTAATTCTCGAATTTTTTCACGCGTTCCAGTATTTGGTTTTTGATGTAGTTTGGCGTTCTTTTTGTTGGGTTTGCTTTTGAGGGCCTGCTTAATTTGATTTAGTTCGTTTTTAATGGCCTGCAAATCATTATTCGCATCCTCTTTTTTATAATTCATTGCCTTTGCAAGGAGTCCCCATAACCTGCTTGCCTCCGCGTTTTCAAGTATAACAGCTAATCCTAAATCGAAATCGTCGTCAGCGTTTAATTTATTCCATAATTGCACCATCTCTCCATATTCCGCCGAACCTAAAAAATCTTTGTTCTTAATAAAAGAATTGTCACCATACGTCATTATATATTTTGTTTTCCATGCCATTTTTTGATTTCCTTTTTGATTTTGCTCTTTCTCTCGCCTCAGCCTTTCCAACTCGGCACGGAGCGAGACTATTTCTTTTTTCATTTCCTTTGCATTATCAACAATTATTTCTCTTTGGATTTGCGGTGTTGTAGGTGGAAGTTCTTTGATGAATTGAGGCACTAATACATCTGTCACCCTTGCTGTATTATTCACCTCCTTATAAAGGCCTAAAATTCCTGCCTCAAGTTGAGAAAAACTTGATACCTGTGTATCTGTAATTTGTAAAAGGTAATCTGCCCACGTTTTAGAATAGCCTCTCATTATTTCTTCAATTTGAGAAATATAATTGCTTGTTGGTAATGATGCGACAAGCGCTGCCACCAGGTCTCTCGCCGATCTTTGGATGGAGTCATAAGTTGAGGTGATACTATTTAATGCCTCTGGCTCAACGACTATTTCTAATTCCACTTTTTCTGCATTCGGTGCTATCTTTTTCTTTATGTTCTTAGACATAAAAACGCCTCGCTATCGCAGAGGCGTTTAATTCAGGCATGATATAATGCCGATAATGCCAGTCGCCTCTACCGCGCTGGATATGGCCGGAAGTGCTACAACACTATCCGGCTTTCTTTTGGAAGATTATATCATTTGGGATTATACTTAAAACATGGAAAACAAAAAAGACAGTAAGATTACTAATGAAAAACCGGTCTCCCTCTTCCCTCTTGACTTCAAAGAGGCCCTAGCCGCGTTTTTGCAGGTGAAGCCAAAGTCGAAAGAGGAGATGGATAAGGCGATCAAACAGAAAGAAAAGAAGAATAAAAAACCCAGCGATTAAGCTGGGCTTTTTATTTGTTACAAGCGAACGTCTCTCGATGCAAGCGCAAGCAGTATTACTTGGTGATTATCTTGGGAAACCTTTATTAGTATCCTAAGGGCCGGGACTTGAATTCCGTTCCTATCTACTCTTGAAGTGAATACAAATCGAATATCTTCCCGACCTGGTAAAACAGGCAGATTTTGCGGACTTTTCAATGCGGCCAACCGGATTACATTAAGAATAGTCTCAATATATTCAGACCCCACACCAATTTCTGAACAAAGGTATTTTACATCAGCTTTGAATTTCTTATCCTCACTGATGCTATATTGCTCTCCACCTTCACCATCCATATTTGGTTATCAACTCCTGCGCCCAATCCTCATCTTCTTCACCGCGCCATGAATTAGAAAGATAAGCCGCCTCATAAGGAATGCTTTGTTTATCATCAAACATCTTCCACGCGATTCCATGAGACCATTCACTTACTCGGTCAGCATTTTCCCCCCACAATGCTGATATCACCTCGTCAACCATTGCTATATCTCTTGGCTTGAACAGATTCAAGTTAGCGTCACGCATTGGAATTACTCGTTGTTGTTCACGATCAAAGTAATTTCGTTTCTCAATGAACATTTCCTTGGCAGCTTGCATTTGCTTACTTACAGGTAATAAATGTTTGGGCGCAGGGCCTTGACCTAAGCGCATATATTCAACGCCTGTAACCGGCTCTCCGTATCTAATGAATGAAATGAAATCGGCGAAATAGAGTATCTTGTTCAATTTGATAGCACCAAAGGTCGGATCGTCTTTGCACTTTTCGCCAATGTATAAAATTAGTTCTTTCAGGCGATCCTCACCATACGGCGCATCAAATTTGAACGTCATTTCTTTGAGGATGTCTTCTGCTGTTAACATATGGCTTTTCCAAGGTCGATTGACAAAAGGTGAAAAATAGGATCCTACTCAGTACAATTGCGAGTGGCAACCAGCAAAAAACTGAGGAGGATCCCAAA
>Ga0209039_10000777_pt1 | contig 30700 bp, 21 predicted proteins | sample BogFormECP12_OM1_FD_188238 | JGI IMG/M metagenome (GOLD analysis project Ga0209039, IMG submission 188238) | Bog forest soil microbial communities from Calvert Island, British Columbia, Canada - ECP12_OM1 (SPAdes) (version 2) | ecosystem: Environmental > Aquatic > Freshwater > Wetlands > Bog ... | reverse complement strand
TCACCGTGCCAGGAAGAGGGGTCAGCGTGGACTTAGTCGGAAAGCTGGTGGGTCAATTCTGAGTAGCAGACGTGGGTCAATTCTCGCGAGCGCCGAAGAGGACTTCCGATGTACGCACCTGGAAGTGCAATCTCAAAAGAAAAGAAGCGCGAAAAGTGACGGGCGAACCCTGAATCTCCTTTAGAATCAGTAAATCTGTTGGAGACTCCCACTATCTTTATGATTACACAGCACTTATCGCCATAGGCCCACTATATCGGTTATTATAAAAGACTTATTCAGCTCTCAGTTTTCAGTCTTCAGCTCGTCACCGTCGGGTCTGCTTCTCTCCTGTAATCCTCGTTGTTGTGTTCCCTCCCCACGGCGGAGCATCTCCGGCACCTACCTGGATTGGTGTCGGCATGATTGCCCAGGCTGTGAGCTAGGCTAGATGCTCCCCTCCTGCCCGAACCGTTGTGCCCAAACTGTTGTAGCGGTCCCACTCGCTCCCGCGTCCACGTCGCGGGGCTGGATGCCAGAAGTTGTTGGCAACCGAGAGCAGCGTTCCGTTCGCCATCCGCCCAGGTTGTCGGCAGAAGGGCCCGGCACGGAGATACACGGACGAAACAGAAAGGGGGCAGAGGACTATGGAAACAGCACCGCAAGCGCAGTTGAGTTCGTCGCAGACCACCGCTCTGCACTCGAGCGGGGTCAATCCGGTCGCCTTGAGTCAGAAGGAGGTCCGACAGTTGCCCGACAACTATTTCGCTCGGCTGGCCGAACCGTTTGCTCCGTCGGTGGTCGAATGGGTGGTGTCCGCGACCTCTCAGGGAAAGGACGGGCACCGCGGGCTCATGGCGGCCTACGCCGATCCGCGGGCGTATCTGGACCGCCTGAACCAGTTGTTCACTCCCGGAGGGTGGACGCAAGACTACTCGTTTCAGGTGGTGGGGAACGTGGAGCGGAAGGGACGCGAAGGTAAAGTCTCGGTTTGCGCGAAGGTCATGGTGTGTTGCCGGGTTACCATTTTCGGGGTCGGCACCCACTCCGGCACCGGCGAGCATTGGGCCGATGACGAGAACGCGGTGACGGGAGGGGACGCGCAGGCTTTCAAGCGGGCTTGCGTCTGCTTTGGACTGGGGCGGTATCTCTACGACGTTCCACAAGTCTGGGTTGACCTCGACGAGTTCAAGCGTCGCAGGTGGTTACCCGACTTGCCGGCGTGGGCGCTGCCAGGAGGGGTGAGCGGAAAGACGACCCCACCTGGAAAGCCGGGAGGCACTGGCCAGACTGGGAACGGTCAGAACGGGAACGGTACCGGGGCCACGGGCCAGGCGAAAAACGGAAACAGATCCGCCGCGCTCACTGGTAGCGGCGTGGGTAGAACGGAAGCCCTCAACAGGATCGAAGCACTGTCGAAGCCTGTCGGCCGCAACATCTTTCGCAGCCTTCTGGTGGCGGTAGCCGGAGTTGAGAACGCTACCCAGATCAGTGACGCGGGGAAACTGAAGGCAGTCGTCGAGCGCCTGGAAAGCGCTGAACGAGGCGTGCAGCGACTGAAAGCAGCGGTTGGGAAGGTTGGACTGGAAGCACACGCGACATTGTGACGGGAGCTGAAGCTGCACAGCGCGACGACCGATGACATCCCAGACACCAAGGTGCTCCGGCAAATGGTAGAGCGCCTTGAGCAGCAGGTCAGCGCTCTGGGGAGAGCTGGGCCTCATGCTTACGGCAACGACAGTCGAGCTCAGGGCACGAGCAAGGGTGCTGCACCCGCATCGGACTTTGCCGGCTTGCGAAATGAGGTGCTGTCACTCTCCCGGCGGCTATTCTCCTTGTGGCCGACAATCCGCCCAGAAGGCTTTTTGGCCCCCCCCACTTCTGCCACAGGAGCCAAGGTGAACGCCGCCCGGCGCGCGGGTCAAAACTTACACAAAACGTGCTATAACGGACCAATGCGCCTGCACGATTACGCACCCCGGCCCGCCCACATCAAATGGCTCCTCGATTCTGACCCGGCCATCCGTTGGCAGGTCATGAGGGACCTCGCCGATGAAGGCCCCAACGCAATTGCAGCCGAGCGGTCGCGCGTCGCAACCGAAGGCTGGGGAGCCCAACTTCTCGCGCTTCAATCTCCTGCCGGCAACTGGGGCGGGCCGCCGGAGGACCGTGGCTTGCTTATTACCCTCTACTCTCTGGTCGTCTTGAAGGACCTCGGCCTCGACCCCGCCAGCAAGCAGGCTCGCAAAATGATCGACCGGGTCGACAAGCGGCTCAGATTCAAGTGGCACCACAACCGGCCTTTCCTTCACGGCGAAACCGAGCCCTGTATCAACGGCAGAATTCTCGGCCTCGGCTCGTATTTCAAAGAACCGAACGACGTACTGGCCAATCAACTCCTGGGCGAGCAACTCGAAGATGGCGGCTGGAACTGCGAAGCATGGCCGTTCTTGTCGCCGAAACGCCCTCCAAGCCGGCGCTCTTCGTTCCATACCACCATCTGCGTGCTCGAAGGACTGCTCGACTACGAACGGGCAGGGCGCAAATCGGCGGCCGTCACCAAGGCCCGCAAGAAGGCCGAAAACTATCTGCTCGAGCGCCACATGCTCCGCTCGCTCCGAACCGGTGAAGTCATCGACCAACGCTGGCTCCGCTTCTCGTTCCCGACGTTTTGGCACTACGACGTCTTGCGCGGACTCGATTATCTGCGAAATGCAGGAATCAAACCCGACAGCCGCGTCCGTGAAGCCATCGAAATCGTGATTCAGCGCCGCCACCAGAACGGGCGCTGGCCGCTCAACCTCCTTCATCCCGAACCTATTCCATTGGATATGGAGACCAGTGTCGGCAGGGCAAGCCGCTGGAACACCCTGCGCGCTCTCCGAGTCCTGCGTTGGTACAACAACTCAACGTGTTATACCGGACGACAGAAGTCGGGTCGCATGTAGGGGTACGGCTTGCCGTACCCTCTTGGTTCGGCCGCGCACGATGCAAGAAGAGGGTACGGCAAGCCGTACCCCTACATGCGACCCGACTTCTGTCGCCATATATAGTTGTGACTTGGCACGCTCGCGCTATGGCTTGGGTCAGAAAGTTGCCGCGAATTTCCCATTGCGAGCGGATGACGGGCCACTCGCAAGTGGGTAGCGCTGAGGTACGCGTACTTGGCGTTCCTCTTGCGGTTCTTCAGGCGGCCGTCCTCATTGTGGGTCATTCGCAGGGCATCAAATTCCGTTTGCGCCGATCTTTGGGCAATCGAAGTTCGCGGCCCGTGTGTGCAGATTTCATTTGTCGGTGCCCTTTCCCGAAGAAGCCGCAGAGGAAGCAAAATGCGGCTACCTCTGCGCTACCCGCTTCACAGCCCGCCTGAATTGAACTGAAGCTGCCCACTCTTTCGTAATACGGTCAAGTGCGCGAATTATGCATGACTCGTTGTGCGATGTTGGGGCAATTCCCTTCATGAGTTGCAGAAACCCGCTGTATAATTCCCGCATGTCAGTCCTTTACAGCGTGCCCCTCGCCCTGGTCCTTACTACCTTGGGGGCCCCACCGCAAACCATCTCGTTCCCCACCGAAGACGGTGGACGAGTTTGCGCCGATCTCTATGGCCAAGGTACCCGCGCCGTTGTGCTCGCTCACGGCGGCAGATTCAACAAGGAGAGCTGGCGAGAGCAGGCCCGGGCTCTGGTATCGAAAGGATTCCGAGTCCTCGCAATCGATTTCCGTGGATTCGGCTGCTCCACCGGTCCCGGCCAGGCGGATTTCGATAGCGCCCCCTTTGAGAACGATGTGCTCGCTGCGGTTCGCTACTTGAAAGCGCACGGTGCCAAAACAGTGTCGGTGGTTGGAGGTAGCTTCGGCGGCGGGGCTGCTGGCGATGCGTCGATTAAGTCCGCGCCGGGTGAGATCGATCGCATCGTATTTCTCGGCGCAGCGCCGAACCTCCCGGCAGAAAAGCTGAAGTCGCGGTCCCTGTTCATCGTCGCGCGCGACGACGGCAACGACAGCGGCCTACGGCTTCCGGGCATTCGTGCGCAGTATGAGAAGGCTCCTCAGCCGAAGGAACTAATCGTTCTGGATGGTTCTGCGCACGCTCAGTTTCTTTTCCAAACGGACCAGAGTACTCGGGTCATGCACGAGATCCTGCGATTCCTATCCATGCCATAGTCGCTTACCTCCCGGGCACGCCCAATCGGGCGTAAAGTCCCCAAAGTCGGACTTTGGTGGTCGCAGGACGTCCCAACGATAGCAAGGGTAGTAGCGCGGATGAGGCGGCGCGGTGCCGTCGCTACCCCAATCTAACGTAGATTGTTTTCCGGCTTCGTCGTAGTCACCGCGCTTTTCGAGGTCGGGTTCGGTGCTGCCTGGCCTGCAAGGGCGCGCGTCGCCAGCGCAAAGTAGGTGGGAGTGACTTCGCCTCGCTCCAGCGCACTCGCTAGGCTCAATCTCGCCTTGCCCAACTGTCCTGTCGCTTTCCAGGCACGCGCCATGGCTAGGGGAGATAGGGAGTATTCATCAACGCCAGGAGCTTGTACGTAGCGTATCGCAATCGTCCAGAATCCGTAAGCAAGGTACCACGCAGCGAGCAGCCTAGCCCGTTCGCCGTTCGATTGATCTGCCACCGTCACGTCGAGAGCTGTCATGCGACTACGGAGATCCATTCGCTCTATTGCATTGGAGCTGGCGAAGCTCTTGATACCCCAAGGTCCGCCAACGGCGAGCACATCTCCAGTCGAACTCGCGCCAGCGCCTACTATCAGGTCTTCATCATGGTTGAGGTATGCCACTTCCCTTCCCGTCTCAACACTGACGATGCTCAACCCACGGCTTCGGAGTAGGTACAATAGGTCGGAGCCCAAAAAGCCTGCATCCTGTACATCGTTCGAGTTAACCCCAAAAGGGCGACTCTGGCGATCGGTTGTCGAGTTCCAAAGCAGCGTGTGGCCAGCCACCACCGCCAAGACTGCGCCGGACGGTCCGAAGCGAACCCGCGGATGCCCTTGGAAGTCGAGATCTGCAAGCTTCCGCACAGAATTTGTTTCCTTCGACCAGACGCGAACTGCCCCGCCCGCCGACCCTATTGCCAGCCGTTTGCCAGTCGGTCCAAAGGCTAAACTCGAGATGCTCTTTCGCAGCTCCAATGGTGCTGTAATCGGAGCCTCGGCTTTGAGGTTTAGGACCTCAACGTTGCCGGACTCTGTGCCGACCGCGAGCATCGTCGCATCACTATCGAGAGCGACTGCCGTCGGCTTTCCCCGGGGAACGGCGTGGCGGAATGCCTCTTTGCTCGTACTGAGCTCCCAAACAACCGCATAGCCATCCGTGCCGACCGTTGCAACGGCTTCGCCCCCACGCGCAAAGCAAATGTCCGTAACCTCTCCTTCGTGCGCTTTGAATGTCACGAGTTCGCTGAGGTCGTGGCCATCAAATACGCGGACGTTACCCTTGGAATCGGCGGTTGCTATTAACCTGCCATCTGTGGACACACTGAGCACGTTTAGCATTGCCCCTTCTGGCAGCTCGCCGGTCAAGCCAGACCCGGGCGCGCTCCCGAAGGCAAACTGCCAATAGAGCACACCATCATCGGAGGCGGTCAACAGTGCCGCCCTCTTGCGCGAGAACACCGCCCGCGGAATAGCAAGGCCCGGAGGACTTGGGAACGAGCCCAGGCTGGTACCGGTTGTGATATCGTACGCTGAAAAGTTGCCGTCGATATCCGCGTACAACAGAATGTCACCAATTATCCGCAGTTGATGCGCATCTGCCGACGATTCGCGCAAGAGTGATCCGGTTCGCGTGTTCCACACGCGCAGTAGTTTTCCATCTGCGGTTATCAGCCACTTTCCATCGCGGGACAGGACAAGCGCGGTGGGCTGGCCGGCTCCGATACGCAACCTGTCGACGCATCGCAGGTGTGAAAACCTGCAGACCTCCGTTGTCCCGTCAGCCCACGCCATTGCGAGGGCGTTACCATTCTCGGAAAGATCGAAGCCTACGGTCTTAGCATCACGGTCGGACAGTTTCACAATTTGAGAAGCCGCCACATCCCAGACATGAAGGCCGCCATCGGTTGCCGCGACGACAATCGCTTCCGTGCCAGGCACGAACTCCGCCGCTGCGATCTCGGCCCTTTCCAAGCTCGCTTTATCCATGGAACGACCGGTACTGGCGTCGAATATTCTCAGTTCGGAGCCACTGGCGACCGCTACACGGGAGCCGTCTGGTGCCATTGCGACGAATGAAATGGGGAGCTCTACATCGAAACTCGCGACCGGTTGATCGAACGCAAGGTCGATGACATGTACGACTTGTTCACTGGCAACGACTAGCCGACTGCCGTCAAGAGAGGCGTCCATTCCATTGATCACCGGAAGCCTCAAATATCGGTAGGGGATCAGCGTCTTATGGTCCGCTTCGAGGATTCGGAGATCAGCCTGTAGGGTCGACTTGCCAAGCCGCATCAGGATATTGCGACCTTCCCCCAATGCCGTGAACCCAGGTAGCCAGCGGTTTGTCATGTTTAACGCGTGACCCTCCTCAATTAGCGCCTCCGCCCTTTGGTAGACGGCTTCGCGCTCGTTGGCCTGGGCTGCTTCACGCTGCTGGACTGCCAGATAGGCGAGAACAGACATCGTTAATGCGACTGCAAAAAAGGTAGCCGCCGCGCCGACCCAAACCCGCACCTGTCTCTGCTGCTCCCGCCGAATAAGGTCGTCCGGTTGTAGCCCAAGCAGGGCTGCAAGGACATGCATGCGGGCTCGTCTGCGCCGTGCGCGAAGGCTTTGCCCAACCTCTGGCCGTACGTCAGTGGCCAAAGGCATGCCGCCGGCACCGAGATTGCTCCCAGAGCTTCCACTGTCGGGGCTCAGGAACACGAGCGGAAAGGCGTCGGCCGGGGTGCCATCTGTGAGCACGAGGATGATGCGGTTGCGCCCATTGGTCTGAAAAAAGGAAGAAACCTCGAGTTGCACCCAAGCGCTTCGCTGGGATGCCCGAGAGCAGATCACGATTAGTGCTTCAGACTCTGACAGCGCCTCCTGTAGGGCCTTGCCGAGACTTGGCGCTGCCCCAAGTTCCTCGGTGTCACGGAAAACCCGCTTCAGGCGTTTGGTGTTGCCTGTTCGCTGGCGTATCGCCCGCGGGATGCGATAGGCCTCCAAGGTCGAGTGCAACCATTTGGCCCAAGCGGTATCCTCTAGCGTCCTCGAATAGCTGATAAACGCGGAATACTCTGGCGTGCCTACTCCCATGTCACAACTTCTCGTAAAGTCAAGTGTACTACTTGTGAGAGGCGTTTCCCCGCTGGCTGTTCATTGGCTACAAATGGAGAGAGGGAACGCGCGCGGCGCTGAGAGTGGCAAAGCATATTGATGGGATGGGAATTGCCTCATGGCTCGAAATTTGGGGGATGCCGCGATCTGGGTGTCAGGGAATAGCCGCGGAGTCCGCAAACGAGTCAGCGAAAAGTCCGACCGTGTTTAAGACCGTTGTGGCGGCGCCGCTGGCTTTCGCAAGGCGGATCATGTGTTCGGTGCCACCCGGGCCGTCGCCCATGGTACCGTCCCAGAGGGCGAGGAGCGTCAGATGCATGGCACCGACGGCTACAGCCTCCTGCAACAACCAGAGATTCGCCCGCTGCCAACTGTTGTAGTTCGGCCGCGTTGACAGCCATGGTGGCAACTCGTCCGACGGCGAGAGGAACGGGATGGAGGCGAAACTGGCCATTAGCGTGTCGAAGCGCTGCACCCAGTCCGAGCCCGCGGGCGCCACCGACTCGCTTCGAAACCGGTCCACTGGCAAGGGCAAGAACACGCGCGTGGCGATGGCCAGTTCTGCGCAGACTTCCAGGAATAGGATGTCTCCGCCGTTGGCCGCGCTGGAAACCCCGAGAAGAGCCCCAGGAGTTCGTTCGCGCTCCTGCCGGAGCGCCTCGCGAATGGCGTCCCGCGCCTTCCCCTCGCAGTCTGGCGGAAACCGGGGCCGAGTGCGGTTCGGGGCGTCGATCATGTGGCCGGTGAACAGAATCACTCGCCCGGGCGCGGCCGGCGCAGTCTCTGCAGGCGCGGCCGGAAAACTGTCCAGGGCGGCCTTAACCCTTTCCGGGAAAACACCTAGTTGCTCGAAAAGACGGATCTGCGCTTGGGCCGAGTCAATGTAGAACTTCGGAGCGCCCGTGAGCGCCCGTTCGTAAGCGTACCCGACCTGCGTGGGCCGTTCACAGGTAAGAAAACAGAAGTCGGCAAGCCCGATATCGACCCAGCGGTCTTCCGCACCGGCCTTTTCCAGCCGCTTTTTCGCCGCTTCGAGTGAGGTCGCGATGGCCCCCAGCAGCTTACCGCGCTGCTGCTCCAGCGAATCGAGTTCGCGCTGCGCGTCGGTGTCGGATCGGAACCTGCCCGACCAGAGTCCAGGTTGGCTCCGTGCCAGTTCCAGGGCAAGAGTAAGCAGGCTGAGCGCGTTCAGGCCCGGGTAAAAGCTGTTGAGGTCCTGCTGGAACCCCTGCTCGTATTTCCTGTACGCCTCCAGGAGACTGGCGGAACGTGAAGCCTGCCGCGGGCGTTGGTCCGGTACGAGTTCAGCCCAGGGTGCGCGCCAGCGCTCCTTGATATTGCGGGCGATGAGCGAATATGCCTCGGCACGATCGGCGGGTGAGGCCGGCGTGTTTGCCAACACTCGCTGCAGAGCGAGATCGGAGGCAGTCAGGTCTTTCAAGCGCTGATAGATGGTTCCCAGCAGGAGGTTCGCCTCGACATCCAACGGATACAACTCGCCAACAGCCTCCCACGTTGTTCGGGCAGCCGTATAGGCCTTGCACTTGAACTGTTCGCGGCCGACCACGCGAAGCCCTTCTGCCGCCCAAGGAAACTCCCGGGCTTCTAGTCCAAGCAGGGCCAACTTGCCAAGCGTGCCAACCTTGGCGGCAGCCTCCACCTCTTCGCGGAACTTCAGCGGAACGGGAAGGAACCGGGAGCGATCCTGCGCCGCGAGATCAGGCAACAAGCGGAACACGGGGCTGTCCTGGCGATCGGAGGTCAGCGTCTGTGCAAGGGCCTCCTGAAACTGCCGCAGGATGCCCTCGGGTTTCTGGGGATCGTACTCGAGGTAACGGTCCGTCTGGAGATCGAACGGGACCTCGTCCTCCGGCGTTCGTTCGCCCCGGGGCTTTGTCGGCTTGGCTCGAAGCAGGAAGGTGCGTTTGGGCTGAAGGGCGTGGCGGATACCCAGTTCATAAAAGACGTTCGCATTGTGGATCGACACGTCAGCCACCACGAGGTCCGCCACCAGCAACTGCTGAAAAATGTCCTCCCGGATGTTGCCGGATTCGAGAATCTCGCCGGTAGTGCCGCCCCGGATATCGAAGTGATCGAACGCCGGCTGGATCAGTTTCGCGTGCACGGTCTCGAAGTCGATGCCATCGCGGGTGCCGAAGGGACGCACCACAAAGACCCGCATGCCTTCCGTCATGACCAACCCTCCTTGATAAATGGACCGAAATGCGCCAAATCCATCTGTTTGCAGCGCCCCTTTCTCCTCGCCGCGTCCTTACTGTACTGGAATTCCAGTTCTGGAGCAAAGGGAACCCGAGGAGTGTACGATATAGAGGAATTAACTGAAAGAGGTCGCCAACGCGGAGGATGCTAATGGTCATTGCCTTGGCTGGAAGGCGGATCGATGCCCCCAGCTCATCAACTCCTCGGTTCCCGCTCGAGAATGTCGCGCTCGTGCGGGCCCGGATCCGCGAACTGTTCGAGGCGCGCGGAGCGAGCGCGCTGGTCAGTTCTGCCGCATGTGGTGCGGATCTGCTCGCGCTGACAGAAGGCGGCGCCATGGGTATCGAGCGGTGCGTGGTGCTTCCTTTCCACCGCGACCGATTCCGCGAGACGTCCGTAGTAGATCGCCCGGGCGATTGGGGCGTGCTCTACGATCGTGTGTTGGACGAAGTCGAGGCGCGGGGCATTCTCGTCGTTCTGGACAGCGTGCCGGACGATGCGGACGCCTATGCGGCCGTCAACCGCACCATACTCGATCAGGCTGCTGTACTGGCGGCACAACTGCGTGTCGTCGCGGCTGCGGCCCTCGTCTGGGACGGTTCGCCGCGCGGCGGCGACGACCTCACGAAGGCATTCGGCGACGAGGCGAGGCAAAGAGGCCTTGAGGTGTTCGAGGTAATGACGATATGAACGCGCCAGTTGCGTACTTTTGTGCTGCGCACTCAGCCACGGCTCCGATCCTTACGAAAGTGCGTTGACCGAGCAGTTGCGCCAAGGCCTGGACGACAAACCGGTAGAGTTCATCTTCATCGATTTCGGCGCTGGTCCTGCATTATGAGCGCATCAGAGACGATGAAGGAGACCGCACCCAACCGCCGTGTTCTGGCGTTGGATCTGTTCCGACCAAAGGTGGGCGAGACAGTGATCGTGCGCGGTATGGAGGGGATCGTGGCGGCTGCGTGAGCCAGTTTCCCCGATGCATTTATCGAGATTGTCAATGATCCGAGCGGCGGTGGATACGCAGGAGCCAGGATTGGAATCGCGAGTAATAGAAGCAATCGAAGCGCCGGTTTCCACATCCCGCGCTCTCAGTCTCCCGTCCGCAAACGCGGAAACGGTGCAGCGGCCATTCTGAGTTGCCGCCACGTCCGTCACCGAGTTTGAATGGCCTTGGAGGGAGCACAGTTGACGCTCGGTTTCCAGAACCGCACCTTCAGCGGTCATCCATTATCGGCAAACTACGCGAATGTCGGGATACAACTCCTGCCGCGCAGCGGCTTACTAGAACAGCCCTTCCCACAAGTAATCCGGTCTGGCTAAGCGTAAACGACGTGCACGGGAATGGGTGCTGCCTTGTCGCCAAGCTCTCGATTCGGAAGTTAGCGGTGTTCACTCCAAGCGCGATTTTTGGAAAACCGCCCGGAGTAAATCTGGCGTCATCCTCCCAACCTCAACTCGCTTAGCGCCCGATCAATCTAACCTTCCTGCGTACTCTGACCGGGCCAATGCAAGTGCCGGCGAAGAAACTCGAAGGTCCCGACCCCATGAATGGCATGGGGACCGTTCCACCATTCGATGGCCGCGTTCTGGGGGATGCCCATTTCGGCATAGAACCGTCGCACCCGTGCGTACTCGTAAGCCACCCACTCGTCCGGGGCTACGCCATCGTCATGCCCTCGCTCCACCATGAACGGGCGTGGTGCGATGAGCATGGCCAGTTCGGCGTAGTTGACGACGTTGGCAAAGTCAAATTCATACATGTCATATTCGGGCAGAAGAAGGTAGCTGTACGGAGATTCGACGCTGGTGGTCTTCCACACCCACTCATTGAAGTCGGCGGTACAAATCGAGACCGCATAACGGTCCACGAAGGGCGGCACGCGTACGGCCGTCTTCCCGCCGTAGGAGATCCCGTAGAACGCGATTCGCTGGGAGTCGACATAGGGCTGCTCGGAAAGCCATTCCAGCACTCTCTCGTGTTGTCCAATGATAAACGAGAACAGCGCCAGTTTGAGCGGGTGAGCCAGCCGCTGAATGATGCGAAACTTGTCTCCGCCGATGTACGGGTTCTGCGGCGCAAAGGTGATGAAGCCCTCTTGCGCCAACCTCACGGCAAAGTGATGCATGTAGCCATCGGCAGTTCTGGGGTCCGCCGCCTCGGAAGGACGTCCTTCGAGCCCGTGTTGGCACACTATCACAGGCCGTTGCTCTCCTGGTTTGATGTTCTTGGGTAAAACCAGAATGCCGTAGGCGAAAACGTCGGGCCACACATCAAGAACGACCTCATATCCGGCAAGATCGGGCGTCTCATAGATCAGCCGTGTCCGGGGGTTCGGTGGCATCGTGGCTGCCGGCTTGCGACCGATGACTTCCTCCCAGATATACTGGCGCTGTCGCTTCGTCGTTTCCCTCCAGCGCTCGGCGGAAGAGGCGTCGGCGCCGGCCCAGAAGTCCACTCGGCGCCGGGGCGAGAGGCGGATCAGGCCTTGTGTGAAAGCGACCATCTGGTAGAACTGGCGATGCAATCGGGGCCGGGGATCGTAGCTTCCACGCAAGTCACGGAGCTGTTCTTCAGGCCGCTGTAACGGTCGTTCGACTCCGAGCGACCGAAGGAACGCAGTCAAAGCCTTCTCAGACCCTGGGAGACCCTTGGCTTCGGTGCTGATCACAAACTGCAACTGACCGGCGGCATTCAAGTTTGAGAAAGCCGGGCGGGCGCGCTCCAACTCTCGTTGAACGTCGTCGTGAGGTGGAGTGGCCAGCGTGCCGTTGGGGCAAGCGCTGTTACTGCGGGTCTCGTGGGACGCCGGTACCGCCTCGACCTCGGGGCCGGCGCAGGCTTCCACAATAAAAGCGCGTGGAGCGATCATGCCCGCAATTTCCGCGTCTCCGAACTTGAGCAGTAGTCCCCACAGATCCCGGTAAATGGGTTCCTTCCACAACTCCTGCCGGGACTGGAAATAGCCGCTCACCGCCGCGGCTCGGAGGCGAGGGTCGAGGGCAGCAGCGTAGAAAGCCAAAAGTCCTCCCTCCCCATAGCCGAACACGCCCAAAGGCAGCCGATCGGTCTTGTTTTGCCCGTCGAACCAGTCGACGGCCGCCAGGATCTTCTGCACTTCGAATCCAATGATGTGGCGTCCGACTTCGAACGCCATGCGGTAGATCCACTCCCGGTGCGGCTGGTTTGTCATCTTGACGCCGTCAATCCCTGACCGGTCGTCCCTGCGATTGATCAGCATCGGCACGATCACCTGACAGCCATTCTCCGCCAGCCTCCTGGCAAACTGGGCAGCGGGGGGAACTCCGGGCGCTAAGCCCACGAGGGCCTCAGGCGAGCAATCCGCGTCGGGCACCGCAACCACCCGAGCTACCGCCGTGCCCAGGGGCTCAAGCAACAGGCCTTCTCCCTCGAGAGCGCTGCAGTCGCCGACCGCCGCGTCACAGACCTCCCAGCGCACGGCGTAGGCTTTGAACCGCGATCCGTGGGCAATTTCGGGGAACACCGGTGTCGCCGCCACCATCTCGAGTGCCGGCTTCGGCACCCGGCGATCAACCGCGCCGATGATCTTCCGAAGCTGCTCGCGTTCAGGCGCGATGGATTCCTCGTAGTCCCGTGGGGATCTGAAATTGCGATTCCAGAGGCCGGGCCGGTTTTCGAGAGATTCGGCGGTGGCACGCAGCAGATGTTGGTGAATCCCCTCCACCATTTGTGCCGCCAGATCCCCGGTTATGGTGAGCGGTTCCGTGCCGGGCAGAGTGCTGGGTGCCGAGGAAGCTGAGGGGTTCTGGACGGAGCCCGGCCGGCCCGAACCACCTCCGGCCAAAGGGGCCCACCCCTTTGCATCCTTTGCTAGACTGACGCCGAACGAGAGTCCCACTGAGCTGCCAAGAAAGCCACGTCTGCTGGTCTTTTTCACGCTCTCATGCTCCTTCAGTAGTGCAGGCTCATTCCGAGCCCGATAATACTTGACGGACCGCATTAAAGTGGTATATCAGGGTTCCCTCAAATGATCCAGACAGGGAGTTTTGCAGTACGCGGCCTTGGCGCGAGGAAGGAGTGAAGATGCGACGACGGAGTTTCCTCGAAAGTTCGATCGCCGCGATGGGCGGACTCTGTGGAGCTTCCGGCGCGACGAAGGCCGGCGCGGTCAGAGGATCTGGCGGGCCGGCAGACGAAGAACCCTGTTCGGAGAGCCGGTATAAGGTGCTGAACGCCGTTCTGGATCGTGAGGCGATGCAGCGTGGCTGGGCCAGAACGGTAGATCCCGACTATCAACACGCTCCCCAGTCCGCGATTGACGCCTTCAAAGACCTGAAGTTCGGAATCCGCATCCATTGGGGTTTGTACTGCCTGATCGGCAGCCACGAATCCTGGGGCCTCGCGGGGGCAAACCAGCAATTCTGGAAGATCTACAACGTCCTCTACCAGTTCTTCAACCCCACCGATTTCGACGCTGATGCCTGGATGGACCTGTTCCGCCGGTGCGGGATCAGGTTCTTCACTTTCACGACCAAGCACCACGATGGATTCTGCATGTGGCCCACAAAGGTCGAGCAGCAGTCGCCTGCGCTCACTGCCGGAGGGTTCGACCGAGGTTGCGAACACGCCACCATGGTGACCAACCATTACAGCATTATGGACGGGCCCTATCGGCGGGACATCGTGGGCGCCCTGGTGAAGGCTGCCAGGCAGAAGGACGTGAAGGTCGGCCTCTATTACTCGCACGTCGATTGGCACGATCCTGCCTTTGCATGGGATCCGTTCCACTACCAGTACGATCCCAGCTTCGCCAAGCAGAGTGATCCCGGGCGCTGGCAGACCTTCATTGATCACGAGCGAGAGCAAGTGCGGGAGCTGATGACTGAGTACGGTCCGATCGATGTGCTTGATTTCGACATCGGCTGGCCCCAGGCGGCGGCGGGGGAGATCGCGGAGATAGCCAAAATGGTACGTACGCTTCAGCCGAATGTCATCCTGCGTGACCGTGGCATTGGAGCGTACGGCGACTACCACACGCCGGAGCGAGAGATCCCGGGTGGGCCTTCAGGCGGTCTGTGGAAGGTAATCTATCCGTGTGGAACGTCCTTCTCCTATATTCCGAGCGACGCGTACCGTCCGGCGGAATGGATCCTGGAGAGTCTCATTACAGTCGCGGCCAAGGGCGGCAATTTCGAGGTGGGCTTTGGTCCTATGCCGAACGGGACGTGGGCTGGGGAAGCGGTGACGCGACTGGAATATGTCGGCGAATGGCTGCGAGTGAATGGTGAAGCGATCTACAACACGCGATCCCCGGAGGTATTTCACGAAGGGGACGATGTCTGGTTCACTATCAGTAAGGACGGCCGAACTGTCTACGCCATCAGTCTGAAGTGGCCGGGAAGCCAGTTCGCGCTCCGCTCGGTGAGGGCTGTCCAGGGTTCTGCGGTGCGTATGCTCGGTGTTCCAAGGCCTTTGCAGTGGCAACGTCGGGGTGATTTCTTGGTCGTCGATATCCCCAGAGAGATTGCAGAGCATAAGCCTTGTCGCCAGGCCTACGCTTTCAGGTTCCAAGTCGAGCCGAGTTAGTGGGGAGGCTTCACACGGCGATCCGCGCGTCCTTGTTTCCCCAACATCCTCATGCCGGGCCATTCCGGATGGAGTTTTATCGTCGGGGAAGCCGCTGTCCGCCGATTGCTTGTGCGAAGGGGATTTCTCAACACTTATCTGGATCAATCGTTTCTTATCCGCAAGGGCCGTCTATCTTGCAGTGGATGTGACCTGCAGGGACGCTCCCGCCGCGACGGCCAAACAGGCGTGATAAACTGTTGGCAAGTATGAGCAGGCCGGGCAATCTCAAGCTCTTTATTTCCTATGCCTGGAAGGACGACCAGCCCTTCGTCGAGCGACTCTATAGCGATCTTAGGCTCGGTTACGACCCGTGGATGGACAAAGAGAAAATGCCGAGCCGCGGCCGCCCCTTGGCCCGTGAAGTTGAAGAGCAGCTCGAGGCTTGCGACCGGGTAATCGCCGTGATGGGCCCTGAGGCTATGGCCTCAGAGGCCTGCCGGTGTCGGCACCGGGATAAAAGGTACTCAAAATCATCGGAATCATCGGGATCAGTAACCGCCCCATCGGCGGGGACGCGGTAAGAAAAACGGGGCGGGGGTGAGTCCCACCCCCGTTCCACTTCTTTCATTCCATGTTCAACTTCAGCGCCAATCATCTGCTCCTGCTTCAACGCATGGAATACCGCTCCTGCGTGGTCTTCCTGATGCTCGACCACTCCACCCGCCGCGTCTACCGCCTTTATGACTTCACGCGCTCTCTGGTCATTGAACCAGACCAATACTATTGCGTCTTCGGAAAGGTCAACAGCGCCGACAAACTCTACTTGGTGATGGAAGCGGTCAAGCCGGACACCAAGCACCGGTGGCCTTCCACACCTCCAGTTCCCGAGGATGGCGCCGGAGGTTAATCCTATGGCTTGACCAAAAAGCGGGACCTCTTCGGCAGGTCGTGCAACTGCGATGCAAAACTGCTGGATCTTCCCTCATCCAGCCAACGTGCTCGTGTCGGCCGATGTCAAAACCGGTGCCTACTTGCTTCCCTTGAAACTGGTGAAAATGGCGCCCTTTTGATTTAGACCGGTGCCGACATGGAATCGACGCGTGAGAACTTGTGGCGGAAGTATTCGACGTTGGAGGCCTGCGTACTACATTGCGGTGACGGCCTCCTCTTAATGGTCGATGCGAGCCTGAGCGTGGTGCGCGGAATCGTTACTTTGTGCTTCTGATCCGCCGCCCACCGTGCTGGGTCTGTGGTACCATCATTCGTGGAGGGGAGGCGACAATGTATCTATCTCGACTCACGTTCGCGACGTTGCCGGGGCATACGCGTCAAGTGGAAGAGAAGCTGCGCCGGCTGCGTGACATGATTGCCCAAGCAGGGGGAGAACAGGTGCGCGTCCTCCGGAGCCACTTCGCCTCGCTCGGTGCACCGGATCTGGTGCTCGAGCAGGAAGCACCCGATCTTGCCGCGCTGGAAAAGGGGATTGGCACGGTCACCGGCAGCGCAGATTTCCAGGCGCTATCCCTCGAAATCTCGGAACTGCTAGCACGGGGGCCAAAACGCGAGGTATACCAAATCCTCTGAGGCAACAGACACTGCGCTCTGCATGAAAGGGGCTTCGACTGCACGCTTCCATTCGGCGACAGACCTGGTAACCCTCACAGGAAGCAACTCGCCAGAGAGCGCCAGCCGTGCAGGTCAATAATCGGCAGGTAGTCTCTGCAACTGCTCCATGGTAAGAACGGGCCCCTCTTTGCACAGGTAGAGGGGACCGACGTTGCATCGCCCGCACTTGCCGATGCCGCACTTCATGCGATTCTCGATACTAGTATAAACCGAGGCGGGTTTCACGCCCATCTTGTCCAGGATCGGCAGCGTGTTCTTGATCATGATGGGCGGGCCGATAACGAGAACTACAGGGTCTTTGGCAGCAACTTGCGCGCGCTCGAAGACGTGCGGCACAAAGCCAATTTCGCCCTTCCAACCAGGAGTCTCGCCGCTGGGGTCAACACAGCGGATGATCCGCACGCGTTCAGATTTCGCCCATTCGTCCAACTCGTTCAAAAACACAAGGTCGGCCACGGTACGCGCCCCGTACACAACCGTAATGTCGCCATAATCGGCGCGATTCTCCAGCGCGTACCAGACGGCACAGCGAATCGGCGGCATGGCGATTCCGCCACCCAGAAATATCAGGTCCCGACCCTTCCAGGCTTCCATGGGATAACCGTTGCCGTACGGACCGCGGAAGCCGACAACGTCTTTCTCTTCCGTTCTCCAAAGCGCTTCTGTCACCCGGCCTACTTTGCGGAAACAGATTTCAATGTGATCTTTCCAGTTCGAGCTCGAGCAGATGTTGAATGTGGATTCCCCGTAGCCGAACGCGGAGAAGATGCCAAACTGGCCGACTTGGAAGGAAAAATTGCGCGCCCGCCCGGGATCGAGAAACCGCAACGACATGGACTTCACATCCGGCGTCTGTTGACGCACGTTCGTCACTTCCATCAGGTCGGGCTTGTACACATTATCCATGGTTGATCTCGCTCACTACGCTCAGCACGCCCAGTCCCACGGGGCAATTGCGTGTGCAATTGCCGCAGCCAGTGCACAGAATCTCTCCAAATTTCTCCGGATAGATGACGAACTTGTGCAGGATGCGCTGGCGCTGGCGTGCTGCCTGCACGACGCGTGGGTTATGGCCCGAAGCGTGCGCCGTAAACATGGAGAATTGGCACGAGTCCCAGGTCTTCACCCGTTCGTTGCCTGCCGCGGGCCCGGCATCCACGATATCGAAGCAGTGACAAGCCGGGCAGCTAAACGCGCAAGTCCCGCACCCAATGCAGGTGAGCGCATGTTCCTTCCAGAAGGGGTCCTCGAAGTGCGTGCCCACAAACTCGCGCACGACTTGCGAATCGAATCTCTTCTCCGGGCCTGTCGCTGACCTGCCCGTCAGATCCGATTTCTGCGTCTTGCCGCCGAACAGCGCGCGGCCCTTCTCGGTTGTGCACCGCACCTCGTATTGCCGGTTCCCCAATTCGAACAGGATTGCGTCCGATCCGCGATCCGAGCCGGGATCGAGCCCCACGGACGTGCAAAAGCAGTTTTCATCGTAACCGATGCAGGCTAGCGTCACCACCGTTGTGGCAGCGCGGCGGCGATTGTAAAACTCGTCATGAAAATCCCAGTTGAACACGTGGTCTAGAACCGGAAGTGCCGCGGCGTCGCATGGCCGCGCGGCGATCACCACCTGCGCGGCTAACGGGGTATCGTTCTCGGTGAGCTCAATGCTGTTTCCACGAATCTTGTATCCGTACAGTTTCTCCGACTTCGGGAATAGAAACTCCTTGATAGAGTTCGAAGGACGCTGGTAACCCTCGAGCAGCAGATCGTTCCCCGATCGGAGCGGGCGATACAGGACCAAGTCGGGCTTCACCCTGGCGGGTCCCGCGACATTCTTGCCCGCGGAAATCCACTCCGTGGCAAGGGCTCGCAATGCGGCTTGGGAAATGATTTCGCTCACCCGATGAAGTCCTCCTTGTCCTGCAACGCGTACGAACCGATCACCGGTTCTGCCTTGGGGTCTACGCCGGCTTCGTGACCGAAGTTCTCCTGCACGGCGATGCGCAGCGAGATATTCAGCAATGCCAGGTCAATGCCGGCCGGGCAGGCGCGCGAACATTCTCCGCACCCAACGCAACGTCCGGCCAGATGAAACGCCCGCGCGATCTGCCACGCAAAGTTTCCTTTCGTGCTCGGCGCGGGATCGATGGCAAGGGGGCGGTTCTTGTCCACGATACAGCGCTCGCAGTAGCACATCGGGCAAACCTGGCGACACGCATAACACTTCACGCAGCGATTGAACTCCTCGGTCCAGAACGCCATGCGTTCCTCTGACGGCATGGCCATGAGCGCAGCAAAACGGTCGGGGGAAGGACTGCCCTGCGGCTCGGGACCTGCGGCTTTGCCAAAGGTCACATCCGCGAAACGTGGCGTACGGGCAGTGCAATGAGCGCACTTCGGCTGACCTACGCCCTCGCAGGCCATGCCAATGACCTGCGCATCTTGGCGTTGGAACTGAGATTCCGTCTCGAGCACCACCAGCGATTTCTCGTCACACGGTTTCACGATGACCGCTGCTTTTCCCAGCGCCTTGATCTCCTTGCGCTTCAAGTACGCAGTGAGATTGCTGTAGCAGTGGTTATTCCAGACCAGACGATCCGCATCCTCCGGTCGCGTCACGACGACTGGCCCTCGCGCGCCATACCCGATGACCACCTTTACGGTGCCTTCGGCCAGCAGTTTGCGGCAGGTCGCGCGCAGTTCAGTTTCGGCCGCAAAGCTACGGACCTCTGTCGTGGCCGTTTCCGGCGCCGGGACATTTGGTACGGGCCCCGCCGCGTACAACTCTTTGTACGGACCGAGCGCCCTGGTTTGCTCGGTGAACTCGGTCACAACCCCCTGCCATTTCCTTCCCTCTGCCGCCGAAATCCAGGTGAACCGAATCCGGCGCAAGTCGATCCCGAGCGCGTTCAGAAGTTCGCGGAACAGGATCCAGCGTCGCCGCGCGTGGTAGTTGCCTGAGGTGTAGTGGCAATCCCCGGGATGACAGCCGGAAACCAGCACTCCGTCGGCACCCACTTCCAACGCCTTGATAATCAGGTTGAAATCGATTCGCCCCGTGCAGGGCAAACGGATGATCCGCACGTTGGGGGGATACTCGAGCCGCGCCGTTCCCGCGAGGTCGGCGCCCAGATACGTGCACCAATTGCACACGTACGCGACGATCTTCGGCTCGAATTCCGCTGCCGTGCTCATGCCAGGCTCTCCACCATCGCGTAAACCTGCTGGTCCGTGAATCCTTGCAGGTCCGCGCTCTTCGACGGACAAACGGAAACGCAAGTGCCGCATCCCATGCACAAACCCGGATTTACTCTCGCCGTGTTTTTCACGAACGCGCCCTTGGGTGTGCGGACTTCGGTGCGTTCAATCGCGTGATACGGGCAGGTGGGAACACACGTGAAGCACGCAGCACAGGTCTGTTCGTTGATGGCCGCGATTTCCGCCTCGCGCGTAAGCTCGTCGGCGGCCAGCATCACTTGCACCTTGCTGGCAGCGGCAGACGCCTGTGCCACCGATTCAGGGATGTCCTTGGGGCTGTGGCACGCGCCAGCGATGAAGATGCCAGCCGTATTTGTTTCCACAGGGCGCAACTTCGGATGCGATTCCAGCAAGAAGCCGAATTCGTCGTAGCCGATATTCAACTTCTGCGCCAGTTCCTCGATGCCATCTGCCGGACGCATCGCGGCGGCAAGGACCACTAAGTCCGCTTCGATAGTTACGGGCGTTCCCGAAAGGGTATCGGCACCGCGCACGATCAGCTTGCCGCGCTCCTCTGTTATCTTCGAGACGCGCCCGCGATAATACTGGGCCCCGTCCTGCTCGATCGCCCGCCGCACAAACTCTTCGTATCCCTTGCCGCCGGCGCGAATGTCCATGTAGAAGACATACGCTTGGCCGTCGTGCACTTTATGCTTGTAAAGCATGCTGTGCTTGGCGGTGTACATGCAGCAGATCTTGCTGCAATACGGCAGCCCTTTGGCGTTGTCCCGCGACCCCACGCAACTGATGAACACAACGCTCTTCGGAATCGCACCGTCTGACGGCCGCTTGAGAACGCCTCCGGTCGGCCCCGATGCGGAGACCAGCCGCTCAAATTGCAGCGAGTCGATGACGTCCTTGTACTTTCCATAACCATACTCGCCGTAGCCCGCGAGCGTAGCTTTTGGCTGCGACTTTCCGATGCTGTACAACTTGTAGCCTGTGGCCACCACCACGGCGCCCACGGATTCTTCCACCAGTCGGTCCTCATCCTTGAAATTGATCGCCCCCGCCTTGCATTTCTTCTCACACAGCCCGCAGCCATTGCGAATCAACTTGGCGCACTGGCTCTTGTCAATCACAGGCCGCGCGGGGACGGCTTGGGGGAAGGGAATGTAGATGGCAGGACGCATGCCCATACCGAAATCAAATTCGCTCCGATTTCTCTTTAGCGGGCAGACGTTCCAGCATTCGCCGCAGCCCGTGCACTTGTTCACGTCCACGTACCGCGCTCTTTGCCGGATGGTTATCTTGAAGTTACCGACGAACCCTTCCACCTTCTCGACTTCCGAATAGCTGTAGAGCTTGATGCGGGGATGCTGTCCCACTTCCACCATGCGCGGCGTGAGGATGCATTGTGAGCAGTCCAATGTGGGGAACGTCTCGGAAAGGCCGGCCATCTTGCCGCCGATGGAGGGTTCGCGCTCCACCATGACCACTTCATGGCCGGAATCCGCAATATCAAGTGCCGCCTGGATGCCGGCAACGCCCCCGCCAATCACCAAAGCCCGGCGTGTCACCGGGACGCGAATCGGCTGGAGCGCGGCATCGTTCCGCGCTTTCTCAACCGACAGCCGGATGATCTCGATGGCCTTGGCTGTGGCCTGCTTGCGATCGTGGTGTACCCACGAGCAGTGCTCGCGGATGTTGGCCATCTCCACCAGGTAGGGATTCAGTCCCGCTCGCTGTGCGGTCTTGCGGAAGGTCTTCAAATGCATGTGCGGAGAGCAGGAGGCCACCACGACGGCGTCGAGTTTCTCCGACTCGATCTTTTCGCGAATCAGCGCCTGGCCGGGGTCCGAGCACACGTATTTGTAGTGCACCGAACTTCGCACTCCGGGGATTTGGGCGGCGGCGTCCGCCACCTGCGCCACATCCACGGTGCGCGCGATGTTCTCGCCACACCAGCAAACGAAGACTCCGATCCGGGACATAAGGTTCTTCCGACGAAAAAATCCGGTTCCAGGGCGGCCCTCGTCGCCGCCCTAGGGCAACCACTAGGGTTGCCCCTACGATGCTACGTTACAAAATGCCGGTCGATCCCCAGCGCTTCCCGGCTGATTCCCAACGCCAGTCCCACCAGATCCGAAAGATAATAGACCGGCAGCTTAATGACGACGCTGTAACTCCGCTCGATGTCGTACTGTTTCATGTCGAGATTCACGTGGCACATCGGGCAGGCCGTAACCAGGCAGTTGGCACCATGTTGCTGAGCATCCGTGAGAATGCGATGGCTCAGGTCCAACACGGTTTCTTCCTTCGCCATGGTCATGCCGGCGCCGCAGCACTCCGTACGGAAATTCCATTCGACGGGCATGGCCCCTAGCGCGTTCACGATCGCTTCCATCGAACTTGGCTGCTCGGGGTCGTCAAACTTCACCACCTCGGGCGGGCGTACGAGAAGGCACCCGTAGTAGCACGCCGGTTTCAGGTCCGTGAGCGGCTTCTTCACGGCGCCTTTAATCCGGTCCAGACCCACCTGTTGAAAGACTTGAATGAGGTTGAGCACATTCACCCGGCCGCTGATCTCGCCTTCAACAATGCTGGAGATTTCGCGTCGCAGCCCGTCATCTTCCTTTATGAGCTTGGAAGCCTTCAGCAATTGCATCGAACAAAGCGGACACGGCGCGAGCATCTCCTCAAACCCCTGTTGCTCCGCCAGGGCGAGGTTGCGGCCCGGGAGGGCAATGGACAACTTGTGATTCAAGGAGTGAGCAGCGGTAGCGCCACAGCAGACCCACTCCCGGATCTCCTCCGGTTCCACTTCCAGTTTCCCCAGGCAGGCACGCAGCGACTGCTCGTAGTCATTGGACGAGCCGTGCAGAGCGCAACCGGGATAATAGCCGAGCCTCACGCGTGTTTACCGTCGGTACAACGTTCGAAGATGCGGCGCACTACGTCGCGGTCCTTCACCTTTTCGCCGCGCAAGTGCAGTTTGCGGCGATGCTGAAGCGCCGGCGCCACCATGGAACCCTTGAACAGAAACCGTAGGCTGGGTTCATGCCGCAAGGCGCGCAGCTTGAATTCGGCAATCAACTCAATTTCGTCCAGGCGGCCGTTGCGCCGAATGTTGTCAAGGAACGCCTGTTGGAACGCCAGCACGCGCCGTTGGGCCGGCGAGGCGGCTCCACGCTGAAGGGAAAGCTCCCGCAGCCCGTCCATGATGCCGGCGCAATCGACGGACTTGGGACAACGCGCGGAGCACGTCTGGCACGACACGCAAGCCCAGATGGCGTTGCTTTTCATCGCCTCCAGCGCCTGCCCAAGCTGGAGCATGCGCACAAGCTGATTCGGCATGACATCCATTGCGGCGGCCATAGGACAGCCGGCGGTACACTTTCCGCACTGATAACAGTCTGCCAAATGCGTGTGGGCCAGGGCTTCAATCAGGTCGGCGTCAGTGAGATTCTCAGGAAGTACTGGTTCCACGGGTCGTCCTTCTGGTCCTTAGAGCTGAAAGAAGCTTGTTGTGGCAGCTCTAGCCGCCGGCGATCGCGCCCCGCACGATCGTGATCTCATCCCCATCGGAGATCAGCATCGATCTAAAACTCCCTGCCGGGATTACGGTGTCGTTAACAGCCACAAGGAAAAACCTAATATCCTGGTTTCTAAAGCTCTCGGGAGAACACTCATCGCGCCACTTCCTCAGGAGAGATTCCAGAGTACTGATCTCCCAATTATATTCTTGCGTATCGATGCGTACCTTCTTTAGTGTCGCCTCGCATTTAGGCGCGGGACTCTCGCTCCGAGTGACTTCCTTTTCCAAGGGCAACCCGAGCAATCCTCTGCGCTTATTCGCACAGTTGAAGCACAGGGCTCCATCATTGACACGTCCGCTGATGTACAGCGATGCTGCCGCGGCCCAAGGTCGTTCCTTCGATGCATTCTGCGGAAGCGTCTGACAACCACAATCTACACACTTCACAAAGTGTTTGCGCGTATTACGTAGGGTGCTGGAGGGACACTCACTCATGGCGTTTCATCCTAATGATACCTTCCGCGACCGAGCACAATGGAGATCTCATCCCCATCAGAGATCTGCACCGAACCGAAGTCGGCTGCAGGAACAGATTTGTTGTTTATGACCACAAGCCACCACCTGGCATCCGGGTTTGTGCACTCTTCATAGAATTGCTGCTCTGTCCACTTCACAATGAGGGAATCCAGAGTATTAACGTCCCAGGCATATTCTCGTTTATTGATACGTATCGTCTTTGGGGTAGCTGCGTTTGCAGGAGCGAACTCCGCGCGGCCACACTCACCCTTCGGAGTGTCGCTGTCCGGTTCCTTTTGTACGGGCAACCCAAGCAACTCTCTGCGCTTGTTCGCACACTGAAAACACAAGGCTCCATCATTGACGCGACCGATTATATACAGCGTCGCGGCTGCGGCCCAAGGTCGTTCCTTCGATGCGTTCTGCGGAAGCGTCTGACAATCGCAATCTACACACTTCACAAAGTGTTTGCGTTGGTTACGTAACGAAGCGGAGGGACGTTCACTCATAGCGTCTCTTTCTTAGGAGTGTACAGCGCATTGCTGGAGGTCCTTGCACATGTACAGTCTAGTTATGGATCACATCGCTCGAGCGGCGATACTGCCGCATCGGTCTGCAAAAAGGACTGCATACCAGCAACCATACGTTTAATCAGCGCCTTTACTTCCTGCTTCTTGTAGCCATTATCTTTCATAGCCAAACAGCCTTCGAGAGCAGCCTCAGCGACCTTCTCGGCCAATTCAGCCGACGGCTTTTCCCCGATGAGCACGCACTCGGCTTCTTCCCTGCGCAATGGAACAGGAGCCACGCCACCCAGAACAAGCCTGACGTCCTCGATCACGCCGTTCTCCAGCTTGTAGAGATAAGCCAAGCTGACAATGGCAAAGTCGATCGACTTGCGGACGCGGAACTTGTCGTACTTCATGACGTAGCCCTTAGGCACCGCGAAGCGAATCGCTGTCACTAGCTCATCCTTGTCCAGCATGTCTGTTGCTGCCAGTTTGGTAGTGAAGAAGTTCGCTGCATCGACAATCTTCTTCGTGGTGACGATTTGGGCATCGAGCGCAACCAGAACGGGAGACATATCCGAGGCGTTGACCGAGTAGCAGCCGCAGTTCATGCAGCGAGACGCCTCCGCCAGGCATTCTTCCGCGGTGATTGTAGAGCTATCTTCCTTATCCAGTGCGCGCTCGCTGACGGAGAGCTCTTTGTCGTGGATCGCTTCCGTCTTCTTCGCGCCTTCCGGATCGAACTTCAGGAAGCCTTTCTGCACATAGCGTTCCGGTGCGCCGCCGAGCTCTCGGTTGATGGCCTCAGCAGCATTGCGTCCGGTACGGATGGCCATGATCACGGTGGACGGACCAGTGACCACGTCACCGCCGGCGAACACGCCGCTGCGGCTCGTCCTCTGGGTGCCTTCCTCGACCTTGATCAGACCTCTGTTTAACGCCAGGTTGTACTTCTCCTCGATAAAGGACAGATCCACCTTCTGCCCAGCAGCCAGCAGCACGGAGTCACAACCCACAGTCACCTTCGATTTCTGATCATACTGTGGATCGAAACGGCCTTGCGCATTCCGGAGCGAAGTGCAGGTCACCAGCTGCATGCCGCGCACCTTCTCGCCTTCGTAAATCAGACGCGAGACGCCATAGCCATTCTTAATGATGATGCCTTCTTCTATCGCACGTGTGACTTCTTCCGCGCTGGCCGGCATTTCCCATGCCTGCTCCAGGCAAGCCAGGGTCACCGACTTTGCGCCGAGGCGCTTCGCCGTGATGGCTACGTCCATGGCCACGTTGCCGCCACCGACGACCAGCACGTTGTTGCGCTGCTTCTTGTTAACCCAAAGGTTCACTTCTCTGAGGAAGTCCAGACCGAACTCGGTGAACTCCTCACCGTCGAAGCCGAGCGCCGGACGCTTCCATGCGCCAGTGGCGTAGAAGACCTTATCGTAATAGGCCTCCAGTTGTGACGCGGTGACATCCTTGCCCACGGTGGTCTGCGTCTGGAACTTGACGCCCATCTTTTTATAAGCGTCGACCACCTTCTTTACGTAGTCCTTGGGCAAACGGTAAGCAGGAATAGCGTAGGTGAGCATGCCACCCGGCTCTTCCATCTTGTCAATGACGGTGACGCTGTGCCCTGCCTTCCGCAGGTAATAGGCAGCGGACAGACCGGCCGGACCACCGCCGACCAGAGCTACCTTTTTGCCCGTCTCAGCCGCCGGCGGCGCGTAGAAGGTCTCCAGATTCTCCAGAATGTAATCGCCAAGCCTGCGCTCCACCGCGTGAACAGAAACTGCCTGGTCCGTAGTTTTGCGGTTGCACCCATCCTGGCAGAAGTGGGCGCAGACGCGGGAGGTAATCATGGGAATCGGGTTCGCCTGCATCACGATGCATGCGGCGCCCTTGATATCGCCAGCGCGCACCTTCTCCATATAGGCCGGGATATTCGTGTTAGCCGGGCAGCCGAGCGTGCAAGGGGTAATATTGGCCTTCATGCCGCCAAAGATGGAGTGATAGCGATTATCGCCACGAATCGCGTAGCACTCATCTCCGCCCTTGCGCATGCAGTCATAGCGGTCACCGATCTGATGCGGGTAGCGGTAGAACCAGCAGCGAACATCCTGGCAGATGTTCCCGCCGATCGTGGCGACGTTGCGGATGATCGGCGTGGCCACGGAGTAGGCAGCCTCCGCCAACATCGGAACGTCGGCCTTGATCTTCTCCGACTCGGCGATCTCGACCAGGCGTGTCATGGCGCCGATCTCGATCTGGCCGTTTTCCGACTTGATGTAAGCCGCGTCCTTGATTCCCTTCAGGCTGATAAGGGTTTCCGGATACTCTCTCAGTAGCTTGCCCTTCAGGACACCCAGCAGGTCGGTGCCACCGGCCATCACCACTGCTTTGCCTTCCGCGCTCTCCTGCAAAGCGGCAGCGCAGCTTGCGAACGATTCAGCTATCGCGTACTTGAAAGATTTCATATCGAATCCTTCCTTATGCCTTGCCAAGGGCTTTGAGTACTACCGCGGGTGTGGCCGGATATTCCTTCACGTCAGCGCCGATTGCATTCGAGATCGCCATCAATGCCGCGCTGGCCAACGCGGCACCGGAAATCTCACCTATGCCCAATGCTTTGAACATGAAGGTGTCGATCTGAGACTCCATCACGAAGCCATCGTACGGCGGGATTTCATTGAAGGTTCTCCACTTGTAATCGATCATGCTGCTCGCGAGCAGACGACCCGTGGAGGGATCGAGGCTGCAATCCTCAAAAATCGCTGTGTCGAGGCAGGCCGAACCGATGCCGCCATGAAGCTGCATCTCCAGAGCCTTCGAGTCGATAATCTGACCAATATCGGTACCGCCGGCCAGCTTAAGGACCTCGGTGTGACCCGTTTCAAGATCGACTTCGACCTCGATGAAGACCGCTATACAACTTGGGCAATCGAACTTCTCCACGTGCTTGCCATAACCAACGATGGAAAGCTCTCGGTCCGCCAGCTTGCTGACCGAAATGCTGATCTCCGGCGTGTCGCGCACGTAAATAACCATGTCCCGCATGTCGAGCTGATCGACCGGGCGATCCAGCTTAATGGAGGCCAACTCCATTGCCTTTTTCTTCGCATCCAACGCAGCCTCGGTGACTGCCTTACCCGTGGTGATGGTGCCGCGAGAACCGCACAGACCAAAGTTGGACGGATTATTCCTGCTGCCAGGATCGGTGATCGAGACCCACTCATAGGGGCAGTTGAACACTTCTGCGACCACCTTGCAGGCGTTGCTTCTTTGTCCCATCCCGGATTCAGTGATGTCGCACTCGACGATGACGGTCGAAGATCCACCGCCTGCATTCGACAACTCCAAGCTCGGAATGATTCGCACGATCGCTTCCGTGTTGTCTTCCTGAATGTCGCAGTTGCCGATCACACCCATGCCCACGCCGCGAGCCTTGGTGCCATTCATTGACGTCGGCTTGAACCATCCCTTCCACTTTTCGGACCAGCCGAATCGGTCGGCGGTCTCCTGAATTACTTCCGGGAAGAAGAATGACGAACGGCTTCTATAGGTGCGGCCGTCACGCCAGAGGTACTTGTCCCCATGGGAGACATAGTTCTTCTTGAAGATATCAAGAGGATTGAAATTGCCTTCTCTCATGATCGCGCACAGCAGCTTTTCAAGGCAACTGTTCAGCTCCTGGCCACCGTAACCGCGGACGATACCGGCCTGCTGGCGGTTCGTGACGGCGATGTGGCTATCCAGGAACCAGTTCTCGCACTTTGCGAGCACGAGCTGGGCTTCACCCAAACCTACGCCGACCTGACCCTGTGTGGAGTTGCAGACGCAGCCAACATCGACCAGCCAGTCGCCTTTCACGGCGGTCACGATACCTTCCTTGTTCGCGGCCATCGTGGCCTTGATCGTGCTGCCCAGGCGGACTTCGTAAGTCATGAGCGATTCCGCTTTGCTCAGAACAATCTTGACTGGACGTTTCGTCACATTCGCCAACATCGCGGCGGACACGGCGGCATTCAGCATGGTCTGCTTGTTACCGTAGCTGCCGCCGACGTTGAACGTGTTGACATCGATCACTGAGCCTGGAACGTAGGCTTGCATCATCAGCTTCATGATGTGCGAACTCTGGGAGGATGCCCATACGGTGTAGTGATCATTTCCGTCGAACCTGACAATGACGGAAGGAGTTTCCGGAGCGGCCGGGCAAGGCATCTTGGAGAATGAAATCTCGTCCTCAGCCACATAATCAGCTTCTGCGATCGCCTTGTCGGGATCGCCTTTTTTGACCTGCCAGAACGGACCGTCGGGCTGGAAGTATGGGCAGCCGGGGTCTACCAGGTTGCCGGGAAAACGCTCATACAACTGAGGAGCACCTTCTTTAAGGGCATCCACTGCCGTAAACACGGCCGGAAGCTGTTCGTATTCAACCTTGATCAGATCGACGGCTTCGTCAGCAATCTCCAGCGTGTCGGCGGCGACGATCGCGACCTGATCGCCTACGTGGAAAGCTCTGGACTCCAGCACAAGGCGATGTACCGGCCAGCCGAGAGCTGCCAGGAACGGCGCGTTCTTGTGGGTGATAACCGCGCGTACGCCTTCCAGCGCTTCTGCCGCGGATGTGTCGATCTTCACGATCTTGGCATGGGGATAAGGGCTTCTCTTTGTTCTTCCGAACAACATATGGGGAAGTGAGAAGTCATCCAGGAAGAGGGCCTTGCCCGTGACGATCTCCTTGGCTTCCTTACGAGGTGAGTATTTGCCGACGTGACGGTAATTAGGCTGCTTAATATCGCGGTATTTCATCGTTCATTTCCCTTCGCGAGGACCCACTTCCAGTTCTAGTCAAGCGAATGCTTGCAAACGTGTCCGGAAGCATAGGGACTCGGATAAAGTTCTTGGGCGAGCGGAATCGGATCCTGAACCAGATCGTTTGCCCTGACAATGGTCGAGAGTTCCGCGTTCTTATTCCCGGCGAGTTTATTCAGGGCTCGAAGTACCGTGTAGTGGCTGATGCAACGGCAGAAATTGCCGGCCAGAGCTTCCTTGATTTCCTCCGGCGTCGGCTGGGCTTTCTTCATGAACAAGGCTTTCGCCACCATGATGATGCCCGGGGTGCAGAAGCCGCACTGGAATGCGTATTCGTCGATAAATGCCTGCTGGATCGGATCAAGACCTTTTGTTGCGTCTTCCAATCCTTCGATGGTGGTGATGTTCTTGCCGTCCAACTCGACTGTCAGAGTCATGCAGGCGGCAACAGCGTCTCCATTGACGATCACCGCGCAGCAGCCGCAGGCGCCGACCCCACACGACTCCTTCGAACCGGTCATCTGCAACCGCTTGCGGAGTGTTTCGGTCAGTGTTTCAGCAGGCGACACGTCGCCCGTGCCATCGCCGACAGAAAACTTGAACCGTCTGCCGTTTATGGTAAGAGTGATCGAATCTCTCGTAGCTAATTTGCTGCCCTTCGGAGAAACAGCACTTTCTGTAACCATAAGAACGTCCTCTCGCGCTCGGAATCATCCGGCCGCCAAGTTCCCACGGTTATGACCGTGCATCCAGCTTGCCATAAGCTCATCTCTGCAACTTTCTACCTTTTCAGTGACATGGAGCTTCGCGCGCCGTTCTAGACTGTAAGAGCAAGCGACAAGGCGCGACCTATTCTATCGAAATAGTCAGTGTCCAGTTCAAACAGGCGATAGTGCCTTCATTAACGGACTCATGGGCATTGCTGGTTGAATGTAAACCGGTTGGCGAAGTAGACGCAGTCCCCCGACCCGGATGGGACAGCGAGGAGTCGCCCTGGGTATGTGTTCGCAGTCAAGTCCCGCCGCAAACATCCCGCCCTCTTCAAGGTAGCTGCCCATCTGCGGGCACGGGCTGCCCATCTGTGGGCACCGGAACTTAGAGCTTAGGCCTTGCCGCAAGAGGCCTGCTCTGTTCAAGTACCTAATCCTGATCGAGTCGAACCTGCCTGTCCGTGACGAATTTCTCTCGTCCGCCTGAAAGCAACGAAGCTCGGTCGAATCCTTGTTGTCGGCGGACGCCAATTCCAACTCTCGCCCGTGACTTCTGAATTCCCGGCTGTGAGTTGTGTAGCCGAGGGATCGTACGCTTGGCATGAGTTGCATACAGGGGAGGGTAAGCTCCTTTCGCCACGCAAGCTTGCCGGAAGCTCACGCGTATTGCTTCGGCACGCACATGGAAAAGATCTTGCTTTCCCTGGCTGCTTCCACTACAAACTGGTGAAACTCACCCGTTCTGTCGTACTCGGCGGCATGTGGGATGATTGGTTCGG
>Ga0209039_10000776_pt1 | contig 30712 bp, 24 predicted proteins | sample BogFormECP12_OM1_FD_188238 | JGI IMG/M metagenome (GOLD analysis project Ga0209039, IMG submission 188238) | Bog forest soil microbial communities from Calvert Island, British Columbia, Canada - ECP12_OM1 (SPAdes) (version 2) | ecosystem: Environmental > Aquatic > Freshwater > Wetlands > Bog ... | reverse complement strand
GTCACCGCCTTCGCCTTTATCTTCATATTCACCGGCGTGACGTTCCTTCGCGAGCGGTCGTTCGGCACGTTCGAACGCCTGTTAGTGTCGCCCATCACGCGGTCGGAGATCATCCTGGGCTACATGCTGGGGTTCAGCGTGTTCGCCATCATCCAGTCGATGATAATACTCCTGTTCGCCATTTTTGTCCTGAATGTAAAGATAGCGGGCAACCTTTACTCCGTGGTGGCCCTACAACTATTGATCACGATCGTCAGCGTGAACCTGGGCATTTTCTGCTCGTCCTTCGCGAAGAACGAGCTCCAGGCAGTCCAGTTTATACCTCTGCTGATATTGCCCCAGATCTTCCTGGACGGCATGTTCTGGCCGATATCCACGCTTCCGAGCTACCTGCAGGTCTTCTCCTACATCATGCCGCTGACCTACGCGAACGACGCATTACAGAATATAATGGTGAGGGGATACGGCCTCGGCGACGTATGGATAGATATTGTGATACTGCTGGCCTTCAGTGTGGTCATGGTGGCGCTGTCGACGCTGAGCCTTAACAAGCGGCTACAATGATCGGCCCGCTAAAAAAGTTAAAAAAGTATTGGGGGTTATACCCCCTTTTTGTTTTAAGCGTATACGGTAGACTTCGGCGTTTCCGCAGTCTCTTCCTTATGGATGACCTTCTTGATGGCATGCTCAAAATCGTCCATGCTGACCGACTTGCTGCGCCTCCTGATGGCGAACATGCCGGCCTCGGTGACGATGGACTTGATGTCGGCGCCGCTCGTATCCTCCATCTCCCCGATGATCTTCGATACGTCCACGTCCGGCTCCATGGTCATCTTGCGGGTGTGGATCTTGAATATGGATTCACGGCCCTTCTCGTCCGGCAGAGGGATCTCTATGATACGGTCGAACCTGCCGGGCCTCAGTATTGCCGGGTCCAGCATGTCTATGCGGTTCGTGGCCGCCATGATCCTCACGTTACCCCTATCAGTAAACCCGTCCATCTCCGATAGAAGCTGCATCATGGTGCGGTTTACTTCTGCGCTGCCCGTGGTGCCGTCGTGGGTCCTGCGACCGCCGACCGCATCCAGCTCATCGATGAAGATAATGCTCGGCGCCTTATCCCTGGCCATCTGGAACAGGTCGCGGACGAGCTGGGCTCCCTCGCCAATGAACTTATGGACGAGCTCGGAGCCGGACATCCGTATAAAGGTCGACTGCGACGCGTGCGCGACCGCCTTGGCCAGCAGCGTCTTGCCGGTCCCCGGGGGCCCGTACAGGAGCACGCCCTTTGGCGGCTCTATGCCCACGCTTATGAACAGCTCGGGCTCGGTAAGCGGCAGCTCAACGGTCTCGACGACTTCGCGGATCTGCTCCTGAAGGCCGCCGATATCTTCATAGCTCACGCCGGGGGCCTCGATGACTTCCATGACCCTGGCCCGGACGTCCGCTGGCTTCTCCAGTATCTTAACTACTGCGAGTGAGTTGTTTACCGCTACCCGGGTGCCAAGGGCCAGCTTTCCGATCATCTCGTCGGAAGGCTTGGTCAGCACCTCCTGGTTGTTGCCGTGCTGCCTGAGTAATACCATGCCGCCGTCAACGATCTCGATGACGCTGGCGATGAATAAAGGAGTCCTTCGAAGGTGCGCGACCTCCTGCTGAAGGCGCTGGATCTCCTTTAGATTATTACTATTCATGATGGTGGATTCGAAAAGCCGGGATTTAAGCTCCTCATACTGGAGCTTAAGCAGGTCAAGCTCCTCCTGGATGGATTGTTTTTCCTTCTCCAGAGCCTGCGCTTTCTCGACCATGGGCTCTGCGAAGGGTTCCGCTGGAGAATCTGTTTTGGTCATATATTTCACAATTCACAAGTGTCTCTTAAATCTTTTGTGGTTTGCACCCTTTATTCCGCCGTTATAGCGGAATGTCGGTGCAGCATATCGTTTTTTTAATTTGGGCTTGCGCGATGCGGAGGCAGTTATACGCGTTCGTGAGCCCGCTCTTGAGCGCCATGGCATCGCCTGTAGCCCAATACTCATCCATGGAGCTCCGGACGTCGCCTATGATAGCGTCCGGCTTCCTTGCCAGATGATAATAACTTTCGACGTAGTCAAGCTCGGCCGAGGGCAGGCCCAGGTTCTCCTTCACGTAGTTGCATGTGTCGTGGCGCTTGAACCTGGCCAGGGCGCGTTTCAGCGACGCATATATTTCTGTATGCTCTTCCTTTGTCCGGGCGAGCAGATACGGGACGTCGAAGCCCTCTTCCGGCGAATCCGACGCGCCGTAGTGGACGGCGAGCGTCCCGCCCTCGAACATATTCAGATAGGCGGAAAAATCACGGAGTATGAGCTTTTCCTCGGACAGCGAAGGGCTGCCCGCGATGAACAGCTTCGTATAAGCTTTACTGATTGAGCTGAGGCCGCCGGTATGGGCCGCCGAGATCAGGCAGATCGGCTCGGCCGTCCTCGGGTAGTCTTCCCGGGAATACACCGAGACGTCGATTGCGACCAGTACGCTGCCGACGATATCCCCCGATATTTTCAGCGGGTCGATCTCGAACTGCAGGGTCTGGCTCATAAGTGCTCGTACAATGGTCGTTAAGAAATAAGTTTCGATGGCTGGCGTGGGGTATTCCAGATAAATTTTTATAGTGAGGCCGGCTACTTAGTATAGCAGGTGGTCATCTGACGGGTAACGTCGTTGTTTATTATATCAGCCCGGTCCAGGGCGCTACTGCAACTACCGTTTAAATGAGCCACCGCTGGCTCTCTCATTATTATCGGAGGCATCATACTTGATGAGCAAGACCAAAACCAGGGAGGACGTAGTCAAGAACATTAGCAGCAGGCACTTTATCTTCAAGCCGGACGGCACCGAGATCCCGGTCGACCTGGCCGAGACTGAGGAGGTCCTGAAGGTCCTGAAGGATGTCGGGAGCAAACCCCTGGAGTCTTATGTTATTTCCGAAGAGCTCAAGATGCCACCGATGAAGGAGCCCCCCTCCATCAAGGCCATGCAGAGCCACGAGCTGGTCGGCTATGAGCCCTCGTCGGACTCGGGCAACTTCCGGTTCTACCCTAAGGGATATTTGATATTCGAGCTGCTGAGGGACTGGGCCCATGACATCGCCGTGAACCGCTTCAAGGCCATAGAGATCGACTCGCCGCTGCTATTCGACTGGGACGACCCCCAGATACGGGAGCAGGCGGGCACATTCCACGAGCGGCATTACACGGTCAAGGTGCCGGACCACCCCGATAAGGAGTTCATCCTGCGGTTCGCCGGGGACTTCGGGCTTTTTAAAATTATGAAGGATGCCACCATCAGCTATCGCAATCTACCGCTCCGCATGTACGAATTCAGCAATAGCTTCCGGTACGAGCGGGATGGCGAGCTGTCGGGCCTGAAGCGGCTCCGGGCATTCCACATGCCGGATATCCATTGTTTTTGCCGGGACATCGAGGAGGGCTGGAACGAGTACCAGGAGCTTTACCGGAACTACGCGGACCTGTGCGACGCCTCCGGCGTTGAGTACGCCGTTGTGTTCCGCATCGTCGACTCGTTCTACCAGCAGAACAAGTCGAGGCTGGCCGATCTTGTAAAATATTCCAACATGCCGGCTTTCGTCGAGGTCATGAGCGATATGAAGCACTACTGGGCCGTCAAGAACGAGTTCCAGGGCGTCGACTCCACCAGGAGCTGCATTCAGCTTTCCACGGTACAGCTCGACGTGAAGGATGCGGCCGTTTACGGCATCGACTATACGGACATGGACGGCAAGAAGAAGGGCTGCATTATTTGCCACTCGAGCATCGGCAGCATCGAGCGCTGGTACTATTCGATGCTGGAGGAAGCCCTTAAGAACGAGACCCCCACGCTTCCGGCGTGGCTATCGCCGACTCAGGTGCGCATCATACCGGTCTCGGAGAAACAGCTCAATTATTGTAAGTACCTGGACATCGATGGCGTACGGGTCGACGTGGACGATGGCGACGATACGCTGTCTAAGAAGATCGCCCGCGCCAGCATCGAGTGGGTCCCATACGTGGCCGTCGTGGGCGAAAAGGAAGTCGAGTCGGGCCTGTTCTCCGTCAGCATAAGGGAGAGCGGCAAGCGCGTCACCATGACCAAGGACGAGTTAACGAGGGAGGTCCGCAAACAGTGCGCGGGCCGGCCATACCGCCCCCTGCCGCTGCCGAAGCTATTAAGCCAGCGGCCCACATTCCGATGACGACCCCGGCCATTCTTTTTTTCATAATAATTTCACCGTGCAGACATAAGGTTTATCTAAGGTCAGGGCTACCAAATATAGTACATAGGGTATATAGCCACTAAATTTGGGCTAGAGGATTGAAAAATGCAAGGCTCAAGGGTCGTCTCGGTATTCGCCGCGATCGCGGTGCTCGTTCTGATATTTGCCATCGCGCTGCTGGTATATCGTTCAGAGGGCGCGGTGCTCAACTGGCATATGGGCGACTCCGACCCCGTCCTGAATTTTTACCAGTCTGGCGATGACCTTTACGTTATTAGCGCGTCCAATATATCACTGGTGAACGAGTCCGGGAAGGCACAGTGGACAACGCCGTTCGCCAATACGCAGTACTCTACCATGGGAAACGATGGACGATTATACGTCTATTCGGCTGACCGGGGACTGAACGTCGTTTATCCCAACGGTACGCTTAACATTTTATCGCACGTCGACATCAATCGCCCTCCGGTCGTGGGCGACGATGGCACCTTATATCTAAGATCGTGGAGCCAGTTGTCGGCCTTAGGCACCTCGGGCTCAGAGCTTTGGAATACCACGAGCGTGATCTCGGACCCGGTGGTCGACACCAAGGGCTACGTTTACTTTTTCACGCGACCGCCCGATAATATCACCGATGTTTTTCTGGACTGCATGTCCCCCGATGGCACCCTGCGATGGTCCATATACTATGATAAGTACGATGGCGGCACTGCGCTCAAGCCCGCCAAAGCGGACGGCGTATTCGTCTACGATGAGCTTACGGGCGTGTTCAGCCACATGGACAGGTACGGCAATGTGACCTGGGACCACTCGATGACGTACCTGGGCCAGTATGATCTGGTGGAAGATGAAAAGGACCGGATATACCTGTTTTACCTCTGGGGCACGGTGCACGTGATCGATGAGCGCGGGGCCCTGGTAAGTAAGTTCAACCCCGTGGTCACCTATAACGTTAATCTGACGTACGTGCCGGCGGTGTACAACGACACGACCTATGCCATCGGCGATGGCAAGTACCCGGACACGGCAGTCCTGTACGCGCTGAACCTGGATGGCACATTGAAATGGGAGCGAGAGATCAACAGCAGCGTCGCGCCTACTATTTATACCGGCAAGGACATCGTGTGCATCGATACCGAGGTCAAGGTGGGCAGCCAGCTTGTGCCTAAGCTATACGTCATCGGCGATTCGGGCCAGCTTAAGTACACTTACAATTCAGGCGATGGGCAGCGGTGGGAGCAGGTATACATCAACATGAACGATACGATATTCGCCAGGACATATGGCGATATCCTGTACGCGCTGAAAGGCTAGCTCCCTTGTTAAAAAGTAATAAATACTTCTGGCCCCGATGTCATCTTATCAAATGAATGGCGGGATCGCACATGGGGTTGCTCGATAAATTACTGCGGAAAGAAGAAAAAGAGGAAGAGGTAAGCTCCGGCCCCGTGGATGCCACGGGCCTGTTCGAACATAACATTAAGGACACCAGGGACGTCCGCACCATCAATGAGAGCCCGCAATTGCAGGAAGCGATCACCGATTACCAGGATCCCTCCAACGTCGAGAAACGCGAGATCTTTACATTCGACTCGGAAATGAAAAGGACACCCGATTTTTATCTGCCGTATTACTGGGCGGCAACGTATAATTTTGATAAGGGCAACTTCGGGGAGGCGAAAAAGATCCTGCTCGATGGCATCAATTGCTGTAACATCAAGAGCGTCCTGTGCCGGCGACTGGGCGAGTTCTACTTTTTGCAGGGTAACGTGGACGACGCGCTGTACTGGTTCTTCACCACGACGATGGCGGATACGGGCAACATCGACTTTCACTCGTACAACTATCTGGCATACATATTCGAGGTCTATGGCATGAAGAAGGCCTCGGAATGGGCGCTGCGCAGGGTCCGGGGCATCTCGTATAAGCTCCTTTTCCAGTCGGCGGAGTACTCGACGAAAAAGAAGGAAAAGATCCAGGAGATCGCCCTAAAGAGTAAGAACGAGCGATCAGCGAAAAAGCTGTCCGATTTCTACAGGTACGCCAAGCCCGTCCTAAAAGAAATATAAAATTAGGCTGAGTACATGAGAATAGCCATTTTTCACGACTATTTCAGGTTCATCGGGGGCGGCGAGAAGCTAGTCCTGATCCTCGCCCGCGGCCTGGGCGCGGACGTCGTCACGACGGACGTGGACCGCTCCTTAATTAAAAAAATGGGCTTTGAGGACGTTAACATCATCAGCCTCGGCCCGCTGGCCAGGATAGAGCCGCTGAGACAGATCCAGGCGACCATCAAGTTCGCGAGAAGCGATTTCCGGGGTAAGTACGATTTTTACATATTCAGCGGAAACTGGGCCCATTATGCCTCGAGGAAGCACCGGCCGAACCTTTACTATAACCACGCCCACGTCCGGGTCTTCTACGACCTCAGGGAGCGGACGATCGCGTCCTTAAGTTCGCCGTTTTCCAGGCTCGCGGCGAGGACATGGATCGCTGTCCACAGCCGCTTCGATAAGAGGTCGATCGGCCACGTTGACGTGGTAGTATCCAACAGCGAGTTCGTCGCACAGCGATTTAAAAAATATCTGGGAAGGGACAGCGTGGTCGTATATCCGCCCGTGGATACCGCTAAATTCCATTATATCGCCGACGACGGCTACTGGCTCTCGGTGAACCGCCTCTTTCCGGAGAAACGCATCGAGCTACAGCTTGGCGCGTTCGCTCGCATACCCGACGAGCGGCTGGTCATCATAGGTGGCAGCGACAGGGGCGAATACTCGGGGTCATATGCCCGCGGTATCGCAGAAAAGCTGCCGGCTAACGTTACGCTCCTCAGCGACATATCCGAGGAGAAGCTGGTCGAATATTACGGACACTGTAGGGGATTGATAGCAACCTCCAGGGACGAGCCTTTCGGCATGAACGCCATCGAGGCGATGGCCAGCGGAAAGCCCGTCATCGCCGTCAAAGAGGGCGGCTACCTCGAGACGGTCGTCGATGGAAAGACCGGCGTTCTCATCGATAGCACTCCGGATGCGCTCGTCGATGCCGTCAGACTTGTCGGCCGGGATCCCCTGAGATACAGGGATGAATGCCTCCGTCAGGCAGAAAAGTTCGACGTCACAGTATTCCTCTCCCGCATGGGGTCTCTGATCAAGCGCCAGACTGGCCAGGAAGAGCCTTTTTACGCATCCGTGAGATCCGAGTCCGGGCAATTGGAACATTAGTTAATAATATATATTTGAAAATATAGTAATTGCTTGATGAGTAAAATCGGGGTATTATTCGATAATATAAGCGGTAATACGGGCGACGTGGCTATCGGGCTAAGCGTTAGAAAAATCCTCAGGGAAAACGGCATTGAATCCGATATGCTGTTCCCGGGAAATTTCGACCCCGACAAATACGGGACGATCATCATTGGCGGCGGCCGCATCATAAGGCCGGGCCCCGATTTTTTCTACGATAAGTTCAAGGTGCCGGGCAGTCACATATTGAATGCCGTCGGCATAGCCGGATCGCCGAAGGACCTTGGCTATCTTGACGATTACAAGTACGTCACGGTAAGGAGCACGGGCGATAAGGACAAGCTCGGGTACGTGAAGAATAAAGTACATGTGGTCCCCTGCACGGCAATGCTTCTGGAAGACCTGAAAGAGTTTCAGGTCCACCCGAAGGGGCCGAGCCTTGGCATCAATCTATCCCCTGGATCGTTTAATGGATTAGAGGAGAGGGAGTTCATCAGGTGGGCCTCATCATTACCGCTTACCATATATTTCATACCCATCATGCATTACAAGTGGGACTACCGGTATATGCAAAGGCTGAGCGCAAGCATACCCAACTCCGTAGCCCTTCCCATATTAAAACCGCTTGAGATCTTCACGCTTATCGGTAGGATGGACCGCATGATCACGTATTCTCTTCACGGGGGGATATTTTCCTATGTGCATAATAAGCCGTTCATCCTGTGCGACCAGATCGACAAGATGCGATTTTTCATGGAAGACAGGGGGCTGCAGCGATACCTGTTTAAAGACCTGCAGGGTATGAAAGGATCTTTTAAAAGCCTGTACGAAGAACCTCCGGATTATACCCGGCTTATCTCGCGCGATCTTCAGGTGCTCGATCGCCATGTCGATCGATTGGTCGAGCTACTACCGGCAGGCGACGGCGAACCCCTTAAAGACGACGGAAGCGATGAAGCTTTTCAACAGTATCATTACTTACATAGTATGCGTATGTCCATGTCAGTAGTGGGGCGTGAGGGAAATAATTCGGGCCCGAAACCGCTCCCGTCGATCCGTGGCAGAAGCGTGGCCATATATCAAGGAGTTCTCCGGAGGGTCAAGGATCGCGTTATGGGCCCGTGATCCTTTAATTAGTATCATGTATTAGGCGGGCAAGGCAATTCGACGTCAACGTTGCCCTTCAAAGGCCTCATGGGCCGACCTTTTATTTGGCGTAAAACCGACTGTACTCCGATAATAAATCGACAAAGCCATATAATTATAAATATCGACACTGTAACGGATAGAAATGAAAGGCATTATACTCGCCGGGGGGACGGGCTCCCGTCTCTACCCGCTGACCAAGGTCACGAACAAGCACCTTCTGCCCGTCTACGACAGGCCCATGATCTACTATCCGCTGCAAACGCTCATCGACGCGGGCATAAAGGATATCATGCTGGTATCGGGTCGCGGCCATGTGGGCCATTTTTTAGAACTATTGGGCTCGGGCGCCGAGTTCGGCGTAAAACTATCGTATGAGATCCAGGGCCAGGCCGGCGGCATTGCGCAGGCATTGGGGTTGGCCAGGAACTTTGTGGACGATGACAGCGTGGTGGTGATCCTGGGAGACAACATTTTCCAGGATAATGTACGAGGCGCAGTCGAGTCATTCAGCTCAGGCTCCATGATATTCCTCAAGCCGGTACAGGACGCCCGCCGGTTCGGCGTAGCCGAAGTGGACGAGACGAACCGCCGGGTCATTTCCATCGAAGAAAAGCCCATGCACCCCAGATCGAGCTATGCGGTCACGGGCCTGTACATATACGATAGCGAGGTCTTCGACATTATAGGCTCGTTGAGGCCCTCCGGCCGGGGCGAACTCGAAATAACGGACGTCAACAATGAATACCTCCATAGGGGAAGGCTGTCTTACTCTATCCTCAGCGGCTATTGGAGCGACGCCGGGACCTTCGAGTCCCTGTACAAGGCCAGCGATCTAGTCAGGGAACAAAAGATCCGGGCCGTCCATGCCCCGATCGTCCAGGAGCCGGTAGTGGTCACAGTCAAAGCTAGGCGATGAACCAATCATTACGGTCCCCGAACCTTCCGCTAACGCCATCGCACAAAGCCAGCATGATCGCCTTAGACAGCCCCATATTTCCATTGATGGCCGAGGACATGAGATCCCGTAAGGAATATTTGATCCACCTGCCATATAGCTCAAACCGCTGTCCCCTATAGTGCTTTTTCACATATAGAAAGCGGTTTCTACTGCTATAATATGTATGCAGCAGATCCCTGGTGCGCGAAGGCCCGTGGACCATGTGTATGGCTTCGGTGCCCAGGTCAATATAGCATGTCCGGCCGGCATCGTAGATCCGTCTACAGAGGTCGGCGATCTCGCCGCTAAAAAAGTAATCCTCGTCCAGCAGCCCGACCTCTTCGACGGCGGCGGACCGGATCAAGAATGCCGTTCCCGGGACATACTCGACTTTTTTAATTCCGTCCAGTCCCATACAGGGGTGCCAGCGGACGTGCGTGTCCCGGTGAAGGCCTATGTCGCATCCACCGGCGAAGACCGCGGAGCCCGTCCTTATGCGGGGGCCGATGGCTGCAATATCGGGCCTGCTATGCAGCGTGGCCAGCAGCCTGGAAACGTCCGCTTCCTTCACTTCGGCGTCATTATTTAGCAATAATATGTAGTTTGCACGGTTTTCAATTGCCTTCTTAATGGCAATGTTGTTACCGCCGGCAAAGCCCAGGTTTTTTTTATTTTTGATGATCGTGATCCGTGGAAAACGGAGCTCTATCTCCTCCGGACTATGATCGGAGGACGCGTTATCCACCACATAAATGTCAGGCTTGATCGTGCGCCATGAAGTGAGGGACTCGAGACATTCGATCGTATCCTTTGCATTATTCCAGTTCAATACGATTATCGCCAGACTGCTCATGGCCTTAATGTTATCCGGGAGGGCTTCCATAGTATCAACCATCTCGACTCTAACAGTATAATGTAATTATTATAAATATATAGGTATCTAATGTTTATAGGTTTACCATGGAATCGTTGTATCAAAATACGATTATGAATTATACCGATTTTTAATTTAGCCATTATTATATATTTGTATTATAATCTTCTCTTGTTAAAAGCCTTTATTAAGGTATCTAAGCGTTCGCCATGGAGGCGGCATACATTTGTCACTGACCTGGCCCCCGGACGTTAAGGATCGTGATCGTGATGTACCTGTGGGATTATAGAGAATTGATCGGTAATCTTGTGGTGAGCGACCTTAAGATAAAATATGCGAACTCAGTGCTGGGATTTGCATGGTCACTTTTAAACCCTTTAATGATGATGGTCATCCTGTACATGGTCTTCAGCAATATCTATAAAAATAATCAGCAAAATTTTGTCATATACCTGTTGATCGGCATCTTATCCTGGCGATTTTTCTCGATGGTGACGACGTCCGCGCTGGAGTCGATCGTGACGAAGCAGAGCCTGGTCAAAAAAATATACATCCCCCGGGACATATTGACGTTAAGCGTAGTGATCTCGGGCCTGATCAGCTCATTCCTGGAATTCTTAGTGCTATTACCGTTACTGGTCATTCTAGGGGTGGGGATATCCTCGACCATCGTCATATTCCCGGTCGTCCAGATCCTGTTCTTCCTGATCATCTATGGCCTCTCCCTGATCCTCGCCTCGCTATACGTGTACTTCAGGGACCTTAACCAGATATGGCAAGTTGCGATCCAGCTGGGGTTCTTCCTCTGCCCCATCGTTTATCCCCTCTCGTACATACCGGAGAAGTTACAGGCTTACTACATGTTGAACCCTGTCACCAGGGTGATCGGCATGTACAGGGACATATTTTTAAATGGGACGATCCCGGGGCTTTCGGATTTTCTCGTAGTGCTGGCGTTCGTGGCCATTCTTCTAATAGTAGGTAATCTGGTGTTCAGTAAACTTTCACGCAGGTTCGCCGAGGAGGTATGATGGCATGAAATTACTCCTCAAAGAGAAGGTAAGACAGGACTGCGAGGATGCGATCGTAGTAAAAAACGTATCCAAGTATTTCAAGATACCCCGAGAAAAAAAGCGCACCATCTACGAGAATATTTTGGGGCTATTCCAGGGTAATTATGGCTATGAGGAGTTCTGGGCGCTCAAGGATATCGACTTTACCGTCAAGCATGGCGAGACATTCGGCGTCATCGGCCCGAATGGCAGCGGTAAGAGCACGCTCCTAAAGATTTTGGCGTGGGTCCTTTACCCTGAGGTAGGGAGCGTAAAAATCAACGGCAGGCTAGCGCCTTTTCTTGAGCTCGGGGTAGGATTTCACCCTGACCTGACGGCGCGCGAGAATGTATACCTATACGGGTCGATCCTGGGGCTCACTAGAAAAGAGCTTAAAACGAAGTACGAGGAGATCATGGATTTTGCGGAACTGAAGAGGTTCGAGAACGTGAAGCTCAGGAGCTTTTCATCGGGCATGTATGTACGTCTGGGCTTCTCCACGGCCATCCAGGCAAACCCGGACATTTTCCTGCTGGATGAAGTTCTCGCCGTCGGAGACGAGCATTTCCAGAAAAAGTGCAAGGACAAAATTGAGGAGTTCAAGCGAAGCGGACGGACCATCGTATTCGTATCACATGATCTCGAATCGGTGAAAAAGGTATGCAAAAAAACCATGCTCCTCAGCGGCGGAAGGATCGTCGCGATGGGCGAGACCGGGAAGGTCGTGGACGAGTACTTACGCCTGGTGGGCGACCCGGCAGGGAAGAATGATCCGGGCATGAAGGCAATCGCGCATTGACCATGGAGACTCGGGGAAATGAATGGCAGGACCTGTGTTACCCAATCGCTAAACGGCCTGAGCGACTTCTGCTACGATAAAGAGCTTGGGGTTTACATGTACCCCATGGCCGCAAGAGTAGAAGATACGGATGGCGAAGAAGGGTACATAATCGAGACCCTCAATAGCGTAAAAGATCTAACGGCATACTCTCGCGAACTAACTTATTATATCAGGGATTGGCAGTCGAGATACCATCTTTCCCCCATGAGAAATAATTTGCTCGAAGGTATAGTTGAGCTTCTTGATAAAAAATCCACGGTCCTCGAGATAGGAGCGGAATGCGGCGCCATCACCAGATGGCTGGGGGAGAGGTTTAAGGAGGTCGATGCGATGGAAGAGGACCTCCGGAGTGCGGTCGCGGCCCGGACCAGAACGTCGGGGCTGGAGAACGTAAAGGTGTACGTGGGTAATGTTTTGAATTCTTCTCCGGAGAAAAAATATGATATTATAACCTTGATCGGCGCACTGGCAAAATTTCCTCTTTACGATGGGCGCACTTCCGATCCCTGCGAACCATGTATACACTTACTAAGCAGGCTAAATGAATCGTTAAACGAGCGGGGAATACTGGTATTAGCCATTGAAAACAAACTCGGGGCCAAGTATCTGTCGGGGTGCAGCGAGGAACACACCGGAAAGCCTTTCCTGGGCGTCGAAGGCTATCCGGAAAGATCGCCGGTGACATTCAGCAGGAACGAGCTGGAGAGCATCCTGAGAAAATCGGGGTTTCATAACATACAGTTTTATCATTTATTTCCCGACCATAAGTTGACCAGTACGATAATGCCCGAGCATGACGAGACGCTGGCGCTGAAGCCTTATAACTGGATAAAAACGCCGTTCGAGGACTATACGGGCCCGAGGCAGCATTTATTGCTGGAGCCATTATTTTTAAAGACCATAACGGACGCCGGCCTATTATGGCAATTCTCCAATTCGTTCCTCGTGCTCGCCAGCCGGTCGGAGAACGTTAATTTACAAACAAGCTGGCTCATAAAAAAATTCAACAATGAGTCCCACGATGGAAAGTTCCGCCACCAGGTCATTCTGGAAAAGGAGAACGGCTCAAAGTACACTATCAAGCGTACGCCCGCCCCGGGTAACCAGCCATGCATAGATGTCCAGGGCATCGGGTACCGGCTGGAAAACGAAGAATACGTCTACGGAGAACACCTGGCCCTAAAGCTGTACAGGGCCTTGCTGGAGGACGAACAGGGACCGGCCATAAAGCGTACGATTAAAACATTACATGATAGCATGATCATGGGATATTCCACCGGAAGGGCTGATGAAGGCGGTTATCCGCTAATAAGGGGCGACGCGGTGGATTACACGCTGTGGAACATTATTTCTGCAGACGATGGTGCCCTGCATTTTGTCGATAGAAAATGGAGGATAAACAGGGATATACCGGCCGATTTTGTGCTATTCAGGAACTTACTCTACATATTCAACGGAGTGCATCCATTTTTAAAGGAAAAAAGCAGGCCGTGGTTCATCATCGATAACATCAGGGCCATATATCCTCAATACACGCCGGATAGGCTAAAATATAATGTGGGACTTGAGGGAGAATTCCAGTCTGTCGTTAGTAATAAAAAGACCATAGTATATATCGATAAAACCCTCATCGAAAGGGCAGGTAAAGCAGGGATCATTTTCCAGAAGCTGAAAAGCGCCCTTCGGACAGCCACGAAGCAAAATGCCAGGCATCGCATGCTAAAAAAAGGAGGGGACGGCGGCCATGGACACAAAGCGTGTGCAGCCAAGCGTTCATAGCTCTATCAGGTCGATATTGGCTCAACTGGCCGGCCCGCAAACGACGTTCGACATGGGCTTAAAGGGCATAAAGGTCTTAAGGAACGAGGGATTTTTTAGCTTTTACTATAAATGTAGGAGCTTTTTAGCACGAAACAGGGGCTACGAGAAGTTCATCGAGAAGAACCTGATGACCGGTGATAAGATCGCACTATGTAAAAAAGAGATCGAACATTTTGCCTATCGTCCGATCATAAGTATCATAACACCGGTCCATAACCCGAAGCCTTCTTGGATCAGGTCGGCGATAGAATCGGTAATAGGCCAGATATATGAGGGCTGGGAGCTCTGTATCGCGGACGCATCAACTGATCGCGAGGTTAAGAGTATCCTGGAGCGGTATTCAAAAAAGGACGCCAGGATACGTGTCCGGTCCCTGGCAGAGAATAAGGGCATATCCGCGAACTCCAATGAGGCTTTATCCATGGCCTCGGGGGAATACATCGCTTTTCTGGACCATGACGATGAGCTCGCGGCCGATGCGCTATACGAGGTGGTCAGGTATCTTCAATCGAATCCGGGAGCGGACATGATCTATACCGATGAGGATAAGATCGATGCCGCTGGCCGGCGATGCGAACCGTTCTTTAAGCCGGAATGGTCGCCGGATATGTTCCTGTCCATCATGTATACCTGCCATTTTGGAGTCTATCGAAAAAACATCATCGATAAAATAGGGGGATTTAGGGACGGCTACGACGGCAGCCAGGACTATGACCTGGTATTGAGGCTCATGGACGAGACCGATCGCATTCACCATATCCCCCGGATCATGTACCACTGGAGGGCCGTCCCGGGATCCACCGCCGTATCCATCGACATGAAAAAATACGCGTGCGTGAATGCAAAAAAAGCATTATCCGATCACTTAAGGAGGAACGGCATCCGCGGTGAAGTCCTCGATGGCCTCTGGCCGGGCTCGTACCGGGTAAAACGGGACCTGATCGGTGATCCCCTGGTCAGCATCATAATCCCGACCAGGGACCGGGTGGAAGTCTTAAAAAAATGCGTGGATAGTATACGAGAAAAGACCGATTATGGGAATTACGAGATCATCATCGTGGACAACGATAGCTCCGAAGGGAGAACACACGATTATTTCGAAGAGCTGGAGACGCGGCGGAACGTTAAAGTCCTGAAATATGGCAAAGAATACAACTTTTCATCCATCAACAACTATGCGGTGGACAAGGCTAACGGCGATGTCATCGTATTCCTTAATAACGACACGGAGGTCATCTCGCCGGGATGGTTGAGCGCCATGCTGGAGCACGCCCAGAGGCCCGAAGTCGGGGCCGTGGGCTGCAAATTGCTATACCCCGATAATACGGTGCAGCATGCGGGGATAATCCTCGGGCTCTACGGTGGAAAGGACGGGAACAGGGTGGCGGGGCACGGGCATTGCCGCTTGCCCGCGGGCGATATCGGATATTTCGGCAGGGCGAGCATCATCCACAATACCAGCGCGGTAACGGCGGCATGCATGATGATGCAAAAGAAAGTGTTCAGGGAGGTCGGCGGGTTCGACGAGAACCTGGCGATCGCCTATAACGACGTAGACCTATGCCTGAGGCTCAGGCAAAAGGGGTATTTAATGGTATACACCCCATACGCAGTATTATACCACCATGAATCGCTGAGCAGGGGCTATGAGGATACACGGGAAAAGGTCGAGCGGCTGGGGAAAGAGGCGCGATATATGCGGGAAAAATGGGGGGCCCTCATCGATTCAGGGGACCCGTACTACAACCCGAACCTGACGCTTTCCCGGGATGATTTTTCAATAAAAATATGAGACCGACGCTTAGTAATAAATCGTCATGACGTCGGACAAGTCTGATTTGTGGATCGTTTCGAAGGATAGGTCCCCGCCGATGGACGAGCCGTCTATGTAAGCGGTCCCGCCATCGTAAACATCCTCGTCCTCGTAGAGTACCGATACGGCGTCCGGAGGCCGGGAGTCCGGGGACTCGACGAAGAAGTAATAGCGCCTATCCTTCGAATCGGCAATCGGGGGGAAGGTGATCCTCGTATATTGCTTATCGTTTATCTCCGATGGGCTGAAACTCACCGTGGCGATATCGGAAGAATTCATATCCGACCTCAAGTGGAACGTAAGGCTTTGTATGGGCGATATATTGGGTGAGACGTTGTACGTGAACCGAATGCCGATCCCTTCGAGGTCGTCCTTCGGGGATATGAACGATTGCCCGATGGTGACATTGCCATGCAGCTGTTCGCTCACCATATCATAGTTTACGATCTTAGTGCCGACCGCACCTGTGCTTAAAATAATCGGGGGTACGATTATGAGAATAGCCAAAAAAGGCACCACTAATATCGATAATGGCGCTATCGAATCCCGCCAGGATCGTATCGTAACATGATCGTTTGGAACTTCGTCATCATGACGCCGGTCATGCAATTCGTTCCGGATCTCCAGCGTCCAGATGACTAAAACGGCAATTATCGCTGTGGTCAGTATCAACGCATAGTTACCGTAGGCGGGTATGACGGGGAGATAGTGCACGAATATTTTATCGACATTGTTGGTCCACATCATGACGTAAAACAGGTATAACGTCGACAGTGCCAGGCAAAGGAGGTAATTCAGCTCGTTCCGGAAGTTATCCAGCACCAGCAGGATAACGGGCAATAGGAATACCCACCATTGGGGTTGGGCGTATACCGTTGCGAAGAACCACGCCAGGATCGCAAAATTATAGAATATAAATTGCCTTTTATCCGCAGGAGACCCCGATGTTTTCAGGATATTTCGAAGATAATCGTATGCGATGATCGCATAGCCCAACAGCCAGATCGAGATGGTATGTAAGGGCGGTAGATCCAGGGGAGATATCTGCAGATTCAGCAGCCAGTTCGACTCGCCGAAAAGGATCGTGGGGCCAAACCATTTTGCGAAGGGGACCCAGGCGATTGAAAATGTAAAAATGAATGCAAATGCCATAGCGGCAATAATACCATATATTTTTATATCCGGCACATTTTTACTTTTGATCAGGGAAAGCGCGTAGATCGCATATATGGGAAAAAGCATCGCGCTGTATGTTTTAAACTGGACAGAAAAGCCGAGAAAAATTATGCCTAAAAATATGAGGGAGAGATATTTTTCATCGTTGGATGCCTTAAGCATAAGGTATAAAGAAAGGTACAAGAATAAGACGATAAAAATGTCTATTTGCCCCATGACGATGACGCTCACGAAAGTGAGCGCCCCAAAGCCGATCAGCGACAGCCACTTGTTTTTAAGAGTGAAATATGAAAGGGCGATGAAGGTGAACAAGCAGGCGATATTCGGTAACATGCCCCAGAGCAGATAGACGGGGTGCGTCGAGATCAGGCTTTTGTCCCATGAATTGACGTCATAGTCGAATACCAACGAGCCCAGTTTTATCCACGACCCCTGTAGCACAAAATAAGTCGGCGTATACTCTATAGTACTGACCGAACTCGGCACGATCTTATCGATGAAACCGAGCCCATATTGGGCAAAGGACTTGGCGTCGAAATTGATCTCATAAAAATCGCTATGTTTGGGTAACGTGGCCAAACAAATGTAAAAAATACCGATGAGTATCAATAGCGATATCAAGATCAAATAATTATGCTGCCTTATCCTATCGATAGCCTTTTTAAACATCCAGATCCACCGAATAATTCACGGCCATAATAGGCTGCAATTCGTCATATTATTATTATATTTATTTGCTATATAATAATTTGCACTGTTTTCGGCTACTAACACATAGGTAGTTTGATAGCCAGTTGACCCGACAACCATAGCTCCACCATATCGACCACTTACAATGGAAATGTTGATATATTAAACCTAATATATATAATAATATATGCATAAAAAGCTCATGATATGGGGCAGGTGATGAGCATCCAATCCACCATAATAACTAAGCCCCCGCGAATTTCACAATGCAAATTAATGAGCCTTTCAGAAATAACAAATGATAAGGGAAATCTCACCATAGTTGAGGAATATAAGCACGTGCCCTTTAGCATAAAAAGGATCTTTTATCTCTATGGAATTCCAAAAAATGCGCTTCGGGGCGGGCACGCGCATAAAAGCTTACACCAGTTCGCCATAGCGGCAACGGGCAGTTTTGATGTGACGGTGGATGACGGCCATGAGAAAAAAACCTTCCACCTGGACCGCCCGGATCATGGCCTCTATATCCCGCCCATGATATGGGATGAATTGGAAAACTTTTCGCCAGGATCGCTATGCCTTGTACTGGCCTCTGATCATTATGATGAGGCCGATTACATTAGGGACTATGAGGCATTTAAAAAGGCATCAAGGTAATCGGGCTAAACTTATAACGGGTCCTGAATTCTAGATCCCCGCTCGTTGGCGCATTGTCATAATATGCAGCCCCATCCGCATAGACATCCATCGTATCATAGCTTAACGCCACCTTATCCTGCATCTTCGAGCCCGGGGATTCGAAGAAAAACAAGTATTCCTTGCCCTTTGAATCTGCTATTGGCAGGAAAATCACTTTTGCCGGAGAACTCCCGGCCAGGCTACTGCCATTAATTTTGATACTCCTCAGATCGCTGGCGGACGATCTTTCTCTTAGATGGAATATGACCTCGCTGGCATTTAAGCTGGAATTGGCATCGAACCAGACGTCAATCTCATATAGGCCGTCATCTGGAGAGCGGAAAGTTTGCCCTACGGTGTTATTGGCATAGATATAATTAGTGTGCTGGTCCGTTTGCAAATTATTAGGGCCGGCCACTCCCACACCGATGAGGACGATGGATACCGCAAGGGTGACCATGAAAAATGGCGCCAGGCACGTCAATACGGATGCCACTGGTTTTAATTCCGGCGATAAGCCGCTATCCATGGCCTCGTGGCCCTCGTTTTCAAAATACTTTAATTCTTCCCACAGCTCCATCGTCCAGATGCCGAGCACCAGGATGAGCACCCCCATCAGGATGGTCTCGTTAGTACCAACGATGGGTAAAACGGGAATATAATGCCCCAGGGTGTTCATCGGCCAGCCGGTAAACACCATGGGATAAAATAAGTATAGGCCCATCAGCACCAGGCAAAGCGCATAATTGAGCTTGCTCCTGAAATGATCCAGCACCAGGAGGATCGATGGCAAAATAAAGATCCACCATTGGGGCTGGGAATATACTGCAATAAAGAACCATGCAGTGACGGCGAAGCAATAAAATATAAAACGCCTTGTACCCGAATTAATACTGGCAGTGGCATTACCGGCTTTATAGACATCCCGGAAATAGGCATAAATGATGAGCCCATAGCCTATCAGCCATATGGAGATAGTGTGGTAAGACGATAACCCGATGGGGGATAATTGAAGGTTAAATATCCAGCTGGATTCGCTGTTAGCGATCGTATACCCAAACCACTTTGAAAAGGGGATCCAGGGAATGATGTACAGGGAAATAAAAACCATTGATAATGCGGCGACGGCCGTATAGGCTTTGGGCTTGGGCACGTTTCTTTTTTTCAGCAGGGAGAGCGTATAAAGACAATATACGGGTAATAGTATCCCGCCATAAGTTTTAAACTGGAGGGATATCCCGAGCGATAGGAAACTTAGAAAGATCAATGATAAATAACGGTTATCATCAGAGGCTTTGATCAGGAGGACCATCGATAAATAAACGAATAGAACAGAAAAAATGTCTATCTGGCCCATGACGATCACGCTGACGAGGGTAAAAGACCCGAATGCAAGCAGAGATAGCCATTTATCTTTTAGTGTGCCGTAAGAGAGAGCCACGAATACAAATAGACAGGCAAGATTCGGCAGCATTCCCCAAAAAGTGCCGATCAGCGGCACCGGATTTCCATGGATCCATGGGCTGAGGTAATCCGGCCTGTTAAAGACGAACGAATTAAGGTCAAAATGTAATAAGATCGAGCCTATTTTTAACCAGATGCCCTGCAATATGAAATATGTGGGCGTATACTCTATGGTATTAAAATATTTTGGGACCACGATATCGATAAAATTTAATCCATGGAGGGCGAATGCGCTCGATATAAAGGTGTTTTCGAAGAAATCCTTGTGCTTTGGATATAGGGATAAAAATAGATAGATGATCCCCGCGCAGATCAAAAAAACTTTTAATATAATTCTATTTTCCGATAGCTTTTTACATGCCTCCTCAATCCGTACCAAGATCAGCTTATGTTTATAGGGCTGTTGAGGCATAATCCCATGTTTAATTATATAATATATAAATATATTTAGTTTTAACATTAAATTTATATAAAATATTAATGTTATTCGTCGGGTAAATGCCATGCGGGATACTAGATATTAAAAATCGCCAGGCCTGCGGCGATCAGGATAACTGCGAATAACTTATAATTATTTAATTTTTCCTTGAGCACTACAACCGATAATACTAAAACGATCAAATAGCATAGGGATCCCAGCGCATAGAATAATTTAAGTTCGATCCCCCGCAAGGCGTATATGCTGCAGATGGTCTCGATGAAGCATAATCCGTATCCCGTGATCGTCGGGACATTTGCGTACATACGGATAGCGGACTTGGTATTACCCGAACCTATCTTAAAGAGGATCTGGCTTATGCCGACCAGGATAAAGCTCAAAAAGGCCAGCGCAAGATAGATCAAGCGTGAACACCGCCTTTCGAGAGCAGGAAGACCCCGGCCGAAATGATCATTAAGCCAATGACGTTGCCGATCGTGATACTTTCATTGAACAATAATAAGGAAAATAAAAGTATGACGAAGTTCACGATGCTCATGAACGGGTAGGCGAACGATATATCATAGTGCTTCAGGGCCTGCTGCCAGACCAGCGCTTGCATTGCCAGGCAGAAAATACTGAGTATATAGAAAAAATTAGTGACGACCGCGGTGAGTCCGAACCCGCTAAGCGAGATAGCCACGTACTTTCCCAGAATGCCATTTAACGATTGGAATAGTATAGCTAAAATTATATAAATAAAATATAAATTATATTTATTATGATCCGCCATTATCTTACCGTCTTACCCCGAGATTCTTTCAATATCAGATCTTTGACTACGTACTGGGGCGTCAGATTCTGGGTTAAAAAAATTCGTCCGATATACTCTCCTAACATCCCTATCGATAGCAGCTGTACGCCGGAAAAAACAAGGGTGGCGGTGATCAGTGAGGTCCACCCGGGTATGGTGGATTCAAAAAATAAATCGTCCACAATGATCGCTATGGCTAATAAAAATCCCGTTAATGCAAATATAAAACCTCCATAAATAAATGACCTCAGCGGCGTTATGGAGAAGTTTAAAAAACCGTTCAGCCACAATCCGACCAGCTTTCTTAATGTATAATTCGATCGGCCTTCCTTTCTCTCCCTGTGTTCAACCATTATCGTGCCGATATTCCGGGTAACGCGAAGGACCAGCCCGTCGATATAGGGATACGGCGCTTTATATCGGATGACCTCCTTCACGACGTATGACTTCATGATCCGGAAACTATTGAGTTTCATTCCCCCCGGTTTTTTTATGAGGGCTTTAGCCATGAGATTATTGATCTCACTCCCCATGTTCCTGAAAAGCGATTGTTTTTTAACTGGATATTGGGCGTAAATGACATCATAACCCTTTTCGGCCTCGGCGATCAGCTTTAATATCTCTTCCGGCGGGTTCTGCAGGTCATCGTCCATCGTAATGACATAAGCCCCTTCGGCATTGTTCAGGCCGGCCATGACCGCATTGTGCTCGCCGAAATTTTTCGATAGGTTCACCACCTTGACGTTATCATACTGGTTAAAGATCGATAGCAGGACTTCCAGGCTACGATCGACGCTGCCGTCGTTAATTAAAACGATCTCGAACCTGGCCCTGCCATTGAGCAGGGAATGCAATTGATCGACCACTATACCGATAGTTTTCTCTGAATTATAGACGGGTATGACGATAGAGAGATCCAGATCACAGGTCGCCCGTCCTAAACGGTCGATGCCCGGATAACATGCCTCTCTTGCGACGGATACGGTGCTCTCTTGCGTAGCTGACCAACTCCTCAGGATGATGTTCTATAGAAAAGGCGTATCATGCTGGAAACTAGCTCTATCTGGTCTCTGCGTAATTCAGGATACATGGGTAGCGAAAGTATTTCCTTCGCGTATTTTTCAGTGACAGGAAGGCTACCGGGACGGACGCCGAGGTCGCTGAACGCTTTTTGCATATGCACGGGGACCGGATAATGTATATTGGTAAATATGCCGTTCGATGCAAGCCACTGCCGCAACTGGTCGCGTTGTTTACACCGGATAACGTACAAATGATAAACGTGCCTGCAATTTTTATCTTCCATAGGCGTTATTACGCCGCTTCCCCGGAGCAATTCGTTGTATAGCATCGCATTCTGCCGACGTGCCTCATTCCACTGGTCAATATTTTTGATCTTGACCCGGAGTATGGCCGCCTGAAGCTCGTCGAGCCTGCTGTTATATCCCTTTATTATGCTATGATAGAGCTTTACCTGGCCATAATTCCTTAGTAGCCTCAGCTTATCCGCCGTCTCCGCCCGATTGGTGACGACGATCCCCCCGTCACCGTAGGCGCCCAGATTCTTCGTAGGATAAAAGCTGTAACAGCCGGCATCCCCGAAAGTGCCCACTTTCTTGCCCCTATACTCGGACCCGTGTGCCTGGGCAGCGTCCTCAATGACCTTCAGGCCATATTTTCGGGCGACCCTCATCAACGCTCTCATGTCGACCGCCTGCCCATAGAGGTGTACCGGCAGGATCGCTCGAGTTTTCTCGTTAATGGCGCTCTCGACTTTCGATAGGTCCATATTGTAGGTGTCCGGGTCGATATCGACGAACACGGGCTTTGCGCCGGTGTAAGATATGGCTAATACGGTAGGCGTTGCCGTATTCGCGACGGTGATCACCTCGTCCCTGTGCCCGATCCCACAGGCCAGTAGGGCCAGGTGGATTGCGTCGGTGCCGGAAGCCGCCGCGACGCCATACTTCGCGCCGACATAATCGGCGAACTCCTCCTCGAAGAGACGGACGTTTTCCCCCAGGATAAAATTACCGCTGTCTAATACGTGGGCGATGGCTTCATCGATCTCTGCCTTGATGGTTTTGTATTGGACTATCAGATCAACGGTTGGTATCATCGGTCTATGCTCCTGCCGCGAGGGCATAAGGGCCTTACAGCTATTGTGTTATTATTTGCTGGTTAAATGGCTTTGGTCAATTATTCTCGGAACTTGTCGCCTATTACACTGATTTTGGACGTATTTTTTTATTACGAACAATTGTAAACAATATTAACGATAGTAGTATGAGTAGGGAGATAGCGCTTATTAGCGCTCCGAAGTAGAAGCTCATGGGCTCATATTTGAACTCCACGATGTTCGTACCGGCGTCCAGCGGGACCGAGCGGAACGCGTAATCCGTCCTCAAAATATCGACCTTTTTCCCGTTAACATAGGCGTTCCACCCGGGGTAATACGTATCCGTGAGCACCAGGAACCCCGGCGAGGTCGTGTTGGCAAGGATCCTGATGTCCATGGGCTGGTAATCCAGGACCGTCACGTTCGAATCGCCGCCCGGATAACTAACGTTCCTATCCTCACCATAAATGAGGAGGGGCGATACCCAGTTCGTGGAGGGATCCGATAGCTCGTCTATCATCAGGGAATCGTTCCGGGTAAAGGTCGCATTATAGGCCATAAAAGCCCGGGGCAAAGCGCCGTCATTGTCCAGGAGATAATAATTGGATGTTTTTTCCACGAGCTTATAGTCGGTATCTTCAGAATCGTCATCATGGTATGTGCGCATGCTAAGGCTACCATCGGAATGCTTACCGTCGATGGAAAGTGCGCTGCCTGGCAGATCGTCATCATCATCCATCCAGAGTGAAATGCCGCTATCCCGGCTGTCATCATCGCTTACGATGAGCATATACGTCGTATTGGCGGAGTCGTTTAATGGCGCAAAGCTGGCCAGGTACCACTGATCGTCCTCCAGGTCACTGGAATCGATGGTCACGTTCCTGACGACAGTGTCCGCATCCTTATCTATCAGCTGCTGTGTGACATTAGAGCGGCCCCCGGGATTGCCATTTAAAGAATAACGAAGCTCGATCCCTGATAGATTGGCCTTCGGCGAAGTAAATTCCTGGATAATAGTGCTATTGTTATTGAGGGCCCCCAAAGTTCTGGTTTTTTCAGAAACGTTGACGCCAAGTGCTCTGGACAGGTCCGCCCCGGAGTAGACCCACTTAACACCCATGAAATCGAGATAATTTTTGTTCGCATTGTAGATGTCGATCAGTCCGATCACTTTACCCGTCGTGCAATTATTAAACAGCTGCCTGCTGTACTTGACCTCGATCGCATCATAGTTCCGAATATCGTAGACGCCATAGATCATCTGCGTATTGACAGGATATACGCTGAGATGGTTCACGGGGTCTATGGACGTAGCCCTGTAGAGCCCGCCCTGGTCGACTATCGGGGCAAATGGATCGTCGCCCTGGTGGAAGTACTCCTGGTTTATGTAGGGCAGATATAACATCGCATGGCCCCCGGTCTCAAGGAATACGAGCAGCAGCAGGCCAATGATGGCCAGGTTCCTTAAACGCGGGACGCCGGCGTACCTGACCATCAAATAAACGATCGCGAGGGTCGCAAAGATCAATGCGCACGTGAGCAGTACCAGGCCGATCTGGACGGGTTTTATCCAGGGATCGTCGTAGATGAGGTGAGGAACGAGAAATTGACTGTTGGCGTATGCCAGTAACAAAAAGAGCAGCAGAACGGCGAGGCAGGATAGGGAGAACTTTTTGATCAGGCTCTTATCAGGGACGTTTTCCCAATTATCCATGATCCGGTCCAGGCCGATGGAACCCAGGACGACGACCGTAAATCCGAGCAAGAACAATGTCCGGCTATTATTCGACTGGGAAATGATCGGGATTAGCCTCGTAATATCAAAGATCAGTGGCACATGATAGATGACGCCGACGGTCCATAGGCCGAGAAGAAGATAAAACTGGACCAGGCGATCCTTAAGCTTCGTCAGAACGGCGAAGGCCGCCAGGCAGAGCAGGCTTATTCCGACATAGCCGGCGGATGACTGATATAGCACGAAATCGACGTAATACGGGATCTTGATGTACATCGACGTGGCCGTCCCGTAATAGTCGGGCATGAAGTTCAAAATGAGCGCGTGCCAATCGATGGATGACGCAAAGCCGTTATTCCTGACTATCCACCCGTAGCTGTTCAATAAATATTCTATGGTGGGTAAGATCTGAATGGCGCTCAATGCCATTCCCAGGGCGGAAAAGGCGAAGAATTTTATTACCGCATTGAACGCAACGGATATCTTTGAGCCGTTCGTCCATAGCCTGAACAGCAGATAGAGGAATGTCAGGGGCGGTATATAGACAAATGTTTCAGGATGGCCCGATAGTAGGCCAAGCGCGCTGAGGACCGAGATGCCTATAAAGTACTTGATCTGCGGGCCCTTTTCAGCGATCTTTTCGACGATGTATAAAAATGCGGGCACCAGGAACATGGCGTTGCTGGCTGGCCACTGCATCCACACGATGTTAAAGCCCACGAACATGAACCCGATCGCGCCCAGGAGAGAAGGATAAAATCTCAACTTTATCGATCTTAGATAATAATAGGAAAATATGCCCGTTAAAAAAAATTTTGCAAAGTAGAAGATCAGCAGCGAAAATCCCGTAAAGCCGAGAATGTAGAACGGCCATGTTAAAAATAGGAAGAGGGACGATTGCATGTTCGCGAGGTGCGGGACCCCTCCGGCACCATATGGGTTCCATAAGGGGATCTGGAGATCTTTAAAGCTTTGATAGTTGAATATGTACCAGGGCTCGTATTGGTCGATGACATCGGCGCAGTTGAAATTTTGGATCGTCAGGCCGTTGACGTGGAACATGGGCCAGTAGCTTAAGAGGTCGGCGGGCGAGGGCACCAGGTTGAATAAGATGGGTCGGATAAAGAAGAATGCCAGTATTAAGATAAGGATAGTCGAGATCTTAAGAAATTCCTTATGGGATGGAGGTAGTGACCCAAATATTCTATATATCTTCGAATTACCCTTAAAAAACATCCTGATACACCAGTGGCACCGATAAAGTTGCTATCGCTGAAATAATAATATATTGTTTATTATATATAAATGTTATTAAAATAAGTTCTGTAAAATATATTCTGAAATAAAAGATCGCAGAGGACCGGCCGGTGTTTAACAGACCGCTCTAAAGCCAAAATATGCAATTATATAATAATTGTTTAATAGTAATTAATTTATATTATTACCGCCAAATTATATGACAATGGATAAAAAGAAGCTCGCCGGCATACTCATCATACCTCTCACGCTCATACTATTGGCATTTCTGATCAAGCAAACATCGATACAGGACATCCTGAATGCCCTATCACTCGTAAGCCCGGCGTTCGTTTTACTGAGCTTCATCCTTTACATATTCTTAAATCTGACCCGGGCGACCAGGTTCTCGGTCATGCTAAAAAACCCGGGCAACATTGGCAGTATTTTTAACATCGTATGCATACACAACCTGGCCAATTCGGTTATGCCCTTCAGGACAGGAGAATTCGCCTTTGTATACCTGGCCAAGGTAAGGCTGAATACGGCCATGGGCATCGGCGTGGCGACGGTCACCCTGGCGAGGGTCTTTGACGTGCTGGGAGTGTGCCTAATATTCATTCTATCCCTGTCGATAAACCGTGACTATTCGGGGGTCCTCTCGGGCGTCACCCCTCTGGTGATGTCCGCCACCATCGTCCTCATAGTGATGATCATCCTGGCGATCTGGTTCAGCCAGTATTTCGTGGCGTTCATCGGACGGATATCCGAGGTCAATTACTTAAAAAAGCTCCCGCTCCTATATGTGAGATCAAAGATGGAAGAGGTGTCCAAATATTATTCATCCCGGGAATCGAAGCGGAATCTGATCAAGGTACTATTTTTATCCATGGCCATCTGGGTCATCTACTCGATACTGGTGTTCCTGCTGATAATGGGCATGGGGATCGGCCTTAACGTATGGACGGTCATCGTAGGCGTACTCATATCGGTAATATTTACTTCGCTGCCGGTCCAGGGGGTCGGCAACTTCGGCTCGTTCGAGCTGATATGGTCGGTGATCTTTGTCACGCTGGGCGCGAACAAGGATGTGGCGGTGTCGAGTGGTTTTGCGGTGCACATCATGATGCTGACCTTCGCGATAGTGCTGTGGGTCTACGCGACGGCGTCCGACCGCTTCATTTCACATTATAAGAATAAGGAGCGCCCGTCGCCGGCGCCGACTCGATGATCTTGCTGATCCTGTAATTTTTAATATGCTTTTGATCATAGTAGATCTTTAAGGATATATCGGCCAGTATCCCCAGGGCTATGAATTGCAGGCCCACGATCGTCGCTAAGATCGATAGGGTAAATAAGGGCCGGTCTGCCAAAGAAGCGTTGAATAGCAGCCTGTTCAATATCAGGTATGCCAGCGAGATCGATCCGATCGCACCGATCAGTATGCCTATCGCGCCGAAGATGTGCATGGGGCGGGTGGCGAACCGGTTCCAGAAAACCACCGCTATCAGGTCGGAGAACCCTTTGACAAGCCTCGACAGGCCATATTTTGACTTGCCGTGGGGCCTCTCCCGGTGGTTGACCTTTATTTCTCCCACATTGTAGCCGTTGAACCGCATCATCGCGGGAATGTACCGGTGCGACTCGCCGAATACCTCAATGTCCTTTATGCACTCTCCTTTATACGCCCTTAGCGTACAGCCCGAGTCGTGTATTTTCTCGCCGATCAGGTTCGATCGAAGAAGGTTGGAGATCTTTGAAAATATCTTTTTTTCCGGAGAGTCTTTCCGGTTCGCCCTCCATCCGCAGACGACGTCGTAGCCTTCGGACATTTTCTCGAGCAGGCGGGGGATGTCGGCCGGATCGTTCTGGAGATCCCCGTCCATGGTTATCACGTAATCGCCGCATACCAGGTCGAATCCCGCGCTCATCGCGGCGCTCTGCCCGTAGTTGCGGTTGAACCGTACCACCTTTAAGCGCCCGAACCGGCTGCACATATCGCATAGCAGCTCGAACGAGCCGTCGGTGGAGCCGTCATCGATGAACAGGATCTCGTAGGTACATTGGAAATTTTTTAAAGCTTCCGTGAGCTCAGCGTACAGCGCCGGAATGTTATCGACTTCATTATAAATAGGAATGATGACCGAGAGCGCGTTCTCACCACGCTCTTCGCCTGGCACTGCCATTATGCTTTGAAGCCCGCTGGTATCCGACCGGGACCCCGCCAAGAGTTTATCGAACATATGAACCAATTACCTATATAATGCTCGCATTTATATAAATAATTAAAATAAATAAGCCATTATGATATTATTTTTATCATATTAAGTGATGAATAATAAAAGAATTACGCAGCGGATCGGGACATCGATTAAACTGTATAAGCGACGGCCATTTTTGTATCCGCGTGCCTTTGTTCTTCTTTGACATAGTCGATATACCGTTCCAGGCCCTCCATGATGCCGATTGAAGGCCTGTAGCCGAGCTCGTCCTTAGCCTTAGTAATATCGGCCAGGGTATGCTCCATATCGCCCGCGGCATCCTCCTTGAACTTGATCCGGGACGGGCTTCCCGTCATCTCCACAATGGCCTTTGCCAGTTCGCCGATCGTGATCCCCTGCCTGCCGCCGATGTTGTAGATGCCCGAGCCGCGGTCCATGGCACGTATGTTCGCGTCCACGACGTTGTCGATGTACGTAAAGTCCCTGCTCTTGCCCCCGTTGCCGAAAATGACGATGTCCCCTCCGGCCAGCGCGCTCCTTGTAAATATGGAGATCGCCAGGTCCGGCCTCATGCGGGGGCCGAATACGGTGAAATACCTCAACGATACCGTATCGAGGCCGTATATGGAGCGATATATCTCGCAGTAGTTCTCGGCGCACAGCTTGGATGCCGCATACGGCGAAAGCGGATTGGTAGGATCGGTCTCGGCGAGCGGAAGTCTGGCGGCCGTACCGTATACGGATGATGAGGACGCGAATATTACTTTTTTAACATCCTTTTTCCTGGCCATTTCCAGTACCATGAGGGTGCCGGTCGCGTTCACCTCCTGGGCCCTTATCGGGTCCTCGATGGACGCCCGGACGCCCGGCCGAGCGGCAAGGTGAAAAATGTGATCAGCTCCACTTACACAGCTTTCCAGGACTTTCCGGTCGAGTATATCCCCGTGGACGAGCGTAAAATCGGGATCGCTGAGGAATTGGCGAATATTTGCCTTTTTTAATGACACGTCATAGTAATCATCAAAATTATCCAGACAGACCACCTGATGTCCCGCTCCGAGCAGTTTCGTGACCAGATGCGACCCAATGAATCCGGCCCCCCCTGTGACCAGACATTTTGAAGATAACATACGCTCAAACCCGCCAACATATATGTTATTGATAATATATATTAATAAATTAATAAAAAATAAATGACTTTTTAAGCCGTTACTCTCACGAAAAACCGGTAGACCATCTGGCGGATAAGATGCAGTGCTTGACCGGGCCAGGAGATCTGAGATGGGTTATGATGGCCAGAAAATTACCATAAGCGTTATATCCAAATAATATTCAAAACTAAGAAGGTGGCTTTATATCGGGCAGTACTACGAGCGATTAAAGCACGAAAGACAGTATAGGATATATGGACATGGTAGATCCTGGTATTAATGGCCAAACCTCGCTGGTCTCCGTTATTATCGTCAACTATAACGGGAAGTCGTTCCTCGACAAATGCATGGGGTCGTTGCTCCGGCAATCGTACCCGGCCGTCGAGATAACGATGGTCGATAATGGCTCGGCCGATGGCTCGGTGGCATACTTGAAAGAAAGGTATCCCGGTGTCAAGGTCATTGAGAACAGGGAGAACCTGGGTTTTGCGGTGGCCAATAATATCGGTATCCGCGCGGCGAAGGGCGAGTTGATCGCGACGCTGAATAACGATACGGAAGCGGCGCCCCGCTGGCTGGAAGAGCTCGTAAAAGCGATGCTATCCGATGAAAGCGTGGGCATGTGTGCCTCAAAGATGCTGCGTATGGATGACCCGACGGTGATCGATTCGACGGGCATCTGCGTTTCCAGGAGCGGCGCCTGCTGGGACCGGGGCATGTTCGAGAAGGATAATGGTCAGTACGAGGTGCCTGACGAGGTGTTCGGCCCCTGTGCCGGAGCCGCACTATATAGAAAGGCCATGCTCGACGAGACTGGCCCGTTCGACGATGACTTCGTCTCCTATATGGAGGATACGGACCTGGCATTCCGGGGCCGGCTGGCCGGGTGGAAGTGCCGGTACGTTCCGGGCGCCGTCGTGTATCACGTGCATGGCGGTACGGCGGGCTATGTGTCTGATTATACGGTCTATTATGGCAACCGCAATATCGTGTGGTACCCGGTAAAGGATTTTCCGGCGGGGCTG
>Ga0209039_10000775_pt1 | contig 30723 bp, 17 predicted proteins | sample BogFormECP12_OM1_FD_188238 | JGI IMG/M metagenome (GOLD analysis project Ga0209039, IMG submission 188238) | Bog forest soil microbial communities from Calvert Island, British Columbia, Canada - ECP12_OM1 (SPAdes) (version 2) | ecosystem: Environmental > Aquatic > Freshwater > Wetlands > Bog ... | reverse complement strand
GGCGCAGTGCTGTAGTACTGGGCCAACCGCCGGCGTACATCGGTTGCGGTGACGCGTACGATGTTGTCCTGGGCGGTGTCGTAGCCCGGCAAGCGCTGAAAGACCTCGGCGCCGATGACGCGCTCCTTGATCTTTTCCGGAGGACACCCCTCGATCACCTTTTTTACTGAATACGCAAGGAATCTGCTGCACCGATGGCTGCTGCGGAAGAACTCACTCTCCACAATGCGAGCCGCCTGGGCCTGAAGGGCACGCACCTGTTCTTCAGTGAGCGCTGTGTGGTTTTCAGCAACATCGGTGCGCATGGCTGTAGGGCCCTTGTGGAGCATCTTAGCACCGGAGGCGGGCTTCCTCCATCTCTTTGATTCTGCAACGAAATGGGGGTGTTAAAGGCCGTATCATACGTTGTCAGTTTCAATAATGGGAGGAGACTTCTCCTTTAGAGTGGAGGCTTCCCATCCCGCTCCCGGCGCTATCCCGTACAGGAACATTCGCACCTGTGAGATATCTTCACCGGCAGAATTCCAGTTTTCATATTGACCTTGGTTGCGTCATGGGTGGGGCACTTCATCCTTGGGCGATCTCCGCCTAACGAGCTTCAGCTCCGGCCCAGATTGGTTAGTGTCTTCTTGAAAGGGCTTAACGGCGTAAGCAACATACGGACAAAGGGAGGTTCCAGTGCAATCATCGGCAAGGTTCTTATTGGTTCATCGTAGTGTGCCCCGACAGGCGCGAAAAGTTGCGACCATTGTCGGCCTGACCTTCTCCGTGGCCGTTCTCTGCGTTCTGTGTTCGGTTCCGGTCCAGGCGCAACTCTACAGCGGTTCATTGACCGGCGTTGTCACCGATCCGTCCGGCGGAGTGGTGCAGAATGCCAGCGTAAAGCTGACCGACGTCGACAAGGGTTTTGAATACACCAGCCGCACCGACTCGGTGGGGCGCTATTTGCTGCGCCCTCTCCCTCCCGCCAACTACAAGTTGACGGTTGGCGTGCCAGGATTCCAAAGATACGAGCAGGACGGCATTAAGCTCGAGGTCAATCAGAATGCCACCATCAACGTGTCCCTGAAGGTGGGAAAGATCGAAGAGTCTATTGAGGTCAAGGACACGGCGCCGCTTCTGGACACGCAAGACGCCACAACCGGGCAGGAGATCGATCGCAAGTTCATTAACGATCTTCCGTTGGTCGGGCGACAGGTCCTCGACTTGGCTTTCCTGGCACCCGGCGTTAATCCGGCTCCTATGTTGTCGTTTGGCAGTGGAGTGGCAAACAATTTCACCTCCAACGGCGGGCGCAATATGACCGCCGACATCCTGGTGGACGGAGCCAGCACCACCGCTACCGACACCAATGGAACCATTCAGGATGTCAGTTACCAGCCCTCGGTTGACGCGGTGCAGGAATTCAAGATCATGCAGAACAATTTCAGCGCGGAATTCGGGCAAAGCGGCAACACCGTGATCAACATCGTCATGCGTTCCGGCACCAACAAATTCCATGGCAGCGCCTATGAATTTCTTCGCAACAGCTCCGCCGACGCCAACAGCTGGTTCAACGACTTTTATGGCTCTCCCAAAATTGCCCATCGGAGGCACAACTTCGGCGGCACATTTGGCGGGCCCATCATTAAGGACAAACTGTTCTTCTTTGTCGATTACGAGGGGACTCGGGAAGCCACCCAGGCAGGCCCATTCCAGTTTGGCGTACCGAGCGCGGCAGAAAGAACCGGGGATTTTGGCGAGCTTTGCGTTGATGCCGGAGGGGTATTTGACACGACTGGCTTATGTACCGCGAGAGACGCCAACAACAACCCCTTGGGCCAGCTCTGGGATCCGTACTCGGGCAGCTACGATGCGAATCTTGGCGGGGCGGTGAGAACGCAATTCATTCCCAACAACAACCTCGCCCAATACACCAGTCCAGGCAGTCTGGCCCTCAACACAACGCCCTACCAGGTGCGGCCAGGGCCGGGAAATCTGATTGATCCGGTGGCTTCCAAGATGATGTCGTATTTCCCGCTGCCCAATCTGAATGTGGGGAATGGTTACTACAACCCGTACCTGAACTGGACGGGCGGCGGTCTGAATACAGACGGGGGCGACACGTTCGACGTTCGCATTGACCGCCGTTTCGGGGATCGCACCAGTCTGAGCGGGCGATTCACTTACGGATGGTGGCACTACAATGCCGCTCCTTGCTTCAAGAGTGCAGGCATCCTCGATCCTTGCAGCGGAGGGAATTCAAACGGCGGTCCGAAAGCATTCGTGCTCAATTCCTCCCACACTTTCAGTTCCACTTTCGTCCTGATCCTGTCGTTAGGCTATACGCGCAGTTTCAGCGGCGGTCTCGGTCCTCAGAGTGACCCCAAGTTCGATCTGGTCAGCCAATTGGGATTTCCCTCTTACATGACGGTTTCCGGATACCATGGGCCGCCCCAGATTTCCATCTCCAACTATGGCAGTTCGCTGGGTGCGAATCCGTGGAACTTCTCGCATAGCGGACAGGATACTTATCACGCGTCCGGTTCTCTCGATAAAGTCCGCGGGCGTCACGAACTCAAGTTCGGAGGCGAAATCCGCTGGCGTCTCCTCAATTACACGCAGCCCGGCCCGGTCAACGGGCAATTCGGCTTCGATACGGGGATGACATCGCAAGCGCCGAATATCGGCTCGGGTGACGGCATGGCGTCGTTCCTGATGGGTCTGATGGATGGATCTGGAGCCGGGCAATATCACTATGGTATGGGACAGGGCACGAGGAACTTGTCGTACAGCGGATTCTTTCAGGACAACTGGCGCATGACCGACAAAATCACCCTCGATCTGGGCATGCGTTACGAGGTGCAGGTTCCACGGATCGAACGGAACAACTATTTGTCGTGGTTCGATCCCAACGTGCTTTCACCCATTCAGGCCCCGTGCGTGAACGTCAGCGTGCAGGGCCTGCCCAACCAGATATGCCCGGGCACTCTGCATGGCGGACTGGAATTTGCCCATCCCGGCGACCGGGAGATGGCCTACACCAATTACAGCAATTGGGGTCCGCGCGCAGGCCTCACGTACCAGTTCCTGCCCAAGACGGTGATGCGCGTCGGCTACGGCATCTTCTACGAACCCACCTACTTTGCCGGCACCTACGGAGCCTACGGGACGGATGGTTTTGATGCCTGGACCTTCGGGGTAACGACTTATCAAAGCGACGGCGCTACACCCTTTGCGCCTTTAAGCAATCCGTTCCCCCTGGGCATCAATGCCCCGCCGGGAGCTTCCAAGGGATTGATGACCGAGATCGGCCAAGGCGTTTTTGCCCCCATCCGCTCCTGGAATGCCACGCCCTACATGCAAACCTGGAGTATTGGTTTTGAGCGCAGCCTTCCCGGCAATACTGTCGTGGATGTCAACTACGTGGGCACCAAGGGAACCCACCTCTACTACGGAGGGGCATGGATCAACCACATCGGACCATGGATCGAAACCGCTGATCCAACGACGATCGCTGCCATGAACAGCATGATCCAGAATCCTTTCTACAACATCATCACCGACCCGACCTCTCCTCTGTCCGCCCCTACGATCTGGGCCGGCACGTTCTTCACCGTTCCGTCCGGGTACTTCCCGCAGTACAACTTTGTTGCTCCGACGTCTCCGCCGAAGGCAGATTCCAACTACAACGCCCTGCAGTTGAAAGTGGAGAAACGCCTTTCGCATGGCTTGCAGTTCCTGGGAACTTATGTCTTCTCCAAGGCCATTGACGACTCCTCCATCGGCAACGGCAATGCCAGTTGGGCCGGAGGAGCTACAAGCCTGGTGAACCCGAACAACCTTAAGGCGGAGCGTTCCGTATCGCAGTTTGACATACCCCAGGTTCTGACCGTGGCGTTCACTTACGAACTGCCCTTCGGCCATGGGAAGTCCTGGGGCGGAGGCTGGAACAAATGGGTGAATGGATTTCTCGGCGGCTGGCAGACGAACGGATTCGTGCGCGTGGACAACGGGCAACCGATTGGAGTGCTCTGGGAGGCCTATTCGAACCAGCCTCTTCCCTCGTACGGCCAGCGCCCGGATCTGCTGGCGCCGCTGCATCGCTCTCACCGCTCCAGCGCATGGTTCAACGTTGACAACACTGCGTGCGGCGGATTCGGGTGCGGAGGTTTCTTCTCCAATCCTGATGCTGCAGCGATTGCGCAACCGTACACGGTCGGGACCGCACCGCGCATGATATCGAGCGCGAGAGTACCCGGGAACAAGAACGCCTCGCTGTCCGTATTCAAGGAGTTCCTGGTGAACAGCTTGCACGAGGGAACGCGGTTTGAATTCCGTTTCGAAACCTTCAACGCGTTCAACCATCCGGTGTTCTGCGGCCCCAATCTCGGGGTAGCGAGCGGACAATTCGGGCTGGTGACAGGTCAATGCAACTCGCCACGGGAAACCCAGGCGGGATTGAAGCTCTATTTCTAATATCACGTCCGGGAGGGGAGGAGGAGATCTGGCCTCCCCTTCACGGGACTCTGTTTTGGGAGGTTTAGCGTGATTCTATTCCGAAAAGCAATCTTAGGTGCTTTGATTCCTGCGGTTTTCCATCTGGTCTCCTGCGGCGGAGGGCCGTCGAACACAAAACCCCCGTTTCCCTCTTCATCCATCATCGTCAATCTCGGCCCCAGCATGTGCACGGTTAACGTGGGCGGAACAGTCCAGTTTAATGTCGCCGTTACCGGCGATCCGACAAATGCTGTCACTTGGGCGGTGAACGGAACGAATGGCGGGAGCGCGGCGACCGGAACCATCTCGACGACCGGACTCTACGCGGCGCCACCGGCAGCGCCCTCGCCGAATCCAGTGACGGTGACGGCTACCAGCACCGCCGACACCACAAAGTCGGGGTCGGCGACGGTGAACATTCAGAGCCTGACATCAGGCTTGATCGCGACGCTGTCGCCGTATACTGCCACGGCGCCGCAGGATGGCACACCTGCAGCGGTCACCGTTGCCCTTGCCAGGCAGTCGGGCGACTCCAGCACCGCTACTCTCAGTGTGTCTTCACTGCCAGCGGGTGTGAGCGCGCAGTTCCAGTCGCCCGGCACCGGAAACAGCGGAACCGTGACTTTCACGGCTTCGCAGCAGGCCACGGCAGGGACCTACACCGTGAATATCCAGGCAGCGGACGCGGCCTCCAGCGGCAGCGGTACTCTGACCCTCGTGGTCGGCATCGTGGCTACGGTCGGTTCAGCCGTGAACACGAGTGTCGGGGTGAATGGGCGGTTGGAGCAGTTCATGACCACTTCCTTTCAGAACTACGCCCTGCCTTCGAATCTGACGCCGGCATTGACCGCTCTGCAGCCGCAGCATATTCGCATGCAAGTGCTCGACAACTTTATTCCGCAGACAAGCCCGACCAGTTGGGATTTCACCAATCTTGACAGTATGGTTCAGCCGCTGATGCAAGTTACCGATCAGAGCCCCGAGTTCCAGATTGCGATGGGACCCAGCTTCATGTATGACTCCACCGGGACGAACTTCCTCGATCCGACCTACCAGACCTTTGCCACGTTCTGCAAACATCTGGTCGAGTATTACAGCAACGGGCAGTTCACCGACGACCAGGGTGTCCTTCACCAGAATCCGAATTTTGATCCGGCTCACCCCATCCTCTGGTGGGGAATCTACAACGAGCCGAACGGCATCGGCCAGCTCACGTCCGCACAGTATGTCAATCTGTACAACGTGGTCGTGCCTGCGATGCAGTCAGCGAATCCCAACCTGAAGTTTGCCGCCGTGGAATTAGCGGACTTTCCCGATTCCTGGGAGCCGTGGCTGACCGGACAGGACGCAGCCCACGATTACCTGCCCACGTTTATTTCCAACGTAAACGCGCAGGTGGACGTACTGGCCAACCACTTCTACGCCACTTGGATTCAGACCGACACTGACCAGACGCTGTTCAATACCATTCCCTGGCTCGCGCAAAACACCAAAGACATTTATTCCATGCTCCAGGCCAATCCTGCGCTCAAGAACGTCCCGGTCTGGATGACCGAGAACAATGTCAACGCCAACTGGGATAACGGGACCGGTAACTTTGTCCTCGACTACCGCGGGTCGAGTCCATTCTTTGCGGCCTGGCGTCCGACCGAGTTCTCGCAGCTGGCCCAGGCGGGACAACGGGCACTCTATCACTGGACGTTCGTAGGCGATGCGCAATACGGGGAAATCAATCAGGACTCGGGCAACAAACAGTCTTCTTATTGGGTGGATTACTGGCTGGGGCAGTCGTTCCCCAGTCCTCCAGGGCAGAACATTTTGGCGCTGAACGTGACCGAGACCACCACGGTGGAAGTGCTGGCGGTGAAGCGGGACGACGGCGCGGTCGTCATCATGGTAGCCGACCACGCTGTGCATGCGCCCTCAGACAACAACGGCACCGGCGATCCCCGCACGGTAATCCTCGATCTCTCGGCGCTGGGGAACTTCTCGAGCGCGAGCCAAGTCACGATTGATGCGAACACCAACCCGATCAGTGGCCCGGCGCCTGTCACCATAACGCCTGCGTCGCGCCTCACGGTTACTCTGAACGGATACGGAGTGAGCTTCTTGACGCTGACTCCGTGAAGGACGTGTCCAGAGTTCGCGGCTGAGAGAGGTTGGATCGCCTGAACCCTGCGTCCCGCGCAGTTCTCCACCCGAGGCAGCTTCACTCCTTTGCTGGGATCCTCTTTCAGCCATCCGTTCTTGACGGCGTACGACAGCAAGACCCCCACCGAAATTCGCATACTGCGAGTCGTACTCCGGCTGTACTTGGCCGCTTGCGTAGAAAAGGACGATTCCAACTCGTATCGTTCAATGCAAGTGATCTCGACGATCGCCAAATTCCGGCACCACGTAGGACGTGAGGGCATTCACGTAGTGCGCGTAGGTCGTCTTCTTCAAAGAGGCGCGCGTGACCTTTTCCGGATGCCGCGCCGGTCACGGCTTCCGGCAACAGCGCCTTTCCTGGCTGTGTTTCCTCCACAGGGCACACCTAATGGAACCGCCGTGATCCAACCCAGGTGTGCCGCAAAAGGTGCCGTACGCTTCGAGCCGGTATGCGCCAATACGGGCTTTTTCGCTGCTTCGACAAAGTGCTTCCGTGCGGGCTAGGTTGTGGGTACGTTGTTGATTTGACATGGCGATCGTGGCTGCTGAGCCTTCTAAGGCGCGACAACTCTTAATCAGTTGGCCTGTTTCGGTCGTCGGGCCAATATTTCTGGGGTCGTCCCTCGCGGTTGCCGAAAAGCCAATCGACGGCCAGGTTTGGAGTCTCTGGAACATTCTGTTCGGCACTTCCGCCCTACCTGCCTCAACGGAGGGCTTACCAAGAGGAAGGACAAGAGGTATTGCGCAGGCCACAGAGAGGTGCTATGTTAGGCGAATAAAAGGCGAATACGATCGGAGGCCCTCATGCCCGCTTTCCAGTCCTTAGCACCACGCCCGCCAGCAAGTCTTGAAACCGTTCACAATATTCTCGGGTCGCTGGTCGGGCGTTATCGCCGGGAGGAAGTGCTTACAGCGATACGGCAGATTCCTGCTCGAGAAGCTAAGTTTCGGCCTCTGCCTGCTTGGGTGACAAGTCCCTTGGCTGAGGCCTATCGGGAGAAGGGAATCCGAGATTTGTACTCGCACCAGGCAGCGACCGCTGACTTGGTGCGTAATGGAAAGAACGTCGTTGTCGTGACGCCGACGGCATCGGGCAAAACGCTTTGCTACAACCTGCCAGTTTTGGATGCAGTGCTGGAGAATCCCGACACTCGCGCACTCTACCTATTTCCGACCAAAGCGCTTGCCCAGGATCAGCTGGCTGAATTGCAGGACCTTGTGAAAAGGCTCGATGACGGTTTCGGAGTGTTCACTTATGACGGTGACACGCCGAACGATGCGCGAAAGGCGATTCGGGAACGCGGGCATATCGTTCTGACGAATCCAGACATGCTGCACACCGGCATCCTTCCCCACCACACAAAGTGGATGAGGTTGTTCGAGAACCTCCGCTACATTGTGCTAGATGAGTTACACACCTACCGTGGAGTGTTCGGCAGCCATCTGGCGAATGTGCTGAGGCGGCTGAAGCGAGTCGCGAGATTCTATGGCTCCGATCCGCAGTTCATCTGCTGTTCAGCGACGATTGCGAATCCCGGCCAACTGGCCTCCCAACTGATCGAGAAGGAAGTCGAAGTGGTCGAAGAGAATGGAGCGCCCGCAGGCGAAAAGCTTTTCGTGTTCTACAACCCACCAATGGTTAATCGAAATCTCGGCATTCGTCGCAGCTACATCAACGAAGCAACGCGAGTCGCCAAAGAGATCCTCGGCCGGAAGCTGCAGACCATCGTCTTCGCCAATTCCAGATTGCACACGGAAGTCTTGCTGACCTATCTGCAGCACGCGAATCCTCCCAAGCCAGGCCAACCAGAACTGATTCGCGGCTACCGCGGAGGCTATCTGCCGGGAGAACGGCGCGAGATTGAGCGCGGTTTGCGCGACGGCCAGATCTTGGGAGTAGTAGCCACAAACGCTCTCGAACTCGGAATCGACGTTGGCTCTCTCGATGCGTGTGTGATGGCCGGCTATCCGGGAACGATTGCCTCCACGTGGCAACGGGCCGGCCGGGCAGGTCGACGGAGTGGAAGCTCATACGCGGTGTTCGTTGCGTCATCGGCTCCGCTGGATCAGTTCATCGTGCAGCATCCCGACTACTTCTTCGATAACTCACCCGAACACGCTCACATTCAGCCGGACAATCTCGAGATTCTCGTCAATCATTTGAAATGTGCGGCATTCGAGCTGCCAATTTCACCTGATGAAAGATTTGGCAACGTCGATCTCCCCGACCTGTGCGAGCAACTTGGGGAAGCAGGGTTCCTGCATCAGAGTGGCGGAGACTGGCATTGGATCGACGAAGCCTATCCAGCGGACACGATCAGCTTGCGATCGGTCACCTCAGACAACTTCGTCATCATCGACACGACTGGCGAAGACAACGGCAAGCCTGAAGTGATCGGTGAAGTCGATTTTTCCTCCGCGCTCACCACCGTCCATCCGAAAGCGATATACATCCACCAGGGCCAGCAATACCACGTCGAGCATTTGGATTTCGACAAGCGCAAAGCATATGTGAAACCGGTCAACGTGGACTACTTCACTGATGCGATCCGTTACACACAGGTTCGCGTGCTCGAAGTCGCCGAAGAAGAGACTGCTGCTGGTCCAGCGGCTCGCGCACATGGTGACGTGCTCGTGCGATCGCAAGTCGTGGGTTTCAAGAAGATCAAATTCTTCACCAATGAGAACGTAGGCTCCGGAAAACTTGAATTACCAGAGAACGAGATGCACACGACCTCCTTCTGGCTAACGCTCGGACATAGCCTGCTTGCCGAGTTGCCGTTCAGTCTTTCCGAGCGTCAGAGCGGGATTTTTGGCTTGCTCTACGCACTCGGGTCAATGGCAACCCTCCTGATGATGTGCGATCGCCGAGACCTTGGCACAGCTGTCGGTGAACGCCCGCCCAGTGCGGCAAGCGAGATCCACTGGGAAGATTTCGCAACAGCTTCTTCGAACGGTTCCGAGGCCAAAGAATTCTTCGAGCCCAATCTTTACATCTACGACGCTTACCCCGGCGGGATCGGATTCAGCGAGCCGCTGTACCGCATTTGCGGCACATTGTTGAACCGTACCCTCGACCTGGTCAGCGCGTGCCCATGCGAGAACGGATGCCCTTCGTGCGTCGGGCCCATCGCTGATCGTAGCGAGCGGACTAAAGAAGTCGCACTTGAGATTCTTGGACGACTGTGTCGAGACGCTCAGTTCATGGGCACGAGGACAGCAGAAACCGCATGAGCATGCGATACGTGAGCCTGGACCGAGTCCGCGGGCTAAAGGCCCTTCAGCGCTCGTCAACACCAGACGTGCGCAACTGGCAAGCCTCTTTTCTGAACGATCGCGACGGGTTGCACCCTTGCACGAAGGCGATCCAGAACCATCCGGACCGGTTATCCCAGACTCTGGGAGCCATTCCGAAAACGAATCAGTACGGAGACTATCTTTCAGTGCGCTGCTGGTGTGCTCAACCTCCGCGATATTCGCCCGACCTCCGCGCCTTGAGATTACTAACCCCGGAAGCCGCGGATGAGATCGCCGATCCAGACCAGTGGCTCTTTCTGGACACGGAAACCACTGGCCTTGCCGGTGGCAGCGGCACGTATGCATTTCTCGTCGGTGTCGCGTGGTGGGAAAGCGGTGGGCTTGAGATCGAGCAGTTCTTCATGCGCGAGTACAGCGAGGAACGCTCGTTGCTGTTCGCGTTGCGAGAGCGGATTGGGGAACACCCGGTCCTCGTTACCTTCAACGGCAAATCGTTCGATTGGCCGCTGCTGGAAACTCGCTATCGCATGAGCCGCAAGATTTCTGTACCAACTCCGCGAGCGCACATCGATTTTCTTCACCCTGCACGGAATCTATGGCGACTGCGCCTAGGGTCCGTAAGGCTGTCCGAACTCGAACGGCACGTGTTGGGCTGGGACCGTGGAACGGATGTGCTCTCCGGTTTAATCCCGCAAACTTACTTTGACTATGTCCGCGGAGGTCCACCCGAACGACTCGTTCCTGTCTTCCATCACAACCAGATGGACCTGCGCGGTCTGGCAGCACTGTCGAGCCGGATTCTTTCGCTGCTCAGCGACGCTGAGAACATCGGGGAGAACGGGCTGGAACTGTTCGGTGTGTCTCGCATCTGCGAAAAGCGAGGTGAACACGGCCGGGCTCGCAAGCTTTACGAGAAGTCGATTGCTACTTTCTTGCCGACCGAAACAGATCGGGCAGCACGGCGCTCACTTGCGCGGCTCGCTAAGCGGGAAGGCGATTTCGATCTGGCTTGTGAACTCTGGAAAGATGCACTTGGAAATTCACGGCACGGCTACGAGGCCTACGAACAGCTGGCAATCTATTACGAACACAAGGCCCGCGCCCCAGAGCAAGCTCGACAAATAGTCCTGCGCGCAATCGATGAACTTCGCCGCGCAAATCAGGCGGGCGACATCGCACCGAGCGCATATCGCGAGATCAAGGCGAGATTCGATCATCGGATGGAGCGGCTGGAACGGAGAAACCGAAGGCCGCTGTTGGATGCCCTGGTAATGCAAGCTCAGGCTTAATGGTGAACGAAATGGAGGAAGGGCGAAAACGGGTGTTGGGAATCATGGCCAGCATCCTCGTCGCGCGTCATCTAAAGACGACGGAGGATCTGTATGACAGCCGATCAAGTCCGCGAACCGAGTCGCTAGTGGCGTGATTACACCCGGGCCGCCTCGCTGAATGACATCCCGACCACAGTCATCTGGGCTTTCAGAGCCGCGTCCGCCCTCAGATAGATCAGCGTGCTCGAGGAACTGCGGTGGTCGAGGTCGCAATGTCGGCTTCGCCAATACGCTACAGCGTGTTTCAAAAATAGGAAGCTTTGAAAGGGCCCGGCTTCAGCCGGGCCGTTTCCGTGCCCAAGAATCGCGGGCTTCAGCCCCTGAGGGGATCTGGCCGTTACCCTTCAGAATGTGTTTTTGAAACACGCTCTAAGAAACTAGCACGGTAGAATTACGTCCGGTTTGCCCATATGCGCCCACAATCCAGAAGCGCGGTTTCCCAGAAGCCGACTTCTGGCCCGTGTCGTTAAGAGTCCGTCCCGGTCATAGACTGCCTCTTAGCCTCAGCCAATTGGCTTTGCTGAGCTTCGGTTTGGGTGACGATAGCAGTCCACGAATGATCGCTTTTCAGGCGCGGCTTGAGTTCTGACTCTCTCTCTCACAAGGTAAAGGAGCCGACTCAGGCGATTCAGGCAGGACTTCGAGGGCTGCGTCGATCCCGACTGAGTTATTAACTCCTGCACAATTTCCAGCTTCAGGCCCGTGACGGAACTGGCATACGTAGCTGCCTCAAGAGCAGCTCTTTTGTGGGTTCAAATCCCACCGGGCCTACCAGAGTTCTTTTGTTCTTTGACAATTTCGACGGAGAGTGGGCCGGACGGTAGGCACTTGCCTGCTAAACAAGGGCTCTCGCAAGAGGCTAACGGGTTCAACTCCCGCACTCTCCGCCATGCGGAAGGTACTGCTGAATGGCTGGCAACTGGTCCTGAAAACCAGGGCGTCGTGATGAGCGATGGGCGTTCGATTCGTCTACCTTCCGCCAAGTTTGCACAGGTGCGTGAGTTACGCGACGCGCACGGCTTTAGGGCTTTCTGACAGCGGTGTTGGACTTTTCAAGTTTGCGTTTCAGTCTGGGCCAACGGTGCGAAAGATTCGACGCGCGCTTGATGGGCTGACTACCAGTCAGGCTCTCAGCCGTGTAACGAGCCCCCGCAGACGGACCTGCGGACTGGGCGGCAACCGGGAGGCTGCTCAGGTCCACAAACGAGACGCCCGTGGTAGTAATGACGGCCAGGTTATTCTGCCCCGCCGCTGCTACGAGAGCATCCCAATTGTTGGCCGGCGTTACGGGAAGCTGGATGCGGTAGAGAAGCCGGCCGCTACTCCGAGCGATCATGTCGATCCCATCGGTGAGCGGCTGAAACAGGATACTGCCGTCCTGGTTCAGCTTTTGCCCGGGCACAGCCATGGGGAACCACGTCTCCCAATCGATGTAGGTAGACTCAGCTTCGGGGTTCAGTAACGAATCGGCTGTTTCCCCAGCTACGGCAGTAGTGCTCCCGTCCGCGGAGAGCGCCATGTCGGGGAAACCGTCGCCCCAATTGCCGGCATTGGAAAAAGTCATCTGATCGGTCGACGTATCGAGCCAGAAACCTGTGGCTACATCCCCACCCACGCTGGAGTACACCTTGCTGCCGTCGGGACTCAGCAGCACGCGGTCATACGGGTCGGTTGGGCCTGTGCTCTGCAGCTGCGTGAAGTCAGTGATCACCCCGGTATTCGTGTCCAGTTTGTGAAACAACCAGGTCCCGGTGCCGTTGATGTCAGCCGCGCTGTAGTAGACGATCCCGGCGTTAGTGATCGCGAGGCCATCCGGCGCTTCGTCGCCGTTAATCGGATAACTCTTCGCAGACGAAGGATTGTCCGGATTCAGCACATAGATCTGCTGGCCTCCGAAGTCGGAAACGGCAAGCTTCGTTCCATCGGGAGACTCCGAGAGTACCAGCAGCAGCGTGCTGGCGGTTATCCCCGGAAGATGAATTGGCGACTGCCACCCGCCGCTCTTTGACAGCACCTGAATCTGCGCCGTGTCAGCAAAGTAGTAAAGATCTCTCCCGGCATCGTAAATTCCAGATTGGATACTGGCGTTGAGCGGATACGACTGCACTGCCGCCGTGTAGTGAAATGCTCCCGCGGCGGTGTAGGAGCCGGAAGGCGTGGTCACCCTGACATCTTCAGCCGTGCCCGCTACTCCGGGGGGAATGGTGAATTGCAGTGCGTTTGTTGGAAAAGGATACGGACTGACGGGGGCGGGATTACTGTAGACCGCGGTCACTGTAGCGGACTGTCCGCCCACCGTCACCTGAATGCCGGAGGTGGAATTCCCGAAGCCATAGCCCATGATAGTGCCAGTCTGCCCGCCTTCCGCCGTTGCTCCATTGGGAACTACCTCGAGAATGGTCGGTCCATAGCTGAAGCCTTCCGGAACCATCCCCACCGCTCCATCGCTCAGAACCACCGCCAGATCAACCGTGCCTGTCTGATTGGCGAGGGGCGTGGTCACCTGGGCTTTGTTTAGACCGCCAGTCGCCGCGAATGAAGCTGATATACCCGGTTGGTTGCCCACGTAGATCTGATTCAGGACTGCAGAGTCGGTCACACCGGCCGAGGCGAAGTTGGTGACGGTTGTGCCGCCCTCCGTCGGCCCGGTAGACGGTGTGGCAAGGAACCCGCTGATTATGGTCGGCCGGGTGGCCATCAGCGGCAGCGAGGCATCGATAAATCCGACTCCATGTCCAGTGTTGCCGACAATCACGCCGGTCTCGTCGATCGCCGAAAGGACGATAGTGTTTTGCGCGTCCATTACGGTGAAGCCGCCGATCCAACCGGTCTGCGCGAAGGTAGTTGTGCCGAACGCTCCGACGGATCCCGATGTGAAATCGCCCATATAGAGCGTCTTGCCGTCCCAGCTGAGGACCGCCCCTGACCCTCCAACCCCCAGGCTAAACTGGCCCAGCAATTGAGCAGTCTTCGCATCGAACACACCTATCTGAGAGCCCGAAGTCAGGAAGAAGCGCGATCCATCGGGAGTGGGAATGATCTGCTGTACAAATTGCGGAGGCGGAAATGCGCCGTAGCTTGCCAATTTCGCCACTGGGTCGTAGGAACAGACTGGCTCGCCGCCGCCCCCTTCATCCACGGTACTGACCAAAACCCGCGTTCGGTCCCCGCTCACCGCGAATGCACCCTCGTTCAAGACGTTGCAGATGCTGCCGCCTCCCGTGTCCAGAGAATTGGTGACCGGGTCCCAGACTGCGGACGAACCGTATCCATCAACCCCGAGAATTCCTCCAGCCTGGCCTTGCAGCGCAAGCCGCCCATCGGACAGCACCAGCGCCGTCGTTGCCATAAAGCCAGTCGGGCCGATCGATGCCGACACGTAACGGTGAGTGACGCTGAGTGTTGCCGTGTCGATCTGATACACGTCCCCGATCAGTGTGCCCGCATAAAGACTTCCGTTATAGGGGGAGACATCCAGCCCCCACGACAGTGGAACCGGAATGCGCGCCGTCTCGATCTCCTGCACTGCATCAAAAACGTCAATCTCATTTTCAAAGGGATTGGCCACAAAGAACTGCTTGTGCGCGGCGTCGTACGCGGTGAAATGGGGCGGCGCGATCGACAGGGCATTCGGATCGTAATACGAGTTGTTCCGCAGGTATCGGGTCCGAATAGGTGGATGCGCTGCGCTCACCGCAACCACGAGGGTCAACGACGTCTGCGCGTTATGACTTAAGCTTCCCGACGTGCCTTGAAAGGTGAGCGTCGCCGCACCGGGCTGTGCCGATGCCGCAGCCGTGACAGTCAGGGGCTGTTGATTCCCAGGTGTGAGGCTGAAGGTGGCCGGATTGGCCGTTACTCCCGCGGGTACTCCGGTCACCGAGACGCTGATGCTCGCCGTAAATCCATAAAGCCCGTCAGTGGAGACGGTGACCATCTGGCTGCCGCCAATTCCGAGAGTCAGGCTGGAGGGCGAAGCAGAAAGGGAAAAGTCGGGCGCGACCACGCTCAACGCCGTCTGCGTACTATGCGTTAAGCTTCCCGACGTGCCTTGGAACGTGAGCGTCGCCGTACCCAGCTGCGCCGATGACGCTGCTGTCACCGTCACGGCCTGTTGATTTCCGGCGGCGAGGTTGAAGGTCGCCGGATCAGCCGTCACCCCCGCGGGCAGTCCGCTCACTGACACTGCGATGCTCCCTGTGAATCCGTTGATCGCCTTTGCGGAAACGGTGACCGTCTGGTTGCTGCCAACTCCGACGGTCACACTGGAGGGCGAGGCGGAAATGGAGAAGTCCGCGGCGGGTGGCGGTGGTGTTGGATTCGATCCGCCACATCCGGCCAGGATCAATGACACAAGACAAAAAGCCAGGAAGCACGGCCCTGAACGGGAGACGTTCCGGTGACACGTGTCAGTCATGGGACCCCTATTCTAAGCGCAAATGTCAATCACACTGCTTGCATCGCTACCTCAAAATTGCCCTAAACCGCCTTAATGCTCTTCGTACGCTATCTGGTCTATCGTCTGCCTCGCTCGACTCAACGCAAGCATTTTCAGCTCTCCTGAGCGAATAGAGTCTTTCCGCGAGCTCAGAACTTAGCTGGTCCAGAACTCCCACTGTGAGTGAAGACGATGAACCAGGGAGCGTATTACCACCCCGCTGCCTTTTTTCAATAGCAGGCTTTCAAGGCGAGTTTCGGTTAAACTCAGCCGTACCAGGCCTGGGCGCCGCCCGGCCCGTCAGAAGCCCCAGGAATGCACATAAGGTCCCGAGTCCCCGAAAACACGGACCCGTTGCTCCATGCTTTCTTACAGGTGGAGGACGAAGCCGAGGCGCAACGCCTCCTGGCCCAGCTCGTTGCGGAACATGCCCAGCCCCTGGTGCGTGAGATCATTCGTTCCAAATGGCACGCAGGGCGTGTGGCTTCGCCGGAAGACCCCGCTCAGGAAGCCGATGATGTCTGCCACGAGGTCGTAGCGCAGTTGCTGGGCCGGCTGCGCGATCTGCGTGATTGTACGGACAACTCTGCCATCACGAATTTCCGCAGTTATGTGGCGACCGTAGCGTACAACTCCTGCACCGGGAGCCTGCGCCAGAGGTATCCGGAACGGCATCGCCTGAAGAACCGCCTGCGCTATCTCTTGAATCACGATCCGCGTTTTGCCCTCTGGGAAGATGCCAAAGGATCGCTGCTTTGTGGTCTTGCAGAGTGGAAGGATGCCGGCTTCGCCTCGCAGCCATCGGGCCAGGAGTTGAAGTTCGAGCAGTCTCTCTACGACCAACCGAATCTGCGGCAGCTGCCACCGCGAGCTCTGCTCGACACGTTGTTCTCGCTCTCCGGCCGTCCCATCGAACTTGACGAGCTCGTCGGTCTCGCCGCCAACATCTGGGGCATTGAGGACCTGCAAAGAATAGAGACCCGTGAGGAGGACGATGGCGAAGTCTGGAACCGACTGCCCGACCCGCGCGTTAATGTTGCGCTGCTCGTGGAACGCCGCATGCACCTGGCGGCTCTGTGGAAGGAAATATGCGCACTGCGTCCTCTGCAACGAGCGGCTCTGTTGCTGAATTTGCATGATGCCGGCGGCCAGGATATGCTGCCGCTGTTCGTGCTGGTAGACGTGGCTCGTTTTTCTGAGATTGCGGCATCGCTCGACATGACGATGCCGGAACTGGCCGAATTGTGGGACGACCTTCCCCTCGATGATGCGACCATCGCCCAGCGTTTGGGGCTGACTCGACAGCAGGTGATCAACCTGCGCAAATCGGCGCGCGAACGTCTGGCACGGCGCATGTCCAAGGCTTGGTGAAAAAGATGGCGAAAGCTGCGGGATCGAAGGAATGCAAAACATCTATGGCGGTAATATCGTTAACGGCTTTACGTCCTTGTAGATGGAGGGTGGTTAGGGGCAGTCCGAGAGCGTGGCAAACATGGCAGAGCACCTGACTCCCGACCAAGTCGCGCGTTACCGGCAGCGGAGGTTGTCGTCCGCCGAGTTCGTGGCTTTCGACGATCATCTGGCCACGTGTGAACCGTGCCGGCAGGCGGTGAGCGACTCAAAGCAACTGCAGGCTGCATATTCCTTTCTCCGGCAGGATCTTCAAAATCAGGCGAAACTGGGACTCACGCACGTTGCCTACGAGCAGTTGGAAGCCTATGTGGACAACGAGATCGGCGACGCGGATCGGGAGATCGTAGATTCGCACGTTGAGTTGTGCCGGACGTGCCGGGACGAACTCCGCGACCTGCGCGAGTTTCGCGGCTCGCTGGAGTCTCGTGATCTGGCCTCGCGCGGCAGCGACATGGAGTCATTGGAGCCGTTGACCATTGTTGCCCAGGCCAACGAGCAATACCGTTCCGCGTCTCCCCGATCGGAGAGCGCGAGGCAGAAGTTGATTCACTTCTGGCGCTATCCCGGATACCTGGCGGCCGTTTCCGCGGCCTTTGCGATGGTGCTGGTAGCGGCGTGGTTACTGCCCGGGCTGCATCGCACGCCGGCGCCCACCAATGCGCAGATGACGCGCAGCTCGCAACCGCAATCGGAAAGTCAGTCTCCCACGAACCAGATAGCCAGAGGCACAACAGCCGTAGGAACGATAGCCGCAGGCACCACGGTCGCGCAGCCGGAATTGCACCCTCCCGCTGAACTCAGTGCGCTGATTGGGAAGTCCGGGACCTTGCTGGGAGGTACCACGCAAGGAGCTTCCTTTGCGCTACTGTCGCCAGTCGGAACATATGTGGAGAACGTCCAGCCGCTCTTTCGCTGGCAGCCTCTCAGCGGAGCTTTCCGCTATAAGGTCACAGTGGTGGACACGGAGCTGCATGAAGTGCTGGAGAGTCCCGCGATCTCGGAGACGAGCTGGAAGGCAACCACGACACTCCAGCGCGGCAAGGTCTACCTGTGGCAGGTGACTGCGTTCCGCAACTCCGAGCAGATCGTGGCTCCGGCCCCTCCGGCGCCCGAAGCCAGGTTCGAAGTCATCAATCAATCTCAGGCTGACCAACTTGCCCGATCGAAACTTACCCAGCCTTCCAACCACTTCGCTTTGGGATGCGCCTATGCGAACGCGGGAGTCCTCGACGAGGCGGAGCGCGAGCTTCGGCTCGTTTCCACATCCGACGCGAACTACGATCTCTCTCAGAAGTTCATCGTCCAGCTTGAGGCGCTGCGGCGTCCGCACAAAACGAAGTAAAAGCCACCAGGGCTAAAACCCATCAGCGTGGGAGCATCGTACGCGGCCTACAGCGCCGCTCTTCCACGGTTGCTCCGGGCTCTCGGAGCATGTCAACCGATCCAAACCAGTTCTAGTCTGACTTCCTAATTTGGATTGCCCACTTCCACGAATGACGCCCAGTAGAACGGGTGAGCGTACTGTTTCGAGTGGAGAAGCTGCAATTCGGCCTCGCGCAGGGCGCGTGCTGTAGCGAAGGAAGGCGTGGCTTGCCCGAGGTTGGCTTTGCGGGCGCGATGAAATGCCGTCATGAGTTGCGTGGTGCTGCTCGATTCCACTTTCCACTGACTGACGATGGTCGTCGGAGTCCCCGCGACGAAAAAGGCCCACGCCAGCCCGATCACACCCTCCCCGGCGCTCACATGACCGCGCGCGGTTTCACACGCCGAAAGCACCGCCAGATCAGCTTTCAGATCAAGTTGCATGATCTCCCGCGTTTCGAGCAGGCCGTCCTCCTGCGCATTGCCCTCGGAAGAAGCGAGCACGATGTGGGAATACATGGGGCTGGCGTCGTCGAGGAAACCATGAGCCGCCAGATGCAGCAGCCGGGCATTCCCGGCCTCGGCCTTGAACCGGTCTTCGCGCGCCTGCGCCCCGACATACACTTGTGACTGACTTGAGCCATACAACTTTCCCAGCGTTCTTACTTCGGCTTCAGCCTCCGGAAGTGGCGCCAGGCTTGCGTCCCGAAAAGTTAGATGAACCCGGTCTCTGGTTTCCTTGCCCACAGCAGGATTGCCCATGGCCAGCAACGTAGAAGGCGCGGGAGCCGGTTCGGTCGAACGGCGCTGTTGCAGGCGGATCATCTCCTGCAGCACGGTGAGCGACGGGGCATAGCCGACGGCGTAGTCTTCCAACAGGTAGCGGCCGCGGTCCGACAAGAGCGCCTGAAAGGGAAGGTTCCATAAAGGCCCGTCGGGGACAATGATGAGTTCTTTCTTTCCTGCCAACTGGCGCGCTGCCGGCTTCACAAGTAATTGAAACAAGCTGCGGGCGGCGGGTTGAAAGGTGAGGTCGCGCAGGCTCAACTGGCGGCGGAAACGCTCTGCGCTTCTGGCGAGCTGCTTCTCGGAAGCCAGAATCTCATGGATTTCCAGGTCTGGTACCTGGCGGCCGTCTTGACACTTTCCGGTGAGCACGAGAAGGTAGGTCTTGTCCTCTGCGGCCACGTATTCCAGTAAGGCGCTTTTCGAATCGGGCAAGAGCTGCAGGGCGTCCTGGGGACTGACCGGCTGCATCTCGCCGCGCTGCACCTTCAGTTCCGGATGGGCAACGAACAACGCCGTCTGAAGGTCGTTGTACTGCAAGCGAGCTGCCTCGATTCGGCTCTTCAAATCCGTCAGTCTCGGGGCATCCGGCGTGGAAGCAGAATTCTCCTGTTCGACTTGCTTATTGAGCGAGACTAGTAGAGCCTGCAGATGCTCCTCCTGATCGCGCTCGGCGGGCGTCATCGCTTTCGTGATTTGCTCTTTTCCACTCTGTAGGACGTCGAGGAGTACGCGTCCCTTGGCGCGCTCGGCATAGGCGAGAGCCTGAGCCGGCTGCTTGATCGTGTGACTGAGAGCGACCATGTCGTAGTAAGGGCTGAGCCGAGAGGAGAGAAAATTCTGCTGCTGCTCTCCGCCGCCGGCGACTCGAGTGCGCATCTGTTCGACGGCGGCGATGGCCTCGTCGAAGGCCTTGTGCGCCTGTTCGGGCTGCCCCAGTCCGCGGTACGAGAGGCCGGCATGTTCCTGCGCCATCCAGAGGAGATCGAGCGACGAAATTTGCCGGGCGGCTTCTTCCGCCCGCTCGGAAACCGCGAGCGCTTCTTCAAATTTGCGCTGCTTCAGGTATACGTCGGCCAGGTCCGTGGCCGACGCCGCAATATCCTGCTGGATTTTGAGCGACTCCGCCAGCGCCAGCGCGTTCTTATGTGCCTCGAGAGCTTCCTGAACGTGGCCGAGCAATAGCTCGGCTTCCCCAATGTTATTCAGCAGGGCTGCGACGCCTTCCTTCTCTTCCTGCTTCTCAGAGATCGCCAGGCTCTTGCGGAAATCCCGCAGCGCGTCAGGGTAGAGTCCGCGAGCTTGTTCCACCGCGCCAATGTCTTCGAGAAAGGTTCCAATCCCAGCCTCGTCGTTCATGCTCTGGGCGAGCTTCAAACCTTTCTGGTAATACTCCATGGCCAGGGGAGAATCTCCCTGCGAATCGTAGATCTGGCCGATGTCATTCAGCAGTGTCCGGATGGCGTACTTTTCCCCGCCTGGGCCCAGAGTATCGAGAGCCTTGCGGAAATATTCCATGGCGAGGGAATAATTCCCCTGCGACTTGTACAAGGCTCCGATGTTGGTGAGCAGCGCGGCATTGCCAGTCGAAGCGTCCCATCCTTCGGCTTTTACCTTCAGCGCTTCGTCGTAGCTGGCAAGCGCTTTATCAGTCCTCCCCAGTTGCTGGTAGACGTCCCCCATGTTCGAGAGAATTCCCTGAATCGACGTGCCGTCCTGGGTTTCCCTTACGATCTCCAGTGCCCGGGAATAGTAGTCCAGCGCCTGATCAAGATCATTCATTCCCCTGTAGGCACTCCCGACGTCGGCCAGCTTTGGCCCGATCAGTTTCTTGTCTCCGATCGCTTGTGCGACCTTGAGGGCCTCCTCAAAGTACTGCAGGGCGACGCGGTGATTGCCTCCAATATCCTGGACAATTGCGAGGTTTGACCAGGCAGAGGAAATAGCGCGCTGGTCGTTAGCCAACTTTGCGGCCTCGAGAAAGGTTCGGAAGATGGCCTCGGCCTGCGACAGGTTTCCCTGGCCGCGTTCGGTCCGTCCGCTCCGCAAGAGGGCGCGAAAGAATTTTGGCGTGAGCAAATCCTTTTCGCTCTGCAGTTCCTGGTTACGTTGCGAATCATCGGCCACTTTCACAATCGAGGCGGCGAAGTCTTCTGCTGCGTCTACCCGTCGCCAGAGTTTCCAGGCGCCCGCTTCTCGCACACAATCGACGTTCTGAAGCATCTGGCCAAGATCAGGCGTGGGATTGCCGCTCTTGACCTCGAGGGCGGACATTTCAAAGCCGACGCGGAGATGCGCTTTCTCGCCTTCCATCTGCAGCCGCTGGACAGAGACGCTGCGGATTTCAATCTTGTCATTGGCGGCGAAGAACTGTTCGACCGACTTCCGCTGCGCCGCAAGGTCGGGAGATTTGGAACTCCACAGAGCGGTGATGGCAGCGAGGTCTTTCCTGGGATAGGCCGCGTAGAACTGATCGGCTAATGCGTGGAGCGCAGCTTCCTCCGAAGCAGCAGGAGATTCAGGCGCCAGTGCCGTAGGCGGATTCTGGGCCACCAGGACAACCGCGGAGAGGGTAATCGCCAGGATAAGCAATGCTCGGCGAGGTGCATTCGCCATGGCTCAAGACAATATCGCGAAGCGCTTGGAATGTCTACATTTTGACCGGTTGCCGGGCCTGGCTGATGGTTCTTGCATCGGGCGCTCTCCTGCGGAAATCGCAAACTTTTTGACTTGCCCGGTAATATGCGCGCGGTCCTAGCCTCCTTGTCCGACAGAGGGGGATGCGGGTCGGCATGGCCGCAGAGAGGTGATACGACCTGAGAGGTCTGACGCGCTCACTCCGGCCTGCCGCCTGGAGTCCTCGAGGAGGCAATCCATGAAAAGAACAATCGCTGTTCTGCTTACGCTGTTTGCGACGCTCAATCTGAGCCTGGCGGACGAAACGGCCTTTCGCGGCGTGAAGGTGGCGGACGCGAAGGGGAACCAGGCCAATGCCAGCCTGATTTTCAGCGACAACAACAAGAACGTCAACGTGCGCGTCGCCGACCGCGACTTGGTGACTATCCCTTACAACCAGATCGACAAGTTCTCCTACGAGTACACGAAGAAGCACCGCATTACCCAGGGCGCGGTGGTGATGGTAGCGTCGCTGGGCGCGGGTGCCATCGTGATGCTTACCAAGTCCAAGAGCCACTGGCTCTACATCGACTACCACGAGCAGAACGTGCCCAAGAGCCTGGTGCTGCGCATGGACAAGAACGAGTACAAGAAGATCTTCGACGCCGTCAAGACACATACCGGGAAGGAAGTGGAATTTCTTGGGGACGCGAAGGAAAAGGCGAAGAAAGACGCTGACAAGAACAACGGAAAAGACAGCCAGCAGTGAAACACCCCAGGCCTGGCCGGACCTGGCCAGACTTGGGGTTGCGAGTCCAGAAAGCGGTTCGCTGCAAACCTTGAACAACCCAGAAGCGGAGCGCTTGCTGGCTTCGGACAGGGGTGAGGCGACTTATGGGAAGGACTAAACTCAAATTGCTCATCTGTTGCGCGGTTGCACTGCTCCTTACTTTTTCCCTTTGCTCTGGTCAAGCGCAAGATCCGTGTTCGGAATCAAAACGGCGCGCGCTTGTTCTGAGCGGGGGAGGACCGAAGGGCGCTTTTGAGACCGGCGCCATCTATCACCTTGTGGTGCAGCGCAACTGCGATTTTCACGAGTTCTCCGGTTCGTCGGTCGGAGCGTTGAATGGTGCGTTTCTGGCGCAGGCTGCCGAATCCGCCGACCCGATCGAGTCTCACGCCAACCTGGCGGCTCAGGCAGAAGCGTTGGTGTCACTGTGGCAATCTGTGAAAAGTTCCCGCGACTTCATGAAGGGGCGCCCTCTGGCCACGCTCCGCTGGGGATTGTTCGGTCTGGAAAACCTGAACGACTTTCAACCGCTCCGGCGACTGCTCGCCGCCAACATTTCGACCGAGAGACTCTCGACGGGCCGGCCGACGCGGGCAGGCGTAGTCTCCTTCTGGGATGGGGGATACCGCGAGATCGTTGCGCGGCCCGCTTCTTCGCCACAGGTCGGAGCAAAATTCCTCGACTATCTCTATGCCAGTTCCATTCCGCCTCTGTACGGGAAAATGCCTCGGATCGTGGATGGCTCTGCAGCAGATGACCCCAGGCAGTGGCCGCAGTCTGCCGATGGCTCGTTGCGTCACATCACTCCGGTGGCCAGCTATTTCAAAGTCTGCAAGCCGCTGGAGCCGCGAGCCAATGACTCTGAGCTGGTCCCAGCAGAGGGAGATCGCGGCGAGATCTGCAGTTCCAGTGGCGACTTTGAAGCGCCGCCTCATGAACCGGTGCAGCAGCTCTTTGTGATCGTGACCAGCCCGTATTCACGCAATTCTGATCTGCTTCCGGTTGCGGATACGCACTGCTGCCGGCCGGGCAGCCATCAGATCACGGATGGCCGGAAGATTCTGGGGCGCACGCTGGTGGTCCTCAACGATACCGCCTACCGTTCGGATCTGGACTTTCTGCTGTTTGCGAACGACATGTTGCGTTGGCGTTGGCAGGCTTACCAGGGCTTGAACAGCAGCGCACCAGAAGCGCAGCTTCCTGAAGCCCGGCGTCAGTTCATGAGTGTAAAAGGGTTTGCTATTGAGTCCTACAACCGTGACTCGCAGAACCCTGATGCACCCTCGCTTCCCTACGAGGTCGGCTTAGTTGTTCCGGAGAAGGAATACGCTGAACTCTCGCACCTGCTGGCGTTCTCGCCAGCCATGATGCAGGAGCAACTCTACTGCGGTTGTGTAGCGGCGGACCGTATGATGCAAGACGATTTCGGGCTGTCATCTCTCGCCAGCCAATGCGCGCATCGTTTTCCGCCATTGCCCATGAAAAGCACGAAGACAACACAGGTCCAGGCAGCGACTTGGAAGAAGGACACATGCCAAAAACCCGCCGAACTGGTTGCTCAGAGTCGATAGCTTGCGCAAACGGGGATGGGTGATGGTTGGCGATGTCCACTTCGGTCGGACGGTCGGACGTCCTGAAGTCTGTGGCAGCATTGGGGCAATAGCTATTGACCTGCCTCTCTCATGCCACGAGGGAACTTGCCTCGCAAACCCCAATGACGAGGCCGTTCGCCTGTGAATTGAACGCCGTGTGCCACGTTTCCCGAAGGGTGAGGTCCGTGGGCAGTTGGAAAGGAATGGTTGCCTCAGGTCCTGCGGCGCTTACTAATGGCGGAAACTGGGTCATTGGTCCCGTGGGTTTCCTCGCTATGCGTCTAGCTCGGTTTCGTGAGCACGCATGTGCCGGTGGTAGACTGCGGGTATGGCCAAGAACAAAACTAATAAGAAGCGCACGAAGCCGAAGCGATCTGCCGGGAAGAAAGGGAAACCGCTGAGGAAGACGATTAAAAAGAAGCTGGCTAAGAAGAGGGGAACTCCGAAGAAGAAATTGGCGAAGAAGAAGCCCGCTTTGAAAAAGGCGGCAGTGAAAACGAAGACCCTCGGCCAGAAGACAACCGGTGCGAGGATGCCGACCGCACTCAGGACACGGGTTCTGAGAAAAGACCAGAGCGTGGATACGGAGGCATTTACACCCGAAGCAGTGAGAGAAAGGCCGGGCGGGCAATCGGGAGATTTACAGGGATTGTCCAACATCGAAGGTGCGGATTCGGAGAGTGTGGCCGAGTTGATCGAGGAAGGAAACGCGTTCGAGGCCGACGCAGTGGCAGGCGTGGAACACGCTGGGGACACTGACCAGAAGGAGGTTCGCACGCACGAGGTGCCGCAGGATGATGTTCCCGGCGAGTATCTGGATAAAGAGTAATGAGCGAGCGGCTCGGTGGTAGCTGAGTGGATTCGGGTTTCATGGTGACTGCGATCCTGGCGGAACGGAATTCACGAGCCATTTGGTCGTGGCAATCCTGGGAGTCAAAAGCCAGCCCGAAACGGCAGAAGTTGGAGACACCGTGGCCGTGATTCTTGTATGCCGACGGGTGGAGAAACGCGCTCCCGGCAAGGATGAGTTTCCGGGCAGGTGGCAGTTGTCGACAGCGACGAGCACCGACCAACAGAAGCGAGAAAACAGTGTATTAAATACAGTGGGAAAGGCGCAGCTCGCAGAGCGCGGGGCGCTGTTTTGGCCACGCCAGAGGCCTCCGGTCACAGGGGCCCCGGTCGCAGAATTGATTAGACGTGCGATCGACGTCTATCTGTAGCAGAGAAAAGCAGAAATTAAGAACGCCGGAGATGGCACTCAGGGCTGAAGCACTGTGCGCTTCGCGCGACCGCTCTGGGTCGCAATACCGGCCCAACCAATACGCTCAAGTACTAAGCACGGCAAAATTACTTCCGGTTTGCTCGTGATCCAGGAACGACCGCTGCCATGGCTGTGCCCGGTCCCGCACCAACTTCCTTTCTTTTTACGATTTTCAGCGAGCGCAGTGAGCAACGCTCAGTCTAGCGCTCGATGCCAAGGCGCCCCGCCACCTTCGTAAGCGTCGCGACTAGCCTCTCGATGTGCGCTTCGGTATGTGCGGAAGTGCAGGAGATGCGGAGCAAATTCTGCGCCGCAGCCGGCTTCAGCACCGGGTTGATGTAGATGTTTTCGGCCAGAAGCGCCTTGCACAGCCGGCACAAATCCCCTTCCTCCCGGATCACTACCGGCACGATTGCCGTCTCCCCATCCAGCACCGAAAAGCCGCCCGCGCGCAGCTGTGCGCGCAGCGTGCGGGCCATCTGCAGCAGCCGCAGGCGCCGCTCGGGCTCCTTGTGGATGATCTCCAGCGCTGCCCTGACCGCCGCCACCGACGCCGGCGGCAGGCTCGCCGAAAACACGAACGGCCGCGCGGTGTGCTTCAGATAATCCACCACCTCGCGCGGGCCGGCGATAAAACCGCCCACCGACGCCAGAGCCTTGCTGAACGTGCCCATCACGATGTCCACTTCGTCCAGCACCCCCAGGTGTTCGGCCGCGCCCGCTCCGGTCGGCCCCAACACTCCCAGCCCGTGTGCTTCGTCCACATAGATGCGCGCCGACTTGGATTTTGAAAGTTCCACCAGCCCGCGCAACTCGGCCAGATCCCCTTCCATGCTGAACACGCCTTCGGAGACCACCAGGATCTTCTCTTCGGAAGCACAGTTGTTCAGGCACCGCGCGAAATGATCCAGATCGTTGTGCCGGAAGCGCATTACCCGCGCTACCGACCGCAACGTTCCTTCCACCAAGCTGGCGTGCAGGTGGTGATCGCAGATCATCACGTCGCCCTTTTCGGTTAGCGCCGAAAGCGCCGCGTAGTTGGCCTGAAACCCGGTGCCGAAGATCATCGCGGCTTCCTTGCGCACGAAGGCGGCCAGCTCCGCCTCCAGCTTCACGTGCAGATCCAGGGTCCCGTTCAGCAGGCGCGAGCCGCTGCAACCGCTGCCGTACTTCCAGATCGCCTGCGCGGCGGCTTCTTTGACCAGCGGGTGCGTGATCAGGTCCAGGTAATCGTTGGACCCGAACATCAGCACCTTCGACGAGCCCAGCCGCACCTCTCCCGGCTGGCAGCCCTCCCGGTCTCCGAAGGTCTCGAAGTACATGTACAGACCGGCCTTCTGGAGGTCGCCTGGGCGGGTGAACGCGCGGCATTTTTCGAAAATGTCGTTGGTTCCAGCGCCCTTCTTTTTCGCGATGGCCGTCGGGTTTGTGTTCAGTGCCATTCGTAGATTCGATAGGTCTTGTAGTGTCTTGCGCCCATCATTTCCAGGGAGCGTGTCATCAAAACATTATCTTCCAGAATCCACGACATTTCGCAGTCGCCGCTGTATCCCAACTTCCTGGCCGTCCGCACCAGCGTGGCATAGAAGGCAGCCGCTACACCGGAGGCTCTATGCTCCTCCACCACCCCAAGAGCAAGAACACGCAGACTTTTAATCGAACGTTGATAATACAGAATTTTGAGCAAGCCCGTCGGGAAGAGGCGGCCGCCCGCCGGCTTGAGCGCGAAATTGACATCGGGCAAGGCCAGTGCGAACCCAATCGGCTTCCCGTCCACTTCCCCCACCAGCACCAGCTCAGGCTTGAGAATCTGCTTCATCTCTTTGCCCATCAGGAAGAACTCTTCGCGAGTCATGGGTACAAATCCCCAGTTGCGCTTCCACGCCGAGTTGTACACCTCCCAGATCCGCCCCAATTCGCCGTCGAAATCCTTCATGTTGATGTGCCGGACCGTGACCCCACTCTTGGCGAGCTTGCGGTCCGCCACCCGCGCGATCTTCTCCAGCTCGACTGCCGCCGCAGTGTTGACGTAAGCGTTGAGATCCTTTGCCTTGCGCAGCCCTATCTTTTCCATCAACGCCGGGTAATAGCGCGGGTTGTAGGTCATCATGACCATCGGATTGGAATCGAAGCCGTCGACCAACATGCCGCATTCGTAGTTGGTGGAGGGGTTCACCGGCCCCCGAAGCAGCACTGCGCCGCGGCTGAATACCCACTTTCGCGCGGCGCCGAGCAGAGCCGCCGCCACTTCTGGGGCGTTCGTCGATTCGAAGAATCCGAAAAAACCGGCGTTCTCCTCGTGAAACTTGTTGTGATTGCGGTCTAGGATAGCGGCGATCCGGCCCACCACGCGGCCGTCGCGCCGCGCTAGGAAAAACTCGGCCTCCGCGTTGGCATAGAACGGATGCTTGGCCCGGTTCAGCAGTTCCTTGACCGCGATCCGCAAGGGAGGCACCCAAAAAGGGTCGCCGCGGTACAGCGCATAGGGAAATTCGATGAACTCTCTTAATCCCTGCTTGCTCTCTGCCGTTACGACCTCAAGCGGCAATCGAATCCTCCCTTCCTGACAGCTTCCGGTACATCATGGGCCCCGCCGCAATCAAGGCCGCGGCAAGCAGCGCGCCCGCCACCAAGTCAACCGTGTAGTGGTATCGAAGGTAAACTGTAGCAAAAATCATGCATAGCGTGTACGCCAAATACACCCGGGAGAGCTGCTTCGAGATTTGCCGGGTGCTCCACCAAGCGATGATCGTGAGCTCGCCGTGGCCGCTCGGAAAGCAATCGTAATGGGCTGACTCGAGGCGATCAAGCGTCGCCCGCATCACCTGCACCACCCATCCTCCTTGTAAAGACGAATGCTGTAAGTGATCGAGCAAGAAGCGGGGCCCGCGCGCAGGCACAAGGATGTACCCGATATAAGACGCCAGAAAGCCCAGCGAGATCAGGAAAACGCAATACCGAAAGTCCGCGAAGCACCGCTTTCGCCACAACAGCCAGGGGACCAACATCACCGCGGGAACAAACAGAGTATAGACAAGTTGCAGAAAGTCCGTGAGCGCTGGCGTTTGGACGCGCTCCAGCCAGACGGTTGGATTCGCATGCCAAATCGAAACGTCGAGATCCGCGAGCCATTGGTCGGTGGTCGCGCCTCGGACCGCTGGAATCAGAATCGCCATTTCCTTATAGCAAGAAGCCACCAGAGGAAGCGGATACCAGTGGCGGAAGTACCAGACCGCGCGACCGCTGCGCGTCGAGGCCAACACGATGGCGATGGCAGCCCCAACGTGCAAGGCCAGCAATTCCGGGGCTTCGGGAAGCCGATTCCAGTACACCGCGACCAACGCACCTGTGCCAGCAAGGTAAGCCAGGATCAGTTTGTCAGCGGCCCAAAAGCGCCTATCCAAGTTCAATACTTCAGCCAACCCGCCTCCTTGTACCAAGCAAGCGTTTGGGCAAGTCCAAGCTCCAGAGGTGTCTGCGCTTCGAAGCCGAGCTCTTGCGCCGCGCGACGCGTGTCGCAGGTCCAGTGGCGGCATTGCGCTTCCTTCACCTTCTCGCGCGAGATGATCACCGGCTTCCCGGTAAGTCGCGAGCAAACTTCCGCGAAGCCGCCTACGGCGTACGCAAGCGGCGAAGGAATCCGTAGGACTCGCGTTCGTCTCCGCATGACGCGCGCCGCCGCGGAACTCAACTCGCTCCAGGAGACCGCCTTCGCGTGGGCAAGAAAGTACGCGCGGCCACCGGCTTGAGGGGTGCATGCCGCTGCCAGCAACCCGTCGGCCAGATCCTTTACATAGATCGCCTGAAACCAGCGTTCGCCGCCCGAGATCTCCAGCACAAAGCCCCTATTTATCGACCTGAACATTTCCAGCACGTCCGTGTCGCGCGGGCCGTAGACCACGGCCGGCCGCACGATCACCGCGTCAGGAACCAGCGCCCGCGCAATCCGTTCCCCTGCCAGCTTGGATGTTCCGTAGTGCGTGACGGGATGCGGTTCGGTGTCATCGGAGACCGGCGTGCCATCGGTGCTGGGACCGATGGCAGCGAGAGAGCTGACGTGCACAAGCCGAACCCCGCGCCCGGCGACCGCCCGCGCGAGATTCTCCGTTGCTCGCGCGTTGCCCGAGTAGAACTCGCTCGTCGAAAGCGCCTTCGTCACCCCCGCAAGGTGGATCACGGTGCCGGCGCCTTCGAGGGCATCCCTCAGACCCTCGCCGGAAACGAGGTCACCGAACACAACCTCAGCTTCGGCAGGCAACGCGAAAGCATGTCGCTTGAAACTGTCGCGGCGGATCAGACAGCGCACCAGTTCACCACGGGCGCAAACGGCCTCCACCAGATGGCTTCCGATGAAGCCAGTTCCGCCGGTGATCAGAATCATTATTGCTCTATATTACGGAAAACCAGGTCCGCGAAATAACTTTCCGCAGCCCCAGATCGGCGAATGCCCGCGCTGTCGCTGCGCAGCTCCAACTCGATGTCAATGAATTGGACGTAAAGGGGTTCGACGGAGCTCTTGTGCGAGCGAAGGGAACACCCTTCGGCGCGATTATCGTGAGAGATTCGATTCGGGAACCTGGGCGCAAGAACTTCACGGTTGCGCATGAGATCGGCCATTTCGTACTTTATGGTCACGACAAGGCCGATCTCGTATGTACTTCAACCGAGGTCGGCAACTGGTCCGACTCAGCAAAGGAATTTGAACGGGAGGCGAACGAGTTCGCTGCCGAACTGCTGATGCCCGAAGTTGTCGTGCGACAGATCATGGGGAGAACCTCGCACGGAGCGGATGCCGATGCCGCCCGCACTCGGGCGCTCGCCGCCTATCAAGATTTTCTCACCCTCTGGAAAGACGCCGACCCCGACATCTTCATCCTGAAAGAAGCCAAGGCGGAGTACGCGAACCTGCAGTAGCTCAGCGATCAATCTCGCTGCACGCACATTGGCAAAGCCTGTCTGCGGTCATTTTTCTTCGCCGCCCCAGCCGAACAGGAGTACAATCCGGGCCGTAAATTCTCTCGCCTCCCCGAAGAGCTGTTCCCGCCCGTTGAGACGCAGCACCCCCTGAGGCGAAATCATTGACGCAAGAAGGAGAACCACATGAAGCGAATCCCGTTATTCGTTGCGTGCTCCCTATTGGTGTTCGAGTCCGCAGCAATGGCTCAGAACAAGGTTGATACAAAGTGGCACTGCCCGAAACCATCGGCAGAATACAAACTCGACGTGGGCGACGTGGCGGGTCACAG
>Ga0209039_10000773_pt1 | contig 30757 bp, 38 predicted proteins | sample BogFormECP12_OM1_FD_188238 | JGI IMG/M metagenome (GOLD analysis project Ga0209039, IMG submission 188238) | Bog forest soil microbial communities from Calvert Island, British Columbia, Canada - ECP12_OM1 (SPAdes) (version 2) | ecosystem: Environmental > Aquatic > Freshwater > Wetlands > Bog ... | reverse complement strand
GCGAGCCCCGCACGTTCTCGATCCGGTCGAAGCGGGAAATCTGCCCTGATTTGATCACCAGAACGTAGCGGCCGATCTCGCGCGCCTCGAAGAGGTTGTGCGAAGAGTACAGCACGATCTTTTCGCGGCTCAGCTTCAGGATGAGTTCCCGGATCTCGCGCGCCACCTTCGGGTCCAGACTGGCGGTCGGCTCGTCCAAGAGATAGATCGACCGCTCTCGAAGGAACACGCGGGCAATCGAGACTCGTTTGCGCTGTCCGGCGCTCAATTGAGAGGGGAACTTCGCGCTCAGATCGCGGATCTCGAGCTGGTCGAGCACGCGTTCCACATCTCGGGACTGGGCCCCCTCGGCCAACGCGAAAAACTCGAGGGCCTCGCGCACCGTCAAACCATCCGGCAGCCCGTCCATGTGAGTGAGATAGTGTAACCGGTCCCGGGACGACTGGCGATCGATTGGTTCTCCGCCGATGTACACCTCGCCTTCGTAGGGCCGTAGGATCCCCGCCAAGGTTCGAAATAGCGTGGTCTTCCCGGCGCCGTTCGGCCCGAGTACGACGTAGATCGACGGCTCCGTGATCCGAAACGAGATCTGGTGAAGAACCCTCGAGCCGAGGTACCCCGCGGTGACCGACCGACAGTCAATCCCCGCGTCATTCCCGGCCGGGACGGACGAATCCGGCACATTCGTAGCGGACCCCAAGGACAACCGACCGCACCCCCTACGCCGGCGAGAGGAACCGCTCGCGCCGAAGGAGCCGTCCCATGCTCACGAGCAAAACGATCACGAAGATCGCGACCAGCCCCATCGCGGAGCCGAGAATCAGGAGAAGGGTCGTGGTGGAAAGAGGGCCGGAAAGCGTCGCCGCTACGATCGCGAAGAGCGTGGCTAGGGCCGGAAGGATCCCGACGAAGGGAATGAGTCCGACCGGACTGTTGATTCCCATCCGGGGAGAGGAGAGCGCCGTCCAGTAGATGCCGACCGTGGATGCGAACGCGGCGCAAGCGAACGTCATGGGAACTGCGTAGACCCCCATGCTGATGGCCAGAGTGCTGGTGACGGTGTTCCCTTCCGCAAAGTACACCCCCAAGCTCACGGAGACACCGATACCCACGATGATACTCACGAGGACCAACGTCGTCAACAAAACGTTCGCGAACAGTCGACGGGGCGAGTACCCGTAGGCGATCAAGTACTCGAGCACGCCCTTGGTCCGGTCGCTCGTGAAAACCGTGAGTCCTCCCATCGACCCTACGACTCCGAAAATCGGGAGGAAGAGGGGATACGAGGTCGCGAAGGAAGGTCCCGAGAAATGCGCGAGGAGAACACCGAGCAACAGGCTGAGCGCGGTCCCGTAGACCAGAAAGAAGCGGCCGGTGACGGAGGCCCTGCGAACCGTGATCCCGAGCAACGATGGGGGTTCCTCGGAGGTGGTCGCACCCGCTGACAACGCGAGGGTTAGGCGGTATGAAGGATAAGGCGGTCGTTTCGAGTTGGATCGCCTTCCCACGACGGAATCGGTGAGATGTGACTCTGCTCGATACACATTGCCTCCGAGAGGCCGGCTCTGCCAGCGCAGCCTTTCCGGAGGACCGGGACTTACCAAGCGAGACATGGCCGCGACGGCCGCGCAGGCTTCATGAGGGACCCACGCGGCCGACGACGGCACGAATCGGACGGACTTGAGAAGGGTTACGGGCCTGTCGGGAGTTTCCGCCCCGAACGGGGGCCGTCCGGGACCTTTGAACCCGAGTTCACTGGCTTAGAAGGCCAGGACTTTGTCCATGCTAAGCTACAGGCCCGGTTGCCCGACGGACGCCACCCCGCTTAATCCTTGGGTGCGGGGGGAGGATGTCGGCGTCCGGCCGAAGCGATGAGGTGTGCGAGGCGAACGGGCTCCGGCCAGTACCCTCGCACCGTCGAGCGTTGAACGAGCCGGACGGCATCGGTCCGCGAGCATCCGACCGCCGCCGCGACGATCGGCCGTCCTCCGGTGGGCACCGAGAATAGACGGTGGGCGCGAAGGAGGGCCCAGCGTCGCTGGGCCGTCCGCGGGAACCACTTCCGTAACGCCGAATGGATCTCCGGGAACGCCGGGGGCCGACGCGTCACCGCGACGATCGGGAGGCCGAGCGCAGCGTGAAGGCCATCGAGGTCGATCACGTTGAACCCCCCGACCACGGCACCATCGAGGAGGACCGCCCGAACGCCCTCGAGCCGGCCCAGGCGCCGCACGAGCGCGATGACGCGGCGAGTCCCGTCCGTACCGTCGACCGCGACCTGTCCTACGCGGACCGCATCGATACGCTCGGGAAGCGTCACGAGCACGGCGGCGATCGGGGCGTGTCGGTCCCGACGGTCGAAGGCACCGTCGTCGATGCCCACCACCTGCGGGTGCGGTTTCCCGAGCGCGCGCCGCAACGCTAAGACCCCCGATGAGGTCGGGCGCCGACGATGGGGGCCCCCACGGTCTCGGTGCGTTGTCCGACGTGCGGAGCGGAGCTTCGGGTGGTCCTCGCCCCGGAGCCTCCGACCCAGTGGTTTCCGTGCCCGCAATGCCGTACCCCGGTACCCGTTGTCGTGCCGCGGGACCCTCCTCCCCTCTACACTTGGGAGGTGCTTCCCGGGCTATATCCCGCTCTCCCGCCGCCCCGGCGACCCCGGGTGCGGGTGCGACGGATGGCCCAGGTCGCGCTGGCGGCCGTCGCAGCGCTCGCCATCGTCCTGGGAGCGTTCCTCGCCATCCTCGGCGCCCAGGCCCTGGGCCCGGGAACCTACGCCGTTTCGGGCACGGTGGCGGAGCAGGGTCTTCTCGGCAACACTCCGGCGGTGGGCGCGACCGTGACCCTGACGAACGACGCCGGCCAGCGAACGACCCAGAACACCGGTGCGGACGGGTCGTTCTCGTTCTCGAACGTGGCTCCGGGCGGCATCTCGCTCGACATCCGCCAACCCGGTTACGCATGGGTGACCATTCTCACCTTCGCGTCACCTGTGTACAGCACCAGCCTCACCGGACTCTCCATCCTGCTCGTCCCCGGGAATTCGGCGAACGCGACGACCCAGACCCTGTCGCCCTTCCCCAACCTCGAGAGCTTCGTCGCCTCGATCGGAAGCGGGGTCGCTCTCCTCGGGGTCGTCGCGATCTTCGGGGGGGTGGCCGCGGTGGTCACCGGGCGAAGCGACCGCCCGGCCGTGGGCGTGGTCGGCGGAGCGTCCGGCCTCCTAGCACCGGTGGCGCTCTACCTTCTCGCCCTCGGGGGAGTGTTCCCCGACCTGATCGTGGGTTCGGCGGTCCTCGCCGCGATCGGAGCGTTCGTCGTGACGACACGCTCTCTCGAGCTGTTCCAAGCGGGCCCGACGGACGGCCGGACCACCTAAGGGGAGCCCTGGGGGCGGGCCGAGGCGGTCCGGCTCGCGCCGGCGATCGGCCGACGGGAGCTGAAGCCGCCCGTGAGCGTGTGGAAGAATCCGACGGACGGTTCGCCCCGCTGCCAGCAGAGGAACACGAGCTCCCCCTCCTGCATGGAATAGAAGTCGACGAGACCGGTCCCGAGCTCCTTCACCTCGATCCCCTCGTCGCGCAGGGACCCCACGGCTTCGTCGAGACGGCGGCTCAGGTGCTTCCACTCGTGGTCGAGCCGGGACTTGAGCTCGTGGTCGGGCTGGTCCTCGGCGTCCGCCTCCGCGCCCCAGAACGTCGCGAGGCGTTCCCGCTCCTCGTGGACCTCGGCGAGCCGGGTCACCCAGCCTTGCAGTCGGGGAAGCAGCTCCTCGAGCTCCGAGAGCCGGGCGTTCGCCTCGGCGACGGTCCACAAACGAGGAGGGCCGACGGGGGGCGGGTCATCGCGCGTGCGTTCCGAGCGTTCCATTCGGGCGAGCCTCACCTAATACAAGTCCACCCGCCCTATAAACAGAGGCGATAGGGTCCGGGTAACTAGGTCCAATGCGCCCGGTCAGATCAGCGAGAGCTCGCGACCCGCCTTCGTGAAGGCGGTGATGGCGGTTGTGACGTCCTCGTCGGTCAACGCCGCGTTCATGATCGTTCGGATGCGCGCCTTGTCCTTCGCGACCATCGGATAGATGATGGGGAGCGCGAACACCCCGAGCTCGAAGAGGCGGAGGCTCAGCTTCTGGGCGAGCGCGCTCTCGCCCACCATCACGGGCGTGATCGGGGTCTCGCTCTTACCCGTGTCGAACCCGAGCTCCCGCATCTCCTTCTTGAAACGTCGCGTGTGGGTCCAGAGCCGCTCCACGTGTTGCGGCTCGGACTCGAGGACATCGATCGCGGCGAGGCACGCCGCCGCGACGGGGGGCGGGTGCGAGCCGCTCAAGAGCCAGGTCCGCGACTTGTTGTACGCGAAGCGAACGAGGTCGGTCGACCCCGAGATGTGACCCCCCACGACCCCGAACGCCTTCGAGAACGTTCCCATCTCCACGTGCACCCGGTCCCACCCGAGGCCGAAGTGCGCGACGATGCCGCGGCCCCCGGGCCCGAGCACCCCTTCCCCGTGGGCGTCGTCGACGTAGACCATCGCGCCGTGCTTTGCGGCGGCCGCCGCGACGCGGTCGAGCGGGGCGATGTCCCCGTCCATCGAGAACACCCCGTCCGTGATCACCAGGATCCGGCGGTACGCGGGGGCGTGTTCCTCGGCCTTCGCGAGCACGCGCTCCAGGTCCTCGACGTCAGTGTGCTTGTAGACCGCCCGATCGGCCCGCGAGAGGCGGACCCCGTCGATGATGCTGCCGTGGTTGAGCTCGTCCGAGATGATCAGGTCGCCTTCTCCCACGAGCTGGGGGATGAGGCCGGCGTTCGCCGCGAAGCCGGTCTGGTAGACGAGCGAAGCCTCGGCATGCTTGAACCGGGCGAGCCGCCGCTCGAGCTCCATGTGGAGGTCCATCGTGCCGGCGATCGGTCGCACCGAGCCGGAGCCCACCCCGTGGGTGTCGATCGCGCGGCGCGCGGCCTCCTTGAGCTTGGGATGGTTGCTGAGCCCGAGGTAGTTGTTCGAGCAGAACATGAGCACGCGCTTCCCGTCGATCTCGCACCAGGGGGCGCTCGGTCCCTCGAGCACCCGAAGTCGCCAGTCGAGATTCGCGTCGACCAGCTGACGGTACTCCTCGCCCAGGAACGACGTCGGGTCGCGCATCGGGCTCACCACCTCGCTTCGAGCGAGACCTTCGCGGCCTGCATCGACTGGATGAGTTCCATGGCCCGAGGAATGTCGCGGATGGGAACGCGGTGGGTGATGATCTGGCTCATCTTCTCCCGGAACGCGGGGTCAGCGAGAAGTCCTTTCACCTGGAACCAGGTCTCGAACATCCGCCGGCCGTAGATCCCGTGAACCTTGGCCGCCTTGAAGATGATCGCGTCGTCGAAGTTGAGGCTCGCATCGTGGTCGAAGAGCCCGAGGAGCGACACGCGGCCCCCTGGCGTGAGGGCGTCGAAGGCGAGCTTGAGCGCGGCCGGGTGCCCCGACATCTCGACCGCGACATCCACGCCCCGACCGTCGGTCTCCTCCCGGATCGTCTTCACGGCCGGTACGTTCGGGTCGGTCGGGTCGAGAACGCGGTCCGCGCCCATCTTCTTCGCGAGGGAGGCCCGCAGCGGGTTCACCTCGGTGGCGAACACCCGTCGGGCCCCGAGCGTGCGGGCGACCGCGATCGCGAGGAGCCCGATCGGACCGCATCCCGTGACGAGAACGGTCCCTCCGGCGATGTCCTCGAGGTTATCCTCGGGCAGGAGGGAGTGGACCGCGTTGCCCAGCGGCTCCTGGATCGACGCGAGCGAGGGGTCGAGGCGCGGGTCGTTCTTCCAAGCGTTCAGCTCGGGCAGGACCGCGAACTCGGCGAACACGCCGTTACGGTGGACGCCGAGGACCTGCACGTTCTCGCAGATGTGCATCTTCCCGGTCCGGCACTGGTAGCACGTCCCGTCCACGATGTGCGTCTCGGCGGAGACACGGTCGCCCACCCGGAGGCTGCGGACGCGCTTTCCGACCTCGACGACCTCTCCGCAGACCTCGTGGCCCGGAATCATCGGGACATGGGAAACGTGGGCCTGGGCCCACTCGTTCCAGACCCAGATGTGGACATCCGTGCCGCAGATTGAGGACGCGAGAACCCGTACCAGCACCTCGTCCTCGGCGGGCTTCGGCTCCGGTACGGTTCGGATCTCGGCCCCCGGACCCCGCTCCGCCTTCACGAACGCTTGCACGACCGGCCGCCTCGGTCTGCGGAGGGCGCCGGCCGCTTAACGGTTGGGGAGTTCGGGCGGCCGGACCGGCCGCGCTCGGGCGCCCCCGGCTCTACGCGCGCGTCCGAAGCGGCACGCCGCGTCGCGTCCGTTTTCGAGGAGAAACACCGCTCTCTGACGGTCCCGGCCCATCGCGCGCGCGAGCGCTTATATAGGGCACCCTTCTCCCCCGCCCGCACCGGAGGCAGGACCCCCTATCGACCCATGGCCCGTCGACATCGCCCGAGGCGAGGATCTCTCGCATTCTCCCCCCGTTCCCGGGCCGTCCGGCCGCTGCCCCGGATCCGTTCGTGGGCTCCTGGCGCGAAACCGGTGGCGATCGAAGGGTTCGCGGGCTTCAAAGTCGGCATGACCCACGCGTTCATCGTCGACTACCGAAAGCGCTCCACCACGGCCGGCCAGGAGGTCGCCATCCCGGTGACCGTGGTCGAGGTCCCCCCGCTTCGGGTCGTCGCCGCCCGTCTCTACACCCGGAACCCCTACGGCTCCCGCGTCGTCGCCGAGGTCTGGGCGTCCGGCCTCTCGGAGGAACTGTTCCGCCGGATCCCGAAGCACCCATCGAGCTCGGCGGAGGCGGTCGAGGCGTTCGGGAAGACGGCGGGTGACGAGGTCCGCCTGGTCGTCCACACGCAGCCCCAGCTGCTCACGGGCACGGGCTCGAAGACACCGACCTTGTTCGAGGTGCGGGTCTCCGGAGAGAAGTTCGATGAGCGGCGAGCCTTCGCCCTCGAGCAGCTCGGCCAGGAGGTCCCCGCCGACCGACTCACCAAGGAGGGCGAGTTCCTGGACGTCATCGGCGTCACGAAGGGGTTCGGCTTCCAGGGCCACATCCAGCGTTGGGGCGTGAAGCTCCAGCCGCGGAAGAACTCGAAGCACCGCCGAATGATCGGGACCCTCGGACCGCACAACCCGAGCTTCGTCACGTATCGGATCCCGCAGGCCGGCCAGCAGGGATACCACCGCCGCACGCAGTTCAACATGCGGGTCCTCAAGATCGTCCGGGACCCGCGCACCGACCCGATCACGCCCTCGGGCGGATTCCCGCATTACGGCGAGGTCCAGAGCGCATGCATCGTCCTGCACGGCTCGCTCCCGGGACCCGCGCGTCGTCTCCTCCGGTTCCGCGCTCCGATGCGGAGCCACGTCACCTCGGTCGAGAAGGTCGACCTGCGCTACTTCAGCACTCGGTCGAAGCAGGGAGCATGACGCCGGACGCCCCTCCCACCGAGCGACCTTCCCCGGCCGAGCGCGCCACCCCTCATCACCGGGTCCACCTTCTCGGGCTCGATGGTAAGCCCGGGGCGACGGTCGCTCTTCCGCTCGCCTTCTCAACCCCTGTGCGCCCCGACCTGATCCAGCGCGCGGTCGTGGCAGCCCAGACCCACCGCCGGCAGCCGTACGGGACCAGCCCGACGGCCGGACTGCGCCACTCGACCGAGTGGTCCGGCAAGGGGAAGGGTGTCGCCCGCACGCCCAGGCTCATGGACTCGATGCGCGGGGCCCAAGCCCCGAACACCGTCGGGGGCCGCCCGGCCCATCCCCCGAAGGTCGAAAGGATCTGGACCAAGAAGATCAACCGCAAGGAACGGCAGCTCGCCTTCAACTCCGCGCTGGCCGCGACGCGCGACGCCAAGCTTGCCACGGGACGCGGCCACACCTTCCCACACGCGATCCACCTCCCGGTCGTCGTCGACGACCCTGTCGAGGAGATCCAGCGCACCCACGACGCCCGTCTCCTCCTCGAACGCCTGAAGCTCTGGGACGACGTGGAGCGCGCCCGGTCCGGCACCCATCTTCGAGCTTCGGGTCGCGCCCGCCGCCGGGGCCGCGTCCGCCGTACCCCTCGGAGCCTGCTACTGGTCACCAGCGGCCCGGGGAAGGCGCTCGGCTTCCGGAACCTCGCGGGCGTCGAGGTCGTGCCGGCGCGTAGCCTCGCGACGGAGGACCTCGCCCCGGGCGGGTCGGCCGGTCGCCTCACGCTGTTCTCCCGCGCGGCGGTCGAGTCGCTGCGCGAACGGCTCGGGGAGGTCGCCCCATGACCAACCTCCGCCACCGGATCATCCTGCACGCGTACGTGACCGAGAAGTCGATGGACGAGATGGAGCGGCAGAACAAGCTCGAGTTCGTCGTCGACCGGCGGGCGAACCGCGCCGACATCCGCAAGGCCGTCGAGGACACCTACCAGTGCAAGGTCGCGAAGATCACCGTCAAGATCGTGCGGGCGGGGAAGATCGCCACCGTCCGGTTCACCAAGGACTTCTCCTCCGAGGACATCGGCGGACGAGCGGGAGTGTTCTGATGGGAAAGCGCGTCATCTCCCGGCGTCGCGGAAGCGGCACGGGTCGGTACCGCTCGCCGAGCCACCGCCACCACGGCGCGGTCTACCACCCCTCGCCCGACATCGTGGGCGAAGGGACGGTCATCTCGATCCTCCCGTCCCCGGGACGGACCGCCCCGGTGGCCGAGGTGGCTGCGCCGCAAGGCACGACCGTCCGAATCCTGGCCTCCGCCGGTCTCGCCACCGGTGACACCGTCGCGTTCCAGGAGGGGAAGCTCGACCGCGGGTCGATCCTTCCGCTCAGCCGGATCCCGGACGGAACCCTCGTCTCGAACCTCGAGGTCAAGCCGTTCGATGGGGGCCGCTTGGTCCGGGTCGCGGGCGCGAGCGCCCTCGTCGTCGCGCACTCGGGGGCCGATGTGACGGTCCAGCTGCCGTCCGGTGCGTTCAAGCAGCTGCTCGCGACGTGCCGAGCCCAAGTCGGCGCGGTCGGTGGCAGCGGCCGCACGGAGCGGCCGATCATCAAGGCCGGCAAGCAGTTCTGGATCACCCGGTCGCTCGCGCGTCAGCCGTTCAAGGTCCGCGGGGTCGCCATGAATCCGGTCAACCACCCGTTCGGCGGCGGCGCCCACCAGCATGTGGGCCGCCCGAGCACGGTCTCGAGCGGCACGTGGCCGGGAGCGAAGGTCGGCCGGTTCTCGCGATCCGCCCGCAAGAAGCGCCAGCTCCGGGAGGGACGAGGTAAGTAGCCATGCCGAAGGCGCGTCGCGCGAAGAAGGTCGAGGCCCGCCGGAAGCGGGAGTTCACCCTCCGGGGGAGGACCCTTCCCGAGCTCCAGGCGATGAACCTCGCCGACCTCGCGAAGGTCGTCACGGCGCGCGCCCGCCGGTCGCTCCGTCGCGGGTTCAACTCGGAGACGACCTTGTTCTTCGAACGGATGCGTTCGACCGACCCCGGGAAGGTGGTCCGCACCCACTGCCGCGATGCTCTCGTTCTGCCGGAGCACGTGGGTCGGCACGTCGCGATCCACAACGGCAAGGAGTTCAAGGAGATCGAGGTGCGGCCGGAGATGATCGGGCACTACTTCGGCGAGTTCGCGCTCACCCGCCGCTTCGAGAAGCACTCGGGACCGGGCGTCGGGGCGACGCGGTCGTCGAAGTTCATGCCGTTGAAGTGAGGAGGGAGGTCGGTCGATGAGGGGCTACACCTACCGCGGCGAATCGGGCGTGAGCGTCGCCCGAGCCCGAGGGGTTGAGGTCCCCATCTCCCCGAAGAAGACCTACGAGATCCTGAACGCGATCCGGGGCCTGCCGGTCGACCGGGCCACCACGATCCTCGAGGACGCGATTGCCCTTCGGCACGCCATCCCGTTCCGCCGCTACAACCAGGAGACCGCGCACCACGTCGGCTCCGGCCCGGGGCGCTACGCGACGAAGGTCGCGACGAACATCCTCAAGGTTCTCGAGAACGCCCGGGAGAACGCGGAGTACGAGGGGCTCGACGCCGACCGCCTCTTCGTCAAGGTCGCCGCCAGCAGCCGCGGCCGCATCCGCAAGGCGAGCATGCCCCGCGCCCACGGACGGGCGACCGCCTGGAACGAGCAGACCACTCACATCGAGATCGTTCTCGCCGAGCGCAAGGAGGCCGAATGACCGCCGAGCGCAAGGTGATCCAGGAACAGATGCGACGCGTCCTACTGAAGGACTACCTGGTCCAGGAGAGCGCGCGGGCCGGCTTCGGAGGTCTCGACATCACGCGCACGCCGATGGGCACGCGCGTCACGCTGATCTGCGAGCGGCCCGGGATCCTCATCGGCCACCGCGGGGAGCTGATCAAGCGGCTCACCGAGGACATCCACGCCCGGTTCCAGCTCGACAACCCCCAGATCGAGGTCCAGGAGGAGCGGGCCCCGAGCCTCAACGCCCAGCTGATGAGCGAGAAGCTCGCCTCGACCCTCGAGCGGGGCTGGCATTTCCGCCGCGCCGGTCACTCGACCGTGCGTCGCATCATGGAAGCCGGAGCGCGGGGCTGCCAGGTGATCCTCTCGGGCAAGCTCACGGGCGAGCGGCACCGAACGGAGCGGTTCAAGGCCGGCACCATCAAGTACTGCGGGGAAGCGGTCCATCTCTGGATCGACAAGGGGTTCTACCAGGCGCGCCTCAAGCCCGGCGCCATCGGCGTCAACGTCTGGATCATGCGCCCGACCGCGAAGCTCCCCGACGAGATCGTGGTGAAGGGCGTCGCCGACCGGCCGAAGGTCGTTCCGGCGGAACTGCCCCCGGTCGAGGAGACGGTCCCCGTGCCCGTCGGACCCGAAGTGGAGGCGCCCGACGTCCCATGACGCTCCAACGCATGAAGGAACTCCGGAACCTCTCCGACGAGGAGCTCAGGCGCCGGATCGCCGACGACGAGAACACGCTGCTGCGGGAACGCGGTGTGGCCGCCATGGGTGGCGCCCCCCCGAGCCCGGGCCGCATGCGGGCGTTGCGGACCAATGTCGCCCGCGCCCTCACCGTGCTGAGCGAACGCGCCCACGCCCCTCTGGAGGGCCGGACCTCGTCGGAGGCGCGTAGGTGAGCCGATGCCGAAGAACCTCCACGCCCTTACCGAACTCTCGCGCACCGAGCGCGAAGCGCTCGCCGGCGAGATCCTGGGAGCATCGGTCGCGTTCCCGGCGTCCCCCGCGCTTCATGCTCCCGTCGCGGGAACCCTCGTCGACGAATCCCTCTCCACGTTCACCGTCCGTCTCGCGGGCACGTCCCGCTCGGTGCGCCTTCCGAAGAGCGGCCTCGAGGGCACGATCGCCCTCGCGTCGGGAGAGCTACCGTTAAGAGGGGACGCCCTACGCGTGCGGCCCGAGGACCGCACGAAGCGCCTCATGACGGGCGGTTCCCGGAGGCTACCATGACCCCGACCCGTACACCGTCCGCCCGCCGGGCCCGCGATATCGGCCTCGACGTGCGGGCCCCGAAGAGCCGGTGCGACGACCGGCACTGCCCGTTCCACGGGCGCCTGCCCGTCCGGGGCCAGGTCCTCGAGGGGACCGTTGTCTCGACCGGCATGCAGCGCACGGCCGTGGTCGAGCGCACGCTCCTTCACTACGTCGCGAAGTTCGAACGGTACGAGAAGCGGCGCCGGCGCTATCTCGCGCACGCGCCCCCGTGCCTCAACGTCCCCGTGGGCCATCGCGTCCGGATCGCCGAGACCCGTCCGCTTTCGAAGCTCGTCTCGTTCTGCATCGTCGAGGACCTCGGTGAAGCGGCTCGCCGCGTGTCCGGCGAGGAGCCCGTCCCCGCCCCGACGGCGGCCGAGCCACCGGAGGAGGACGCATGAAGGGGCTCGCGGGCCGGCGGGGACGGTCGCTCCCGAAGGGCGCGCGGCTCGAGTGCGTCGACAACACGGGGGCGAAGATCGTCGAGATCATCGCCGTGCGGAACTGGCACGGCACCCACCGGCGGTATCCGAGGGCCGGGATCGCGGACCTGATCATCGTCTCGGTGAAGAAGGGAACGCCCGAGATGCGCCGGCAGGTCCTGCACGCGGTCATCGTCCGGGCGCGGGCTCCGTTCCGACGCGCGGACGGGACGCGGGTGCAGTTCGAGGACAACGCCGCGGTCATCACGACCGAGACCGGCGAGATCAAGGGCTCCCAGATCAAGGGGCCCGTTGCGAAGGAGGCCGCCGAGCGCTGGCCGCGGATCGCGGCAGCGTCGTCGATCATCCTGTAGGAGGAACGCACCGATGCCCGTCTCTCCGCACTCTCCGAGGCGCCAGCGCAAGGCGCGCTACACCGCCGACTCCTTCGAGCGCCGGGTGCGGATGGCCGCCCCGCTCTCGCGCGAACTTCGCAAGCGGTTCCACCGCCGTTCGCTGCCGGTTCGCAAGGGCGACACCGTGCGCGTCCTCTCGGGCAGCTTCGAGGGCCGCGAGGAGCGGGTCGCCCGCGTCGACCGCCGCGGCTACACCGTCACCCTCGACAACGTCACCCTCAAGACCGCGGACGAGAAGATGAAGCCGCTCTCGCTCGGCGTCGGACACCTCGTCATCACGCGCCTCAACCTCTCCGACCCATGGCGTCGCCGCTCGATGCGAGTGCGCGACGAGGACGTCACCCCCGAGGAACGGGGCGAGCCGACCGCGGAAGAGGAAGAGACCGCCGAGGTCGCCCCGGCGGCCGTCGCGACCACTGAACCTCCCGCCGAACCCGTGGAGCCCTCCCCCGTGGAGGAGACTCCCCCGGTCGAGGCGGAGAGCGATTCCCCGCCCGCGAAGACGCCACGACGCGCTCGCGCTAAGCCGGCCGACAAGGAGGAGGACGCATGACCTTCCGTCTGAAGCGTCGCGCCGCCCCCCGCAGCTGGACCATCCCGCGGAAGGGGTCGAAGTGGCTGAAGCGCCCCGCCCCGGGACCGCACGCCCAGGACCAGTCGATCCCGCTCCTCCTCGTGCTGCGCGACCTTCGGCACGTCGTCACGAGCGCGCGTGAGGCGCGGATCCTCCTGCGGACGGGCTCGGTGAAGGTCGACGGGAAGGTCGCGAGCGACCTCTCGCGGGGTCTCGGTCTCATGGATACGCTCTCGTTCGCGGCACCGCTCGACGCTCACTTCCGGGTCGTCCGGAACCGTCGGGGGAAGCTCGCGCTCGTCGCGATCCCGTCGACGGAAGCGACGGTCAAGATCGGCCGCGTGCGCTTCAAGCACGCCGTCACCGGCGGGCGCGTCGAGGTCACCCTGCACGACGGGCGGAACCTCCTCGTCCCCGCGTCGACCCCCTACCGGGTCGGGGACTCCGTCAAGATCGCGCTCCCCGAGCAGAAGGTGGTCGAGCATCTCCCCCTGGCCCCGGGCTCGCTCGCGTACGTCGCGGGGGGAACGCATGTCGGCGAGCTCGCCCGCGTCGAACGGGTCGAGGTCCGGAACTCCTCCCAGCCGAACCTGGTCCACTTCAAGGAAGGATTCTCGACGATCAAGGAGTACGTCTTCGTGGTCGGTCAGAACGCTCCCGAGGTCACGCTCGCCGAGGGGGTCGACCGATGAGCGCACCGTCGTCCGCCGCTTCCGACCCGTCGGCCCGCCCCTCGGGAACGAACCCCCACCGCGCCGTCCGGGTCATCAAGGTCGTCGTGAACGCCGGCGTCGGGGAGTCGGGCGAGCCCCGCACCAAGGCGGAGAAGGTCCTCCAGATGGTCACGCACCAGAAGCCGGTCGCCACCCGTTCCCACTCCACGAACCGCGACTTCGGGATCCGCCAGGGCCAAGAGATCGGGGCCAAGGTCACCCTCCGCGGGGAGGCCGCACTCGATTTCCTCAAGCGGGCGTTCGAGGCGCGCGACAAGCAGTTCGACGTCGATTCGATCGACCGGAACGGGAACTTCTCGTTCGGGATCGCCGACTACACCGACTTCTCGGGGATGAAGTACGACCCGGCGATCGGGATCCACGGAATGGACATCTCGGTCGAAATGGGCCGTGCGGGTCACCGCATCCGCGACCGCCGTCTCCAGGCGCGCCCGTTGCCGAAGGTGCTGCGCTCGACGCGCGATGAGACGCGCGGCTTCCTCGTCTCCACGCTGGGGGTGACGCTCCTTGAGTGAGCCCAAGAAGAACTTCGGTCGCAAGGACGGTTGCCTTCGCTGCGACCGCAAGCGCGGCATCGTCCGGCGCTACGGCCTCCACCTCTGCCGCCAATGCTTCCGGGAGGTCGCCGTGGACCTCGGGTTCAGGAAGTACCAATAGGTAGGAGGGACGAACGATGCAAATGGACCTACTGAACGATGCGCTCGTCACTCTCCGGCACGCCGACCGGGACGGCAAGCCGCGCGTCGAGATCGCCCCCACCTCGAAGCTGATCGCCGAGGTGCTGCGGATCTTCCGAGAGCACCACTACATCGAGGAGTTCACGTTCGTGCCGACCGGCCGGGGCGGGAAGTACGACGTCGCGCTCTCCCGCCGCATCAACGACTGCGGCGTGATCAAGCCGAGGCTCTCGGTGGCGTTCGACGGGCTCGAGCGGTTCGAGTCCCGGTTCCTCCCGGCCCAGGACTTCGGGATCCTGGTCCTCTCCACGAACCGGGGGGTCCTCTCCCACCAGCAGGCCCGGGAGCTCAAGATCGGAGGTCGGCTGCTCGCCTATGTCTACTGAACTCGATCGGAGCCAGGAGACGGTGGACGTCCCGAAGGGCGTCACCTTCACGCTCGAGGGCCGGCGGCTCTACGCGAAGGGACCGCTCGGCGCCGTCGAACGGCCGTTCCCCTCGGACGCTCTCGAGCTCGGGGTCTCCCCCGGCCAGGTCACGCTCACGCTGCGGCTCCCCGCGCACCGGAAACGCTCGCAATCGCTCCTCAGGACCTGGGCCGCGCATGTCCGGAACCTCGCCGGGTCGCTCACCCTCGGGGTCGAGGCCCGCTTGAAGATCGTCGCCGCGCACTTCCCGATGAAGGTCCAGGTGAAGGAGAACCACATCCTCATCGAGAACTTCCTCGGCGAGAAGCATCCGCGTTCCTCCGACCTCCTCCCCGGGACGAGCGCCAAGGTCGACGGCGACTTCGTCATCCTGTCCGGGTTCGATGTCGAGCAGGTCGGCCAGAGCGCCGCGAACATCGAACGTGCGAGCCGCATCCGCGAGTACGACCCGAGGGTCTTCCAGGACGGCATCTACCTCGTCGAGCGAGCGCACCTCAAGGAGGCCGCCTGATGCCCGAGGAGGAGAACGCTCCCGTGACGAAGACCGAGGCGGCCAAGGAGAGCCCTCCGAAGGCTCCGGCCCGCCGCCGGGCCAAGGCCGCCCCCAAGGAGGACGCGGCGCCCCCGAAGACCACGGAGCCGGCGCCGAAGGAGGAGGGACCTCGTGCCCCGCGACGCGCCGACCTTTCCCCCGCCGCGCGGACGCTGCTCGGGGCCCGGAAGCAGATCGACCGTCGGCGGCCCCTCTTCGGACGCCAGGCACGCTACCGCTACTTCCGCATCGGCCGCGACATGGCGTGGCGCCGGCCCCGCGGCCTTCAGTCGAAGCAGCGACGCCATTACGGCTACCGCCCCAAGGTGGTTCGGGTAGGGTACCGTTCGCCGGCGAGGGTCCGAGGGCTCGTGCCGAGCGGTTTCCGCCCCGTCATTGTCCACACCGACCGGGAACTCCAGGCGATCGACGCGCGCCTCGAGGCAGCGATCATCGCCCGCACGGTCGGCACGCGCCGCCGCCTCGTGCTCGAGGAGACGGCCCGCAAGCTCGGCATCCACGTGCTCAATCCGATCGTGAAGTCGGAGCGGGAGGCGTAGACGCGATGCCCGACCTTTCGAACCAGCGCCGACTCGCCGCGTCGCTCCTCAAGTGCGGTGAGGGTCGTGTCTGGATCGACCCGGCGAGCCAGGAGGAGCTCGCCGACGCGGTCACGCGCTCCGACGTCCGCAGCGCCATCAAGGCCGGGGTGATCCGCCGGGCGCCCATCCAGGGGACGTCACGGGCCCGGGCCCGTCGCCACGCGATCGAGGTCGGCAAGGGCCGACACCAGGGCCCCGGCTCCCGCCGCGGCACGCCCTCCGCTCGGGTCCCGCGCAAGGAGCGCTGGATGCGACGGATCCGGGCGCAGCGGGACCTGCTCCGAGAGCTTCGCACGTCGAAGAAGATCCCGCCGTCCGTCTACCGGGAGTTCTACCGCCGTGCGAAAGGCGGGATGTTCCGTAGCCGCGCGCACCTTATCGTCAACCTTCGTCTCGCGGGCCACCTCAAGGAAGGCACGCCATGAGCACCGGTCCACGCTACCGAGTCCACTTCCGCCGCCGGCGGGAGGGGAAGACCGATTACCGGGTCCGGCTCCGACTGCTCAAGTCCGGGGAGGCCCGGGCGGTCGTGCGCTTCTCGGGCCGTCGGGTCCGGGTCGCGATCGTGAAGTACGACCCCGTCGGCGACCGGGTGGTCGCGGCCGCCGAAAGCGCCGAGCTGGGCCGCGTCGGGTTCCCGCTCGCAAGCCTCGCGTCCACTCCGGCCGCCTACCTGACGGCGTACCTCGCCGGCCTTCGGTCGAAGTCCGCCGGCGCGGAGTACGCCGTGCTCGACACCGGCATCCGCCAGCCGACCCAGGGCGGCCGCCTTTCCGCGGCGCTCAAGGGCCTTCTCGACTCCGGTGTGGAGGTCCCGCACGGAGAGGGCGGATTCCCCAGCCCCGACCGGCTCAGCGGCGCCCACCTACCGAAGCCGCTGCCGCAGCCCCTCGAGGCGTACAAGTTGAAACTTCCCGAGCTCGTCCCGCGGACGGAGGCCGCCGCATGAGCGGCGCCGTCTCGGGTCCCCCCCGGGGGGGACCGTCCCCGGGCGGTCCGCAAGCCCCCCCGCCGTGGGTGCCGAAGACCGAGCTCGGTCGACGGGTCGCCTCGGACGAGTTTACGACGATGAGCGCCGCGCTCGAGAGCGGTCTTCCCCTGCGCGAACCGCAGATCGTCGACAAGCTCCTTCCCGGCCTCCACGACGAGGTGCTCGACGTGAACATGGTCCAGCGGATGACGGACTCCGGGCGCCGGTTCAAGTTCGCCGTCACGGTCGTGGTCGGCAACGGCGACGGGTTCGTCGGCCTCGGCCGCGCGAAGGGACGCGAGGTCGGTCCCACGATCCGACGGGCCATCGACCGGGCGAAGCTCGGCGTCGTCGAGGTCGTCCGCGGCTGCGGCAGCTGGGAGTGCGGCTGCGGCCGGGCGCACACGCTGCCGTTCCAGGTCAAGGGACGCGTCGGGTCCGTCGTTGTGACGTTCAAGCCGGCCCCGCGCGGCGTCGGCCTCGCGGTCGGCGATGTGGCGAAACCGATCCTGCGGTTCGCGGGGATCACGGACGCCTGGGGTTTCACGGACGGCCACACGAAGACGACCGTGAACTACGCCCAGTCCGCGTTCCGTGCCCTGGTCGCCCTCTCCGAGCTCAAGGTCCCGGTCGAGGACTTGGCCCGGCTCAAGATCGTTCGTGGGCCCGTGGGGACGTCGATCCTTCCGCCCAAGGACGAGACCGCCCCGCGCCCGATGCGCGGCGGGCGGGGCCGGGGTGGCCGTCGGCCGCCGCAACGTGGCGGAGGACCGGGCGGACGGGGCGGGCCCGGAGCGGGCCGAGGGGGTCCGCCGCGACCCGCGCCGCCGAGGGGGGCCTGAAGCGATGGCGTGGATGATCGTTCGCGTTCGGGGCTCCGTCCACGCTCGGCACGACGTGGTCGAGACGCTCCACTACCTGCACCTCACACGGCCGAACCACGCGACGGTGGTCCCCGAGATCCCTTCGGTCCGAGGCATGCTCACCACGATCCAGGGGTACGTCACCTGGGGCGAGGCCGAGCCCGAGACCGTGTCGCTGCTCCTCCAGGAGCGGGGCGAGACGGCGGCGGGGAATCGGTTGACCGCCGAGGCGGTGGCCGACATCGCTCCGGGGAAGGACCTACCGGCCCTCACGCGCTCCGTCGCCGAGAAAGGGCTCACGCAGGTGCCGGGCCTCAAACCGCTCTTCCGTCTGCGCGCGCCGAAGGGAGGCTGGCGGTCGACCAAGAAACCGTTCACCCTCGGCGGGGCCCTGGGCTACCGCGGCCGATCGATCAACGAGCTCGTCCGGCGGATGATCTAGGAGGTCCGTCGATGCCGAGTCGCACAAAGAAGTTCCGGGGCCTGCGGACCCACGGACGCGGCATCAAGGCCGGTCGGGGGGCGGGGAAGCAGGGAGGACGGGGCAACGCCGGACTTCACAAGTACAAGTTCAAGTCGATGCTCATCTACGCGCCCGACCACTTCGGCCGGCACGGGTTCAAGCGACCCTTCCAGATCGTCGCCCGTCCGACGAGCCTCAACGTGGGGGAGCTCGAGGGATTCGTCCCGGCGCTCGAGGCGGCCTCGGCGCTCTCCCGCGAGGGGGAGGCGTTCGTCGCGGACCTCGCGAAGGCCGGGGTCGACCGCCTCCTTGGCGGCGGAACCCCCGCCCGTTCGTGGAAGGTCTACGTCCCCCACGCTTCGAAGCACGCGCGCGAGAAGGTGACGGTCCTCGACAAGCCGCCCGAAGCGTCCGCGCCGGCCGCCCGGGAATCCGTCCCGTAGACTATATAACTCGTACACCGGCTGCCCAACGGTTTCATGGCGGAAGAGGAGATCCCGCGCGACCGTCGTTGGTCGATCCCCCTCGTCCTCATCGCCGCCGGGATCCTCGCCGTCTTCTGGTTCTGGGGCCAACCCACGATCCTCGCGTTCGCCCTGATCACGGTGGCCCTCGTCGCCATCTTCACGCTCTTTTACCTCGGCCTCTCCTACAACGGCTCCCGCTCGAAACTCTACGGCCTCAAACCGGTCACGACCCGCATGCCCGCGGTCTCGCAACCGAAAGGCCACGTGCACTTCCGAACGAAGCTGTTCTGGACGATCGGCGTCCTGCTGATGTACTTCCTGCTCACCAACATCTACCTCTTCGGCGTCGACCAGGCGACCGTCATCGACCTGTTCGCGAGCTACCGCGCGATCCTCGCGGGGGCGCAGGGGACGCTCATGCACCTCGGGATCGGCCCGATCGTCACCGGGTCGATCATCATGCAACTGTTCACCGGCGCGAAGATCATCAACCTCGACCTGACGGACGACGAGGACAAGGGCGTCTACCAGGGGACGCAGAAGGTCGTCGTCATCTCGATGATCTTCATCGAGGCGATCCCCCAGGTCTACGGCTACCTCTCCCCGTCCGGCTCGCTCGTCACCTCCCTCGGCACGGTCTCGCCGGGGAACGGGCTCCTGCTCGCGAACGCGGTCATCATCGCCCAGCTCGTGTTCGGAAGCTACCTCGTCTTCCTGATGGACGAGGTCGTCTCGAAGTGGGGGATCGGCAGCGGGATCTCGCTGTTCATCGCCGCGGGGGTCTCCCAGCAGATCGTCCAGGGGACGCTCAACTGGGTGCCGGGCAATCCGTCGCTTCCGATCGGGCCTCGGAATCCGCCGAGCGGCACGATCCCGAAGTCGCTCTGGTTCTTCTCCCACTACACGGCGAGCCAGATGGCCGGGGGCGGCTGGGAGGAGGTCCTTTTGCGCCAGCCGAACCCGATTGTCGCGCTCGTCGGCACCGCCGCCATCTTCTTCCTCGTAGCGTGGACCGAATCGACGCGCATCGAGCTGCCGCTCTCGCACGCCGAGGCGCGCGGCGCCCGCGGCCGCTACCCGCTCCGTCTGATCTACGCCTCCAACATCCCGGTCATCCTGATGTCGGCGTTGCTCGCCAACGTTTCGATGATCTCGATCCTCCTCTGGACGAACCCGTCGCTCGTCCACTTCCCGCTCATCGGCCATCAGTGGTGGGTCGGCTCGTACCCGACCGCGACCCAGGCGACCACGTTAGGGATCAGCCAGACCACGCCGCTCAGCGGCGGCGCGTACTACCTTTCGACGGTCAACGGCCTCGAGGCTTGGCTGTTACCGATCCTGAACTACCAGCAGTACGGCGGCTTCCTGGTCTACCATGCCTGGTGGCAGGGGCTCGTCCACGTCGCGGTCTACTTCACCGCGATGGTCGGGGGCTCGATCCTGTTCGCCAAGTTCTGGATCCAGACGACCAACATGGGCCCGGAGGCGGTCGCCCGGCAGATCGAGGCATCTGGCATGCAGATCCCCGGGTTCCGTAGAGAGCCGCGGGTGCTGCGTCGCGTCCTCGAGCGGTACATCCCGGTGATCACGATCATCTCGGGAGCGGCGGTCGGCGCGCTCGCGGCCGGCGCGGACCTCATCGGCACGGTCGGGAACGCTTCGGGGACCGGTGTGCTCCTCACCGTGGGCATCATCATCAACCTCTACGAGGCGATGGGCCGCGAGCAGCTTATGGAGATGAACCCGTTGCTGCGTCGCTTCCTCGGAGGCGAATCCTGATGAGCGGCGGGAAGCCCCTACCTTCGGCGGCGGACGTCGAGGAGGAGGACCGGCCCGAGTCGGACGAGGACGAGGCCGCGAGGATCATGCGCGGCGAGACCGAGCCCGCCGCGGAACCCGAGCCCCAACCCCCGGCCCGGCCGGCGCGACCCCCTCCGCCCGCGTTCAAGGTCTCGACCTTCGTCTACGTGTTCCTCGGACTCCTCGGCCTGTGGATGCTCATCGACACGAGCGCGCGGAACTCGATCGCGTGCGCTCTCGGCATGGTGAACCCAAGCTGTCCCGCCGGCACCCAGCCGTGGGGGCTCTACTGGCTGATCGGGTTCAGCTCGAACTACCTCCTCCTCACGATGGCGCTGGCCGGCGCGATCGAGATGCTGGTCACGTCCCTCGCCTACAACTACACGACGAACTGGGTGAAGGCCGCCAAGGTCCAGAAGTGGAGCGCGGCGTTCCGCAAGGTGCAGATGGAGGCGATCCGCTCGGGCAAGAAGGACCGCATCGCGGCGCTCAAGCCCCACCAGGAGCGCCTCACCCGGCTCTCGAGCGAGGTCTCGATCGCGCAGTTCAAAGGGATGGCGATCACTTACTTCTTGCTCATCCTCATCTACACCTGGGTCGGGCTCGTCATCGGCGGCGCGAACTCGGTCCAGCAGACGGTGGCCCTCGGGACCGGAAGCTCGATCAACCTGTTCCACACCATCGGGCCCGTTCCGTGGTGGTTCATCATCTTCAGCCTCTACACCGTGCCGTTCTCCCTGGTCTTCCGCCGGATCCTGAAGCATCTCTGGCTCCGGCGCTACGAAGAAAAGAACCGCTCGCCGCCTCCCCCGGCCTTGGAAGCGGCCGGGGGGTCGGCGTGATCCGGGCGGTTGTCACGGTCGGCGGACCGCCGGGGAGCGGCAAGTCGACCGCCGGACGGCTCGTCGCCCGGACGCTCGACCTCGAGTTTCGCTCGGCCGGGGACATCTTCCGGGCCGAGGCCCGCCGCCGGGACCTGGACCTCGCGGCGTTCGGGCGCTACGCGGCGAGCCACCCCGAGGTCGACCGCGAGCTCGACCGCACCATGCAGGCCCTCGCGAGCCCCGGCCACCTGCTCGACGGGCGGATCCAGGGCCCTCTCTGCCGCCGCGCGGGCGTGCCGGTCTACGACGTGGTCGTGACGGCGCGCGAGAGCGTGCGGGTCGAGCGGGTCGCCGCCCGCGACGGCCAGTCGCTCGAGGTGGCCCGGTCGCTCGTTCGCGAGCGCGAGGCGAGCGAGCGGGACCGCTACCGGCGGTACTACGGGATCGACCTCGAGCGCGAGCCGGCCGGCCTGGTCGTCGACTCGAGCGACCGGCCCCCGCTCGGGGTCGCTGAGGCGATCTTGACGTTCGTCCGGGAACGTGAAGCGGCGGCGCCCCGATGAACGCCGCGACGCGGCCGGACGCCGTGGACGAACGCCTTCAGGCGGGAGCGTTCCTGCTGATCGACAAGCCGCGGGGGCCGTCGTCCCACCAGGTCACGGCGTGGGCGCGTGACCTGCTCGGGGTGGCGGTCGCCGGGCACGCGGGCACCCTGGACCCGAACGTCTCGGGGCTTCTCTGGGTCGGGGTCGGGCCTGCCCTCAAGCTCCTTCCGCTCGTCCTCGAGTTCCCGAAGCGCTACATCGCCTCGATCGTCCTCCACGGCCCGGTCCCGGTCCGCGAGGTCGAACGGGTGCTCGCCGAGTTCACCGGCCCGATCTACCAGACCCCGCCGGTCCGCTCCGCGGTGAAGCGCGAGCGGCGGGTCCGCACGGTGCACCGGCTCGAGCTCATCGAGTCGGACGGGCCGCGCCTCCTGCTCGACCTGACCTGCGACTCGGGCACGTACGTGCGCACCCTCGCCGTCGACGTGGGCGAGGCGCTCGGTCTCGGGGGGCACATGGACGAGCTGCGCCGGGTGGCGAACGGCCCGTTCCGGGAGACGGACGTGGTAGCGCTCGCCCAGCTCGCGGATGCTGCGGCCGCCCGGGCGGCCGGCGACCCGTCCCGGATGCTCGCGCTCCTTCACCCGATCGACGAGGTCTGGCGGGAGTTCCCGACCATCGTGGTGAAGGACGGGGCGGCGAGCGCGCTCGCCCACGGGGCCGGGCTCGCGAGCGGCGGGATCCTCGCGCTGCCCCGGGCGTTCGCCCGGGGGGCGCGCGTGACGCTGGTCACCCGCTCGGGCGAGCTCGTGGCCACGGGGGTGGCCCGACACGGTTCGGACGAGGTGGGCCACGTGAAGCATGGCTGGGTGGTCGACGAGACCCGGGTGTTCGTCGACCCCGCCCGCTTCCCCGCCCTCTGGCACCGGTCGGCGAAAGCGGAACTACCCCCGTCGCGCCCTGTTCACGGATAGGGTTAATTCGGCCGACCGGTCCGGCGGCCGATGGAACCCCTTCCGGCGACCCGGCCGAAGGACGGTGGCGGTCCGTTCGAGGCGCTCGGTCGCTGGATCGTCCGGCACCCCTGGCACCCCGTGGTCTTCTGGGTCGTGCTCCTTGTCGTCACGGTCCCGTTCCTCGGGCACTTGGGGTCGGTGACGACCAACTCCGCCACGACCCTTCCGGCGAACTCTCCGAGCGGACAGGCGAGCGCCGAGCTCGACCGGCTGTTCCCGGGCGACCCCGGGGCCGCGACGTCCACCCTGCTTCTCTACGGGCCGAACCTGACGGACGCGAACGCGCAACGGGTCGTACTGAACATCACGGCGGCCCTCGAGTCCGACCGATCCCTCGAGTACGTGGGGTCCATCCAGAGCGTGTACACCGAGTACGCCTCGTTCCTGGCCGGCCAAGCGCAGCTCGCGGAGGGGGTCCTCGAGGCACCCACCGGGAACAACTCTTCGCTCCCCGCCATACAGGCCCTGCCGGCGGCGGTCAATCAGTCCGCCCAGCTTCTCTGGGGAGTTCCGGCCCTGTTCATGACGGAGTGGACCGGATTCGTGGTGAACGGTACCTGCCCCGCGAACTTCGGCGATTGCAACTACCCGGCGTACGAGGCGACCCTCTCCGCCGGCGGGATGGGGCCGGCCCAGGCCCGGGTGCTGGATTCCTTCTATTCGGGATACAACAACTCCGGTAGCGGCTTCAACGCCACGTGCAGGACCGTGCCTCCCCCCGTCGCGGTGTGCGCCCAGGGGGTGGCCCGGGCGAACGATGCCCTCGTCGTGCCCCGGCTCTTCCCGGCCCCGGACCAGGCGGTCGCGTTCGCCGTGGTCGGGAACCTGTCGCTCGAGAACTTCACCGACTGGTCGAGCATCCAGCGGACCGTCACAGCGGTCCTCTCGCCCACGACGGGAGTCCCCGCGGGGTTCCTCACGACCATCTGGGACGCGTTCCCGAACGGGTTCCCGACTCCGGGCGCTCCGGACGCGTGGGCGAACGCGACGGTCGCGGACTCGACCCTCGCGACGGAACCGCTTCCCATGCCGTACGCGATCTCCTCCCAGTTCGTCGCCCCGGCCGGGACGGCCCAGGTCGTCCAGGTCTACTTCTCCCAGTCCGACGACTACACCGATAGCTCGGGGAACCAACCGGTCTACTCGGACCTCGGCAAGATCGACGCCCGGGTCACGTCGGTGCTCATCGCCTCCGACCCGACGCGGTCGATCTCGTACGTCCAGACCGGCTACGCGCCGCTCGACCTTCTGACCGAGACCTCGGTGAACGCGTCGATCGCGCTCGTCCTCCCGCTCACGGTCGGGCTCCTGCTCGCGATCGCGATGCTCTACTTCCGCTCCCCGGTGACGCCGCTCGTCACGTTCGCGGGGCTCGCGATCGCCCTCGTGCTCGGCCTCGGGGCCACGATCCTCGTCGGGACCTTGGTCGGCCATGTCGACACTACGTCGATCACCCTCGAGGAGGTGTTCGTCCTCGGGGTCGGTACCGACTACGCGATCTTCCTCGTGGCGCGGTACCGCGAGGAGTTGGTCCGGGGCAACACGCCGGACGACGCGCTCGTCAAGGCGGTCACGTGGGCGGGCCAATCGGTCGCCACGAGCGGCTCGGCGGCAATCCTCGCCACGCTCGCGCTCACGTTCAGCGGGGTCGCTCTGCTCTCCCAGTGGGGCTCGGTCCTCTCGATCGCGGTCCTGATCACGCTCGTCCTGTCCCTCACGATCATCCCGGCGTTCCTGAAGCTCCTCGGCCCACGGATCTTCTGGCCGTACACCGGTAAGCGGTTCCTCCGACAGGCCACAGCCTTGAACGAACGGCAGTCGCGCGAGGGGACGTACTTCTACCGGGCCGGCCGCGCCACCCAGCGACGCCCCGGCGCCTTCGTGACCACGCTGCTCGTCGTCTCGGTGCCCCTCGTGGCGGTCGCCCTCACCGCCCCGTTGGCCTACGACTTTTATCAACAGCTCCCGACGGGGCATCCCGCCAGCGACGGGCTCGCCGAGCTCGGAAACCAATTCGGTCCGGGGTTCGCGGTCCCCTCGTACGGTCTCGTGACCTTCCGCTCGCCGCTCCTCGTCGGCAACACGACGAACGCCACGGAGTTCACCCAGCTGGCCGACCTCACGAGCCGGGCGCAGGCGACCGGCGGAATCGCCTCCGTCCAGTCGCTCCTCGGTCCGACCGGCGCGACGCTTTCGACCTGGCTGAACCTGTCGACACTACCCGTCGGAACGCGCACGAACCTCCTCGGCGTGGCGTCGAGCTTCGTCGGCACCGACGGACGCACCGTGCTGTTCCACCTCGAGACGAGCGCGACCGGTCTTTCGCTCTCCGCGGTGACGGCGGTCCACGGGGTCGAGACGTCGTGGGGAAGCTATGCGGGCACCCACCCCGACGTCGAGAAGCTCGCGTACGGTGGCGGCGCGCCGGTGATCGACGACCTCGCCAACCAGACCTCGTACGCGACCGAGCTCATGATCGTGGCCGTGACGATCGGGCTCGTCATCGTCCTGCTCGCCGTGTTGCGTTCGTGGATCATCGCGCTCATGGGGGTCGCGACGATCGGGCTCTCGATCAGCTGGGCGTGGGCGGTCAGCTACCTCGTCTTCCAGCAGCTGTTCGGGTTCCCGCTGTTCTTCTACGTGCGGACGATCCTGTTCATCTTCATCCTCGGGCTCGGCATCGACTACAACATCTTCCTGCTCACCCGCATCCGGGAGGAGCGGGTCCGCGGCCGGCCGAACACCGAGGCGGCGGTGGAGGGCGTCGCCCGCACCGGCGGTATCATCACGGCGGCCGCGGTCATTCTGGCGAGCGCGTTCGGCGCGCTCCTCGTCGGGTCGTTCACGCTCATCCGGGCGATCGGATTCTCCGTCGCCGTGGCGGTCATCCTCGACGCGATGGTGGTGCGAACGTACCTCGTGCCCGCGTCGCTTCAGGTGCTGGGCGAGCGGGTCTGGACCTGGACCGGTCGGAGCCCCAAGGACCCGCCCACGACGGTGGACGCGCCTCCCCCCGCGGGACCGTAGGTCCCGCTACGAGAGGAACCGAGCTCGGGCGCGCGCGAGGTGCGGGTCAGGCGAGGAGGCGTCGATGACCTCGAGGACCTTCCCGTCGCGGTCGATGAGGAACGTCACCCGTCGGGCCGACCCCCGTGGTCCCAGAACTCCGTAGGCGGTGGCGACGCTCTTCGACGAGTCCGCGATCAGGGGAAACGGAAGCCCGTACTTCTCCGCGAACGCCTTCTGGGCCGGGCAGTCGTCCACGCTCACGCCGACGATATGAACCTTCCGCGCCTGGTACTCCGCGTGCACGTCCCGGAAACCCTTCGACTCGATCGTGCAGCCGGGGGTGTCGGCCTTCGGATAGAAGTACAGGACGACGGGCGAGCCTCTCAACGAGGAGAAGCGGAACGAGGTCCCGTCTTGGTTCGGTGCGACGAAATCGGGCGCGGTATCGCCGACGGCGAGCATGTCCCACCGAGAAAAGTGGGGGTATTTACCTGACACCCTCCCCCGGGAGGGGTCACCCCGTCGCGACGGTCACCAGGGTCTCGGTCGACTTGATCCCGGCGACCTTGCGGATTCGGTGGACCACGGTATCGAGGGCGGCGTTGATGTGCGGTGCCTCGACCTTCACGATCAGGTCGAACGGCCCCGTCACTGCCTGGACCTCGGTGACCCCGGGGATCGTCTTGAGCCGGTTCAGGACCTCGTCAAGCCGGCCCACTTCGGTCTCCACCAACAGGAAAAGGGTCTCCATCCTCGACCGTCCACCTGGTGGGACGAGCGCGCTTCCTCCCCATCAAGCTTGCGAAGCGGTGCGGAGGTAACTCGCTCCCAAAGCGTTAAGCGCGGTAGAACGCCGGTTCCGATGCTATGCTTCTCCGCCTCGAGGACACTCGTTCCGGGGAGCGTCGGGCGGTGCGGCCGCGGCCCGGCCGCCCGGTGACGCTCTACGTCTGCGGACCGACGGTGTACGACGCCGCGCACGTCGGGCATGCCCGCACGTACCTGTTCTTCGACGTCGTCCGCCGATTCCTCGAGGCGGAGGGTACCCCCGTTCATCACGTGATGAACGTCACCGACTTCGAGGACAAGATCGACCGGAGGGCGGCCGAGCTCGGGCTCAGCTGGCGCGCGCTCGCCCGACGCGAGGAGGCCGGGTTCTTTGGGGACATGCAGGCGTTCGGTGCGCTGCCTCCGGCGATCGCGCCGCGGGCGAGTGCCTTCGTTCCCGACATCGTCCGCGTCGCGGAGGCGCTCGCGAAGACCGGTCGCGTGCGGCGCGAGGGCGACCTGTGGATCTACTCCCCCCCCGAGCATCCGGCCACGATCAACTTCCCCACGGACTCCGACCTCGCCCGGCACGCAGTGATCGAACCCGACCATCCGTTCCCCCGTCGGGAAGGAGCCCTCGGGGAGTTCGTGATCTGGAAGAACCAAGAGTCCCCCCTGCCCTCCTGGAACAGCCGCTGGGGCCGCGGGTCGCCCGGCTGGCACCTCGAGTGCTACGCGATGGCCCGTCGCATCCTCGACATCCCGGTCGACCTCCACGGCGGCGGGCTGGACCTCATCTACCCGCATCACCACGCCGAGAACGAGATCGCGCTCGCCCTCGACGGCCAACCGTTCAGCCGGATGTTCCTCCACACGGCGTTCGTCCTCCAGAACGGGGCCAAGATGTCGAAATCCACCGGGAATCTCATCCCGCTCCGGACGGCCCTTCGCCGGTCGAGCCGGGGAGGGCTCCGCTGGTATCTCCTCTCGACGCCCTACCGGGTCCGGCTCGAGTGGAACCCGCGGGCGCTCGACCTCGCGAACCGGGAGTACCGGGAGCTGTGCCGGAACCTGGGCCGCTGGCTCTCTCCCGGGGCGGGTGGGACCCTTGGTGCCCCGCTGGCCGAGGAGGTCGCGGCGGGTGCGCGAAGCGACCTCTCGGAAGGACTCGCGGCGGACCGGGTGATCCAGCGACTGCGCGACCTCTCCGCCCAGCTCGGTCGCGACCCGAGCGGTCGGGTCGCTTCCGGGGAGCGGTCGGCGGCGCGGCGCGCGATCCACGAGGTCGAGGAACGGACCGGGATCCCGCTGCTCCCCGTCAGAGGCCCGAGCGGTCGACGATCACGCTGAGGCCGTTCCCCCCGCCCATGCAGGCGGTGGCGAGACCGAGGCGGGAGTTCGACCGGACGAGTTCCTGGACGAGCGTCACCACGATCCGGGCGCCGCTCGCTCCGATCGGATGACCGAGCGCGACCGCGCCACCGTGGACGTTGAACTGCTCCTCCGTGAACCCGAACGACCTTTGCACCGCGATCGAGGCCGAGGCGAACGCCTCGTTGTGCTCGACCCGGTCGAACGCCGAGGGCGCGAGCCCGACGCGCTCGAGGTGCTTCCGCACGGTGGGGATGGGAGCCTCCATCACCTCGTCCGGGTGCACGCCGCTCTCCCCGGTGGAGTGGATCCAGGCGAGCGGTTTCAGCCCCCGGCGCTCGACCTCCCGGCGGCTCGCGAGCACGAGGGCGGCCGCCCCGTCGGAGATCTGGGAAGAGTTCCCGGCGGTCAGCACGCCGTCGGCGCCGAACGCATTCCGGAGTTTTCCGAGGGCTTCGAGCGAGGTGTCGGCGCGGGGGCACTCGTCGCGGTCGAGTCCCTTGCCGCCGGGGGTCATCGACGCGGGCACGGGCACAACCTCCGCGGAGAACGAGCCGTCCTGCAACGCCTGCACGGCGCGTCGGTTGCTCCGGAGGGCGAACGCATCGACCTCCGCCCGGGTCAGGTGAAAGTGACGGGCGACCCGCTCGCCCGTGAGCCCCATGATCTCGTGCTCGCCGTAAGCGTCCATCAGCCCGTCCCGCTGCATCGCGTCGTCCAGGGTGTGGGGACCCGGCTTGCTGCCCCAACGGAGACTGCCGGGCAGTAGATGGGGGGCGTTCGACATGCTCTCCATGCCGCCGACGAGGACCCGCTCGAACTCGCCCGCCCGGATCACGGCGAACCCCAGGTTGATCGCCTTCAGGCCCGAACCGCACACCATGGCGATGGTCGCGGCGCCGGCACTGTCCGGGATCCCTACGCCTCGGAGCACCTGGCGCGCCGGGTTCTGTCCCACGCCCGCCTGGATCCCGTTCCCGAACAGCACCTCATCGATCTCCTCCCGGGCGAGGCCGGACCGCTCGACCGCGGCGCGCGCGGCATGGGCGCCGAGCGCGGGCGCGGAGAGGCTGCGAAGCGCGCCCCCCAGCCGACCGATAGGGGTTCGTGTGGCCGAGAGAATCGCTACCGAAAGTTCGTGAGGCTCGCCCATGGTCGAGCGAGCGGACGGCCGATTAAGAGGATGGCGCGTCCGATTCGTCCGCGGTCGCTCGGGCCCGTCGGGCCGCCGTCCCGGTCAGTCCTCTTCGACCCGCGGAGCGAGCAGGTAGCGGCCCTCGCCGCGGCCCGCGCCCATGGCGAACTCGATCTTGAGCGGGTACTCGTTGCCGACATGCAAGGTCGTCTCCTCGGCCGAGATCGACTTCACCATCGCCGAAAAGAAGTCGAGCGGATACATGCTCTTCACCGGCTCCTTCACGTCGAGCCGACTGAGCGAGTCCTTCGGGATCCGAAGGTCGAGCCGGTCCGTGTCGCCCTCGGAGTGCATCGTGAACGCATCCGGTTCGAGCGAGAGCGTCACGTGGTCCGTGAAGCTCTCGCTTCCCCGGATCCCCTGGCGCATGTCCTCGGTCTTGACCGTGACGCTGGCCGGCGGGCTGACGTTCGGCACTTTCGGGTCGGTGATCCCCGCGGGGTCCACGATCGCCATCTGGCGCGTGAGCCGGCCGACCGCCGCGACGAGCCGGTTCTTCCCGTCGAACTGGAGGTCGATGACGTCCCCGGGCTTCGAGAGACGGAGCACCTCCTTCAGCTTCTCGACGTCGACACCGATCTCCGTGCTTTCTCCCGTGAACTCCTCGAAGACGCTCTTCTCGAGCTTGAGCACGAGCATGGCGACGTGCGAGGGGTCCACGGCCTTCGCCTCGAGGCCGTCCTTCGAGATGGTCAGCTTGACCTCGCTCACAAGGGTCGAGACGACCTCGACGACCTCGCGGAGGTTTTCCATCTTGATCCGGAGCTTGAACATCCGAAGCCTCGGCGCGACACACCGGTCCCCTCTAAAAAGGTTGCCGCGGGCGACCCCGTTCCGCAAGGCGTTTCTCCGCCGGAGAAATCGGTCCGCCGTGACCGAGCTCGCGTTCCTCGTCGACCCGGAGGCCGCCTACGTCCGTTCGTTCCGGGCGCGGGTCACCGCGCTCCCTCCGGGCGCCGTCGTCCTCGACCGAACCTACTTCTACCCCACCGGGGGCGGTCAGCCGAACGACCGCGGGACCCTCGGGGTTCCCGGCGAGGCGGCGGCCGAAGTCGTCGACGTCACGAAGTCCGGCGGGTCGGTCGTCCACCGCATCCGGGCCCCTCCGAACGTCCTGCGCCACCTCGCGGTCGGGGCGGAGGTCGAAGGTACTCTGGACTGGGACCGACGGTACCGCCACATGCGGCTCCACACGGGGCAGCATCTCCTGAGCGCCCGCATTTTCGCGCGGACGCGGCTGCGCACGCGCAAGGCGCAGCTCGCCGGGAGTTCCGCGAACCTCGACCTCGAGGGCTCGCTCCCGCCCGATGTCCTTCCCCTGCTCGTCGCGGACCTTGCGGACGCGCTCGAACACCCGCGTCCGGTCACGCTGCGCCACGTGCCCCGCGCCGAGTGGGACCGCAACCCGTACGCCAAGCGGTCGGGACTCGTCCCGCTTCCGGCCCAGGTGGACCCCGTTCGGGTGGTGGAGATCGAGGCCTCGGACGTTTGCCCGTGCGGGGGAACCCACCTCCGCTCGACCCGAGAGATCGGCCGGGTGAACCTTCGACCCCCGGTGCCGGCCGTCGGAGGCAATCGGGTGGGGTTCACTCTCGAGGAACCTTCGCTGCCCACTCC